>QWCH01001157.1_pt1 | contig 115459 bp, 99 predicted proteins | sample 1972671 | NCBI WGS metagenome assembly QWCH01 (sample SAMN09866713, study PRJNA288562) | Human gut metagenome isolate term3_stool, whole genome shotgun sequencing... | isolation source: gut | host: Homo sapiens | place: USA: California
GATGGCGGCGGTCAAGGTCGTCTTGCCATGGTCAACGTGACCGATGGTGCCGATGTTAACGTGGGGCTTTTTGCGCTCGTAACGTTCCTTAGCCATTGGGAAATTCCCTCCAATTTATTCGTTTCGTACCCTGCGGCGCGGCGGAATCCGCTTGGGCGCCGCAGGGAAAATCCTGTTTCAAAAGGTGATAGGCGAAAAATTACTTCTTCGCGCGTTCGCCGATGACCTTTTCCGCCACGGACTTCGGCACTTCCTCGTAGTGGTCGAACTGCATGGTGAACATGCCGCGGCCCTGCGTACGGGAGCGAAGGTCAGTGGTGTAGCCGAACATTTCGCTCAGCGGGACATAAGCGTGGATAATCTGGTCGGGGCCGCGGGATTCCATGCCGTCCACACGACCGCGGCGGCTGGACACGTTGCCCATGACGTCGCCCATGTACTGTTCCGGCACGATAATCTCGACCTTCATCATCGGCTCCATCAGCACGGGGTTCGCCTTCTCCAGTGCGGCCTTGAAAGCCATGGAGCCAGCGATTTCGTACGCCTGCGCAGAGGAGTCAACGTCGTGGTAAGAACCATCGACAACAGCCGCCTTGAAGTCAACAAGCTCGAAGCCTTCGTAGCCGCTCTTGGCCGCGCCCTGAATACCAGCGTCGATAGGCGCGATGAATTCCTTCGGAATCACGCCGCCGACGATGCGGGATTCAAATTCGTAGCCCTTGCCGGGTTCGTTCGGAGAAATCTCCACCCAGCAGTGACCATACTGGCCGTGACCACCGGTCTGACGGACGAAACGGCCTTCAGCCTTGACCGTCTTGCGGATGGTCGCCTTGTAGGTAACCTGGGGCTTGCCAACCGTCGCCTCGACCTTGAATTCGCGCAGCAGACGGTCAACGATGATTTCCAGATGCAGCTCGCCCATGCCGGCGATGATGGTCTGGCCCGTTTCCTGATTGGTGTAGGTCTTGAAGGTCGGGTCTTCTTCCGCCAGACGCAGCAGCGCCATGGTCATCTTGTCCTGACCAGCCTTGGTCTTGGGCTCGATGGCGACTTCAATAACCGGATCAGGGAACTCCATGGACTCCAGAATAATCTGGTTGTTTTCATCGCACAGGGTATCGCCGGTGGTGGTGTCCTTCAGACCCACAGCGCCGCCGATTTCGCCGGTGTAGATGCAGTCCACTTCTTCGCGGTGATTCGCGTGCATCATCATGATGCGGCTCATACGCTCGCGCTTCTGCTTGGTGGAGTTCATGACGTAGCTGCCAGCGGTCAGCGTGCCAGAGTAGACACGGAAGAACGCCAGCTTGCCGACGAACGGGTCAACCATGATCTTGAACGCCAGCGCGGAGAACGGCTCGCTGTCAGAGGGGTGACGAACCATTTCCTTTTCGGGGTCATGGGGGTCAGTGCCCTTGATGGCGGGGATGTCCAGCGGGCTGGGCATGTACTCGACGATGTTGTCCAGCAGCGGCTGCACGCCCTTGTTGCGGTAAGAAGTGCCGCAGCAGACGGGGTTCATGGTGCAGTTGATGGTGGCCTTGCGGATGGCGTCCTTGATTTCTTCCTGGGTGAGTTCCTCGCCCTCGAAGAACTTTTCCATCAGCACTTCGTCGGTCTCGGCGACCTTCTCGACCATTTCGGCGTGATACTTCTCCGCCAGTTCCATCATGTCGGCAGGAATTTCTTCCTCGCGGACGTCCTTGCCTTCATCGTCATAGTAGACCTCCGCCTTCATCTTCACAAGGTCGATGATGCCGCGGAAATCATTTTCAGCGCCGATGGGCAGCTGGATCGGAACTGCGTTGGAATGCAGACGCTCCTTCATCATGTCCACCACGCGGAAGAAGTTCGCGCCGGTGATGTCCATCTTGTTCACATACGCCATGCGCGGAACATGATAGGTTTCGGCCTGCTTCCACACGGTTTCGGACTGGGGCTCAACGCCGCCCTTAGCGCAGAAGACGCACACAGCGCCGTCCAGCACGCGCAGGGAACGTTCAACCTCAACGGTGAAGTCAACGTGACCGGGGGTGTCAATAATGTTAATACGATAGGTGCGATCCTTGTTGTTGGGGTCGCGGGGGTCGCGCCAGCGGCAGGTGGTGGCGGCGGAGGTGATGGTGATACCACGCTCCTGCTCCTGCACCATCCAGTCCATGGTGGCAGAGCCCTCATGGGTTTCACCGATGCGGTGCACACGACCGGTGTAGAACAGAATACGTTCCGTGGTGGTCGTCTTGCCGGCGTCGATGTGCGCCATGATACCAATGTTGCGCACCCGCTCAAGGGGATGACTGCGAGGCATATGGTTTGCTCCTTTCAGCAGCGCTGCAGCGGCATCGGGCGTATCAAGCGCTCATGCGGCGGCAGCAGGTTGGCGCATTACCAGCGATAGTGGGCGAAAGCCTTGTTCGCTTCGGCCATGCGGTGCATTTCTTCCTTGCGCTTCACAGCCGCGCCGGTGTTGTTGGCAGCGTCCATGATTTCAGCGGCAAGACGTTCCGCCATGGTCTTCTCGCCGCGCTTGCGGGAGAACATGACCAGCCAGCGCAGGGCCAGCGTCTGACGGCGTTCCGGACGGATCTCAATCGGGACCTGATAGGTCGCGCCGCCAACACGGCGAGCCTTGACCTCCAGAGAGGGCGCAACGTTGGCCAGAGCAGCCTGGAACACTTCGTTGGCATCCTTGCCGGTCTTTTCCTTGATGGTATCGAAGGCTTCGTAGCACACGTTCTGAGCGACGCCACGCTTGCCGTCGAGCATGATCTGATTGATGAGCTTGGTCACAACCGTGGTCCCGTGTACGGGATCCGGCAGCACCTCGCGCTTGGGTACAAAACCGCGACGGGGCATAGTAAATACCTCCAATTAGACGTGATAGTCAGTCGTAAAGTGTGGATTGCGGAAGCATCCCCGGATGTGGGTCATCCTCTCCCAGTCGGAATGCGCGTCAGCATCGCGCGTCATCGGTCACGATTCAGGCCGACCCAGCCGCATCCGGCTTCTGCGCGGGCGTCTTCCCTGTTCCACAGGCAGGCGCTGGTGCGTCAAAAGCGGTTCTCCGGCTGACCGAAGGCTGCAAAAGGGATGTTGTGAAGCAGGCGGATGCTTACTTCTTCGGGCGCTTTGCGCCATAGAGGGAACGAGCCTGCATCCGCTTGGCCACACCGGCGGTATCCAGCGCGCCACGGATGATGTGATAACGAACGCCAGGCAGGTCGCGAACGCGGCCGCCGCGGATCAGCACAACGCTATGCTCCTGCAGGTTGTGACCGATGCCGGGGATGTAGCAAGTACCTTCGATGGAGTTCGTCAGACGAATACGGGCAATCTTACGAAGAGCGGAGTTCGGCTTCTTGGGCGTCATCGTCTTGACGCTCAGGCAAACGCCGCGCTTCTGAGGGCAGCCCTGAAGAATGGGCGCGGTAGACTTGTTCGTCGTCTTCTCGCGGCCCTTGCGAACCAGCTGATTGATCGTGGGCATGAGAGCACCTCCAAATTTATGTCCAAAAGTTCCGCAACCCTCGGAAACTGTTTGGCGAATGGAATAGAATGAGGCTTACTTGAGGATCGCCGCAGCGGCGCAGGGAATGTCCAGCCCGCACGCCGCACCGAGCGCCTTCGTTTCCTCCACGCGGCGAATCGGCACGCCCGCATCCTCGCAGGCGCGGGTCACCTTCTGGTAAAGGAAGGTGTCGATGTCGCGGGCGACGTACACCCGCTGGGCGGAACCGGCTTTCAGCGCACGCATGACCGCCTTGGTTCCAACTGCTTTTGAGACAGAATTTTTCAGGTCTTCCACGCTGAAATCCCTCCTGTTGCTGTTCTTGGCTGACCGCTCAATGCCGGCAGAAAAGCGCACCGAAAAGACACACTTTGCCGCAGCAAGCGCTCAACTCGTATATTGTAGCATTTTCACCTCGGCTTGTCAACTGGTTTTCGCGCCTCAAACCCTGTTTTTTGCAACGTTTTTTGCGATTTTAAGTTCCATATTCATGAACACGTTTTCGGGAGGGGATAAGCACACAGCATCCGCTGTTTTTTCCTTCCTCGGCTCACCATGAAAGTGCTTTCCTGCTCATTCCCCAAACAGCGCGGCACACGTTGACTTTCTCCCGCAGAACACGCTTCCCAAAAGAAAAAAGGCAGCCTGCGCCGCCTTTTGGGAGAGTCGTTTTTCCGCCGGCTCGGCTGATTCCGTCAAAAAAATGCCGACTGTCTCGCCGAATCGCTTCCATTATAATATGCGTCAATATTTCACATCCGACACAATGCGGTCGCACACCCACATCTCGCCGTCCGTCGTCAGGTGAATGAATCCCGGCACTGTCCAGACCGTATCAAGCGCCGTCCGCCGGATGTACTTCTTGCCTTCCGTCTCGCGCTGATTGCAGGTCACAATCGCCAGCTCCGGCGAAACCGCCGCGCGATACTCCGGTGTCAGCGCCTGCAAGCCATGGTGCGGGTACTTCAGCACATCCGCCTTGAGCATCTCCGTGCCGACCTTTTCAATCAGCCCGTTCTGCCCCTTCTGCTCCAAATCAGCGGAAAAGAGGATCTTCCGCTGCCCAAACGTCAGCATGATTTGCGCCGAGCGGTCGTTGAGGCGGGTGTACTCCGGCTTGTCCAGCATCCACACCTGCATCGTCGCTGTGCCAAGCGTCAGCGTGTCGCCGTCGCCGAACGTCCGCACCGCCACGCCCGCACGCTCCGCCGTCTTCATCGCATTTGCGCAGTGCACCGTCTCCTCCGCCGGGAAGCAGAGCCACAGTTCGTCCACAGTAATTTCCTTAATTAATTCCGCGAATCCACCGATGTGGTCGGCGTGCGGGTGGGTGTTGACGATTTTGTCCACATGGGTGATGCCCAGCTGCTTGAACATGTTCAGAATGCGCCGCGCCTGTCCAGATGTCGCGCAGTCGATGAGCATCGTCTCGCCGCCGCAGCGCAGAAACGCCGCGTCGCAGTCCAGAATCTGCGGGAAGATGATTTCCAGCAGATCAGCGTCCTCCGCAAAAGCAAAATCCGCCGATACATCCGGCGCGTTGATACGGTTGATGAGCGTCTTGCCCGCGCCCTCGCCCGCCGCCGTCCCCAGCAGCATCAGCACCATCAGCAGAAGTGTCGCCGCACGCCTGCCGAATCGTTTCCACCACGCCATCATTTCATACCTCCCGTGTCGTATTCCCATACATTCCCAGCAAAAAAGAGTGCACTTCCCCCTTGACATTCCGGGATATGTATGTTAGAATTTTAAATTGCATCAGTATCTTTGCATACTGTTGATTTTTCCTGCGCTTGTATTGTACACGGAAACGCGGAAAAATGCAAGCGGGAATTTTCGACTGCCATACATTTTCGCGCTTTTTCGCCAAAATTCCTGCAAAGCGGCGAAAAAAACGCACGTTTTCACCAAGCAGAGGATGCTGGTTTTGACTGATGAAGGGGTGATCATACATCATGGCGCATGAGGTTGCAATGGGTAAGCTCCGGAAACGCATGAGCTTCTCCCGCATCAACGAAGGTCTGGAAATGCCGGATCTGATCGAGGTGCAGAAGAGGTCGTATCAGCGGTTCCTCGAAACCGACCTGAAAGAGGTTCTGGCAGACGCCTCGCCCATCACCAACTACAACGGCAATCTGGAATTGACCTTCACGGATTATTCTCTGGGTGAGCCGAAGAACTCCGTGGAGCGCTGCCGCGAGCGGGATATGACCTACGCCGCGCCGCTGAACATTCACGTCCACCTGTACGACAGCGAGACTTCCGAAATCAAGGAAACCGATGTCTACATGGGTGACTTCCCCCTGATGACGGAAAACGGTACGTTCGTCATCAACGGTGCTGACCGTGTCATCGTCTCCCAGCTGGTTCGTTCGCCGGGCTGCTATTATACCCGCACGCTGGACAAGGCGGGCGTGCCGCTCTACTCCAGCCAGATTATCCCCAACCGCGGCGCGTGGCTGGAATATGAGACGGACTCCAATGACATCATCTGGGTTCGCCTTGACCGCGCCCGCAAGCTCTGCCTGACCACGCTTCTGCGCGCGCTGGGCTACGAAACGGACGACGACATCCGCAATCTGCTGGGCAACGACAAGCGGCTGGAAGCGACGATGGCGAAGGACACCACCGTGGCGGAAGCAAGCAAGGATCGCGGCGGCGCAGTGCGCACCCTGCGTGAACAGGCGCTGCTGATTATCTACAAGAAGCAGAAGCCGGACGAACCCGAATCCGTCGAGAGCGCGACGAACATGTTCAAGTCGCTGTTCTACGATCCCAAGCGCTACGACGTCATGCGCGTAGGCCGCTACAAGTTCAATAAGAAGCTGTCCATTGCCACCCGCATCAACAAGCATATCATCGCTGAGGACATTATTGACCCCCGTACGGGCGAAGTGATGTTCCGCGCGGGTCAGGTGATTGACCTCGAAACCGCGCGCCGTGTGCAGAACGCCGGCGTCAACCGCGTTGTGGTGGACTGCGAAGGCGAAAAGCGCATCGTCATCGGCAACAACTTCGTGGATGCGGCGGAGTATCTGCCCTTTGACCCCAAGGAAGTCGGCATCCTCGAAATGGTGCACCTGCCCACTTTGAAGGCGATTATCGACGGCTTGGGCGAGGATGTGGAAGAAGAGCAGCTCAAGCAGGTGATTGCGGACAACGTGCAGCACCTTGTGCCCAAGCACATCACCGATGACGACATGGTGGCCTCCATCAGCTATCTGCTGGGTCTGCCCTACGGCATCGGCACGACGGACGACATTGACCACCTCGGCAACCGCCGCCTGCGCAGTGTCGGCGAACTGCTGCAGAATCAGTTCCGCACCGGTCTGAGCCGCATGGAGCGCAACGTTCGCGAGCGCATGAGCGCGCAGGACGGCTCGACCGACTATCAGCCCGATTCCCTGATTTCCATCCGTCCCGTGACGGCGGCGATTAAGGAATTCTTCGGTTCCTCCCAGCTGTCGCAGTTCATGGACCAGAACAACCCGCTGGCTGAATTGACCCACAAGCGCCGTTTGTCCGCTCTGGGTCCCGGCGGTCTGAACCGTGACCGCGCCTCCTTCGAGGTTCGCGACGTACACTATTCCCACTATTCCCGTATCTGCCCGATTGAAACGCCTGAAGGCCCGAACATCGGTCTGATCGGCTCTCTGGCGACCTACGCCCGCATCAACGAGTACGGCTTTATTGAAGCGCCGTACCGCCGCGTGGACAAGGAGCATCGCCGTGTCACCAACGAGCACGTCTACATGACGGCCGATGAAGAAGACCTGTACCGCATTGCGACGGCAACCGAGCCGCTGGATGAGAACAACTGCTTCGTCAACGACATGATTACCGTCCGCGAAGTGACCGAATATGTGCAGGTTCCGGGCGATCAGGTTGACTTCATCGACGTGTCGCCGCGTCAGGTCGTTTCCATCGCGACGGGCATGATTCCCTTCCTGGAAAACGACGACGCCACCCGCGCCCTGATGGGTTCGAACATGCAGCGTCAGGCTGTGCCGCTGCTCGTTCCGGAAGCACCGTATGTCGGCACGGGTCTGGAATTCAAAGCCGGTCACGACTCCGGCGTGGAAATTCTGGCACGCGAAGACGGCGTGGTCGAGAAGGTGGACGGCAACACCATCGTCATCCGTGATGATCTGGGCGAACGCCACGTCTACCACCTGACCAAGTTTGCCCGCACGAACCAGTCCAACTGCGCCAACCAGCGCCCGGTCGTTTCCGCGGGTCAGCGCATCTGCAAGGATGATCTGCTGGCGGATGGCCCGTCCACCGAAAAGGGCGAAATCGCGCTGGGCCGTAATGCCCTCATCGGCTTCATGAACTGGGAAGGCTATAACTACGAGGACGCCGTCCTGCTGTCCGAGAAGCTGGTTAAGGAAGACATTTACACCTCCATCCACATGGAGGAATTTGAATGCGAAGCCCGCGAAAGCAAGCTGGGGCCGGACGAAATCACCCGCGACATCCCGAACGTCGGCGAGGACGCGGTGAAGGATCTCGACGAGCGCGGCATCATCCGCATCGGTGCGGAGGTTCGCGCAGGCGACATTCTGGTCGGCAAGGTCACGCCCAAGGGTGAAACCGAGCTGACGAGCGAGGAGCGCCTGATGCGCGCCATCTTCGGCGAAAAAGCGCGCGAGGTGCGTGACACCTCCTTGCGCGTGCCGCACGGCGAATGGGGCGTTGTGGTCGATGTGAAGATTTTCGACCGTGCGCATTCCGATGAGTTGTCCCCGTCCGTGCAGCAGATGGTTCGCGTCTACATCGCCCAGAAGCGTAAGATTTCCGTCGGCGACAAGATGTCCGGCCGTCACGGCAACAAGGGTGTCGTTTCCCGCGTCCTGCGCGAGGAGGACATGCCCTTCCTGCCCGATGGCACGCCGCTGCAAATTGTGCTGAACCCGCTGGGCGTTCCGTCCCGTATGAACATCGGTCAGGTTCTGGAAGTGCACTTGGGTCTGGCTTGCCGCGCGCTGGGCTGGCACATTGCCACGCCGGTTTTCGACGGCGCAACCTACCCGGAAATCCGCGAATGCCTCGAAATGGCGGCCGATACGATGGCCAAGCCGGTGGATGAGAGCAACCCGCGGATGATGCAGAGCTACTTCCACAACGGTCGTCCGCTCCGCCTGAATCTGGATGAAGAAGGTCGCCGCCTGTTCCTGGACGGCAAGATTCGCCTGCGCGACGGCCGTACCGGCAACTGGTTCGAGAACCCCGTTACTGTCGGTGTCATGTACTTCCTGAAGCTGCACCACTTGGTTGACGACAAGATGCACGCCCGCTCCGTCGGTCCGTACTCCTTGGTCACGCAGCAGCCGCTGGGCGGCAAGGCGCAGTTCGGCGGTCAGCGCTTCGGCGAAATGGAAGTCTGGGCGCTGGAAGCCTACGGCGCGGCGAACACCCTGCAGGAAATTCTGACCGTGAAGTCCGACGATACCGTGGGCCGCGTCAAGACCTACGAAGCCATCATCAAGGGCGAGAACATCCCCGCCCCGGGCGTGCCGGAATCCTTCAAGGTGCTGATTAAGGAACTGCAGGCGCTGTGCCTGGATATCAAGGTGCTTGACCGCGACCGCAACGTGATTGAGATTCCCGAACTTGACCCGGAGGACATGGCGCCGCCGAGCAAGAACAATGCGCCCGAACAGGACAAACAGGAATCGCTCACGACGCTGCTGCCGGAGGACGAGGACGCCGATGCCATCAGCAACGACTTCCCGGACAACGACTTCCCGCTGAACGATTTGGATTCCGACAGCGAGGACGACGATTTGTCGATTCCGCTCTCCTTCGATGACGACGAGGAAAACGACGATCTGGACACCATGCGTCTGGACGATTTGGGCTTTGACGACATGAATCTGGATGACGACGATCAGTAATTGACACATGAGCCTATCAGCCGGACAGGAATCCCCTTCCGGCTGATGGCTTTCCCGTACAGGACATACACCGGTGTTACAATGAAGGGAGTGTGAACCCTTTTGTTTGAGCTGACCAATCTTGACGCCATCCAGATCGGCATGGCCTCTCCTGAGCAGATTCGGCAGTGGTCTCATGGTGAAGTCACCAAGCCCGAAACCATCAACTATCGTACCCTGAAGCCCGAAAAAGACGGCCTGTACTGCGAGCGCATCTTCGGCCCGACGAAGGACTGGGAGTGCGCCTGCGGCAAGCACAAGCGCATCCGTCCGAAGGACAAGAACCTCGTGTGCGACAAGTGCGGCGTGTCCGTCACGCGCGCCAAGGTTCGCCGCGAGCGCATGGGTCATATCGAACTTGCTGCGCCCGTGAGCCATATCTGGTACTACAAGGGAATCCCCAGCCGTATGGGTATGCTGCTGGAGCTGTCCCCCCGTGTGCTGGACAAGGTGCTGTATTTCGCGAATTTTATCGTCCTTGATCCCGGCAACACCGCCGTGACCAACGTCGCCCTGCATGACCTGATTAACGACGACCAGTACCGCGCCATCATGGAGAAGCCCGACCGCGGCAGCTTCAAGGCGATGATGGGCGCCGAAGCCGTGCAGACGATGCTGCGCGAGCTGGATTTGGACAAGCTGAGCGCTGAACTGAAGGCGGAAATCGAAACCCTGACGAGCAAGGAGCGCAACCGCGATACCGAAGGGCAGAAGCGTGCGCACGCCGTGAAGCGTCTGGAAGTTGTCGAATCATTCCGCGCCAGCGGCAACAAGCCCGAATGGATGGTGCTGACCGTCCTGCCGGTTATCCCGCCGGATCTGCGCCCGATGGTGCAGCTGGACGGCGGCCGTTTCGCCGCGTCTGACCTGAATGACCTCTACCGCCGCGTTATCAACCGCAACAACCGCCTGAAGCGCCTGCTGGAGCTGGGCGCGCCGGAAATCATCGTCCGCAACGAGAAGCGTATGCTGCAGGAATCCGTGGACGCGCTGATTGACAACGGTCGCCGCGGTCGTGCGGTCACTGGCCCCGGCGGACGCGCGCTGCGCAGCCTGTCTCACACGCTGAGCGGCAAGCAGGGCCGTTTCCGTCAGAACCTGCTGGGCAAGCGCGTTGACTATTCCGGTCGTTCCGTTATCGTCGTCGGCCCGGAAATGAAGCTGCATCAGTGCGGTCTGCCCAAGGAAATGGCGCTGGAGCTGTTCAAGCCCTTCGTCATGCAGCAGCTGCAGCTGCGCAACAAGGGCATGAACGTCAAGAGCGCCAAGCGCGCCGTGGAAAAGATGAAGCCGGAGGTGTGGGACATCCTCGAAGATGTCATCAAGGATCACCCCGTGCTGCTCAACCGCGCGCCGACGCTGCACCGTCTGGGCATTCAGGCGTTCGAGCCGATTCTGGTTGACGGCAAGGCGATTAAACTGCACCCGCTGGCTTGTACCGCTTTCAACGCCGACTTCGACGGCGACCAGATGGCTGTTCACGTCCCGCTGTCTCTGGAAGCACAGGCGGAAGCCCGTTTCCTGATGCTGGCGCACAACAACATCCTGAAGCCGCAGGACGGCAAGCCGGTTATTTCTCCTTCTCAGGACATGGTTATCGGCTGCTACTACCTGACGATTGAAAACCCCAACGGCAAGGGCGCCGGCCGCGTCTTCCGCAATCCGGACGAAGCGCATATGGCGTATGCCTTGGAGCAGATTACCCTGCAAAGCCCGATTAAAGTGCGCATTGAGCGCGAATTCAACGGCGAAAAGGGCAGCAAAATCATTGATACCACGCTTGGCCGCCTGATTTTCAACGATGCGTTGCCGCAGAACCTCGGCTTCAAGAAGCGTGAATGCCTTGATGACATGTTCGAGCTGGAGGTCGATCAGCTGGTCGGCAAGAAGCAGCTGTCCAACATCGTCGATATGTGCTTCCGCTCTCAGGGCGAGCACAAGTGCGCACTGGTGCTGGACGCGATTAAGGCGCTTGGCTACAAGTACGCCACCGTCGGTTCGCTGACCGTTTCCGTTGCGGACATTAAGATTCCGCCGATGAAGCAGCAGCTGCTCGACGAAACGGACAAGAAGGTCGCCCATGTGAACGAGATGTTCGCGGAAGGTCTGCTGAGCGAGGACGAGCGTTACAGCCGCGTCATCAATCTGTGGAACACCTGCACGAACACCCTGCGTGACCAGATTCTGCCGAACCTCGATCCTTTCAACCCGATTCGCATGTTCACCGACTCCGGCGCCCGCGGTTCTGCCGCGCAGGTGTCGCAGCTGGCTGGTATGCGCGGCCTGATGGCGTCTCCGACCGGCAAGACCGTGGAATTGCCCATTCGTGCAAACTTCCGCGAGGGTCTGAACGTGCAGGAGTTCTTCCTGTCTTCTCACGGTTCCCGTAAGGCTCTGTCCGACACGGCTATGAAAACCGCTGACTCTGGCTATCTGACCCGCCGTCTGGTCGATATTTCGCAGGAAGTTATCGTCCGCGAGGAAGACTGCTTCCTGCAGCGCGGTCTGCCGATTCGCGGCGTGCATGTTACCGAGCTGCTCAGCGGCAAGCAGTCCATCGAATCGCTGGAGGAGCGTCTGCGCGGCCGTACGGCTGCTGCCGACATCACCGATCCGGCGACCGGCGAAGTGCTTGTCCACCAGAATGAGCTGATTGACCACGCCAAGGCGAAGACAATTTGCGACGCGGGCATCAAGAGCGTGTTTGTTCGCTCCGTGCTGACCTGCTGCACGCGCAACGGTGTCTGCGCCCGCTGCTATGGCCAGAACATGGCGCACGGCGGCAAGGTGGATGTCGGCGAGGCGGTCGGCGTTATCGCGGCGCAGGCCATCGGCGAACCCGGCACACAGCTGACCATGCGTACCTTCCATACGGGCGGTATCGCATCGGGCGAGGATATTACGCAGGGTCTTCCCCGCGTCGAAGAGCTGTTCGAGGCGCGCAAGCCCAAGCGTGAAGCTGTCCTGTCCGACATCAGCGGCACGGTGTCCATCCACCAGACCAACCGCAACAAGAACGAGCTGGTCATCACCGCCGACGCGGGCAACTACGCGCGTCACACCCACAAGGCTGCTTCCGGCACGGTTGCTGTGCAGGTCGGTCAGGTGGTGCGTCAGGGCGATGTGCTGATTTCCGGCGCGACGAAGGCGAAGGTCGCCAAGGACGGCACCAAGTCCACCAAGACAACGGACATCAAGTCCACGCTGGCGGGCACGGTCACGATGATCAACACCAAGGGCGTGGGCGTCGTCGAGGTCGAAGTCACCTCCAGCGTTGCGGAGTTCGAGCAGAAGACCTACCCCGTCACCTACGGCAGCCGCCTGCGCGTGCAGGAGGGCGACCATGTGGAAGCGGGCGACATCCTCATCGAAGGCTCCATCAACCCGCACGACCTGCTGCGCATTCTGGGTCAGAGCGCGGTGCAGGACTACCTGCTGAAGGAAGTTCTGTCCGTGTACCGTCTGCAAGGCGTAGCCGTGGCGGACAAGCACATCGAAATCATCGTCCGTCAGATGCTGCGCAAGGTGCGCGTCGAGGACAACGGCGACACCGAGCTGCTGCCCGGCTCGCTGGTTGACCGCAGCCACTTGGAGGAAGCCAACATGAAGGTGCTGGACTCCACCAAGCTGCGCGTGGAAGACGGCGGCGACACAGGGCTGGCGATTGGCAGCCTTGTCGAGGCGGACGAGCTGGAAGAAATCAACCAGCGCATCCGCGTTTCCGGCGGCTCTCCCGCGATTGCCCGCGACCTCAAGCCCGCGAGCGTCAAGCGTGTGCTGCTGGGCATCACCCGCGCTTCTCTGGCGACCGACTCCTTCCTGTCCGCCGCGTCCTTCCAGGAGACGAACCGCGTGCTGACCGAAGCCGCCATCAAGGGCAAGATTGACCCACTGATTGGCCTCAAGGAGAACGTCATTCTGGGCAAGATGATTCCCGCCGGTACGGGGATGCACCGCTACAAGGATATCGACATTCGCGAAAACTACGGATTCTAATCACGCATTCGCACCGACAAAAAGCGGCGCAGAGAGGCGCCTCTGCGTCGCTTTTTGAATAAATACATAAAGATAGGAGCGATGGTTTCATGATAAAAAAGTATGAGAAGCTCATTTGCGTTGTTATACTCTGCATCACGTTCATCATCATTGCCTGTATTGCGAAATCTGCCATCATTCAGGCAGCGAAGTACCTTTCTTCTATGGCTGTCTCGATTATTTAAGATAAAAAGGAGGATTAAAATATGAAAAAAATCATCATCATGCTTATTCTCTTGTTGGTTTGTTTCGTACCCGCCCTTGCTGAAAATACTCCTGAAGTAATTGTTGACCCATCTGTAAAAAATGTTCCTAATTATATCATCGACGACATTATTACCGAGCATCCAAACGCGGGCGTTATTCACATCAATAAAGTCGAAACGGCCATGCCACTTGATGCGATTTCAACCTGTTCAGGTCTTTCTGTTTATAGATATAGTAATATAGCGAAAAATTATCGTGTGTTTAACGGTCGCTGGCGAACAGATTTCATCATTTCCGTTGCACGTGGCGCGGAAACTAAACTTTCGTCAACCTACTCTGCTTCTATATCTACTTCCGCCTCTGGCAGTGTCACCTCCGGTGACGATAAAAGTGTGCCTGTTCCTTCAGCATATACTTTAGGGTTGAATCTTTCAGCCTCTGTAAGCTGTACTATTTCAACTGAACGCACCTTCAAGGGGCCTTCTGAGGATTCCGAGTATAATTCACGTTCTTTCTATGTTGCCTATTACGGTGATATTGGTACATGGACTTGTACTGCTACCCGGACTTTTCCCGCTTCAACAGTGCAAATGGGAGGCACGTTTATTGAGCCAGTTCGGTACGCGGAATACTCAATTGATGAAAAAATAAAGTAATTCTCACCAAGCGACCATTGCGCCTGATGGTCGCTTCTTTTGTAAGGCTGATGTAGGAAGGAGTTTCTCATGCGCAACATCGTCCTCATTGGGATGCCCGGCTGCGGCAAATCCACCGTCGGGGTCGTCCTCGCCAAGTCCCTCGGCATGGATTTTGTCGATTCCGACCTCGTCATCCAGTCCACCATGGGCGCAACCCTCGCCCAGCTCATTGAGCAGCACGGCGACGATGGCTTCCGCGACATCGAGAACCGCGTCAACGCTTCCATCGACGTGCAGAACAGCATCATCGCCACGGGCGGCAGCGTCGTCTACGGCGCGGAAGCCATGGCGCACCTCAAAAGCATCGGCACGGTCGTCTACCTCCGCCTGACGTGCGAGAACATCACCGAGCGGCTGGGCGACCTCCATGCCCGCGGCGTGACGATTAAGCCCGGCTGGACGCTCCGGGATTTGTACAACGAGCGCTGCCCGCTGTATGAGCAGTACGCCGACATTGTGCAGGACTGCGACGGACTGCGCCTGCGGGATGTTGTGGCGGAATTGCAGAAAAAGCTGAAAGGCTGACAAGACCGGCTGTCCCCCGACTTTTCCGGGGCTGGCAGCCGATTTTTTGCGTGCAGAATCGCATGTTCCTTGCATTTTCAGGGAATGTATGGTATACTGTATGATGGTATGTTGCATGATGCGTATCCTGTGCCGTCTGGCAGAATACGCGGCGACTGCCCGACATGCGGACGGAACTCGTTCCGAAAATGAGGAGGTTTTTTTGTGTCCGGTGACCCATGGGCTGGCCCTTTGCTGCTTCAGCTGGTCCTGATTTTTCTGAGCGCCTGCTATGCCGCCGCTGAGGTGGCGCTGCTCTCGCTCAACGCGACAAAACTGCACCACGACGCGGAGGAAGGCGACCCCACAGCCGCCAAGCTGCTCCGCATCACGGATGCCCCTGCGCGCACGCTCTCCACCATTCAGGTGTGCATAACGCTGTTTGGTTTTCTGGGATCAGCGCTGGCGGCGACGCAGTTTGCACCGCGACTGGCTGGAGCGATTCTTTCTGCCGGGGCTGGCATCGACGCGGGCGTGCTGCACGTCCTCTGCGTCATCCTGATTACGCTCCTTCTTTCCTACCTGACGCTCTGTCTGGGAACACTCGTGCCCAAGCGCCTCGCGATGAAGAATCCCGAAGCGATTGCGCGCCGTTCGCTGCTCCTGCTGGAGGTCAGCGCGGTGATTTTCCGCCCGTTCGTGATGCTGCTGAACGCCGCCACGCACGGCATCCTCCGCCTTTGCGGCATTGACCCCAACGCTGCCGAGGACGAAGTGACCGAGGACGACATCCGCATGATGGTGGACATCGGCGGCGAAAACGGCGCGATTGAGGAAGCGGAAAAGGAAATGATTGAAAACATCTTCGAGTTCAACAATTCCACTGCCGAAGAGGTCATGACCCACCGCACCGACGTTACCAGCATCTGGGTGGATGATACGGAGGACGAAATTCTCCGCACCATCTGCGATTCCGGTCTGAGCCGCTTCCCCGTCTACAACGAAAACATGGACGACATCATCGGTATCCTCAACACGCGCGACTTCCTGCTCAATGCCCAGTCCGACAACCCGAAATCCCTGCGCGCGCTGCTGCGCGAGGCATACTTCGTGCCGGAAACAGTCCAGGCTGATCAGCTCTTCCGCAACATGCAGGTGAAAAAAATCCACATGGCAATTGTCGTGGATGAGTACGGCGGCATGAGCGGCATCGTCACGATGGAAGACTTGCTGGAAGAAATCGTCGGCAATATCTACGACGAGTTTGACAAGCAGACCGAAGCGGAAATCGTCCGTGCGGGCGACAACACTTGGCGCATCAGCGGCAGCACGCCGCTCAAAGACGTCAACGACGCGCTCGACCTCTCGCTCCCCGAAGACGAGGATTACGATACGCTGGGCGGCTTGATTTTCAGCCAGTTCACCACCATTCCGCAGGACGGCAGCACCCCCGATTTGGACTGCTTCGGCCTGCACATTCATGTGGAGAAGCTGGAGGATCACCGCGTGGAGACCGCGCTCGTCACGAAGCTGGCGACCGAGGACGACCACGGCGACGACCACCCGGAAACGCTGCTTGACCGCCTGCGCAGCCGCGACGATAACGACGCGCAGACCGACAATGGGAAAGGAAACGAAGACAGGTAATTCATCATGGATACTGATTTGCAGGCCACAGACCCTTCTTTACAATTCATGACCAGCGGTGTGCTGGATACCACGTTTTATGCCACCTACAAGAAATGGCTGCTCTATCGCACCCAAGACCTCAACCTTTACGTCGCGATGCTCGTCATGGCGATTGCCGTCGCGCTGATTTCCATCTTCTCCCGCAGCTGGTACGTCATCCCCGCGGGCGTTGTGTTCATCGCCGTGCTATACATGATGATGATGCGCAACCGCACGCGGATGCTGAACGCCCTCAGCCGCGCGCTGGAAGAGCAGTACCCCGAAGGCATGGCGGAAATGTCCATCGCCTTTGGCAGCGACGGTCTTCATCAGCTGAACCAGACCACGGGCGACCTGACCGTTCTCCCCTACGACAACCTGACCGACGTGATTGAGGGCGAGGACTCGATGGCGCTGCTGACCCGCGCGAACGCCCTGATTCCGGTATTCACGAGCCAGCTGACCGAAAGCGAAAAGGAGCATCTGCTGGCTCTGCTGGCGGAAAAAGCCCCCAAGTGCAAGCATCATCGCGCCTAAAAAGCAAAATCACCGACCAGAACCGCGTGTACTGGTCGGTGATTTTTGTTTGCGATTTTTTGATTTTTCTAATGGAAATGGACTGTTTTGTTGCATGGGTTTCGCCCCTGCGGTGGCGACAAGGGGGCTTTGCGGTCGCCCCCTTGACCCCTTCGCCCGCACCTATGTTTGTTGAGCTGTATTGGAACTACTTTTAGTTAGTGTACCTTTCGTTCCCCCAAGTAACAATACAAATCAAGAAACATGGGTGTGCAATCCGAAGGTTTCCAAAGGGCGATCGCAGACTTCGTCTGTTTTCATTGCCTTTTGGTCGCCTCCGCAGAGGCGAACCACCTTATTCCTGCTCCCCCCGCGAACACGCCGCATAGTGCCCCGCGCGCACCTCGCGCAATTCGCAGCTCGCCGTTTTGCACGCTTCCGTCGCCCACGGACAACGCGTGTGGAATACGCACCCGCTCGGCGGGTCAATCGGCGAGGGCAAATCACCTTCTAGCAGAATGCGCTGGCGATTGTCACGCGGGTCAATCGACGGCACAGCAGACATCAGCGTCCGCGTATACGGGTGCTGCGGATGGTCGAACACCTCGTCCGTGTCGCCCTCTTCCACCAAGTGACCCAGATACATCACGCCCACGCGGTCGGAAATGTACCGAATGACGCTCATGTCGTGCGCCACAAACAGGTACGTCAGCCCGCGCTTGCGCTGCAACTCCTTCAGCAGGTTGATAATCTGCGATTGAATCGACACATCCAGCGCCGACACCGGCTCGTCACACACAACAATTTTCGGGTCAAGGATCAGCGCGCGCGCCAAGCCGATGCGCTGCCGCTGACCACCGGAGAACTCGTGCGGATAGCGATAGAAATGCTCCGGACGCAAGCCGACCTGCGCCATGATGTCCAGCGCCCGCGCCATCCGCTCGTTCTTGTCGCCGATATGGTGAATCGCCAGCACTTCCATCAGCATGTCGCCAACGCGCTGCCGCGGGTTCAGCGACGTGTACGGGTCTTGGAACACAATCTGCACATCCCGGCGGAACGGCAGCATTTCCTTCTTGCTCAGGTGGGTGATGTCCTGATCGAATAGCGTGATTTTCCCGCTCGTCGGCTCCAGCAGGCGGATGAGCGTGCGCCCCAGCGTGCTTTTGCCGCAACCGCTTTCACCCACCAGGCCGTACGTTTCGCCCTGCCGCAGCGCAAGGCTCACGCCGTCTACTGCCTTAACTTCCTTGACCGTCTGCCCCAGCGCCCCTTTGACCGGGAAGTAGGTGCGAACGTCCTCCGCTTTCAGGATGATTTTCTCCTCGCTCACTGCGCGGTCGCCTCCTTCTGCGCCAATTCCGCTGCCCGGAAGCAGCGGACACTCTGCTTGTCGCTGACGGGCGTCAATTGCGGCGTTTCCTGACGGCAGCGCTCCGTCGCGTACGCGCAGCGCGGCGCAAATCGGCAGCCCGTCGGAATCTGGCTGAGCAGCGGCACCGTGCCGGGAATCATGTACAGCGGTTTCGTGCGGTCGCCTTCCATGCGGGGAATGGAGCGCATCAGCCCCTCGGTGTAGGGGTGGCACGGATGGTCAAACAGCGTCAGCACATCCGCTTCCTCGACAATTTGCCCCAGATACATGACGATAACGCGGCTGCACGTCTGCGCGACGACGGCGAGGTCGTGCGTAATCAGCATCACGCCCATGTTCAGCTGCTCATTCAGGCGGACAATCAGCTCCATGATTTGCGCCTGAATCGTCACATCCAGCGCGGTCGTAGGTTCATCGGCAATCAGCAGGTGCGGGCGGCACGCCAGCGCAATGGCAATCATCACGCGCTGCCGCATACCGCCGGACAGCTCGTGCGGGTACTGGTCGAGGCGCTTTTCCGGCGCGGGAATCCCCACCAGCCGCAGCATCTCCAGCGCCTTCTCACGCGCCGCTTTCTTCGACAGATGCTGATGAATGCGCAGCGGCTCGCTGATTTGGTCGCAGATGGTCAGCACAGGGTTCAGGGAACTCAATGCGTCCTGAAAAATCATCGACACACGCGAACCGCGGATGTCCTGCATCTTGTGGAACGGAATGTCCAGCAGCGACTGCCCTTCCAGCTTGACCGTGCCGCTGTACCGTACCAGCCGCCGTTCGTCATACAGGCGCATGATGGACTGGCTCGTGACGCTCTTGCCGCAGCCGCTTTCGCCCACGATGCCCAGGATTTCGCCCTGATACACGTCAAAAGAAACGCCATCAATCGCCTGCTGCCAGCCGCGCTCGGTGTGGAAGCTGGTCGCCAGCTGACGGACTTCCAGAATCTTTTCGCTCATTCCTGTGTCCTCCTTAGCGACCGCTCAACGGGTCAATCAGGTCGCGCAGGCCGTCGCCGAACAGGTTGAAGCCCAGCACGGACAGCGCCGTAAAAATCGCCGGAAATACAATCATCCACCAGCCCATGTAGACATAGCCGCGTGCCTCGTTAAGCATCCCACCCCAGCTCGGATAGGGCGACGGAATACCCGCGCCAAGGAAGCTCAGGGACGCTTCGGAGATAATCGCCGTAGCGAAGGTGAACGTCATCTGCACGATGATGGGCGAAAGGATGTTGGGCAGAATGTGCCGCCAGAGGATGCGCGTGCGGCTTGCGCCCACCGCCGTCATCGCCTCGGCATACGTCTGCTCGCGCGCCAGCAGCGCCTGTGAACGGGCAATGCGCGCCACGCCGGGAATACTAACGATGGTCAAGGAAATGATGACATTCTTCATGTTCGCGCCCAAGACCGCCATCAGCGTAATCGCCAGCAGAATGTTCGGAATCGCCTTCAGGCCGTCGCACAGGCGCATCAGCACATTGTCCAGCACCTTGTTGACGGAGGCGTACAGCCCCAGCGCCGTGCCAATCAGCGCGGACAGAAGCCCAACGGTAAAGCCGACCGTCATGGAAATCTGCGCGCCGTAAAGGACGCGGGCGAAGATATCGCGCCCCAGATTGTCCGTGCCGAAGAGGTGCGCGGCAGACGGCGCCTGAAAGCGTTCCTGCATCGTCGCGGTGTACGGGTCAACGCCCAGCAAGCCCGTAATCAGCGGGGCGAAGACAGCACAAATCAGCATCAGCATCACCAGCACCATGCCGACGACGGAGAGTTTGTTGCGGAAAAATTTGCGGATGGAAACAGCGCGCTGCTCACGGACGAGGCGGCGGCGAAGCTGGCGCAGGGATTCGCGATTCTGCGCGGAGATGGATTCGGTTTTCATCATGCAGTTCGCTCCTTTCGTCAGTCCAGCCGGATGCGCGGGTCAGCCAAGCCGTAAATCAGGTCGATAATCAGGTTGATGAACACGTTGAGCATGGCAATCAGCAGCGTAATTGCCTGAATCACCTGATAGTCGCGCTTCTCGATGGAATCCACCATCAGCGACCCCATGCCGGGAATGTTGAACAGGCGCTCGACAACCGCCGCGCCCGCCAGCGCGCTGATGAAGCCCTGCCCGACGACGGTGATGACAGTCAGCAGCGCGTTGCGGAAGGTGTGCTTCGTAACAATCTTCCATTCGCGGACGCCCTTGGAGCGCGCCATCTTGATGTAATCGCTGCCCAAGACCTCCAGCATGGATGCCTTCGTCATGCGCATCATGTACCCCGCGTGGATGAAGCCCAGTGACACCGCCGGCAGCGTCATATAGCGCAGGAAGGGCAAAAATCCGTCCGTGAACGGGTTCTTATAGCCCGCCGCGGGCAGGACGCGAAGATTCACCGCGAAGAGCAGCACCATGCCCAGACCCATCAGGAAGCTCGGCAGCGAAATGCCCAGCATCGACAACACCGACACGAAATAATCAGCAATCGTGCCGCGCTTCTTCGCCGCCAGCATCCCGCACGGAATCGCAATCAGGATGGTGATGAGCTGCGAATAGATGGCGAGCAGGATGGTCGGCTGGAAGTGGCTGGCAATCATTTCGCTGACAGGCTTATTGACGACGGCGGTTGACGTGCCGAAGTCGAGCCGCAGACAATTGCCCACCCAGCGGAAATACTGCACAACGAGCGGGTCATCCAGACCCAGCTGCGTATGGAGCGCCGCAATTTCCGCCGCCGTTGCATCTTCGCCCAGCATAGCGGCCGCCGGGTCGCCGGGGGTGAGATGCACCAGCAGGAAAATGACCACCGACACAATGAAGATGGTCGGGATGAGCGACAGCAGTCGCTTGAGCACATACTTTTTCATGCTGTTCCTCCTCAGCAGGGATGGGGGGGTTCGCCTCTGCGGAGGCGATTCCCCATGCAACAAGAAAAGCAAAGCCGCAGATAGCCCCAAAAGTGGCGGCGCCGAAGGGGTCGAGGTGGGCGATCGGAAAGCCCCCTCGTCGCCTCCGCAGAGGAGAAATCCCTGCACAACAATACAGAAATAGGCTAAAACGAGCCGACAGCGCCTCTCCACGCTGCCGGCTCGTTATCAGCCGCTGATAAATTACTCTCCCACAACCTGCTTGCCGCCCACAAACACAGCCTTGGTGCGGCACTGAATGTCGCGCAGCGGGTTGCCTTCAAAGATGGCGATGTCCGCATCCTTGCCGACTTCCAGCGAACCCACGCGATCAGCAATGCCCACGACGTGCGCCGGGTTGATGGTGATGGCGCGCCATGCGGATTCTTCCTTCATGCCCGCCTTAACCGCCAGACCCGCGCACAACGGCAGGTAGTACAGCGGAATCACCGGCGCGTCGGTGATGATGCAGACTTCCAGCCCCGCGCGGTCAAGGATGCCCGCCGTCTCGAATGTCTTTTCGCGCAGCTCCGCCTTGCTCTTCGAGCCGAGCGACGGGCCGACCAGCACGGGCTTGCCCGCCTTCACCAACTGATCCACAATCAGGTGACCTTCGGTGCAGTGGTCGAGCGTAATGTCCAAATCGAACTCACGGGCGATGCGCAGGGCGGTCAGAATGTCGTCCGCGCGGTGCGCGTGGGCCTTGAGCGGAATCTGCTTGCGAATGACGGGCAGCAGAGCCTCCAGCTGCATGTCAAACGGGCGGGTCTTGGTGGGGTCTTTTTCCGCCGCATCGACTTCAGCAGCATAGCGCTTCGCCTTGAAGAGCTGTTCGCGCAGGAGCGCCGCGACCGCCATGCGGGTGACGGGTTCCTTATGGCCGTTCTGACCATAGCAGCCCTTGGGGTTCTCGCCGAAAGCAATCTTCATGGCGACGGGGTACTTGACAATCATATCGTCGATGCAGTTGCCATCGAGTTTGAGGGCAACGAACGTGCCGCCGAGGACATTCGCCGAGCCAGGGCCGGTGGTCGCGGTGGTCACACCGCCTTCAAGGGCGAGGTGGAACGCTTCGTCGCGGGGATTGATGCCGTCGATAGAGCGCATTTCAGGGGTCACAGGGCTGGAGTATTCGTTGCAGTCATTGCCCTCCCAGCGCATCCCCTCTTCGTCGATACCGATATGGCAGTGCGCGTCAATAAAGCCTGGGGTCACGAGGCAGCCCGTGGCGTCGATGACCTTGGCGTCCGCAGGGGCATCGACGGTCTTGCCGATGGCGGCGATTTTGCCGTCGTCACCGATGAGCAGTTCGCCGTTTTCGATTTCCGCACCCGTAATAGGCTTGATTTTTCCGCCCTTAATGAGAATCATAGGGGTCAACCTCCTTTATCTAACAAGGGACTTGCTCCCTTGAACTTTTCGTGTGATTTGCAAGAATTTCGCGTCTGCGAAGGCAAAATTCCCTGCACGATAGCAAAAGGCATTCAAAGGGAAGCGCCGCTTACTCTTCCTTCAAATACTTGTCCATCCACGCGGTGATTTCCTGCAAACGGCGGATGCGGCCCTTGGGCTTGCCGCCGCGGCTCAGCTCGTGGTTCTCACCGTGGAACAGGCACAGGCGCGTTGGGACGCCGTGATGAATCAGCGTTGAATACATTTGCAGCGCCTCCACCATCCAGCAGCGGTAATCCTCCTCCGAATGGATGAACAGCGTCGGCGTGGTGCAGCGGTCGGCGTATTTCAGCGGCGACTGATTCCACATCTTGTCCAGATTCGTGTGGGTTGTGGCGAGAATCTGCCGCTCGGCGAACAGCGTGCCGATGTCGCTCGTGCCCTCCATGCTGACGAAGTTCGCAATGCCGCGCTGGGATGCCGCCGCCGCGAAACGGTTCGTGTGCCCGATAATCCAGTTGGTCATGAAGCCGCCGTAGCTGCCGCCCGTCACGCCCATATGTTTCTCGTCCATGTCGGGATAGGCTTTCAGCGCCTCGTCGCAGAACGCCATGATGTCGTCATAATCAATCGTGCCGAAGCGGCCGCAGATGTAGCCGAATTCGTTGCCCCGGCTTTCGCCGCCGCGCGGATTGCAGTAGATGACGTAGTAGCCGTGATTCGCCCAGTACTGCATCTCGTGGTAGTACACCGCGCCGTAGGTCAGGTGCGGGCCGCCGTGAATGTCGAGAATGACAGGCGTCTTCTTGCCCGGCACATGGTCGGTCGGCGTCATCACGAAGCCGTCAATCTGTACGCCGTCGCTGTTGATGAATTGCAGCGGCTGCGGGATAACGGGCGGCTTGGTGAGGAAGAAGTCGTCGTTCCAGCTGCTCAGGCGGGTCAGCTTGCCCTCCGCAAAGCGATACAGCTCCTGCAAGCGCATGTCGTACATCGCCACGCAGTACACCGCGCCGTTCTGCACATCGAAGCAGTCAATCGAGCCGTCCTTCTCCAGCAGCTTCTCCATCTTACCCGTGCGGTCAATGCGCCACAGGTGCGTCGCATCATATACGCCAGTCAGGAAGTACAGGTACTCCCCGTCCGCGCGCATCACATAGCCGCCGCCCATGCGGCAGTCGCTGCCGACGGGGTTGCCGACGTTGATTTCGTCGTCCGTGTTGCACAGGAGGGTGCGCGCGCCCGTTTCGAGGTTCAGCAGCAGCAGGTCGGGACACTGTGCGCAGCTGTACCGATCCATCTTCGACCCGCAGTAGGCAAGCGAATCGCCCCAGAACGTCATGCCTTCGATGTAATATTCATCCTCCGGCAGCAGGCAGGTGATTTTGCTCTTCTCCGCGTCGTAGCAGTAAACGCCGACAAGCTCTTTTTCAATCGGCTCCACCATGCAGCCCGCGTAGGCAATCTTCATGCCCTCTACGCACACTTCCATCACGCGGAAGCGCGGCGGGGTGATGCGCTTGAGTTCTTTGCCGTCCCAGAGATACAGCGTCTTGCGGTTCTTGTTGATGACGCCCTTGCCGTTGAACCAGAAGGGATATTCATCGAACACAGTGCAGACCTCATTGCGCTCCTTCTCCGCCAGACGCGCCGCGAGCCGCTCATGCCCTGCCAGCCCTTCCAGCGCGGCTTCGGTCGTCAGGTTATCAACGCGGGAGAACACAATGCTTCCATCCGTCAGTACGCCTTCGAGCGACAGGGAGCCTTCGCCGCGGCATACTTCTTCCGCCGCACTGCCCGCATTCTGGCGGTACAGCACGGTCTGCCCATCCGGGAAAGCGTCATCCGCTTCGACCGGCACGGTATACAGCAGCGTTTCAGCGCCCTGCCAGCAGAAGCCTTTCACTCGTCCGGAGTTCGTCAGACAGGCATTTTCGCCGCTTTCCGCGTCGATGCGGTAGAGGTTGGCGTTGTATCCATTCTTTGCGAGGTCAGGCGTCGTCGCGACATAGGCGACCTTCTTCCCATCGGGGCTGATTTGCACCTGCGAGAGGAAATTATACATGAGGAAATCATCGAGTTGAAGCTGTTCCACGCTATTTCCTGCCTTTCAGGGCACAGCGGTAGGTGCTGCGTCCGCAACAAAATGAAAAACTGGTGCGTTTTCTTTATGCAAAGAATGCCAGAGGGTGTTTTGAACCCTCTGGTTGTTCTTTGTTGCAGGGATTTCGCCTCTGCGGAGGCAACAAGGGGACAATGAAAACAGACAAAGTCTGCAATCACCCTCTTATCCCTTGTGTGCCAAATCGACCTTGGAGGCGAGGTAGGCGAAAGCGAAGTAGCAGTCGTTTTCGTCGCCCGCCTTCACCACGCGCTCCATCAGGTCATATGCCTTGTCAGGCTGACCATTCTGAAGGAAATAGTTCGCGATGCCGAAGCCCATGGTGATGAGCTCCAGCGCAGTTACCTCCTCCGGGTCGGTGGACAGCAGCTCTTCCGGCTTCTTCAAGCCCTTGTACATCAGCAGACGCGCATAATAGGCGGTGTTCTCGCCCGGATTCATGTGGTCGGTGATGCGCGCAAGAATCTTCGCCGCTTCCTCGTCGTTGCCAAGGCGCTTGAGCGTCATGTAGTACCAGTCGGTCACGGCAATCAGCTCCGGATCGGCATCTGTCAGCTCATAGCAGCGCGCATACGCCTTCGCCGCCTTCGCATAATCGCGCAGGAGGAAGTAGCTCAGACCCAGATGGTAGAACACATTCCAATCATTCGGATTCAGACGGGACGCAATCACGAAATCCGCCGCGGCGTCCTCAAAGCGCCAGCAGGACAGGAAGCGATGCGCACGATGACGGTAATATTCCCAGTTGAAGGGGTCGCAGGAAATTGCCATGGCGTAGCACTCTTCCGCCTCGCGCATCATGGACACCTTCGCCAGCGCATGACCCTTCTTCATCCAAGCGTCGCCGCTTTCGGGATTCGCAGCCACAGCCGCGCTCGCTGCCTGAATATCCGCCGTCTCCGGCACAACGCAGCGCACAAAGCTCGCCGATTCATATGCCTGATTCATTGTTCTCGCTCCTCCCTTCAAGCCTGACCGATGTTCTTCAGGTCAACACGCGCTGCCAGGCAGCCGAACGCCGCGTACCACTTGCTGTGTTCCGCCGTGTACACGACCTTCTTGAGCATTTCGACGCCCTTTTCTTCCTGGCCGTTCATGCGGTAGTAGTTCGCCACGCCGAAGCCTTGCGTGATAACGTCCAGCCCCGCGCCGTCGCCCGCGTTGGTGAAGAGCGTTTCCGGCGCGCGCAGCCCCTTGTAGACGCGCAGGCGCTGATAGTAAGAGTTCGCCACCTCATCGGACACAGGCATGTCCTCGGTAATTTCGTCCAGCAGCTTCGCCGCCTCTTCGTCCTTGCCCAGCCGCTTGAGCGTCATGTAATGCCAGTCCGTCACGGCGCAGATATCGTCAGCGGTCTTGTTCAGCGCGGCACAGCGCGTGTACGCCCAGTCCGCCTTGTCATACATGCCCAGCAGGAAGTAGCTCAAGCCCAGATGATACCACACGTTCCAGTCGTTCGGATTCAGGCGGGACGCGATGGTGAAGTCCGCCGCGCCATCGGCAAAGTACCCGCAGGACACGAAGCGGTGCGCACGATGGCGATAGTATTCCCAGTTAAAGGGATTGATGGCGATGGCACGGGAGTAGCATTCCGCCGCCTCACGGTAGTAGCCCAGCCCCGCCAGCAGCAGCCCGCGCTCCTTATGGAGTTCGGCATTCTCCGGATCCTTCGCAATCTTTTCGTCGATTGCGGTCAGTTCCGGGGTCGTCGGCAGTTCGTTCCGCTCCCAAGACGCGACCTGATATTCCTGCACCAGCGTGCTGGAGCGGGCAATGTCCAGACCGACCTTCTTCTTTTCGCTCATGGTTTGTCATCCGCCTTTCTTTTTCGCGATGAATCAGGGTCTTTCCTGCCTGTGATTCATATTTATTGTACGACTTCAGTCGTCCCAATGCTTCAGCTGATCGGCAGCGGCGTGTTCCGCAAAACCGCCCCACGTTTCGTCGCGGCCCGCAATGCGCGTCAGGATTTCCTTCGCCTTCTCGCGGTTGCCCAGCACATATTCCTCGTACACTGCCAGACCATATGCGCCCGTGGCGTACATGTGGTCATCCTTCGCCGCGGCTTCCGCCAGTACTTCATCGATATTCCGCGTACCATTGTAGACCAGTACGCGATCGAAGTAGCCTTCGCTCATGCCGGGTTCCATGTCGGCATGGATACGCGATGCCGCCTTGCGCATGTCATCGATGCGCCCCATCTTCATCAGCGTCATGCAGTACCAGTCGGTCGTGCAGATGCGGTATTCATCCGTAGGCGACAGCGCATAGCAAGTTTCATAGGCTTTGAGCGCGCGCTCGTAGCTGCCCATCAGGTGGTAGCTCAGCCCCAGATGATACCAGCAGTCCCAGTTCTTCGGGTCGATGCGCAGCCCCATCTCGAAATCCGCCGCAGCTTCCTGATACTGCCCCAAATTCACATACGCATGACCGCGATGACGGTACAGCAGGGACATGAACGGGTTATAGGTCAGCCCGATGGAGTACGCCTCCAGCGCCTCGCGGAAAAACATCTGTCCGCGCAGCGCCAGCCCCAGCGCCATGTACTTCTCAGCGTTCGTCGGGTCAGCAGCGACGGCTTCCCGTGCCGCCTTGATTTTGTCGTTTTCTTCCACCGTGTCACGCGCGGCGAAGATTTGGTTTTCCTTCAAGCCCTTCTTGCTCATAGGAACAATACCTCCTCAATCCAGATTGACGATGAACTGCACTTCCAGCTGATTTTCGTCGCCCGACGGCTTCGCCTGCACAACGACGCCCGCCGGAGGATTTTCCGGGTCAATGAACACCTTGCGTGCGCCGAGGTAGTCATTCACCTGCTCGATGTCGCGCACATAGCCGTATTCCATGAGGATGTTTTCCTTCTTGTAGCCGAACTGCTCGAACAGCTCCGCGTAGCGCTTCATGACCGCCTCGCTCTGCGTCGCCAGCGTCTTGAATTCCGGACGTGCGCTGTGACCCGTGAACCACGCGATGCCGTTGTACTCCACCACGCGGCTCATGCCCGGCACAACGTCGCGGCGGGTAATCTGCGGGTTTTCACCCGTTGCCACAAACAGCGCCAGCTCAATTTCCAGCTTCGGGCCGAAGGGCGTATTCTGGCGCGGCGGCGCTTCAACAATCACGCCCGCCGGAGGATTCTCCCCGAAATAGGCATTGAACGGCTCGGCGATTTCGCCGTAGTGCGCCATATTCTTGATGAAGCCGTTCGCCGCGATGACGTTTTCCTTCTTCAGACCGAACTTCTCGAACAGCTCGTCATAGCGGTTGAGTACGCCCGCCACCTGTTCGCCCAGCGTATCCGCCTTGGGATACACATGCCCGGTGAAATACGCCATGCCATCGTATTCCACCATGCGGCAGCCGCGGGTAACATCATAGCGCTTAATCGGGAGGCTGTCATTCGTCGCGACGATGAAGCTCAGCTCCATCAGGATGTTATCCCCCACAGGCGAATGCTGAATCGGCAGCCCCGTGACCGTCACGCCCGCCGGCGGATTCTTCGGGTCAATCCACTGGAAGTAGATGTCGGCGAATTCGTCCTCATCATCGGCGTTCTTCATGAAGCACGTCGTATAGAGGATATTGCTCTTTTTCAGACCAAATTGCTTGAACAGCTCGTCATAGCGCTTGAGGATGCCCTCTGCCTGCTCTTTGAGCGTCTGATACTGCGGCGCGGCATGACCGGTGAAGAATGCCAGATTCTTCGAGAAGGTCACGCGCGAATAACCGCCCTTCGATACATCCAGATGCTGAATTCCCATGATTTTTCTACCTTCCTTCCATATTACTGTATTACTGTGTGGGGAGACATTACTATGTGGGGAGACGCCAGAGGCTCTGCCTCTGGAATCTGGAAGGGCGTTCCTCCCTTGACCCCTTTTCGCGATTGAGTTGCGCGCATTTTCATGCTGTGTGCGCGTGTTTATTCGGGACACGTCCCTGCTTACACCTTGCAGCAGGCCACCCAGTGGTCATTGCCGACATTAATCAGCTTCGGCTTCTGCGCGGTGCATTCCTTGCAGCAGCCGTGGCACCGCGTGTGGAAGCAGCAGCCCTTCGGCGGGTTGATGGGGCTCGGCACATCGCCTTCCAGCATGTCCTGCATCGCGGGGATGTCCGGGTCTGGAATCGGAATCGCCCCCAGCAGCGCCTTCGTGTAGGGATGCAGCGGGTTGTCGAACAGTTCCTTCTTCGGCGCAATTTCGACGATGTTGCCCAGATACATCACAGCAATGCGGTCGCAGATGTGTTTGACAACGCTCAGGTTGTGCGAAATGAAGATGTATGTCAGCTGATATTTCCGCTGCAATTCGCGCATCAGATTCAGAATCTGCGCCTGAATCGACACGTCCAGCGCGCTGACCGGCTCGTCGCAGACAACCAGCTTCGGGTCAAGCGCCAATGCGCGCGCAACGCCGATGCGCTGCCGCTGCCCGCCGGAAAACTCGTGCGGATAGCGCGTGTAGACCTCTTCGCGCAGGCCGACGTCGTGCATGAGCTGAAGCACGCGGGCGCGGCGCTCCTCCTTGTTGCCCATGTGGTGGACAATCAGCGGCTCCTCGATGCAGCGCCCGACCGTGAAGCGCGGGTCAAGGGAGGAATACGGGTCTTGGTAGATAATCTGAATTTTCTGGGTCAAATCCATGTTCTGCTGACGGTTCATCTTCGCGAACAGGTCATGCCCCTCGAAGGTGACGCTGCCCGCCGTAGGCTTGTTCAGCCGGACGACCGTGCGCCCCGTTGTGGATTTGCCGCAGCCGCTTTCGCCGACCAGACCGAACGTCTCGTTCTCGTACACGTCGAACGTCACGCCGTCTACCGCCTTGACGTACGCGGGTTTGCCCTCCGCGTCGCGCTTCCCCTTGATGGGATAATAGATTTTCAGGTCCTTGATTTCCAGCAGCTTTTTCTTTCCGTTCTCGCTCATCCCTCAACGCCTCCTTCGTACAGGAAGCACCGCACTTTGCGCCCGTCTTCGAGCGTCACCAAGTCCGGCATTTCCTTCTTGCAGCGTGCGCCGCACTTCTCGCACCGCGGCGCGAACCGGCAGCCCTGCAGCTTCTCACTGGGCGACGGCACCATGCCGGGAATGCTGGGCAGTTCCTCCATATCGTCATCCGTCAGCTTCGGAATCGAGCGCAGCAGACCAGCCGTGTAGGGGTGCAGCGGATTCTTGTAGATGGAGCGCACATCGCTGTACTCCACCGCCTGTCCGCAGTACATGACCATGACGTGCTTGGCGATCTGCGCCACAATACCGAGGTCATGCGTGATGAGGATGATGGATGTGCCCATCTTCTCCTGCAATTGCTTCAGCAGACGCATAATCTGCGCCTGAATCGTCACGTCCAGCGCGGTCGTTGGTTCGTCCGCAATCAGGATTTTCGGGTTGCACGCCAGCGCCATGGCAATCATAACGCGCTGGCGCATACCGCCGGAGAGCTGGTTTGGATAATCGTTGATGACGTGTTCCGGCTCCGGGATGCCGACAAGCCGCAGCATTTCGATGGACTTTTTGAGCATTTCCGCCTTGCCCATCTGCTGATGGAAGCGGAACGATTCGCCAATCTGCTGTCCGACGGTAAAGACGGGGTTCAGGCTGGTCATTGGCTCTTGGAAAATCATCGAGATGTCATTGCCGCGGATGCTGCGCATTTCGCGCTCCGACTTTTTCACCAAGTCCTGACCGTGATAGATGATTTCGCCGTCAATAATTTTGCCGGGCGGCGAGGGAATCAGGCGCAGGATGGACAGCGAGGTCACAGACTTGCCGCAGCCGCTTTCGCCGACGATGGCAAACGTTTCGCCCGGCTCAACCTCGAAATCCAGTCCGTCCACTGCGGGGACGACGCCCTCTTCGGTATAATAGTAGGTTTTCAGGCCTTTGACCTGCAATACGGGTTCCGACATCAGGATGACCTCCTCATCATACTATTTCTAAATGAGAATGGAAAAGGCGCAAGCAGCTGGCGCAGGCGAATTTAGAAATAGTATTAGTTATTCTTGAGTTTCGGGTCAAGCGCGTCGCGCAGACCATCGCCCACCAGCGAGAAGCTCATGACCACCAGCGTAATGGCAATACCGGGGACAAGCACGCCCGTGGGGTAAGTGCGGATGACTTCGCGCATCTGCGACAGCATTGCGCCCCATTCGGCTTCCGGCGGCGTCACGCCCAAGCCGAGGAACGACAGGGACGAAGCCGTCAGAATCGCCGTGCCAAGGCTCAGCGTCACATTGACGATAATCTGGGACATGGAGTTCGGGATGACGTGGGTGAAGATGATGCGCAGATTACTTTCGCCCATCGTCTTGCACGCCTCGACATATTCCGAGCTTTTCAGGCTCAGCACGACACTTCGCACCATGCGTGTCAAGCCCGGTATGGTAAATATCGTAATGGCAATGACGGTGTTGACCGAACCCGGTCCCAGCACCGCGACGATGGTGATGGCAAGCAGCAGGCCAGGGAAGGCGAGCAAAATGTCGATGAACCGGCTGATAATCGCATCGACCCATCCGCCGAAATAGCCTGCGCTCACGCCGAGGAGCACGCCAATCAGCGCGCCGGACAGCACGCCCGCGAAGCTGATGGCCAGCGACACACGCGCGCCGTAAATCATACGCGCCAGCGTATCGCGGCCCAGATTGTCCGTGCCGAGCGGATGTTGCACCGTCATCGGGCCATACTTCTTCATGACGCTCTGTTTGAGCGGGTCAACCTGCCACACCAGCGGGCCGAGAATCGCAATCAGCACGAACAGGATGAGGACAGCGGCGGCAACCACGGAAACCTTTCTGCGCATGAACCGGCGCAGCACAGGATGCTTGTTCTTCATATCTGCCGTGTTCCTCCTTAATCGTACTTCACGCGCGGATCAACCGCCGCATACAGCAGGTCAACCAGCGTATTGACCAGCACAAACGTCACCGCCAGCACCAGCACAGCCCCCTGAATCGCGGGATAATCGCGGTTGCTGACCGAATCGACGACGAAACGCCCGATGCCGGGAATCGAGAACACCGTTTCCACCAGCGTTGCGCCGGCGAGCAGTCCGCCGAAGCGCAGACCGATGGTCGTCAGCACAGGAATCAGCGCATTCTTGAACGCATGGCGGTAGGTAATCACGCGCTCCGGCACGCCGCGGGAACGAGACGTGCGGATATAATCCTGATGGATAACGTCCAGCATCGCGCTGCGCGTGGTGCGCGCAATGCTGCCGATTGCTTGCAAGCCAAGGGTGGCAATCGGGAGAACAGCTCCTTGCCATGTATCCATGCCGATACTTGGCAGCCACCTTAAATTCAAACAGAATATAAGCATCAATATGAGCGCGAGGAAGAACGACGGCGTCGAAACCGTCAGGAGCGACAAAACCATGATGAGGTTATCCGCGAATTTATTGCGGTGGATGGCCGCAATGATGCCCAGCAGCACACCCACAGCAGCGCCGAACAGCGTGCCGCCGACAGCGAGCGTCAGCGTCTTGGGGAAGCGCTTCGCCAGTTCCTCCACGACGGGCTTGCCGGAGAAAATCGACGTGCCCAAATCGCCGTGCAGCGCATTGCCCACGAAGCGGAAATACTGGATATACAGCGGGTCGTTCAGACCCAGACGTTCACGTTCATATTCCTTGGTGTCCTTCGGAATATCCATGCCCAGCATCATGTCCACCGGGTCGCCCGGAATCAGCCGCACCATCATGAACACAATCAGCGACAAAATGAACAACATGGGTATCACTTGCAGAATCCGCTTAACGATGTATTTCCCCACGGGACATCCCCCCTGTTACTATACTACATAAACCTTGGTTTCTACTGTCTGGATGGATGATACCTTTTTGCTTGATTTCGCTTACTGTACAGGCAGCGGCGGAAGGTCTCTCACCCTCCGCCGCGCCTGCTTCAATACCTGTTGGGATTACTCACGGCAGCGCACATGAGCCAGATCCATGGTGTTGGAGGGGTTCACAGCAAAGCCCTCAATCTTGTCGGACAGCGCGTACACATTCTTGCGCAGGTTCATGTAAGCGCCGAAGGGATCTTCGTACAGGGTGATCTGCGCGATGCGCGCGTAGATGGCGTTGCGCTCAGTTTCGTCCATGGTCACAGCGCCCTTTTCCAACAGCTCGTCCACTTCCGCATTGTTATAGAAGCCGTAGTTGTTGACGTTGGTGTCGTCGGAGTGCATGATGCGCTTGAGCAGCGTGTCCGCGTCGGAGTCGCCGCCGGAGCCCATGATGAACATATCCCAGCCGAACTTCTCGTTGAATTCATCAGGCGTGAAGCTCGCCCACGCAGAGGTGAACACCGCGCGCTCGACGACTTCCAGCTTGGCATTGATGCCGATTTCCTTGAGTTCTTCCGCGATGATTTCTGCCATTTCCACAGCGCGGTTGTACATTGCGCTGGTCATGATGGTCATATCAAAGCCGTCCGGATAACCGGCTTCCGCCAGCAGCTGCTTCGCCTTTTCCGGGTCGTAGGGCACAACGCCGACAGAGGAGTAACCCGCCACAGAGGGCGCCATGATGCTGTCAATCGGGGTTTCGCCCAAGCCACTGTAGAGGTATTCGCAGATGGCGTTGCGGTCGATGGCGTAGCAGATGGCCTGACGGACAGCCGGGATGCTCATCGGCGCATGGGTAGAAGCGCAGTTGAACTGGAACAGGTGGCAGCCGTTGCCGTCGGTCTTGCTGACGGTCACACCGTCCAGCGCGTCCAGGCGAACCGCGTCATCCGGGGAAACGCCGTCGGCAATGTCCGCCTGATTGGTTTCGACGGCAATCGCGCGGCTGGTCTGCTCGGGAACAATCTTCATGACGATTTCATGGGTGAGGGGCGCGCCTTCGTAGTAGTTCTCAAAGGCTTCAAACTTCAAGACCTCGCCCTTGTCCCACTGGGTGCACTTGAAGGGGCCCGTGCCGTCAACGCTCTCCGCGGTCTTGCCGAGGTCAGCGCCGTACTTTTCGATGTATTCCGGATTCAGCACGAATGCCCAATGCTTCGCAATCGCCTGCAGGAAGAACGCCTTGGGCTCCTTCAGGGTGATGACGAAGGTGTAGTCATCCGTCGCAACCGCCGTATCAATGAAGGAAGAAGCGTTCGAGGTGTAGCGCTGCGGATTTTCGGTATTCAGCAGGCGGTCAAACGTCGCCTCGAAGTCGTGGGCGGTGCAGTGACGGCCAGAGTGGAAGTACACGTCCTGACGCAGATGGAACGTCCACGTCATCTTGTCCTCGGACGCTTCATAGCTTTCCGCCATCTTGCAAACGACGTTGCCATCGTTGTCGTAGCCCAGCAGACCGTTATAGTACTGCGGCATAACCTTGCTGTTGGAAACATTGTTCTGCGGATCGAGAATATCCTGATCGTTGCCAATGACCCAGGTGATGGAGTCCTTGTAGCCATCTTCCGCGGACGCGGCGGCCGCAAAGACCATCGTGAACGCCATGGCGAGCGTGAGCAGGGCAGTAAGCAGCTTCTTCATGTTGAGTTCCTTCCCTTCTACTATTCTACTATTCTACTTGGAAGCACTGCTTCTTGAAAGCAGCGTTTCCATTTATATTCAACCTGCGTTTTGCAGGCGGAATATCATGCCTTTGCGGGAACAGTGTAGCTGACGCCCATCGCGTCCAAATCCTGCATGGACTGCTTGACAGCGAACAGCGCGCGGTTGTCTGGCGATTCCGCCAATTCTTTCAGCAGCGGGATAGCTTCCGCGTCGCGCCCTTGATAGTGCAGGTAATTCGCCAGACCGTAGGTGAGCATCAGGTGGTAAATGCGCGGACGTTCGGGGTTCTTGCAGTTCTTCTCGCATTCCTGCACGAAGTTTTCCGGCTTCAGCACACCCTTATAGAGCAGTACGCGGCAGAGGTAGTCGCCATCCTCGGTGGGCATATCGGGCGTGATGTCCTCCAGTGCCTTCGCGGCTTCCTCCGGCTGACCCAGCTTCATGCAGATCATCCAGTACCAGTCCGTCGTTGCGGGCAGAGCGTTCACGCCGTACTTCTTCATCAGCGTCTTGCTGTTCGCATGAGCGACTTTCGCCTCTTCATACATGCCGCCGAGGTAGCACGCCACGCCCAGATAGTACCAGCATTCCCAGTCCTCCGGGTTTTCCAGCGCCGCCAGCTTCAGGTCGGACGCCGACTGCGTGTATTCCTCGCGCCCAATCAGCTTGCGGCCGCGCCAGAAACGCATCAGGCTGTCAAAGGGGGCATACACCAGTCCCTTGGAGAAGCACTCCACCGCTTCGTTGGTCTTTCCCGCGTCCAGCAGTTCCAACCCCTTCTTCTTCAGCAGGTTCGGGTTGCATTCCTCATTTCGGAGAATTTCGCTCGTCATGGCTTTCGACCATCCTTTCTTTTCTTGCAGGGGACTCTGCATAAAAAAACACGAAAAGTACAATGTCCCCTGATACGGAAAATGGAACGACGAATCCGTCGTTCCACTTTGAACGTAGCGCTATTCTACACGATTTCTTTTCGCTTGTCAAATGCAATTTTCGGACTTTTCGGCCGTTTTCGTGCATAAAACGTCATAGTTTTTGCATCTTTATCGGACAGTTTTTGCAATCCCACGATTCTTGTAGGGTCTGCAATGTCCCGAATCACCGTACTAAAGCGATGTATTCTGTATACAGTCGAAAGTTCTGAAATCAGTCATTTTTTGCAACGCGGCTTGACAATCCTTGAGGTTTTGGCTATACTTTTTCCAACCTCAAATTTCACCTCGTCAGCAGGGAGAAAATGAGGGCGGTATTTTTCAAGGATTGCAGTCAGGAGGTGCTTGGTAATGCCCGATAAGGAATGGCTCTACCCCAATCTGCGCGAGAACGGCTATACATACAGTGTGCTGGAGAACCTGCACTACATTCCGCATGTTCATGGCGGTCTCGAATGCGTCTATGTGCTGGACGGCGAACTTTGCGCCACCATCGACGAAAAGAACTACACGCTGAAGAAAGGCGACATCTGCCTGATTTTCCCGCAAGTGCGCCACAGCTATCGAACGCCCAAGCACAGCAACAGCTTCTGCTTCGCCTTGCTCCACGATACCATGCCCGACGATCTGCGCTCGCTCTTCGTCGATGGCTATGCACTCCCCAACCCGATTTACCGTGCAGGAAGCTATTCGCCGCTCATCCCCGAAATGATTGACCACATGCTGATGCCGGAAGAGCGCAAAGCGAACCGGCTGGTGCATACCGGGCGGCTGCTGATGCTGCTCGGCCTGCTGTTCGATACGCGCGCCCCCATTTCGGCGCAAAAGCTCGCCATGTCCAAGGAAGCAGAGGTGCTGGAATACCTGCACGAGAATTTCCGCGACCCCATCACGCTCACGCAGGCAGCGGAGCATCTGGGGTTGTCGCAATTCCAGCTTTCCCGCATCTGCAACCACCAAATCGGCATGGGCTTCAACGCCTACCTGAAAAGCCTGCGCGTAACCGCCGCCATGCGCCGATTGGCGTTCACAAACAAGGGAATGCAGGAGATTGCCCTCGGCTGCGGCTTTGAGAGCGTCCGCACGTTCAACCGCGCATTCAGCGAGGAGACGGGCATATCGCCCAGCGAATACCGCCGCGCTCATCAGCAATGCACGGCGCTGAATCTCGACGTGAACCCCGCGCCCGCGAAAAAATCCGAATAAACAGACGAATCCCCCATGCAGCCGTTTTTTGCACTGCATGGGGGATTGTTCTACTGCCGATTATTTATTCTCCGCTGGTTCGTCATCATAGTGAACTGCACCCTCGACGTACACATACACGCTTCCGCTGGCGTTTTCTCCGCTGATGGTCACGGTGTACTTGCCCGGCGTCTTCGGCACGATGCTGAAGCTGCTCGTCGGCAGCCGCTTGCCGGTGTAAATCGGCTCACCGTCCTCCGGGGTGATGGTCACGTCGATGCGCCCGCCGTCACACTGGATGTCCGCCATGATTTCCTTGCCTTCCGGCACAATCAGCGTGGACGTGTAGGTAGTATTCAGCGCTGTAAAATCAAGGTTGAATACCACATCGGACGTTGCGATGACCCCATCGAAGGGCGCTTGCGGCTGCTGGGCACAGCCAGTCAGCAGCAGTGCCAGCACCAGCAGACAGAGCAGCGTGCAGAGAGTCATTCCTTTGTGACGCATGATGATTCCTCCTTGTTATATCATTGGAAAGCCAGCTGCTCGGTCGCGCCCATTTGGCGCGGCAATGTGCAAGGGGTGGGGAAAGCAAGTTGGGGGGTGCTCCTGCGTGAGCGCAAAGTTACCGGCAGGGACGCTTCGCTGCCTGCGCCCTTGTTGAGCGCGTTAGACAAGCAGGTTTTCAACCTGCTTTTTTCTCCTTCCGACCCTCTTTGTGGGTCATCCGGATGATACCCACCACCGCCGCGAACAGCACACCCGCGACAGGCCAGACAATCCACGTCCGATCCCATGCCATCGTGATAAAGCTCCACGCCAGATACGCTGCCGTCGCCAGGCACCAGTAAATCGGCACAATCGGCGAACGTGCCGCGCGCTTGCCTTCCCGCGTGTAGTCGCCTTCTTCCAGCAGCCGCTGGAACGACCCCTGCACCATCCCGACGCGGACAAACAGGTACACTGCCACGGCGACCATCGCCAGCAGCAGCGACACGCACGGCAGCATGATGCGCTCCGGGGCTGCGACGCTGTCCGCTGCCAGCGTGCCGAGCAGCACGGGTATCGCCGACAGAATGCACAGCACAACGCCGACGATGATGCCGCGCGTGCAGGTTTCGCGGTACGCCGCCTGCTTCTCCTTCACCATGCCCGACACGCCGTAAGCCGTCTCAATGTCCTCCTGCTCCAGATATTCGTATTCCTTGCTTTCCATGCCCTGCCGCAGGAAGATGACAACCGCTGCCACAACCAGTAGCAGCAGAATCACCACGCCGATGATGCTTCCCACGCCCGCCGCAGGTCCTTCGCCCGTGCGGGAGAGAATCATCAGCAGCGGAATCGGTGAAAGCACGCACAGACTGACCGCCAAGGCGCGTGTGGGCGCCTGCTTCCGGCAGAGGGCGAGGAAGGCGCTCGCTTCTTCCATGCTGACGCGGCGAACACCGCTTTCCGACGCGCCGTCTTCCACCGCCGCAGGGGTCGGCGCTTCGTTCTCGTCGCGCAGGAGGTAATCCGTCGTCACCGAGAAGAGGTCTGCCATTGCCAGCACGCGCCCCAAATCGGGAATCGCTTGTGCGCTTTCCCACTTGCTGACCGCCTGACGCGACACGCCGAGCTTCTCCGCCAGTTCTTCCTGACTCCATCCATTCTTCTTCCGCAGGTCGATGATTTTGTCTGCTAAAATCATAGTTGTTTCTCCTTTCCGTTCCCTCTTGGGATGGCTTTATCCTATCAATTTTCCCGGTTGCGCACCACCAAGCGGCGCTGGAAATCTGTCAACCCGCGGTTGCATTTCAGCAATTGGCCGTATTTGAACCCATTTTCGCCATTCCGTTCTCGATTTTCCTGTGCTATCATCGAGGATGAGGTGAATCCCATGACCCATGAACAAAACGAACGTTTGCTGACGCTGCTCAGCGAATATCTCTGTTTTCAGCCGGATGCCATCGCCCCGGCGGATGTTGCCGCGTTCTCTGCGGACGCGCACCTGCCGCCGGAGGACGCGTATCGGATGCTGCTCAGCGCGAAATTAGGGCTTGACCCCGACCGTGCGGAGGATTGGCTGCTCATTCGCGACGCGCTGCCGAAAATCATCCGCCGCTGCGATCCCGCCGATTACGCACAGGACGAATATCTCCGCCGCATCGCCCCCGTCAGCGGACAGCACGGTCACGCGACGCTGACGCAGGACGTGATTCTGCCGATGGAGCTGTTCGTCCGGGATGATTTTCTGCCGCTGGATGACGGAACGTGTCTCCCTCAATTAGGATGGTTCGACACATCTTTCCGTTTTCCTGCCATAAAGGAAAATAACCTCGTTTGGATGACCGTCACGCCCAACGAAATCAACACCATTCAGCCCTGCGTCCGCCAGTCGCACGGCAAGGTGCTCACGTTCGGTTTAGGGCTGGGCTACTACGCCTTCCACTGTCTTTTGAAGCCGGATGTGCGCCGCGTGACCGTCGTCGAGCGTGACCCGGACATCATTTCGTTGTTCCGCGCGCTGCTTCTGCCGCACTTTCCGCGCCCGGATGCGCTTGAAATCATTCAGGCGGATGCGTTCGACTTCGCGCCGAAGCACCTGCCGGCGTACGACGTCGTGTTCACCGACCTCTGGCACGATGTGGCGGATGGACTGCCGCTCTATCAGCGGATGAAAGCGCTGGAAGTCCCCGGCGTGAAGTATCTGTACTGGATTGAACAGACGCTGCGCTGCTATCTGCGCTGATTACGGCTGGCTTCTCCGCCTACGCGTCCGGCAGCGGATGGTGAGGGTCATGCCGCCGTCCTCCTGCGCCTCATCGAACCGCACAGGCAATCCAGCTTCGTTCATTTGTGCGACAACCTCCCGCAGCGCATTCAGGTATGGACGGGCATCCCGTACCGCACTGACGACTTTTCCTGAATGCTTCGCCCCCGGCAGCCGCCGATTCGCCGCTTCCACAAACAGCTCCACTTCGCGAATGTCCAGCCGCTCTTTTGCCGTGCGCAGCGCAATCCGCTGGCGGCTTTCCGCGTCCACCACGCGAGTCAGCGCTTCCGCGACGCGCTCCGGCAGCCGCTCTTGCCGCAGGATGTCCCGCGTCCTGTCATCCAGCGTGGCGATTCGCTGCAGGGACAGTACATGCGCGGCGCTGTCGCCCGTTTGCTGGGCAATGGCAGCGCGCGGCACGCCAAAATCAGCAGTCAGGCGATTCGTCGCTTCCGCCCGGTCGAGGTATCCCATCGGGCGGGCGCGCAGGGCAGCGAAGATTTCGCCCGCGCTGGTCATGTCCGATACGTCCTTGGGCTGCACCCGCGCCGGAATCTCCCGCCAACCCAGCATCCGACACGCCATCAGCCGCCGATTGCCCTCCACGATCATATATCCCTGCGCCGCCGCGCGCACCAGAATCGGCTCGCGCAGCCCTTCGCGTGCCATCGACGCGGCAAGTGTCTCCAGCGGCATATGCGAAAGCGACTTCTGCTGCACGCTCGGTCTGAGCGCAATCTGTTCTGTCGGGAGCAGCGCGATTTCCGTCTGCGCCCACCGTGCCTGATCCATACTGGGTTTCCACCCCTTTCCCGCTGCAATGTTCGTTGATTGGTATTGTGGTTCGTGGGATGCTATTCCACATAGCAAAGTATGTTTTTCGCCTCCGCAGAGGCGAAATCCCCTGCGAAACAGCACAAAACCGTCAGAAAAACAGCATTCACTGAATACAAAAACAGTATAAAACAAAGACCCTTTGCGAAGCAAGCAGAATCGTTCGACACGATTTTGCGCCTGCAGAGGGTCTTTTTGTCATCGGATAGATGCGCCTGTCACGCCTTGTCGGTTTGACCGAGCGGCGACTTGCCCGGCGTGCCGGCTTTTCGCGGATACTGTCGTGCGGTTTTTGTCTGCTTGGCAATCGGCAGGAGCAGATGCTGCCATTCCTGCCCCGGAATGGCGACTGGGATCGGTTCTGCCAGCTTTCCGCCCAGCAGAAACGCCGCCTTTTTTCCCGCGCCGAGTTCATCCTGCACAGCAGGGCCCTTCCAGCAGACGGCTTTCCCGCCTACCTTCACATATGGCAGCAGATATTCCGCCAGCACCGGCAGCGGCGCAACCGCCCGCGCGACCGCCACGTCGTAGCATTCGCGGTGTTCCTTCATGCGCGCGCCGTCCTCCGCGCGGGCGTGAACGAGCGTCACATTCTGCACATCCAGCGCATCCAGCACCGCTTGCAGAAAGTTCAGGCGCTTCTGCTGCGCATCCATCAGCGTCACGCGCAAATCCGCCCTTGCCAGCGCCAGCGGCAGCCCCGGAAATCCCGCGCCCGTGCCGACGTCAATCAGCGACGCGCCCTGCGGAATCAGTTCCGGAATCGTCAGCGCCATCAAGCTATCGACATAGTGACGGTCAATCATGTCCGCCTCTTCCGTCACGGCGGTCAAATCCATCTTTGCGTTCCATTCCAGCAGCAGTTCATGGTATTTCAGCAGCTTTCCCGGCAGGTCGGGCGAGAAGGAAATCCCGCATTCCGTCAGGCGCTGTTCCAGCATTTCTTCCGTCATTTCCTTCACTCCAGCGGCAGGTGAGTATACTTCACCGCCCAGTATTTGCACCACGCCAGCGCCTCCCGACAGTGGTTTTTAAGCCAGAAGCGCAAGCCCAACTTCGTCGGCGCGCCGATGCCGTAGGCGGTCAGCCCGTTGTCCTCGGCAATCGCGATTGCGCGCGGCAGGTGATAATCACTCGTGATGATCATCACCTTGGTGACGTTGCGCCCTTCGAGCAGCCGCATGGCGTTTTTGATATTTGAATGCGTGCTGGCGGATGTGGTGTCCATAAGAATCATATCCTCATCCACGCCCAGCCCCACCAGCACATCGCGCATGACGATGGCTTCCGGCGCGGGTTCATTGCCGCCCTGCCCGCCGCAGACAACAACCGGCACTTTCTTCTGGCGATACGTTTCCGCCGCCTTTTCGAGCCGCCACTGCAATTGCAGGGACGGCGTACCGTCGGGTTTGACCTGCGCGCCCAGCACAAGCATGGCTTCGTAATCCTTGCCCGGCGCGGCGACGTGCGTTTCTTTCCAGCAGACCATCAGCACGATGCTGACGTAGGCAATTGCGCCCAGCAGAATCAGCACCAGCAGGATTTTCAGCAGTCGTTTTACTCCTCTTGCCATAGCATTCCTTTCCACCAGAGGCGCTGCCTCTGGACTCCGGCAGGGGCATTGCCCCTGCACCCATTCGCGCGATTGGGTTGAGCACTCTTTCATACTATTTTCGCGTGTTGATGCAGGGATTTCGCGCCTGCGGGCGCGACCAAAGGGCAATGAAAACAGACGAAGTCTGCGCTCGCCCTTTGGAAACCTTCGGGGTGCACACCCATGTTTCTTGAGTGGTATCAGAAGGTCTTTTATACTATTTCCAGATAAGAATGCGCCAAGATGCGCCGCGAGTTTTTCATTCTGGCTAACGTGAATGAAACGCAGCGTAGCAGCGCTACGCTAAGTGGAAGAAATAGTATTAGTTAGTGCACGGGCGCTTTGGTATCACGCTTCCACTCCCTATAACGAATTAACCTTCCTTTTTCATCCCGGAATATTGGCACAATTCCTCAAATTGCGGCACAATCTGGTCGCCCAAGCGCCGCACCTCGCCCATCACACGGGTGCGCCCGGCTTGCGTCAAGTACCAATCGTCCTGATTCACGCCTTCCTCCCGCGCGGGGCAGACCAGAAAGCGCGTTTCCGGCATGGCCGTCTGATAATACAGCAGCGCCCGCCGCGCATGAAACGGGCGGCAGCAGAGAATCGCCGTGCGCGCGGAAATTCCCTGCGCTTTCAGCACGGCTGCGGATTTGCGCGCGTTATCCCATGTAAACGTTGCTTCGTCCTCGCGCAGAATCGCGCTTTCCGGGACGCCGTGCTTAATCAGCACATCACGCAGGAACGCCCACTCCGTCGGATAATCATCCGGATACGCCGCACGGTCTTCCGGCATCACGCCGATGAACTTGTCCACCGCCGCGCCGTGCCGCCCCGACGGCAGCACATACGGCGCATAGCCCGCGCGGTACAATTCCGCCGCACGAATCGCGTTTGCCGGATGGCGCGAACCGGGAATCAGGATAACGTCAGCTTTCTCCGGCGCGTCCGACACGAACACGAAGTCCGCCACCGCCCGGATGAACGGGAACGCGCCCGTCTGCTTATTTTCCATACTGCTCCCACGCGGCGATTGCCTCTGCGCGCTCCGTGTCCGTCATCGGCGTGAACGCCTGCACATAAATCGCCCGAAGCTGCGCCGTTGTCAGCGCCTCCGGATGATTGCCGAGCCGCTCCGGGTTCACCGATGCCGCCAGCATGTCCAGCGTTGCGTCATCCGGCATCGGGATTTTGTCCAGTTCCAGCACCGCCAGCAGCCCTTTGAGCAGCATTGCGCCGTCCATCGGCTTTTCGCCGCCGAGAATGTGCGCCAATTCCGTCAGCATCGGCTGATATTCCGCCTGCGCCGCCAGATGCGCCCACAGGTGCGGCAGCGTCAGCATACACGCATGGCCATGCGCCGCGCCGAGCTTCTTCGTGATTTGGTAGCTCATCGCGTGCGCCGCCGTCGTCCGCGTCGTCAGAATCGCCACGCCGGATTCATACGCCGCGTGCAGCATCTCGTCCTGCGCCTTGCGGTCGCCCTGCAAATACGCCGTCAAGTTGTCCAGCACGCCGCGAATCGCACGCTCCGCGTGAATCCGGCTGCCCGGCGTCGCCTTCTTCGCCCACCACGATTCAATCCCCTGCGCCAGCGCATCCATGGCGCAGGACTTCCGGTGATACTCCGGCAGCGTGTCCAGCAGTGACCCGTCCAGCAGCACCCCGTCCGGCAGCAGCGCCGGATGATCCACCGACAGCTTCTGCCCGTCCTCATACAGCACCGCGACCGCCGTCGTTTCCGCGCCTGTGCCCGCCGTTCCCGGAATCGCCAGATGCGGCACTTTCCCCTCTGGCGGCAGCTGATTCGCCCGCACATGGGCAATATCGGTCATCAGCAGCGCCTTAATGCCCTTGGCGGTATCCATTGTCGACCCGCCGCCGACGGAAATCAGCCCGTCACAGTCCTTTTCCTGATACAGTGCCGCCCCCGCGACGCAATCCTGCAAATCCGGATTGGGATGAAACGCATCGAACACGGGCAGACGCATTCCGGTTCGTGCGAAAAAGACGTTTTTGGTTCTTTCGCCCGCGACGAGGAGGGGCTTGGTGATGCCCATTTCGCGCAGGAGTAAGGATACGTTCGCGCCGCAGAGTGAACCGCGGCCTTCCTTCAGCCAGCTTGGCATGATTGATTCTCCACCTTTCCGCGCTCTATTGTAGCAAATTCGGACATTTTGCGCAAGGGGGGAGAAAATCAATTAGGAATGAGCAATGAGAGCTGCACGCGGAAGAAGTAGGAAAGAGAAGTCAACTCAATCGCGCGAAAGGGGTCAAGGGGGGACTTCGTCCCTTTTCGTCTGCCCCTTGCGGAGTTCAGAGGCGGCGCCTCTGGTGGGGTTTGGGGCAACGCCCCAACTGTTCCTCGTCAAATCAATTCAAAGGGAACAGCCAACAAAGGGCGCAGGCAGCAAAGCGTCCCTGCCAGTAACTTTGCACGTCCTCAGACGCGCCCCCAAGCTGCACATTCGACCACTCGCACATTGTCGCGCCCATTGGCGCGACCGACCACCTGCCCCTTCAATCCGACCACCTGTCGCTTTTCGCTTGCCGAAATCCGCTTCCTGCGCTATGATATCCTCATCAGAAAGGAAGTGACCCCGCATGGATGACCTCAAATCGGACGCCCTTCGCGACATGGACGTTGAAATCCGCTTGGATGCCACCCGCCGGAAGCCCCGCTTCATCATCGAAACCGCCGAAATGACCCCGGAATTGACCCGTCTGATTCAGCAGCTGACCGCGCGCGCCGCCGTCCCCATCATCGGCTACCAGCAGGACAAGGCGTTCCCGCTCCAGCAGGATTCCCTCGTCCGTGTCTGGGCGGCGAACGGGCATGTCTACGCCGCGACGGAAACAGGCGAGTTTCTCCTCCGCCAGCGGCTCTGGGAACTCGAAGAACGCCTCGATTCTCACCACTTCATCCGCATCAGCAACAGCGAAATCATCAACCTCCGCCGCGTGATCGCCTTTGATCTCTCACTAACCGGCACCATTTGCGTCAGCCTGCAGGGCGGACAAATCAGCTACGTCTCCCGGCGCTATGTCCGCACGATTCGGCAGGCGCTCGGATTGTAAGAAAGGAGCATCCCCATGAAAAAGCAAGTTTTCCTGCGTTCCCTGCTCGGCGCATTCGTCGGCTGCTTCATCGGCGTCGTCATTATCATCTGCATTTCGCTCGCCATCGGCGGCGGGGACATGCACGTCGCCACCCCCGCACTGCTGGCGCAGGTCGGCAGCGAAGTCGGCGCATTCAGCCTGCAAATGGCAGCCGCCATGCTCATTGGCGCTATTTGGTCGGGCGCGTCCGTCATTTGGGAAGTGGAGCATTGGAGTCTGCTCCGGCAGACGCTGACGCACTTTCTCCTATGCAGCGTCGTCTGCCTGCCGATTGCGTGGGCAATGGGCTGGATGGCAGATCAGCCCGGCTGGTATCTCTTCGGCTTCGTCGCGATGTACGCCGGCATTTGGCTGATTAACTACCTGCAAATCCGGCGGCGCGTGCGGGAAATCAACGAGCGGCTGAAGCAGGTGTAAGACAGGTTCTTCGTTATCCCCAGTCAATGCACAGCCTGTTCACAAACTTATCCCCAAGGTTATCCCCGTTCTGTGGATAACTGTAATACTATTTCCGGATGAAAATGAGCCAAGATGCGCCGTGAATTTTTCGTTCTGGCTAACACGAATGAAACGCAGCGTAGCAGCGCTACGCTAAGTGGAATGAGCGGACGCCAGAGCGGAAAAGGCGCAAGCAGATGGCTCATGTGAATCCGGAAAGAGTATAACCCCTGCGGCAATCGGAAGCACTTCCGCCGCAGGGGCTTCTCCTTATTATCCAAACACTCTGACGCGAATCACGCCCGCAATCGAGGAAATGACGTTCAGCGCCATCTTCGACGGGCGGTCGGACAGCTCCATCACCGTCACCGCAACGTCCTTGCGGGACTTGTTGACGAGGTTGTCGATGTTGATCTGCTCCGCCGAAACGCAGGTTGTAATCGTCGCGACCATATTCGGGACGTTCTCGTGGATGACCAGCACGCGGACGCCTTCGGGCGCGCCCAGCGGCACGTCCGGCAGGTTGACGCTGTTGCGAATCGAGCCGATTTCGAGATAGTCGCGCAGTTCCACCGCCGCCATCCGAGCGCAGTTGTCCTCGCTTTCAGGTGTCGATGCGCCCAGATGCGGAATACACGTCACCTTCTCCACGCCGAGCAGCTCCTCGCACGGGAAGTCGGTCACATAGCCGCCGAGCTGCCCGGATGCCAGCGCCGCCTTCACGTCCGCGGTATTCGCCAGTTCGCCGCGGGAGAAGTTCAGCAGAATCGCGCCTTTCTTCATCTTCGCAATTGTCGCTGCGTTGATGCTGCCGCGCGTTTTATCATTCAGCGGGACGTGGAAGGTGATGTAATCCACCTGTGCGAATACGTCCTCATTCGTCGCAGCGCGGCGGACGCTGCTGCTCAATGCCCATGCGCTTTCGACCGAAATAAACGGGTCGCAGCCGACAACCTTCATGCCGAATCCGGCGCTGGCGGCGTTCGCGACGAGCCGCCCAATCGCGCCCAGACCAATCACGCCGAGCGTCTTTCCGCGCAGCTCCGGCCCGACAAACTGTCCCTTGCCCTTCTCAACGAGCTTCGGCACGTTCTCCTGTCCTTTGAGCGTATCCGCCCACCGGATGCCCGCGGCAACGTTGCGGCTGCCCAGCACGAGCGCGCCCAGCACGAGTTCCGCCACGGCATTGGCGTTCGCGCCGGGGGTATTGAACACGGCGACGCCCTGTTTGGTGCACTTATCCAGCGGGATATTATTGACGCCCGCCCCGGCACGCGCGATGCCCAGCAGTTCCGGGTTCAGCGGCGCGTCGTGCATGACCGCCGAGCGCACGAGAATCCCCTCTGGCACAGGTTCTTCCGGGCTGATGACGTACTGTTCCGCGGACAATTCCTCATGGATGACATCGGAAATCGCATTCAGCGTCTTAATTTTGAACATGCTTCTTCTCCTCACAATAATGATGGCGGATACACCTTCGCAGAAGTAAAATTTTCCGTCCTGGGCAAGTTCAGCTGCGGATAAACCCCATCGTTGATTTTTCTAATTGGCATACTTCCAGAGGGCTTTCCGATCGCCCTCTGGACTCCTTCGGCTGACCCCTTCCATGCGGCTAAATTTCATTGGAAGTTTTTGATTGCTTTGCCCGCGTGTTTATCCTCTTTTTTCCCTACCTTAAGCGTTTGCCCTCTCAAATTCCTTCATGAACTCCACCAATTTCTTGACCCCTTCCATGGGCATAGCGTTATAAATCGACGCTCTCATACCGCCCACCGTCCGATGGCCCTTCAAATTCACCAATCCCTGTGCCGCCGCCGCCTTCACAAACGCCGCGTCCTTCTCCGCGTCGCCCGTCACGAACGTCACATTCATCAAGCTGCGATACTTCTTCTGCGCCGTCGCCTTGAACAGCTTGCTGTTATCAAGGAAGTCATACAGCAGCTTTGCCTTCTCCTGATTCACCTGATAAATCGCCTCCACGCCGCCGATGGACAGCAGCCAGTCGAACGTCAGCCCGGCGAGATAGATGCCCCAAGTGTTCGGCGTGTTGTACATGCTGCCCTTGTCGGCTTCGACCTTCCAGTCCATCAGCTTCGGGCAGATGGGCTTCGCGTGGCCGAGCAAGTCCTTGCGGACAATCACAACGCACAGCCCGGACGGGCCGATGTTCTTCTGTGCCCCGGCGTAAATCACCCCGTAGCGGTTCACATCCATCGGTTCGGAGAGAATCATGGAGCTTGCGTCGGCAACAAGGGGCGCTTTGACATCCGGCAGTTCCACAAACCGCGTGCCGTAGATGGTGTTGTTCTGGGTGATGTGAACGTAATCCGCGTCGGGGTCGAACTTCGCCGCCGCCATGTCGGGAACGTAGGTGTAGTTGTCCGCGCGGCTGGTCGCGGCGATATTGACTTCGCCGTAGCGCTTTGCTTCTTCTGCGGCAAGGTGCGCGAAATTGCCTGAATCGACATAATCCGCCTTGCCCTTGACCATCAGGTTCAGAGGAATTGCGGAAAATTGCAGCGTCGCGCCGCCTTGCAGCAGCAGCACCTCATAATCATCCCCGATGTGCATCAGTGCGCGCAAATCCGCGACCGTCTTGTCGAAGATATCGGTATACATCTTGCTGCGGTGGGACATCTCCATCACGGACATGCCCGTGTTTCCGTAGACCATCAAGTCCTTCTGCGCCTTCTCCAACACCGGCTGTGCCAGCATCGACGGGCCGGGGGAAAAATTATACACACGCTCCATTGCGTTTCGCCTCCCGCATCATTTAGTGGGTCATTTATCGCCCACCGGGTGAATTTTGTTCCATGTGCATATCATACGCGCTTTCCGCCCGAATTGCAACCCCTTTTGCAGGGAAAAACAGGAGAAATACAAAAACGCCCGCTGAACATGATCGTCAGCGGGTGGTACTTGCGAAAAGGCGCAAGCAGATAGCGCAGGTGAATCTGGAAATCGTATTATTCTTCGTCCGAATCTTCCTCTTATACTATTTCCAAATGAGAATTCGCCAAGATGCGAAGCGAATTTTTCGCGCTGGCTAACGCGAATGAAACGCAGCGTAGCAGCGCTACGCTAAGTGGAATAAGCGGACGCAAGCGCGGAAAAGGCGCGAGCAGATGGCGCAGGTGAATTTGGAAATAGTATTAGTTCGGATATTGCCGAATCTCGCCCTTGGCTTTGATGACGCAGGGCTTCTTTTTGCGCGGGATCTGCTTGATTTCCATCACGCGAATCGGGAACATCCAGTCGTCGCCAAAATCGTAATGCAGGGTGAACTTCTGCCCTTTCTGCAAGCCGATTTTGTCCAGTGCAATGTCTGTCGAAGGGCTTTCCATGCCCAATTCTTCCGCCAGCGGATTATACTGATAGCAGTGTTCGCTGAACATTTTATTGTCCATGCAGAACTCATACAGATGCTCATGGAAAAAGTCAAACGCCTCCATAATCGCATCGCACAGCTGGTCAAGCGTGCTGTCCCCGCAGATTTCCAGCGTTCTGTAAACCTCGTTCCCCAACCCCAGCGGATAGACCTTCAGCACATACTGATTCACCATCGTTTTATCCTCCTTGTCCTTTGAAAATCTCTACCCACGCAGCCCTAACAGCGCCAGCACCGCCGTTTCCAGCGCGCCGTCCTCGTTGTACTGCCCTGCCTTCACCTTGTATTCCGTGTCAAGGCAGATTCCCACGCCGCGCCGCACCTGCGCACCGGTGTAGCCCTGCGCCTGCCGCATTGTGCGCTCCGCCGCGAACGGCGCAATGCCAAGATTCTTCACCAGCTCCTGCCGGCTCAGTTTCTCGTACTGCATGATTTTCACATGCTGCATCAGCCGGTACTGCCGCAGCAGCATTGCCAGAATGCCCAGCCGCTCCTGCCCGGCGGTCAGCATATCGCGCAGGAGCATCAGCGCCCGCGCGCGCTGCCCCGCGACGACGGCGTCCACCATCTCGAACACCGTGCATTCGATGGAGCGCGTCGCCACGGCGTGAACGTCATTCTCCGTGATGGTGTCGCGGTCGCCCGCCAGCGCCGTCAGCTTCTCGATTTCCGCGCGCAGCAGCGCCGTGTCATTGCCGACCGTGAAGGACAAAAGGCTCGCCACGTCCGGCGCGCACTTCTTCCCGTTCTGCTGGAACACGCGGACAATCCACCCGTTCAGCTCCGCATCCCCCAACGGCTCGAACGACACGATGCCGCCTTTCTTCTTCACCGCCGAATAGAGCTTCTTGCGCCCGTCCGCCTTGCCGCGCACATAAATGACCAGTACGCACGAATCCGGCACTTTCGGGATGTAGCTGACGAGCCGCTCTTCCGCCTCGCTCCGCCCGGTCGTGCCATTCAGTTCCCGCACAACGACCAGCCGCTTGTCCGACGCGAACGGCAGCGTTTCACACGCCGCAATAATCTCCCCTGCCGACGGATTCTCCATAACGCTCTCGTTCAGCTCCGCCAGTCCGTCCGCCAGCACCGCCTTGCGCAGCGCGGCCAGCGTCACGCTCTTGATATTCTCCTCCACGCCCTCAAACAGGTACGCACCGCTGACCTTCCCTGCCTTCAGCGCCTGCACAAATTCATTGTGATTCATTGCATTCCCTCAAATTCTTCGATGGTAAAGCAGCTGTCCGCCATACGGATGATGATGGCTCCGCTTTCCAGCGTACTGTACACATCCGCATCGGTGATGCCGCGCAGATAGTCCGCCGCATTCTCCCGCTTGGTGGACACCAGCACAGCGGATGGTGCGCTTTCATCCAGAAACGCCTGCGTCGTGCCGTTCTTCGACCCGTGATGCGCCGCTTTCACCACGTCGGCGGATACGGCGGCGTACTGTCCGTACCGCGCGCTCAAATCGCCTGTCAACAGCAGCTTCACGCCCTCCGCCTCCACCAGCAGCGCCATCGAGCCGTCATTGGCGTTCGCCGCTGAAAATCCTTCCGGCGGAAAGAGCACCGTCAGCTTTCCTTCCGCCCACTGGAGGATGTCGCCGCGGCAGACGGTTTCGATGACCGTGCCGTTTTCCTCCATCCGCGCCAGCAGCGGGAGTACCTCTTCGTCGAAATCCGCCGTCAGGGCGCCGGACGGCATCACGCACCGGCGAATTGGTATGCCCTCATCCAGCAGCTCCCGCACGCCGCCCGCGTGGTCGCTGTGCAAATGCGTCAGCACGAGCAAATCCACCGGCAGATGCTCCGCGCGCAGGTATGATGCCAAATCGCCGCCGTATTCGCCCGCATCCACGACCAGCACATGTTTCTCCTGCCGCAGCACGGCGGCATCGGCGTCGCCCATGTCAAGCTGAATATATTCCGTCCCGGAAAACGGCGCGGGCAGCCAAATCATCGCCATCAGCACTGCCCCTGCCGCAAGCATCGGCAGCCGCTTTTTGCGATTCTGCCAGCGGTTCCGGCTCTTCCCGAACGGCAGCAGCGCCGCAAACACCAGCAGCCAGCCGAGTACCACCCACGCATCCGGCTGACGTGTCCACAGCGTCGGCGCGAACCGCCCCAAGGCGTTCACCAGATGCAGGAATCCCTCGCTGACTGCGCGCGTCGCCGTCCCCGGAAGCGCCGCCAGCCACGGAATCGGCGTCAGCAGCAGTGTCACCCAATCCAGCAGGAGCAGCACGTTCATCCCCGCCACCAGCAGCACATTCACCGCAATGCCCAGTAGCGGCACGCGCCCGAACCAGTACAGCTCCGGCAGCAGCACGCCGAACTGCGCCGCCGCGGAGACGGACAGCAGAGACAGCATTTTCCCCTTCCAGCCGCGCTTTTTCTGCGCGTTCGGGGCGGTCTGCGCCGTTATCCCGCAAATCGCTGCCATCACGCCGTACGTCATCTGGAACGACGCGCTGAACAGCTGTACGGGCGCAAACATCAGCTGAATCATTGCCGATGCGCACAGCACATGCAGCATCAGCACCCGCTTGTGGCGAATCCGACCCCAGCAGACGAGCGCCCAGAGCAGCACGGCGCGGACGGCGGGCGCATTTCCGCCTGTCAGGAATGCGTACGCCAGCAGCATCGGCAATATCAGCGCCATCCGAAGCCGCCGATGCTTCACAGGCATCATCAGCAGCGCCAGCAAGGCAACCAGCACGCCCACATGGAAGCCCGAAACGGACAGGATATGCGCAATGCCGAGCCGCCGGAACTGTTCCTGTTCCTCGTCCGGCACTTCGTCGCGCATTCCCAGCAGCACCGCACTCGCCAGCTGTCCAGCTTTCTCGCCGCAAACGTCTCTCAATGTCTGTGCCATGCGGTGATTGAACCGTGCCGCCAGCCCATAAAGAGAAAGCCCGTCCGGCAGCGCTTGCAGTTTCGCCGCACCATACAGGCCTATCAGGATATTCTTCTGCCGCAGAGCCTGCCGAAAGTCGTACCCATGCGGATTCCGCTGTCCCTGCGGATGATAGACTTCGGCGGTCATGCTGATTCTTACCCCCGGCGTCAGGCAATCCGGGATTTTCTCATCCGCCTTAAGGTAGAACGTCCAGTATGCGCCGGATGCAATGCGCTCACCGTTCAGCGTCACGTCCCGCAGGATAACGCGTACCTGCCCCTTCTCCGCGCGGAAGTCCACCTCGCCCGCAACGACGCCTGTCACCTGCGCGTCTCCTTCCGGCGGAAGCGTCAGATTCGCCGTGCGGATGCCCAGCGCCGCGCCAAGCAGGAACGTCAGCAGCAGGCAGCCCGCCGCGCGTGTTCTCCGCCGTCCCAGCAGAAGCAATCCCGCCAGCGCCGCCGACACGCAGAGCATCGGCATTGCACTCGTCGGTGCTTGGAAGCCGAGGGCGATGCCCGCCATCATCAGCAGTGCCGCGCAGGGCAAGAGGGCGGTTTGCAGCAATGTACGCCATGTTCGCGCGTCAGACACGATACGTTGCGCCGATATGCGCCAGCTCCGCGTCCGTGCGAATCGCCCGCGCCTGTTTGAGCAGCGTTTCCGGGTCGATGTTCGGGTTCAGGTGGGTGATAACGAGCTTCTTAACGTGGGCATCGCGCGCCAGTTCCGCCGTCTGCGCCGCGGCGAGGTGCGGCAGGCCCTCCTGCCACATTTCCGTCGGGAACAGCCCATCCGCCAGCAGCAGATCCGCGTCCTGCGCGAAGTCCGTCAGCCCCTCCACGGTATTGGTGTCGCCGGTGTAGCACAGCGTCTTTTCGCCGTCCATCACGCGGTACATAACCCCCGGCACAGGGTGACGCGCGGCAAAAACGCGCACGGAAAATTCGCCAAGCTGCACCTTGTCGTCCTTTTGCACGTCATGCAGGCAGAAAGCGCTGTTTTGCTGCACCACCTTGCGCACCATCGACGATTCATCCACCGGCGCGTAGACATCCAGCGGTTTTGCCGCGCACGCCTGCAAGCGGAACAAGAGCGGCAGCACGTCGCTGCAATGATCGAAGTGCCAGTGCGAGAGCAGCAGCGCATCCAGCTTCTCCGGAGGCATCAGCGCCGTCAGCCTTCCAAGCGTGCCGCTGCCCATATCCATCGCCATGCGCGTCTTTTCCCCGCGCATCAAATATCCCGACGTTGCGCCATTCGCCGCCGGAAACGGTCCATTCATCCCCAGCACAGTCAATTCCACTCGTATTCTCCTTACCTTCGGGGAGGCGCAAGGGAGTTCCTCCCTTGACCCTTCCGCGCGATTGAGTTGGTGACTTTTTCATACAGTGCCCGCGTGTTGATTAAGGAAACGCAGGGGGCGCTGCCCCTTGACCCTTCCGCGCGATTACGTTGGCGACTTTTTCATACAGTGCCCGCGTGTTGATTAAGGAAACGCAAGGGGCTTTGCCCCTTGACCCCAGCAGGGCGCTGCCCTGCACCTGCGAAGGGTCTTCGACCCTCTCGACACCCTTTTCGCGATTCAGTTGGGCGCGCTTTCATGCTATGCCCGCGTGTTTATCCGTGGGAAAGTTAGTCAGCCGACCGCCTCGTTGACCGTTTCTTCCTGCATCGCGTCCCACAGCTCCGTCTGTTCCTGCACGAAGTCCTCATCCGGCATCAGCGGCGTCGCGGTGTCCTGATCGTAGGAAACCGTCATCTGCACCAGCACGGCAGCATAACCCAGCCCATCGACATTGACTTTCTTGTTCAGCCCGACCTTCTTGCCGTCAAAGCGGCGCGTACCCAGCGTCTGCGCGGAGAGGGCGGATTTCGCCACATACACCGCCGCGCGGTCAATCGTGCCATCCACCGTCAGTTCCGCCGATACGCTCAATTGACCGTTGCGCACCGTGAACGTTACGCAGCCAAGCTGCACATCGCCAGAGACCATCGGCACGACCATCGGCAGTTGATTATTCAGCGCGCTCAAATCCAGTAAAATCGCCTTTTTAGGCGACGAAACACCGCTAATATCCGACAGCGGCAGTCCCGCCGTGGTGACGTTGGAATCCGTCAATCTTGGTGCAACGCGAATGACCGTGAAGCTGTTTTCACCGCTGTCCGTGGACAGGGTGACGCGATACGTCGTCTGTGCGCCATTCTGCGGCAGATACACTTCCTCTGACGCAAACATTCCGCTGCACACGCCGTAATCGCGCTGATAGACCGTCGATCCCCACTCATCGCGGATGGTCATTGTAACGCGGCTGTCCGTATCCAGCGGACATGACACGGACAGATACCCCTTGTCGCTCGTCACACTGCCGCCCTGCGACGCATCCGCATAGTACACATCTTCCGCCAGCGCCGGAAAAGCCGCCAGCAGCATGAGCAGCAGCGCCAGAAATACGCCCTTTTTCATCAAGGGATTCACCTCTATGAGATATTACGCAGACCTTCCCGCCTGCACTGATTCAACGATTTTCCGATGGTTTTTCATCCCGCGCAAAAGGGCTTTTCTCAGTCCACCATCAATGTAACCACCGCCGGCACAATCACCTCGCGGAAGCGCAAATCTGCGCGCTCCGCCAGGACGCCGGGGGTAATGCACTGGTCGATTTTCGCAAATTCCGGCACATTGATTGTCTCGGAGGACGTTGTCGTCAGCGTATGCACGTCGTTTTGGAAGGTATCGCCGCGCTGCGGGCGGATGACCACCAGCCCCAAGCGTTTCATGGCGTATTCCAGCCGTGTCAGCTGACTGAGCATTACCGCGCGCAGTTCCAGCAGGGGCTTGGCTTCCTCGGCGCTCATTTCCGGCTTCATCAGCTTCGCAATCGCCTGATCCACCGCGTCGCCGAGTTTCGTCGCCATGCCGACGTAGCACTGCCCCAGCATCCGCGTATCCGCCTGATAAATCGCCGTCTGCCACTGCTGCATCCGGGCGTTCTGCTCCTCCTGCATCCGCGCGAAATCCTGCCGCAGTTTGTCGTACTGCATCCCCGCGTCATCAAACAGCTGCGCCGCCCAGCGCGCTTCATCCTCCATCCGCTCGCGAACCGCCTTCTGCTGCTGTCCAAACGCCTCTTGGAATTTGGCGCGCCCTGCCTGTGCAAACTGGGCTTCCTGCGCCTTCAGTTTTTCTTCAAATTCCGCCAGCAGCTTTTCCTTTATCGGCTTGATTTCTTCCTCTGCCCTGCCGGTACGGGCTTCCTCTGCCTTCCTATTCGCTTCCTCCACCTGCCGGGCGGCATTCTCCAGCGATTCATCCTGCATCTTCGCCATCAGCTGATACTCCTGCAGGCGCGCACGAAGCGCATCTTCCTCCGGTGCGGCACTCCGCCCGTCCCGGCGCGCCTGATAAAGCAGGCGGCTGACCGACCGCAGCACACGCACGCGGGTTGTAAACGATGCGCGCACGGGGAGTTCCGGGTCTGCCGAATAAGACGCCAGCAGCTCCCACGTCATCGGCTCACGCTCGGCAGTGAACACATCCGGCACGGCGTTCGCGGCATCTGCCATCGGCGCATCCAGTACCAGCATCTGATAGCACTGCGTCACCGCGCTGTACACCAGCATGGCACATTTGCCCTGATGCTTCTGCGTCAGCTGTGCATCCAGCTGATCCAGCAGCATGGACGCCCCCAGGTCGCGCAGCTCAATATACAGCCGGGAAAGCAGCTTCTGATAATAATCCCGGCGATTCTGCCGGCTGCCGCCCGCCAGCTGCTCCACCGAATCCTGCTGAAACAGCGCCAGTGCGGACAGCGTTTCACGGCGGCTTTCGTACTCATCATCATACGCCGCCTGCTGCTGTTCCGCCCGCTGATAGCGGTCATCCTCCGCCTTTTCGCGCGCTTTTTCCTGCTGCTGGTCTACCGTCTGCTCCTGCTCCGCCATGGTATTGCTCCTTCCGCGCGTTGTGCGCTTGCTGTCGCTTTTTGCTGTTTCTTAGTATACCATCACCTTGCGCGAATTGCAACCCTGCTTGACCGCGGCGGATTTCCGTTGTATAATTCCCACCAGTGCTCTATATTTTACGGGGAGGTCATTTCCCATGCAGCCTGTTTCTTCCGATGCGCCTGCATATCCAGGCGAATCATCGGCAAAAATACCCAAGACGCCGTGCGGCACGGTCAAGCGCGCGTTTCGGGCGGCTTTTCCCCACACGCTGCCGATTCTGGCGGGCTTTCTCTTCCTTGGCTTCGCGTATGGTCTGCTGATGCGCACCAAGGGCTTTTCGTTCCTCTACCCGATGTGCATGGCGATGACAATTTTCGGCGGTTCGCTGGAATATGTCACCGTGTCGATGCTGCTTTCAGCCTTTGCGCCGCTGGAGACATTTCTGATGGCGCTGCTGATTCAGGCGCGCCACCTGTTCTATGGGCTGTCTCTACTGGGCAAGTATGCCGGGACAGGCTGGAAGAAGCCGCTGCTCATCTTTGGCCTGTGCGACGAAACCTTCTCCATCACCTGCTCCGCTGATGTGCCGCCGGAGGTTGACCGTGGCTGGTTCTACCTGTGGGTGACAGTGCTGGACTGGTGCTACTGGGGTGCGGGCGCGGCGGTGCTGCTGCACATCTGGCGTCGGCAGATGCTCTTGTCCATTGCCGGCGGCACGATTGTGTATATGCTGCTGGTGCAGATGATGTAATCGCTGTCACAAGCAAAGCACACTATTTTCTTTACCGAATCCACTAATTGCATTCGTCAAAACTCATATCAACCCCACCGGAGGACATGCCCATGAAACAGCTTCCGCTCCCTGCGCATCCCGTATTCCCTTCCCGGCTGGACAGCATAGCAGCGCTGCCGGAACTCCTGCGCAGCCGACAAATCGGCTGCGTTCTCGTCATCGGCGATGCCCATGCCGTCGATTGCGAATCGCTCCTGCTCCCCGTGCTGGAGGACAGCCAAATCATGTACGCAGTCCACGCCGCCGTGTCACTGTCGGACAGCAAGGACGGCGCGCTGACCCGCACGGACGTTGATACTGCCCTGCAGGCCTTCACCGACAAACAGGCGCAGGCAATTCTTGCCGCCGGCGGCAATGACGCAATGGCGCTGGGACAGGCGCTGCTGGCGCGTCTGCACACAAAAGGACATGCAGAAACATTCGAGCAGTGGCGCGCGATTCCGCTGATTCTCCTGCCAGCAGCGGCGGATGCATCCGCTGTATTCGCAGAAACAGGTGACGTGTTCGACCCAGCACGCGGAAAATCACGCCGCTTTTCGCTCCGAGCGCATACCAGCCGCTATGTGCTGATGGATGACGCGATGTTGGCGCTTCAATCGCGCGAATCGCTGCTCCGCACAGGGATTTGGACAATTGCGCACGCCATCTGTGCGGGCATGAGCCGCCTTCTGCCGCGCGAAGAGCGTCAAAAGGCAGAAAACGCCCTTCGTGCGCTGACCGGACAGCTGATTGCCGTCAGCGACGATGCTGCCGTGCCGGAAAGCGAACGCTTCTCCTCCGATTTGGCGAGCCGCCGCGCGCTGTACACCGCGTCGCTGAATGCCGCGGAAGCCTTCGCCGTTTCACATGATGCGGTGCTGCCCGCACTGCTGAATGCCCTGACCATTGTAAAGCAGCTTTCGCCGGACGAGACGCTCCCGCTGCTGCTTGCGCCGATGATTGCGCAGTCCGAAGGTGCGCGGCGAAAGGCGTTGTCCGACATGGCAATCGGCGCGGGGCTGTGCGTCGCGGATGCGGACGGCACGGCTGCGCTGGCGGCATGGGTGCGCGACCTCGTGTTCCATGCGGGGTATGGCTTGACCCTCCCGACGCTGTATCATCGGGATATTCCCGCCGTCGCGCGGATTGCCGCGCAGGACACGCTGCTGAACCGCTTCGCCTTGGAGGACATCCTCCGCGCCCTCATGACGCCCGATGCGCCCCACGCGGATATTGCCGCGCTGTTCGCCGCGCAAAAAGCCTGCTTTGCGTCCGGCATAACGCGCCCCGTGCCGCATCGGCTTGACCAGCTTCGCCGCCTGCGCCGCGCGATTCTGGCACACGAGCAGGATATTGAAGCTGCCCTGCAAAGCGACCTCGGCAAGTGCAGGACGGAAGCGTACATGTGTGAAATCGGCATGGTGCTGTCGGAATTGGGCTACCTGCTCCGCCGGACGCGCCGCTACTGCCGCGATACGCACGTTCTCACGCCGCTGGCGCAGTTCCCGGCGCGCAGCTTCATCCGCCACGACCCGATGGGCGTCGTGCTCATCATGTCCCCGTGGAATTACCCATTCCTGCTGACCATCGAACCGCTGCTTGGCGCGCTGGCGGGCGGCAACTGCTGCATCCTGAAGCCGTCGAAGGATGCGCCCGCGACTTCCGCCATTATCCGGCAAATCTGCGCCGAATGCTTCCCGCTGGATGAAGTTGCCATTGTCGAGGGTGGGCGCATGGAGAATCAAGCGCTGCTTGACCAGCCGTTCGACAAGATTTTCTTCACCGGAAGCAGTCACGTCGGGCAGGAGGTGCTTCGCCGCGCAGCGGAGCATTTGACCCCCGTAACGCTGGAACTGGGCGGCAAAAGCCCGGTGATTGTCGCAAGGGGTGCTGACCTGACGCTCGCCGCGCGGCGGATTGCGTTCGGCAAGCTGCTCAACGCCGGGCAGACGTGCGTCGCGCCGGATTATGTGCTGGTGGCGCGCGAAGTCGAGGACGCTTTCGTTGCGGCGCTGCAAAAGCAGTTCGACCAGCTCTGCCCTGACCCGCTGCACAGCGCGGAGTACGTCCACATCGTCAACCAGAAGCACTTCGACCGCCTGACCGGGCTGATGGCATCGGGTCAAATCGTCTACGGCGGCAGTATCGACCCCGCCGCCCTGCGCATTGCGCCGACCATCCTCCGCAATGTTTCGCCGGACAGCCCGGTCATGCAGGAGGAAATTTTCGGCCCGATTCTGCCAATTCTGCCCGTCAGCGGCATCGACGAAGCAATTGCCTTCGCTGCCGCACGGCCGCATCCGCTGGCGTGCTACCTGTTCACGAAAGACCGTGCCGTGCAGCGCCGCGTGCTGGACACGCTGCCTTTCGGCGGCGGGTGCATCAACGACACCATCATCCACTTGGCGACGAGCCGGATGCCCTTCGGCGGCGTTGGACACAGCGGCATGGGCGGCTACCACGGGCGCGACAGCTTCCGCTGCTTCACGCATGACAAGAGCATCGTCAAAAAGGCGCTGTGGCTGGATTTGCCGATGCGCTACACGCCGTACAGCAAGAAGAAAGAAACGCTGATTCGCTTCTTCCTGAAATAATACGATTCCCAGACGAAAACGTGCCGCATAATGAATCCCAAAATAGGATAGTCCGAATGGCAAGCCGCTGTATGGATGCAATCGCGAAAGGGATACCCGCTGCAAAAGTGGGCATCCCTTTTTCGTATTTTCTCTGTTTCGGGAAAAGACCGGATTGATTTATGCCTCAAAACGTGATAGAATTAGTTTGTCATAACAAACCAGCAGGGAGGAATCCCCCCATGCTGCTGCCGAAAGGCAGTTTTTTCAGCACCTGATGTTAGCGAAAACTAACGAAAATTAGAGGAGTGCAGCGTATGGAAAGTAAGCAGCGGAAAAACGCCATTCGCGGTGCGTATCATCTGACCGGATCGAACAATTTTTACGACGGCATGATTACCTGTTCGACCTTCTCCGGCAAGGCGGTCTGCCGCGTGGTGTGGGCGATGAACCGGCAGGAGTGCGAGGACTACCTGTCCAAGGCGCTGTCCGGCATCCCGGAGGATTTCGCGGGCAAGATGCTGGAAGTTCCCGTCGGTACGGGCATCCTGACCATGCCGGTCTACCAGACGCTGCCGAAAGCAGACGTGACGTGTCTGGACTACTCGCCGGACATGATGGGTCAGGCAAAGGAAAAGGCGGAAAAGCTGCACCTGACGAACGTAAAGTTCCAGCAGGGGGATGTCGGCGCGCTGCCATTTGCAGACGGGCAATTTGACCTGGTGCTGTCGCTCAACGGCTTCCATGCGTTCCCGGACAAGGAAGCGGCGTACCGCGAGACATTCCGCGTGCTGAAACCCGGCGGAACATTCTGCGGCTGCTTCTATGTATCAGGCGAACACAAGCGCACGGACTGGATGATTCGCCACGTTTACGAGCCGACAAAGTTCTTCACGCCGCCCTACGAGACAGTGGTCAGCCTGCGGAAGCGTTTGCAGGGCATGTACGCGCAGGTGGACGTCGGCAGCTTGAAGAGCATTGCGTGGTTTATCTGCCGCAAGGCGGATTGATAGGGACAGGAGATGCAGGAAGAATGCGTGAAACCAGCAGCAAAGTCACTCTCTCCGGGGTTCCGGAAACCATGCTGCAAACCGTCTACGCCCGCGCGAAGGAAACCCAAAGCCGCGGGGCAGTTCGCGACGAGAAAGCCGTTGAAATCATCCGCCGGCTCGACTACGATTTCTCCTTGGCGGATAAGGACAGTGCCATGTCCAGCGGCGTCATTGCCCGCACCATCGTGCTGGATAAGCTCGTAAAGACCTATCTGTCGGCACATCCGGGCGCGGTGGCGGTCAATATCGCCTGCGGGCTGGATACGCGCTGCTATCGGATGCAGGGCTATCAGCACTGGTATAACCTCGATTTGCCGGAGACCATCGCCGTGCGTGAAAAGCTGCTGCCGGAAAACGGAAAAATCTCGCAAATCGCCATGTCCGCGATGGACGACTGGGGCGGTATGGTTCGCGAATCAGGCGACGCGCTGGTCATCATCGAGGGTCTGACGATGTACCTGATCGAAGCGGACGTGCAGCGCATTTTCGACGTAATCGCTCGGCGCTTTCCGCGCGTCACTGTGCTGGTGGAAGTGATGAACCCGCTGGTCGTGCGCAATTTCAAGGAAAAATCAATTGAGGGCAGCCACGCGAAGTTCACATGGGGCGTTCGCGATGGGCAGGCACTGGCGGCGCTGCTGCCGGGCTTCCAGCTGGTGGAAGAGCACAGCCTGACCGAAGGCATGGCGGAGTTCCTGCCGATTTACAAGGTGCTGGGCAAGATTCCTCTGGTGCGCAATATCTCAAACCGCATCGTCGTGCTGCAAAAATAAAGGGGATGCAATCATGCTCTGGTCGATTGTCGCGCTGGAAGCCGTCAGCTTTACGGCGCTGCTGACGCTCGGCGCAATCTGGGCGGGCGCTGACATGGGGCTGATTGTGTCGCTGGTGAAATAAGGAGGAATCCATATGGCGTTTTTCGAGAACACCCGCAAGCCGACAGGCTTCGGCGGCCGCCTCATGGTCACCATGATGAACATCGGGCATCGGGCGCTTGCGGACTGGGGGCTTCGCTTCCTGCCGCTGGCGGAGAATGCGGATGTGCTGGACTGTGGGTGCGGCGGCGGCGCGAATCTGCGTCTGATGCTGAAAAAGTGCCCGACGGGAAAAGTGTGCGGTATCGACTATTCTCCCGTCAGCGTAGAGAAGTCGCGAAAGCTCAACCAAACCGCCGTAAGCGCTGGCCGCTGCGAAGTGCTGCAGGCAAGCGTGCAGGCATTGCCATTTGATGACGCGCAGTTTGACGTAGCAACAGCATTCGAGACGGTGTATTTCTGGGGCGACTTGCCCGCGTGCTTCCGTGAAGTTGGGCGCGTGCTGAAGCCCGGCGGGACGTTCTTCCTCTGCAACGAGTCCGATGGCGATCATGCGCAGGACGAGAAGTGGACGGAGAAGATTCCCGGCATGACGATTTACAAGGACACGCAGCTCAAAGCCATGCTGGAACAGGTGGGTTTCCGCCAAGTGGAGACGCACAAGAACGGCAAAGGCTGGCTGTGCGTGACGGCACGAAAATAATGGAAAGGACAAAGCAACCATGAAAATCCTCGTTTTCGGTGCGGGTGTTCTCGGCTGTAATCTGGCACGCAATCTCTGCCGCGCGGGGAAAGACGTGACCCTGCTGGTGCGCGGCAAATGGGCGGAGGAAATCAAGCAGAACGGGCTGCGCATCAAGAATCAGCTGCTGCCGTTTCCGTCGGTGACGCACATCCCGGTAGTGACGGAGCTTTCGCCCGACGCGGCATATGACGTGATTTTCGTCGTCGTGCGCTACACCCAGCTGGAAAACCTCCTTGAACCTTTGCGGAAGAGCAGGGCGGAGAACATCGTGTTCGTCGGCAATAACCTGCGCACGGATGCGCTGGTGGCACAGCTGCCGGAGAAAAACGTCATGTTCGCGTTTTCCCTGTCCGCCGGGCATCGGGAAAGCAGCCGCGTCGTGTCGATTGACCTGAAGAAAATCACGATTGGTCAGCTGCGCACATCGCCGTCCAACAAGGCGCTGATTGACGAGATTTTCGCCGGAACGAGGTACAAGGTCGTCTATCAGCCGAACATGGGCGACTATCTGCTCTGTCATGCCGCGTTCGTCACCCCGGCGGCGTTTGCGTGCTACAAAACAGACGGCAACTTGAAGAAGCTCAAGGGGAATACGGCGTACCTGCGCAAGATGGTGGACGCAAACATCGAAGCGTACCGCGCCATCCGCGACGCCGGGCACGAGATTCTGCCGGATGCCGACAAGGCGTTCGAGAGCGACAAGTACCGTAAGGTGTGCCTGCGTTTCTTCAAGCTGATGGCGGCGACGAGCCTCGGCAAAGTCTGCGCATCCGACCACGCGATGAGCGCCACGGATGAAATGAGTGCGCTCAATCGAGACTTGAAGCAATTTTTTGATGCAAACGGCGCGGATTATCCCGTCTGGCGCGCGTTGGAGAAGGAATGCGGAAAGTACCTGAAATGATTGGGCAGACGCGCTTTCTTCGAGTTCGGCAGCATCGAGGAGCACATGAAGTACCGTTCGGCGGTCATGCAGGCGTATCCGGCGGCGAATTTCCCGATTTTTGCGGACTTCAACCACATACAATAGCAGATTCGCGACCCGAAAGGCTTTGCGGACATGCTGATAAGCATCATGGACGCAGGCAAACTGCCTGAGCTGCCGTTTATCAAGGCATAGGAGGAACGCCATGTTCTGGGACAACGTCGCATGGGTCTACGATATTTTCGCGGATGGCATCAACCGCAAAGCGAATCGCAAGCTGTGCAAGGTGGTTGCGGGGCTGATTTCGCCGACGGACGACGTGCTGGAATGCGCGTGCGGCACAGGGCTGCTCAGCGGTGTGATTGCAAAGCGCTGCAAATCCCTGACGGCGACGGACTTCTCCGCGAAGATGCTTGCGCGCACCCGGAAGAAGTACGGGCATTATCCGCATGTGCGGTTTGAGCAGGCGGATATCCTGCATCTCCCCTACTCCGATGCGCGCTTTGATGCCGTCGTCGCCGCGAACGTGATTCACCTGCTGGATAATCCGCATCAGGCGCTGCGGGAGCTTGACCGCGTGTGCAAGCCGGGTGGAAAACTTATCATCCCCACCTACATGAATCGAACGGGCAAGGGCAAAACGAACCGCGTTTCCGGCGTCATCGGCAAGGCGGGCGCGGACTTCAAGCGCGAATTTACGCTGGAAACGTACCGGCAGTTTTTCGCCGACGCGGGCTATTCCGACATGCGCTTCGAACTGTGCGAGGGGCGAATTCCCTGCGCGGTGGCACTGATTCGCGTGGGCGCATCTGCGGGCACAAGGAGGAAATCACCATAACAATTGTGATTCAACTGGCGCTGCACTGCTTTCTGCTGTGGCTGATTGCGATTGGTATGCTCTGGGTTGGTCGCAGCAAGTTCTGGATGATTCCGAAGATGGAGAAAGGGAGGGCAGCACAATGCACCTAACCACACTGGATGAAGCATCCATTCAAGCCATCGGTCATGCCTTTGGCTACTACAATTACGGCAAGGAAACCGGAATGGGGGCGGCATGTTCTTCCCCCGACAAAACAGCACTGTATATTTGCGGTTTTGTCCGCGCGATGCTCGCTGCCGGACTGCTCTACACCACCAGTGAACGCGGCGAAGCGTTCATTGCCTATCGTCTGCCGGGCGAAAAGGTGAAGCTGACAGCGCTTCTCCCGCTGATAAAAGGCGTGTTTCAGGCGATGACCTTCCGGGAACTGTGCCGGTTTGCGCGGCTGATGAAGCGCGCCGGGGCAAGCCTGAATGACCGCTACGACAAGGAGAAAAAGCCGCACATCTACGTCGGGCTGGTGTGCGTGACGGAGAAGTATCAGGGGCAGGGGTACATGCGGAAGGTGCTGGAGATGGCGTTCGCGGACGGCAACCGCCTGCAAGTGCCGGTGATTCTGGAGACAGACGCAAAGTCGAAATGCGACAAGTATGTGCATTTAGGGATGGAACTGGCTGGCACACGCGACGCGGGCGAACTCGGCACACTCTACGACCTCATCAAGTATCCGGATAAATAAAATTCGCCGCAGACACGGGCTGAAAGCAGCGTGTCTGCGGCGTTTTTCGTATGATACTGTCAATGTCACCCTTCCGGCGAAATAGACGCCCAGAACCGCTCGAACGTGTACTTTTCCGCTTCCTCCGCCGTCAGCCGATGCACATACGCCGCGCGCTGACCTTGGCTGCCCGCGCCGGTGGATGCGAACTCCGCGTAGTAGCCCGTCGCGGGGAAGCAGGGCTTGTTCCAGTCGTGCCACCCCTCCGGACGGATGTGCGCGCCCAGTTCGCAGTGCAGCAGGACAGTTTTCGCGAACTCGCGCCACGGTCTGCCGAGGTAAATTGCGCCGTCCGGGACGCCCTCGCCCTGAAAGCGGCATTTCATGAACACATAGCCGAATTCCTGCCCTTCCGGGGTGGATGCCGCCGTGCAGAAGCCGAGCGCGGGTTCTTTTTTATCGCCGTGGTCGCGCAGGCCGTCGATGCTCACGATGTCGCAGTCCTCGAACCACGCCGCCGCGCCGCCGAAGATGAAGTCGACATCGCCCTCGATGCGGCAATGGCGGTAGACCTGCCTCTGCGGGATGCGCGGCAGGAACTGCGTCGGGCCGATAAAGCCGTCCTTCTGGATTTCGCGGGGCGGCAAGGGCGCAGTGAACAGCGTATCCTGGCAGGATTTGAGCGTGCACTCCTCGCAATGGAAGCCGTCGCCGTCCACATAGAGGGCAAGCGCCTGACCGACCTGCTCGCGCGGATATGCGCTGTTCTCCACTGTCACGTTGCGGAGTGCGCAGTCGCGGGCATTGATGAGCAGCGTTGCCGTGCGGAACGTGCCGCGTTTTTTGCCGTCGGGGAGGATTTCCGCTGCGCCGTCGTGCCAAGTGATGCGGGTCGTTTCGGCGCTTTCGCCTTCAATGCGGGTGCGCGGGCGACGAAGCGCGATTTTTTCCTCGTACACGCCGGGCGCAAGATGAATCGTCACAGGCTGATCGTCCGCCGGAAGCGCATCAATCACCGTTTGCAGGGATTGCCCTGGTGCCACCTGAATCAGCATCATTTATTCCTCCTGCTTTGCCGCGTGGATGGGCGCGCCGTGCCCCGCCATCGCCTGATGCTCGCGTGTCAGTTCCTGATACAGCTGGGCGGGCGTCCATGCGAGGTTCGTTTCGGTCATAACGCCCTTGAGCCGCACCGGGGGAACGCGCATCTGCTTCATCGTCGTCAAGAAGCGTTCCACCAGCGGCAGTTCCGAGAACGCGAAGTAGAGCATTTCGCTGCCGACAGCATTTTCCTGCGCGGCTGCATCCGTTTGACGCTCCGCCTTTCCGCACAGTGCCCCCAGCGTCTGCCCGCAATCCGCCAGCGGCACGTCCATCACGCGCATCCCCATTTTCATCGCGCAGAACCGGATTTTCCCCAGTTTCTGCGGTGCCACATGAAACGCCAAAATCAACTTACTTTCCATATCAAAAGACCTCCCCAGAGGCGCTGCCTCTGGACTCCGGCAGGGACTTTGTCCCTGCACCCTTTCGCGCGATTGAATTGGTGACACTACCATACAACGCCCGCGTGTTGATTGGGGGAGACCCAAGGGGACGCTGCCTCTTGACCCCTTTCGCGCGATTGAGTCGGTGACACGCTCATACAACGCCCGCGTGTTGATTGGGAAACGTTAGACTTTCTTCGCGAAGATCATCCGTCCGGCATTGGTTTGCAGGACGCTGCTCACCTGCACATGCAGCACCTGCCCCACCGCATCGCGCCCGCCTTCAACAACGACCATCGTCCCATCCGGCGTATACCCTACGCCCTGCGTGGCTTCACGCCCTGCCTTGACGATGCGCACATCCAGCAAGTCGCCCATTTGCACCATCGGGCGAAGCGCGCAGGCAAGGTCATTCAGGTTCAGCGCCGCCACGCCCGCCTTTTCCGCCGTCCTGCTCATTGCCGCGTCGCATGTCACAATCACCATATGGTGCTTCTTCGCGTCCGCCAGCAGCACCTGCGCGAGTTCGCCGCCCGCCGCGCTGTCTACGCGCTTGACGCGCCCCAATGCTTCGAGCTGCGAAAGCGTTTCTCGTCCCTTTTCGCCGCGGATTCGGCACGTCTCCTCCTCCGATGCGCTCAGGCGCTGCAATTCCTTCTCCACCGAGCGCGAAATCAGCAGCGTCCCCTCCAGAAATCCCGCGCGGCAGACGGCAGCAATGCGCCCGTCAATCAGCACGGTTTCGTCCAGCAGCTTCGGTTTCGCCGTCTTGATTTTCCTGTGTGACAAAGCGACCTTCTTGCTCCCTTTGGGGCTGAAGCGCTGGAACATCCGCTTGAAATCCGCCGCGCGGCGAATCCCCAGTGTCACACCCAAAACGCCGAATACCACGAACAGAATCGCGCACATCGCCACGGTAAACATGCTCGCGCCCATGAGCATCACCAACTGTGACAGCAGCGCGGCGATAATGAAACCGCCGACAAGCCCGCTGATGCTGCCTGCCTGCTGCTCGAACGTCATTTTGTCCATGCAGCGCTCGACCAGCGCGATGAGGCGGGTAATGCTGTCAATCGTGCGCGGTGCAATCAGGTATCCGCCCAGCCCCAGCAGCAGCGCGAACGCCGCATACAGCGCCAGCAGCGCGCCGACGCTCATTGCGGGGTTGCCCGCCATCGCGTTCAGCTGCACGATGACGAACGCCAGCACCGACCCCAGCCCGATGCCCAGCGCCGTCACCAGCGCCCGCAGCAATTTCTTCACAAGATCCGATTTCATAGCTGTTGCAAAACTCCTTACAATAGAACAACACCATTAGTGTGTGTTTCTAAAATGAGACCAGTGCAGTTTCGAGCAGATTTTCTTGCAATTCAAGGATGAAAACCGAAGGTTTACTGGCGGTAAATCGAGGTTTGAAGACGCGGAAGTGCAAGAAAAGATGCGCTTTCAGCCGCCGCATATTTTCCTTCGGCAGCAGGATGGTCGTAAAACCCAGCCGCTGGCATTCGGAAATACGCCGATCGCACTGCGGAATCGCGCGGACTTCGCCCGCCAAGCCGACTTCGCCCATCACAGCGACTTCCGCGCCAATCGCGGCATCCTTCAGCGACGACACGACCGCCATGCACAGCGCCAAATCCGCCGCCGGCTCGGACAGTTCCAACCCGCCCGCGACGTTGATATACACATCCTGATTATATGTTTTCTGATTCGCGCGCTTCTCCAGCACTGCCAGCAGCAGCGCCACGCGCCCGGTATCCGCACCGCCGACCGTCCGCCGCGGCGTGCCGAAGTAGGAGGTGCTCGCCAGCGCCTGTACGTCGCACAGCAGCGGGCGTGAGCCTTCCAGTCCGCAGAACACGACCGAGCCGCTTGCGCCCTTCGCGCGATGGCTCAGCAGCTGCTCCGACGGGTTCGGCACAATCTGCATTCCGGCTTCCGTCATTTGGAAAACGCCCAGCTCATTGACCGACCCGAAGCGGTTTTTGACCGCGCGCAGCAGCCGATATTCCTGCTGACGGTCGCCCTCGAAGTACAGCACGACGTCCACCATGTGCTCCAGCATTCGCGGGCCGGCAATCGCGCCGTCCTTCGTCACATGCCCGACAAGGAAAATCGCCGTGCCGCTCTCCTTGCACAGGCGCATGATTTGGCTCGTGCATTCGCGAATCTGGCTGACTGAACCCGGCGCGGACGCCATATCAGGGCGATACATTGTCTGAATGGAGTCAATGACGGCGACGTCCGGCGATAAGCCGCGCAGTTTTTCTTCCACATTGTCCAGCGCGTTTTCCGCCAGCACATAAAGCGTCTCCGACGTGATGCCGAGGCGGTTCGCGCGGAGTTTCAGCTGCTTGGCGGATTCCTCACCGCTGACATACAGCACACGCTTGCCCGTTTTGCACAAATTCGCGCACACCTGCAGCAGCAGCGTGGATTTGCCGATGCCGGGGTCGCCGCCGATGAGCATCAGCGCCCCTTCGACAATGCCGCCGCCTAACACACGGTCAAGCTCGCTGATGCCCGTGGACGAGCGAACCGCCACATCTTCCGGGATTTCGCGGAGGAGCATGGCTGAAGCGCCTGTGCCCGGCCGCTGTTTCGGGGCTTTCGCGGGCGCACCCGTCACAATAGGCGCGGACTCCACCATCGTGTTCCACGCGCCACACCCCGGACAGCGCCCCACCCAGCGGGATGTTTCATACCCGCACGCGGTGCAGGCAAACAGGGTCTTTTCCTTCGCCATAAGCGACCTCCGAAAATTTCTTCCCGTTTATTATAACACAGTTGCGCGCAACTTTGAAGGTTTTCATTCAGCATAATAAGCAATAAAACAAGGACTGTCTCAAAATGATTTTTTTGAATCATATGAGATAGTCCCCGTTGCTTAATTAAGCGCCCATTTTTTCGCCAATTTCCAGAAGTTGACTTTCTTCCATTCATCCCCGTTCGTGTATTTTATCGCAATTTCATAGAGTTTGAGTGCAATGATACCAATTAACTCATATCCCGTGACTCCCTTTTCGCGCAGAGTCCTTAATAATGCAATCAGTGGGTCTGGGTAGCCATTTGCACTTCCCGCAGATGTTATGAACATAATGATATTATAGAAGCTTTCTGTTGCATTGGCATCAAATAGTTCGTCATGCTTAACAAGCAGTTCGATCGCATCTTCATATCCCTGCAAAGCAGATTCACACAAATATATCTTTGCTTTATAGCCATCTTTTGCTGTTCCTTTCCCTTCAAGGTACATTTCCCCTAAATAATACGAAAGCTGACGATGTCGCAGCCCTTTTTCCATTGCTTTTGAAAACATTTCAAATGCTCTGTAATAATCCGATATACCATCATTCAATCTACCACAATAGTACATGACCCCTGCATGGAAGTATCCCACTGGAGCCCCATTTGACCCAGCTGTCACCATCAGTTGATATGCTTTTCGTTCATCTTTTGTAACACCTTGTCCAGTCAGATAACGTACTCCCAAATTCACCATTGCATCTGCATCACCGCCCTCTGCTGCTTTGGTAAGCCACTCTACTGCTTTCTGATAATTTTGGACAGTGCCTGTTCCTGTTGCAAAACAATAGCCCAAATTTCCCGCGCCCTTTATAGACCCATTTAGTGCCGCCGCGTAGTACCATTGAAATGCCGTTTCAGCATTCTGACTAACCTGCTTCCCTTCGTAATAAAATTCACCTACTTGATTTTGCGCATCGGCATGTCCTTGCTCTGCTGCTTTTCTGAAGTAGTCATATGCAGACGAGTAATCTTTGCTTTTTAGAGCCTCCATTCCTTTTTCATATTCTATCTCCCCAGAATTCACTGGCTTATCCATTGGCAACGTTTGTTTTTCGATATTTTCATTTTTCCGTTTATTCTTCCCAAATATCTTATTGATAAACATTTGTGCTTACCATCCCATCGTTCCAATATAGTCAATTAGTTTCTCGCATTGTGCCTCATAGGTTGCTGCTAATCTGCGAAGCATCTGTTCATCTTGACAACCAAACATTTCCATATAGTATTGATCAGCGATTGCGTGGTCGATTGCAGGAACTTCACCCTTTTTGAGCATCGGCGGCAAAGCATGGAGCAGTTCTTCCAATCTGTCAACTCGCGTATAGTAAACCATCAAATTGGAATTGCCTTCAATAAAGCCATCACACACTGCCCGACTATCAACAATGCTCATTACCGAATCCGTTTTCACTGCTTTATATTGAATCGCAAACTTTGCCGCACCTTGCTCATCTATCCCAGATAGGCTTCCCATCGTTAAATAGAAATCCTGATTTACGCTGTTGCGGTCGTATATTACAATCGGAGTTGAAAAGCTATAAGGAACAAACATCAATTCCTTGCGTTGAATCAGCATATAGCGAAGATATACGCTCTTATTAGTTCTTAGCAGTGCAGGAGTCACATTTTCTTCAACAATCAACCCATCAAAGACTTGACTTCTTGAGCCTACTTTTGCAATGTAGTATCCTGCATTGCCCAGCTTTTCAACGTCCATTCCATCGTACATTTGGAATTTCTCATGTTCCGCACGATAAAACGGCAAATGACCATAAACGCAGTCCCAGCTTGTAAACGAAAACCTCATTTGGCATCCTCCTTAGCATTTTTTAGCCAGTTTCATTTTACCCCCCCCCGAACGACATTTGTCAATAGTTTTTTCTCGAATCAGTAAAATTTTCTTTGTAGCGGTGTCGGCGTAGGTTCTTCAGCGCGCGTCATCAGCATGTTCAGCGTCCCGCCGGACAGGGAGATACTCAGCGTCAAGTCACCGCGCGCAAGCAAAACGCCGGTGGCGATATCCTCCGCCGTCCCCATCAGGCGCGTGAAACCCTTGTCCAGCAGGGCAGTCAGGTACGACTCCGCCGCCTCCGCAGATACGCCCTCCCACACAATCTGGTAATGCCCCGACGCGGAATAATCGCGGATGTACAAAAGGCGGCCGTCGATTTCCTCCGGCAGCTCCGCCGTGAACGCGTTGTCGGGCAGCACGTCCATCATTTCCGGCTCGGCGGAGGACAGCCACGCATCCTGCCGGTGCAGCACCACCGGGCGCGGCGTTTTCCAAATCCGCCATACCGCTATGCCCACCATTATCAGCAAAACTGCCAGCAGCGCCAATTTGCGGCGCCGATGCATTCCTTTGCGTTTCATGCTTTGCCTCCTTATGATATTACAAAAAAAGCTGACTCCATGCGGAATCGGCAAGCGCTCCCCAGGTAGGGCTCGAACCTACAACAACTCGGTTAACAGCCGAGTGCTCTGCCATTGAGCTACTGAGGATTATGGAATCCGGCAGTGACTTATCCTCCCGGGCCGTGTCCAGCCAAGTACTTTCAGCACTGGAGAGCTTAACTTCTGTGTTCGGGATGGGAACAGGTGGAACCTCTCCGTCATAACCACCGGAAAAAGGTTGGTTTTCACCAACGACTGCATTCTATCACGATTCTATTGTGCTGTCAAGAGGGGATGAATGTATTTTTGCTGCTGACGGCTATCGACCGGATTTGGGGAAACTGCTATCGTCGCACTCGACGTTATTCCCTCGTTTCCGGGATGACTGCTGAGAAGTCTGTTCCTCTGAGCAAACAAAAAAATCCTGCAAGCCCGTTACATGATTCAAATGCTGCCACGGGCGGCGTTCGCCGCGGCACCATTCCCAGTGCAGCAAAAACCGCTCATGCTGGAATCATCCTTCCACACATGAGCGGCTTTCTTGCGGTTGTAGATTTTCTTGCTCTCGACTTTCTTCGTCACCGGGGAAAACGCCCATGTCGTGCGCTTCTGGGCGTCCAGTTCTTTGCGGGCTTTCTTGCTGAGCTTGGGGCGGGGGATGAACTTGGTCATGCTTGATACCTTCCTTTTCTGCAGCGATATGAAAAAATCCCCGACCTTTGCAGATCGAGGATTGCGTGGTCTGTACTGGACTCGAACCAGTGACCCCATCGATGTGAACGATGTGCTCTACCAACTGAGCCAACAGACCACATGCACCAGACGATTCATCCGGCGACAGGAAATAGTATACCATAACTTTGCCCCGCTGTCAAGGGGTGTTGGGCAAGTTTTTGATTTTTTCCGCGGCGCAATGTCTGTTCTCGCCACGGGAAAGCGCGCGGCAGGAAGCCCGGGCGGCGCGTGCTGCTGGTAGAGGACAATCAGCTCAATGCTGAGATTGCCGCAAAGGTGCTGAAAATGAGCGGGCTGACGGTCGATTGCGCATGGGACGGCATTGAGGCGGTTGACTGCCTATCCTCCTGCCCCGACGGATATTACGACATGGCGTTCATGGACATTCAGATGCCGCGGATGAATGGCTACGACGCGACCCGCGCCATCCGCAGCAGCGCGCGCGATTACTGCAAGCGTGTGCCGATTGTCGCCATGACCGCCAACGCCTTTGCCGAGGATGTGCAGGCCGCCAAGGCGGTCGGCATGAATGAGCACATCGCCAAGCCGCTGGAGCTGGCGACGCTGGCTGCTGTCCTCCGGCGGTATCTGGGCGGCGGCGATGCCTGATGCCTTTCCTGCACTCACGCTCCATTGACTGGTCGGCGCTGACGGCGGTGTGAGCAATGCGGGAGTGTACGATAGAGCTTGCAGTCCCATCGCCATCCCTTCCACACATTTCAAAAGCATAATTGTAAATTCACCCAATCATCACGCAAAAGAATGCGCGAACGATTGACATTTTCCGCCCAAATCGGTACAATGAAGCTGGGGAGTTTTGCCCCGGCTTTTTTGATGGACAAACGCAATTTGCAACCGAAATACATGCCGGAAATAGTCTTATACTAATTCGATTCTAAAACACGGCATCGAGCATAGCAGATTTTTCGTTCCGGCAAAGCTGAGTGAAGCGAGGCGTACTGGAGGTACGCGCGAGCGGAACGAAGCAATGCCGGGGCGGAAACTCATGACCAAATCTACCACACGCCGATTCCTGTGCTGCCTGCTGGCGCTCTGCTGTCTGCTGGGCAGCCTGACCGCCTTCTCGCTGGCGGCGGGGACAAGCTATCCTTACAGCGCGTCCGTGAATGCGGATACCAACCTGCGCCGCAGCCCCTCGTCGGCGGAGAGCAACATCATCGCCCGTATCCCGAAGGGAACGATTCTGACCGTCAAGGGCGCAAGCGGCAATTTCCTCTGCGTCACCTATGACGGGCAGGTCGGCTATATCTTCAAGCAATACGCCGAGCAGGTGACGACAAACACGTCCGAATCCGGCAGCGTCGCGTATGGCTTCCCGTACTACACGACGACGAAATCCTCCGTCAATCTGCGCACGACCCGCTCCACCACCAGCGCGCGCGTGACCACCATCCCCAAGGGCGCGACCGTCATCATCCACGGCGTCAGCGGCGACTGGGCGCAGGTGACGTATCAGGAAAAAACGGGCTACTGCATGACGGCGTATTTGAAGCTGCTGACGGTGGTGGAACCGACCGCCGCCCCGACGGCTGTGCCGACCAGCGCGCCTATCTTAGAAGACAGCACCTACAAAGTGCTGCAAAACGGCTCGACGGGCAATCAGGTGCTTGCGCTCCAGCAGGCGCTGGCGGAACTGGGCTACCTGACCAGCACGCCCGACGGCACTTACAGTACCACCACCACGCAGGCGGTTATCGCTTTGCAGAAGATGAACGGCCTGCCCATGAACGGCATTGCGGACGCGAACCTGCAAGCGCTGATTTTCCACGGTCAGCCCAAGAATTCCTCCGGCACGAAGGTTTCCATCAAGACGCTTCCCGCCCTCTCCGGCATCACCATCCGCCTGCATGACCAGGGCGTGCTCGTCTCTACCGTGCAGACGCGGCTGACCCAGTTGGGCTACTATGACGGCGAAATCAGCGGCGTATACGATGTAGCGACGCAAACTGCGGTCAAGGCATTCCAAAAAGCGAACGGCTTAAGGGCCGACGGTGCGTGCGGCACGGCGACGCAGGAAAAGCTGATGAGCGCTGCCGCCGCCCCCGGTACGCTGCCAACCATGGAGGTGACCGTAACCACAACCCCCGCGCCGACCGACCTGCCCCCGCTGACCACCCCTGCCGCGACCGTCCGCAAGGGTTCAACCGGCAATGACGCGCGCCTTGTGCAGCAGCGGCTGATTGATTTGGGCTACCTTTCCGGCGTCGCGGACAGCATTTTCGGCACGGCGAGCGTGAACGCGCTGAAGGAGTTCCAAGCCAAGAACGGTCTGAGCGCCGACGGCATTGCAGGCGCAAGCACTTATCAGGTGCTGTTCAGCTATCTGGCGATTTCGGCGGATTACATCGTTACCCCCGCGCCAACGGCCACCCCGCTGGCGACAGCGACTCCGACCCCCGCGCCCATCACGAAGGACAACGTCGTTACCATCCGCCAAGGCACGAGCGGCGACGCGGTGCTGCGTTTGCAGGAGCGGCTGACGGCGCTGGGCTACTACAATTCCCGCCGCGACGGGGTCTGCATGGCGGACGACGCAGCGGCTATCCGCGCTTTCCAGCGCATGAACGGACTGTCGGTGGACGGTGTCGCGGGCTATGACACGCAGGTGCTGCTCTACTCCGCAACCGCAATCGGCAGCGACGGCATCATGGCGGGCGCATCGGTGGATGTGAGCGTCACCCTCCGCCGCGGCATGACGGGCGAAACCGTCCGCGCGCTCCAGCAGCGGCTGATTACCCTCGGCTACCTCTCCGGCACGGCAGACGGCATTTACGGCACAGCGACCGCCGAAGCCGTCTACAACTTCCAGAAGCGAAATGGACTCACCCGCGACGGCGTGGCGGGCAACAAAACGCTGATTGCCCTCTACTCCGCCTCTGCCGCCACCCCGACCCCTGCGCCGACGATTGCGCCTGTGAATACGCCCTCCGCCGCATCGGTGATTGCCAGCGCCTCCGCGCTCCACCGGGGCGACAACGGCACGGCGGTCAAGGCAATGCAGCAGCGGCTGATTGACCTTGGCTACCTCGCGTCGGGTTCTGCAGACGGCATCTTCGGCGTCAAAACGTATCAGGCGCTGCGTGACTTCCAGCTGGCGAACGCCCTGTATGTGGACGGCGTTGCGGGCAAGAACACAATTGCGTCGCTCAACAGCAGCAGCGCCACTGGCAAGAACACCGCGCGCCCGAACACCACCGCAACCCCCACCCCGAACATCTCTAACGACATTGGCACAACCACGAAGGTCAGCGCGGAGAACGTCGTCTACGAATACTGGTACTCGACGGTGCGCAGCGCCTGCCGCCAGTACCCCTACGCAACGGTCTACGACTACTCCACGGGCATCTCGTGGCAGGTTCACATGTTCTCCTACGGCAAGCACGCCGAAGCCGAACCGCTGACCGCGGCAGACACGGCGAAGCTGGAGCAGGCATTCGGCGGCAACACATGGACGCCCAAAGCTGTCTGGGTCATCTTCGCTGACGGCACGGTTCGTATGGCGACGACCCACTCCATGCCACACGAGGTGCAGCACATCACGGACAACAACTTCCCCGGCCATCTGTGCATCCACTTCCCGCGCACGCAGGCGCAGGTAACGGCGATTGGCCCCTACGCCATGAGCCACCAGCAGACGGTGGAAAAGGGCTGGGCGGAAACACAGGCGATGATTGCGAACTAATTTGGATATATAAAATGCCGCCGGGAGGATGGGGAATGTCCTTCCGGCGGCGAAATTTTGCGTTAAACCGCGTTTTTTTCTTGACGCCACCCATGACACCAGCTATAATAAAAGCGGAAGGGATGATTTGATGTCGAAGTGGGAAAAAACTATTGCAACGAATCTTGTCCTTATCAAAGGACTTGCGATTCGATGAACTGCATAAAGTATTAGAGGACTACGGCTACCAAATGTTTTCCCCTCGCAGCGGCAGTAGTCACTATACCTTCCGCAAGCCCGGCTGCCAGCCAATCACCATTCCTAAGCATGAGCCCATTAAGAAAGTATATGTCGAAATGGTTCGCAATATTGTTGAAAGTGAGGCGAATCGTCATGAAAACGCTTGAACAGTATATGGCCTTGCCCTATCCTTTGGAAATCATCCCTGATTCTGATGAAGGCGGCTTTGTTGGCAGCTACCCTGACTTGCCGGGATGCCTGACCTGCGGCGAAACGATGGAGGATGTCGTTCGGAACGCAGAGGATGCGAAGCGCGCATGGTTGACGGCAGCATTGGAAGAGGGGCTTGTGATCCATGAGCCGAATCTGCCAACCGCTTACTCTGGTCAATTCAAGCTCCGCATTCCCAAATCGCTGCACCGTTCTTTGGCAGAGCACTCTCGCAGTGAAGGAATTAGCATGAATCAATACTGCTTGTACCTGTTAGCAAAAAACGATGCGCTGTATGGCGCATAATGCACATCACCCACATAGAATCGCCGCCGGAAGGACATTTTGCATCCTCCCGGCGGCGACTTTCTATGCTATTCCGCTTCCTCCGCGCCCCACATCTCCGGCACTTTCGGACACCCCTGCCGTTTCTTCGCGGCGCGCGCTTCGACGTAGCAGCCGCAGAGCGCACACGTTCCGCTATGCAGGTCATCGCAGGTGCGGCAGATGTTCAGGCGCGCGGCGTAGGTCGCTTCATCGGTCTTCTCGTCCGCCGAGAGCGAATCCACATAGTCGCGCACGAGCTTCGCCATATCCGCCTGACCGCTTTCCAGCAGCGTGCAGCGGCAGGGTTTGCGCGCATCAGCCACGAATCGTGACCTCCACCACTGAGCAGGCAGGCAGCGTCATCTTGAGACCCGTTTCGGTCACGCGGACGGCGTCGAACGGCTTCACCGTCACCTTCTCCGCATCCTCGAACGTGTTCTTGTCGTGCATATCGCCCGTCAGGATGCGCGCTGTCACGTCCTTCGCAGACGCGCCGGAGAGGTGCACCACCACATCCAGCGCATCGGTGCAGGAGGTGTTCGTCGCCGTCAGGGTGATGACACCGTCCTTCTCCGAGGCGGTCGCGGTCAGCTGCTTCACGCCGCCGCACTCGCCGCAGGTGATGGCGGACGGCAGATAGTTCGCATCGTGATGCGCCTTGTAGAGGTCAAAGACGTGGTACGTCGGCGTGCAGATCATCTTCGCGCCGTCGGTCAGGATAACCGCTTGCAGGACGTTGACCATCTGCGCGATATTCGCCATGACCACGCGGTCGCAGTGGCTGTTAAAGATATCCAGTGTCAGCGCCGCTACCATCGCGTCGCGCATGGTGTTCTGCTGATAGAGGAAGCCCGGATTCGTGCCGGGTTCGCAGTCGAACCACGTCCCCCATTCGTCCACAATCAGCCCGACGCGATGCTCGTGGTCGTACTTGTCCATAATCGCCAGATGGCCGCGAATCAGCGTGTCCATGTATGCGGCATTGCGCAGGGTAAGGTAGTATTCGTCCGCATCGAAATCAGTTGCACTGCCCTTCTTGTCCCATGCATACGGCACGGTGTAGTGGTGCAGGGTAATGGCGTCGAGGTAACGCCCGGCACGCTCCATCAGCTTGTCCGTCCAGTTCCAGTCGCCAGAGCTGGGCCCGCAGGCGATGCGGTAGAGCTTATTGTCGCCATAGTTGCGGCAGAACGTCTGGTAGCGGCGGTATTCGTCGGCATAGTATTCCGGGCGCATGTTGCCGCCGCAGCCCCAGTTTTCATTGCCCACGCCGAGGTATTTGAGGTTGAACGGCTCCTTGTGCCCGTTCGCCCAGCGCTTCTGCACAACGGTGGAATCGCCTGTGGAATTCATGTACTCCACCCATTCCGCCATTTCGCGCACCGTACCTGAGCCGACGTTCGCGTTGACGTAGGGTTCGCAGCCGATTTGGCGGCACAGTTCCATGAACTCGTGCGTGCCGAAGGAGTTGTCCTCCACTACGCCGCCCCAGTTCGTGTTCACCATGCGCTTGCGGGTTTCTTTCGGGCCGATGCCGTCCTCCCAGTGGTATTCATCCGCAAAGCAGCCGCCCGGCCAGCGCAGCACCGGCACGCCGATTTTCTTCAGCGCCTGCACCACGTCCGTGCGCATGCCATTTACGTTGGGGATGTCGGAGTTTTCGCCCACATAGATGCCGCCGTAAATGCAGCGTCCGAGGTGCTCCGAGAAATGGCCGTAGATGTTCTTGTTGATTTTCTTGCCGGATTGCCCAGCCGCGTTGATGGAAAGGATTGCCGCCATATGCTTGTCCTCCGTCTCTTTTTTGTGCTGGTTGCGCTCATTGCGCGCATTCATAAAGTAGATATTCGCCCAATCTATCAGGATTCCTGCCGCATTTTTCTTTTTTTACGAAATGTTTTTCGACAGTGTGATGGTCGTCACCGCTGGCGAGTTGAACAGGCGGAAGCCCATCCACCACGGGTAAATCAGCCCTTTGCCCAGTCCAGGACTAACATACTGCCAAATTCCGCCAAAGAAGCTTAGTCCCTGCACCTGACTGTCCTCCGGGAACCAGCCCAGTTCCGGCACATACAGCGCACCCACGCCCGGAATGCGCCACTGCCCGCCGCAGTAGCCGCCCGTGACAATCAAGTCCACATTGTTCATCGCGCAGACGGCTTTCGGATCGGCGTTCTGCTTCGCGGTGGTGATGTACTCCTGCGTCAGCGGCATTCCGCTCACACAGACTTGCATATCCTTGTTTGTCATTTCCGCCATGGCCGCCTCGATGCGGTCAAGCCTGTCCAGCTGATAGACCGCCAGCCGCTGGAGCGCCGCCTGATCAGCCGTCAGCGTCGGCAGGGCATTCAAGCCGTCCAGCTGCTTCTGGTATGCCTTGCGCGCGCTGGGGATGTTGAGTGTATACAAATCCTCCGGTACAAACCAAATGGTGGATTTTTCCCGCGTGAATGACACGGGGACATCCAGCATCGTCACGCCCGCGTCAATGAGCGCCTGCGCCCAATCCGCATAAGGCGAAAGGGAGGCGTGCGCCGTCGTCGCGTAGGGAGACGGGTCGCCGCTGCCGGGCAGGAACAGCACCTTCGACCCCGCCGGAAGCTGCTCCAGGAGCGCCAGCGCTGGCGCAGCGTCGCCGTTCTCGCCAATCATATTGCCCGTCATGATGACGCAGGAAACTGCGCGCGTACCAACCGCTTTGCCAATCGACGCCTGATTCAGCCCGCGGTACTCCCCGTTCAAATCCGTCAGCAGGAGAATCGACCACTGATCCAGCGAATTGGGCAAATCGGGAATGGTAACCGTTTGCCGCAGCGCCTTGACGGTATTGCTGACGGCAAAGTTCGCCACCGCACCCGCGCCAAACGTCAATAGCAGCACGACCAGCAGCGTCACGCCGATTTTTCGCCCCAGATGGGATTTTTCCTCAAAAATGTTCTCATTCCGTCTGGACAAGGGCGTTCCTCTCCTTTCTGACTTTCTTGGGGAATGCGGTTACTCCGCGTCTTCCCCCGGCACATACGGCATCAGGAAGCAGTTCACATAGTACGCATATTTTCCCGACGTCGAGCTGCTCGGTTTTGCCGTCACGACCGTGTAATCCACGCAGTCGCTCGCCGGAATCTCGCGTTCGTCCTCCGGCACTTCGGACAGGTTTGTCGAGGTCTTTTTGTTCGTGTTCACCTCGGCGTTCATGTCGTAGTCGTGGATGTACATCTTGACGCGGCTTGCCATATTTCCCTCCAGCGTCGTGATGCGGTATTTGCCGTCGCCCAAGTCCTTCACGTCGTACACCAGCGCAACGTGAATCGTCTTGTTGAACGAGCAGCCGTACACCAGCAGGAAGCCCGGCTGCGGCACATTCGTCGTGCGGTTCATCAGCTGATAGCCGCGCAAGAGCTTGCCGACGCTGGCCTCCTTAACGTGATGGACGCCCTCCACCTGCACGAACACGCCGTCCTCGGATTCCTTCGCGGCTTTCTTGACCGCCTCCAGTTCCTCCATCTCGACGTTCGCCTGCATCATGCACCAGGTGATATAGCCGCCGCACCAGCCGAAGCCGATGCCCTTGCCGCGCCACTCGGTGTACTTATTGACGTTTTTGAGCGTCTTGCCGTCCAGTTCCGCCCATTCGTTATAGGCAATATCCAGCACCTGCTGAATCTGCTCCGGCGGCTGCACGGGCGCTTCAATGGAAATCGCGACCGGCGGGGGCGTCGGGGTGGCTTTGGCGGCGAGCGCCGTGGGCAGGAGCAAGGTCATCAGCAAGAGGGCACACAGCCCGCGAAGCAAGCGTTTCATCAGTGAATCCTTCCTTTCGGAGATTTCTTCAACCTTAGCATACCACGTTTTAGGATGTTTGGAAAGGGGCAAGTGAAGTTTTTACAAATGAAAGCCGCCATTCGACTTTTGATAGCGGTCGAATGGCGGCTGATGTTCTATTCTTCTCACGGATAAACACGCGGGCACTGTATGCAGTCGTCACCAACTGAATCGCGCGGAAGGGTCAAGGGAGGGGACTTCGTCCCGTTTCATTCTCCCTTGCAGGGTGCAGGGGCACGCCCCTGCTGGGGTCAAGGGGCAACGCCCCTTGGGTCACTCCTTCTCCGCTTCTTCCTTCGCCATGCGGGCGGCGCGCTCCTTCGCGTAAATCGCCATTGCGCATTCAAGGCGCTTCCGCTCCATCTGGCACTCCATGTCGTAGGGCTGGGAGATGTCGCCATGGAAGGCTTCGGCATTCGCGGCGCAGCCGCCGGAGCAGAAGAAACGCGCCCAGCAGTCCCGGCACTTCTCCTTGTTCAGCACCGTGTTGTGCGCGAACTTCGCCTGAATGTCGCGGTCGAACGTGCCGTCCAGCACACTGCCCATGCGGTAGCCGTCGCGGCCGACAAACTGGTGGCAGGGGTAAATATCGCCGTCGGGCGTTACCGCAACATACTCGTTGCCCGCGCCGCAGCCGGTCAGACGCTTGCGCAGGCACGGGCCGCCCTCCAAGTCCACCATGAAGTGGAAGAAGTTGAACCACTTGCCGTTCGCGCGGCGATCCATATAAATCTGCGCCAGACGCTCGTATTCCTCGCGGATTTCGGGCAAATCTTCCTCGCGCAGAGCGTATTCGCACTTCGGGTCGGTCACGACCGGCTCGACGCTGATCTGGTCAAAGCCCTGATCCGCCAGATGAAGCACGTCGTTGCCGAAATCCTTGTTAAAGCCGGTAAACGTGCCGCGGACGTAGTATTCCTTGTCGCAGGCATTGCGGCGGCGGACGAACTCCTGCGCCTTGTTCATGATGATGTCATAGCTGCCCTTGCCGTTGATGGTCGGGCGCATCCGGTCATGCACTTCGCGGCGGCCGTCGATGGAGATGACGACGTTGCTCATTTCCTTGTTCAGGAAGTCCATGATTTCGTCGTTCATCAGCACACAGTTCGTCGTCATTGTGAACTTGAAGTGCTTGTTCTTTTCCTTCTCGATGGAGCGGCCGTATTCCACCAGCCGCTTGACGACGGGGAAGTTCATCAGCGGTTCGCCGCCGAAGAAGTCCAGCTCCAGATTGACACGCTTGCCGGAGTGCGCCACCAGCCAGTCAATCGCCGCCTTGCCGACCTCGTAAGGCAGCAGCTTGCGCTCGCCCATGCAGAAGTCGCCCGTCGCCGCGAAGCAGTACTTGCAGCGCAGGTTGCAGTCATGCGCCGCGTGCAGGCACATGGATTTCACCACGCCCGGCTCGGTCACCTGCTTCACGTCATCATAATTATCCGGGGCGTTGAGCGCGCCGAGTTCTTCGAGCTGCTTCAGTTCACCGATAACTTCGTCCAGCTCCTGCGCCGTATACTTCTCTTTCAGCGCATCCCGAATCTCTTCCGGCGTGTGGTCATTCCACATTTCCAGCACGTCAAACGCCATGTCGTCGATGGCGTGAACAGCGCCGCTGCCAACATCCAGCAGCATCGGCTGACCAACCGCCTTGAAGGTATGAATCATTGCTATTATTCCTCCTGAGTTAGATAAACCGCAAGGATACTTTTTGCACCCTTGCACCCGAAAAAAGCGAAGGCGCATGATGCCGCCTCCGCCTTTGCCTGTCCCGAACCGGATACGATTGCCAGACGAATCTGGAAAACGTATCATTACTTCCGGTTGTACAGACGGTTGAGCTTGCCCTCGTTGCCCGCGAGCACGTCACTGTTTTCCTTGTTGGCGCAGGACTGGTTGGCGACGGTGCAGCTGGTCTTGCAAGCGGACTGGCAGGATGCCTGGCATTCGCCGCAGCCGCCGTGGGCCAGAGAGTTCTTCAGGCAGGGCTTCTGGATGGTTTCGATATGCTTCATAGTTGTAATCCTCCATTTCTTAAAAAGGGGTATATGGGCATTATACACGATTCGGGTTCTAATTGCAATCACTTTCCGGAAATATTCGACACAATCGCGCCGATTATCCCGCCGGTCGCCGTTCCCATGGCAAGATCAGCCAAATATGCCGTCCACGGCGCGCCCTGACCGCTCAGCAGCGCATATGCCGCCACGCCCAGCGCCATGTACAGCAGCCCAATCAGCGCGCCGCGCAGCAGCCCGCCTTCCTGACCGCGCCCGACGGCGATGTACGTCCCGATAGCCACGGAAACGACCTTCAGCAGCTGGTTGAAGATGCGCACGGTGTCCTCCGTCGGCTTCACCCACTGCATCAGCAGCGCAAAAACCGCCACGACAATGATGGTCGTCAGCATCGCCGCGCCCAGCCCGCGCAGCAGCTGCATCGAGCCGCCGCGGCGTGCGCGCGTTGTCGTCCGGCGCACAGTCTGTGTTCCTGTCATAGGGCAATTCCCCTCCTTCCGATTCGGTAAGGAGGATATGCCCCGCGTCCGGGCGTTATTCCTCTATCCGCTCCACGCGGAAGATGTTCAGCGTGTCCGCATCCGGGCAGGAGAACACCGCTGTGCCGTCCGGCTGACCGGGGATGCTGCCGCCATAGCGGAGGATGTCCGCATACAGGAACGCAACATGCATCGCCATCGGGCAGAGCTGACCGCGCTCGGTGTCAAAATCCCACGAATCGCCGATTTTATGCCCATGATGGCAGGGACAGCTGCCCTTGCGGTCAATCAGCGTGATGCGCAGGCGTGGGCGCTTCATTCGTCCAGCACCTCCAAGCACGTTTCAATCGGGATGCCGAGGTACTTGTCCTCCTTGTCGCGGTTGCGGTCAATCATCGTGCGCACGGCATCCATTGCGCGGTGCGTCGATTCTTGGAGCGGCACGCCGTCCACCAGCCGCCCCAGCATCACTGCGGCGAAAATATCGCCCGTGCCGACGAAGCGCACCGGAATGAGGTCGAACGGAATGCGGAAGAATTCGCCCTCCGTGCCATCATAGCCGACGACGCAGTTCTCGCCGTCCACCTTCGCGCTCGTCACGACGACGGATTTCGCGCCCATTTCGTGCAGGCGAATCGTCAGCGCGCGCGCTTCTTCCTCGGTCATGTCCTCGTGATAGGGCATGTCCGCCAGATACGCCGCCTCGGTGTAATTCGGCACGATGCAGTCCGCCACGGCGACCATCTTGCGCATGTGGGCGATGGTTTCCTCCCCTACGCCGTTGTACAGCTTGCCCTCGTCGCCCATGATGGGGTCAACAAAGACCAGCGCGCCTTTCTTCGCGGACTGCTCACAGAAATCGGATACCAGCGCCGCCTGTTCTGCTGACAGAATCATGCCTGTGGACACCACATCAAACGAGAATCCCAGTTCCGCCCAGACTTTCAGCGACTGGCGCATGTATTCCGTCGTTTCCTGAATGTAGAATTTCCCGTAATCCAGCGTGTTGCTCACCAGCGCCGTTGGCAGCGTGTACAGGTGATGCCCCATATGCGACAGCACCGGCATCATTGCGCTCAGCGACACTTTCCCGTAGCCCGCCAGATCATGCACCAGCAGTATATGCTTACTCATCTATCTTCTCCTTATTTTTGGGGGAACGCCAAAAGCTCTGCCTCTGGACTCCGGCAGGGGCGCTGCCCCTGCACCCTGCAAGGGACTTCGTCCCTTGACCCTTTCGCGCGATTGGATTGGTAACACTCTCATGCAGTTTTCGCGTGGTTATCCGTAGAAAGTAGCGGAACAACTCAAAGCGCAAATCCCCTGTGATATTCTTGTCCGCTTACACCGTTTTCTCTGCCATAAACTCTCGAATATAGTCAATGTCCGAAAGCTCTGGATTCTCTCGAATCGCCGCAGACAGAAAAATCCGTGCGAGTTCGCGATTCAGTTCATACAAGTAGCCCATATTCCCATTTCCAGCCTTATCAAATGGACTGTACTTCGCTTTGCAATATCGCAAAATATCGCTAAGGAAATCCGACGTTTTAATCGGCATTGCAAAACGGGTATATCTGAGGTCTACGCGGCGACCCTGGTTATTCCATGCGTTCTCAAAAGCCCGTTCTGCCGGCCTATCGCAGTCATAGCAGTCCGAAACGGCACTGCTCACCGCTACAACGCTCCCGTTGCATCCGTGAAGCACAATGTCGCCTGTTTTAACATGCGCCATGTTTTCCCAGTGAAAAATTCTGCTTCCGTTTTGGCTATGCTGCGGTGCCCAAATAAAGCCGCCGCGATACTCAATATCGAAAGTTTCACCTTGAAAAACATAAAACGTCATAGTTTTACCGGGAAGCCGCTCAGATTTTTCCTGTACAGGTTCGCTTTCTGCAATTTCAGGGGCCGCCGTTGACAATTTCGCTGCATTCCGTTGCTGATCTGCAAGACATGCCTCTTCTACTTCATGAACCACGGCATTGTGAAGATCTTCATCCACCAATGTCAAGAATTTCCCAAATGTGTCCGGATTAGTATAGACAAAGTTGCTCGTTTTTGAAGCAAATGCTACCGTGATGTACTTGTCATCCTGCGCAACAATTGTTCCACTCCCCAGCATTTTGTGCTTTACCAATTGATTCTTAAGGTCCATGGCGTTTCTCCTTCTTGCCTCCGCAGAGGCGATTCCCCCCCGCCCCGCAAAAGTCAACTATGGCAAAGTGCAGAACGACATCCCCAGAGGGCATTGCCTTTGCTGCAAAGGCACTTATCCCTTGACCGCAATCGCCTCAATCTCCACCTTCGCATCCCGCGGCAGCTTCGCCACCTGCACACACGCGCGCGCCGGCGGATTCTGCGGGAAGAACTTCCCGTAGGCTTCGTTCACCGCGGCAAAGTCGTTCAAATCCTTCAGGAAAATCGTCGTTTTCACGATGTCCGCCAACGTGCAGTCCGCTTCCGCCAGAATCGCGGCAATGTTCTTCATGCACTGCTCAGTCATCTCACCAATCGTGCCTTCCAGCAGCTCGCCCGTTTCCGGCACAAAATACAGCTGTCCGGACACATACACCGTATTGCCCGCCTGAACGCCCTGCGAATACGGGCCAATCGCGGCGGGTGCGTTTTTCGTCGAAAGAATCTTGTTCATGGAAGAGAATCCCCCTTCATCTTAGTGCGTCAGAAACGCTGTCTGCATTATACCATGATTATGCGTCGAAAACAACACCGGAGGTAGAGAAAACCGCCTCCGATTTCTCGAAGGCGGCTTTCTCAGGTACCAAATCAAATCCCGTAGTAATAGAAGATGAGGCACACACCCGCCAGCAGGATGAACGCCAGCCCAACCAGCAGCGGCGCATGCGTGGCCTTGCCGCGGTTGGCTTCCTTCGCCATCTTGTAGTCGTAGTAGTGCTGATGCTTATGCTTTCCGGGCGCGAAAAGCACCAGCAGGTTTCGGAAACCGTAGGAAATGATGTCCAGCACACCTTCGCGCGCCGTGAACGTCAGCAGACCCACACAGGTCAGCAGCGCCCCCGGCACAAAAAGTGCGTCGCACAAACCGCTCAGGATTTCCTCCCGCTCGCTCAGCGTCCAGATACTGCGCATCGACGCAACGCCAGCAAATATCAGCGCGCCGATGGCGATGCAAATCCAGTAGGGCATCGCCCGCTTTGATTTTTTCAAAGCCCAAGCTCCTTCTTATACCGTTCAAACTCTTCGTCGTTGCAGTTGATGAAGTGTCCGGGTTTGATTTCCCGCAGGGACGGCTTGTTCACCGAGTAGTCATGCTCCTTCAGGGGCTTGTACTCAATGCGCTGACGATGCTTCTCGTGATGCGGATCCGGGTACGGAATCGCGGACAGCAGCGACTTGGTGTACGGATGCAGCGGATGCTCGAACAACTCGTCGGAATCCGCCAGCTCCACCAGCTTGCCGTAGTACATGACACCGATGCGGTCGGAGAAGTACTTGACGACGGACAGGTTATGCGCAATAAACATGATGGTCAAGCCCATCTTGTTGCGCAGGTCGTTCAGCAGGTTGATAACCTGTGCCTGAATCGACACGTCCAGCGCGGAAATGGGTTCGTCGGCGATGATGAGGTCAGGCTCCAGCACGATGGCGCGGGCAATGCCGATACGCTGGCGCTGGCCGCCGGAGAACTCATGCGGATAGCGGTCGGCGTGCTCGCGCACCAAACCAACCAGATCCAGCACCTCGTAGACCTTTTCGTCGATATACTTTTCGTCCCTGATGCCGCGGATTTTCAGACCTTCTGCAATAATCTCACGCACAGTCATGCGCGGGTTAATCGAGGCAATCGGGTCTTGGAAAATCATCTGCATCTTGGTCATGATGTTGTCCTTCGCGGCAACCTTCATGTCCTGTTCGTAGCGCGCCTTCCGTTCCTCCAGCGCCTGACCGGACAGCGTCTTGCTGTCTGCCTCAAACGCCGCGGTCAGCTCTGCCTTGCGCTTCTCGCGGTACTTCTCGACGCACTTGCTCTTTTCCACAGAAGATTCCAATGCGTTCGTGCGGGCCTGACGGATTTTCTCCTTCAGTTCCTTGCGCATTTCCTTAATCTTCTGGTCGTATTCCGCCTTCAGCGCCGCCGCCTGCGCCGGATTCTTCTCCGTTTTTTCCTTCAGCGCGGCTTTCATCTGGCGCTGCTTTTCCTCGAAGTCGTTTTTCAGGCTGCGAATCAGCACCGGCAGACCGTTCTGCGTGGACGAAATGCGCAGACCCTGGAAGTACACGTCACCCTCGGTCGGGTCGTACAGGTTGATGATGGTGCGGCCCGTCGTGGTCTTGCCGCAGCCAGACTCGCCCACCAGACCAAAGACTTCGCCCTTCTTGATGTAGAAGCTGACGTCATCAACGGCCTTGTTGATATAGTCGCCGCTGCGGAAATACTGCTTCAGGTGATTGACGCGCAGGAGGACGTCGCTTTCTTCCTCAATGCCCGCGTGCTCCAGACGAGCCAGCGTCACCTTGTCCGTGATGGCGTTCATCACACGCGCGATTACCAGCAGCACGATGCCAACCAGCCACAGCCACACCCAGCGCGCCGCCAGCCACCACAGCGCAAGCACCAGCGAAATGGCGTTGCTGTCATCAGACTTCTTGACGGTCGTTTCTGCCAGAGACTTCAGCGCCGTCTGGTAGGTCGGCGCCGCCGCCACGGACACCTGAACCGCCTTCAGCAGGCTGCTGAGCGAGCCGTCAAAGTCTTCGCTCTGCACCCGCTCCAACAGCGTCGTCGCGAACACATCCAGCGTGCCGAGGTTTTCGCTCGGATAGCGTGCCTGAAGCGCCTCGTACTTGCTCTGCACGAACGCTTCCAAGTCAATCGCTTCGCCCTGCTTCTTCTGCTCCACCAGCGCGGCAAACTCGTCGCGGATATCCTCCGTGTCGACGCGCTCCAGCGTGCGCTGCTCCGCCAGTGCAGCGGCGTAATCCTCAAAGGTCAGTGCATTCAGATATTTCTTCATGGAAGCCGGCTTGTTGCCCGCATCCACCGACGCACGAACCATCGTCGTCAGCGTTTCCACAAATTCCAGATAGCTGCCTGCTTCTTCGCCGTGCTCCTGCGCAAACGTTTCGTAGAACGCTGCAACATCCGGTTCGGTATTGGCGGTGGCAATCTTAATCGGCTTGCCCTTGGGCGCCGCCGGCGTCATGACTTTGTTCAGGTAGTCAAACGATTCCGCCAGCAGGCGGCTGTCGCTGCCGCTTTCCTGCTGCTCATAGAGCGTCAGATACGCATCCACGTCGAAATTCTGATCGAAATCAGCGCAGAAAGCATCCAGCTTCTGCTTGGACAGCGCGTCCTGCCCCGCTGCCAGTTCATTCACCCACGTCGTATAGAACGTCAGCGCGCGATTCTGGCGCACGTCCCCGCCCAGCGTCTTGGTGGACGCGGCATCAATCATGGCGGAGAAATACTGCTTGTCGAACCAAGCGCGCGTAACCACGGAAGCGTTCTGCTGATAAGAGCGCAGCGCCCCCGATAGCGTAGACCATCCCGCACCGTCATTCGCCACAACATAGATGCTCATTACGATGGCGATGGCCATAACCACCAGCCCAATCGTTTTCAGCACCGAGGCGATTCCCTTTGCGATTTTCATGCTTCGGCGGCTCCTTTCTTCGCGTTCTGCAAGGCTTCTGCTGCCTCTCGTTCAGCCTGCTCCTTCTTCATGCGTTCAATGCGTTCCACCACAATCGCCGGCGGATTTACCTTCGGCGCATTCGGATGCAGCAGCCACGTCGCCGCCATATGCGTCTCGCTGACATGGAACATCGGCGGCTGTTCCTCAAAGTCGATTTCCATTGCGTACTTGTTGCGCGCGGCGAAAGCATCGCCCTTCGGCGGCAGAATCATATCCGGCGGCGTACCGGGGATAGCTTCCAGCTTCTCGCGCGTCTCCAAGTCCGGCATGGAGGACAGCAGCGCCCATGTATACGGGTGGCGCGGGTCGTAGAACACATCATCCGCCGTGCCGTACTCGACAATCTTGCCGGCGTACATGATGGCAATGCGGTCCGCCATGTTCGCCACAACGCCAAGGTCGTGCGTGATGAAGATGACCGACAGGCGGCGTTCCTTCTTCAGGCGGTTAATCAGTTCCAGAATCTGCGCCTGAATGGTCACATCCAATGCGGTCGTCGGTTCATCGCAGATGAGGATATCCGGGTTCGCGGACAGCGCAATAGCGATAACAATGCGCTGACGCATACCGCCGGAGAACTCAAAGGGATACTGATAGAAGCGCTTGTGCGGTTCCGGAATGCCGACTTCCTTCATCAATTCGATGGCGCGGTGGCGTGCCATGCCCTTGGTGAGCTTGAAGGCGTAATCCTGCGCGCGCGCCTTCATGTAGTCCACCATTTCCACCGCCAGCACGTCAAAGTCCTTCGTCTCGCTCGCCGCGATGAGTTCCTCAAAGTGCTTCAGCAGGCTCTGGGTCATTTCGCAGAGGTTGTGCTGCGCCATATCCGCGTCAATCAGGTTCTTCGGGATGACGGACGGCGGATTCTTGCCCTTCGCCTTCTGCGCCTCAAACTTCTTCTGCTCGCGGGCGTAGCGCTTTTCTTCCTTCGGATTGTGCGTCTTGGAGCGGGCATAGCGGTCGATGTAGGACTGTGCACCCGAACGGTAGACGTACGCCTGATTGTCCTTATCCAGCTGCAGCTTGTCGATGGCTGCTTCAACCGCCGCAGCCGATTTGTGCAGCGCTTCCTTGCATTCGCCCTCGTTCAGCGGCTTTTGCTGATAGACCTTCAGGGCGCTGCGGAGCGTATCCACCGCCGCCTGCTGCGATTTCGCCGCCTGCTGGCTGGAGTACTGGAGCGCGTGAGCAATGTCCTGCAAGAAGTCAATCATGAACTCGCGGTCAAGCGTTTCGCGCGCCATCTGGTTCAGTTCGGTGATGGACTGCTTTTTCGGGTCGGGCGTTTTGCCGCTCGCCGCCAGATAGCCGATGCAGAAGAAGTTCGGCTCCTGCGCATTCACCATCGCGCCCAGCTTAGCGGTCATGTCCGCCATCAGCGCGCGCATTTCGCTTTCGCGGCGGCGCGTGTAGTTCTTCTGGAAGCCTTCCAGCGCCGTATGCCACTTCGCGATTTCCGGGTCATTCTCATCGAAGGTGTACGGGTCGAAGATATGCTTCAGGGACTTGCGGATGCGGCCGCAGATTTCGCGGACATCCTTGTCCTTGCTCGTCAGGATGGCATTGTCGATTTCGTCCATGCCGTCCATGCACTCAACGATGGATTCCATCGCTTCCTTATAGGTATATTCCATTTTCAGCCCGACGGAAGCAAAGTGGTCGAACTGCTTCGTTTTGGCGTGGATGGCTTCGCGTGCCTGTGCGCCCTGTCCGCGCGCTTCGGCATCCGCCACCATCGTCTTTTCGAGCTGCGCCAGCAGGCTGTTGAAGCGTTCCTTGCCATCGCGGCGGCGTTCCTTGTTGTTCAGCAGCATGGCTTCCGTCAGCTGCTTGCCGATGCGCATGATGGGGTTCAGGGCACTCAGCGGGTCTTGGAACACCATGGCCAGCTTGTGGCCGCGCAGGGTGTGGAACTCTTCTTCCGGAATCTTCAGCAAATCCTTGCCGTCGTAGATGATTTCGCCCGCATCCACCATGGCGTTGCCCGCCAGAATGCCCATGATAGCACGGGTGGTGACGGACTTGCCGGAACCGGATTCACCGGCGATGGCGAGCGTTTCGCCTTCCTCCAGATTGAAGGAAATATCGCGCACTGCGCGAACCGCACCGTTGTTTGTGCGGAAGGAGATGGTCAAGTTTCGGACTTCCAGCTTTGCCATATCAGTCGTCCGCTCCTCTCAACGAAGGATTCAGCGCGTCGCGCAGGCCATTACCAAACAGGTTGAAGGCAATTTCCAAAATGGCGATGAAGATTGCCGGGAACATGATGATGTGGGGGTAGGTGCTCAAGTACGCCTGACCGCCGGAAAGCAGCGTGCCGATGGAGGTCAGCGACGACGTTTCCAGATTGATGATGTGCAGGTAGCTGAGCATGGATTCGGAGAAAATGACGCCGGGGATGGTCATGACCGCGCCGGTCACGATGGTGCCCAGGCTGTTCGGGAAGATGTGCTTGAAAATCAGGCGAGCGTCGGATGCGCCCAGTGTGCGCGCCGCCAGGACGTATTCCTGACCCTTGAAGCGGTAGAACTGCGTACGCACGCGCGCCGCCGTACCAACCCAGCCGGTCAAGACGAAAGCGAACAGCAGGGATGGCAGCACGCCCACCTTTTCCGCCAAGTGCAGCTGGAACAGGGTTGCGACGACCATGAACGGCACGCTGTTCAGCACGTCGGAGATACGCTCCATCACCATGTCAACCGCGCCGCCGTAGTAACCCTCGATAGAGCCGTACAGCACGCCGAGGATAAAGTTGATGCTCGCCACAACGATGGAGAGCAGGAAGCTCAGGCGCGCGCCGACTGCCAGGCAGGTGAAAATATCCTGCCCGTAGTTGTTCGTGCCGAAAATGAACGTGGGTTCATAGCCGTTGACATAGCGGAAGTACTCCAGATAGTGCACACGCACGCGGTAGCCCGTCTGGTTCTTCTGGGCGTAGGTGTACCACTGCCCATCCGCGCCGTCGTCGCCGGCAATGCGCTTGCTGTTGTAGTTCGCCTTGTTCGGGTTGTCAGACGTGAGGTAGTTCGGAATCAGGCTGCCGTTTTCATCCAGCGCCGGATCACCGTTGGTGTTCACGCTCTCGTCCTTGAGCTGGTACCAGAAGTTCGCGCCGCCGTTGCCCATCATGTACTGCGAATTGTGGGTCTTCTGCAGCGGGTAGATGACCTGAATGTCCTTCTCGTTCTGGTACGCCATCAGGTTGTTGTATTCCGTTTCGCTCAGGTTGACATACGCGAAGCCAACCAGCGCGTAGGAGTCCACACGCAGGTTGTAGTACGTCACGCCGTTTGAATCAGTATAGTGGTCATATTCCTTCTTCACGACCGGCACGCCCGTTTCCTGACCGATGGCGTTGTAGTAATGGTAGCCGATTTCGCTGACCTTTTCCTTGCGAGCGCCATCCCAGAAGCCCGCGTTTTCAAACAGCGTGTTCTTCGGCAGCACCGACTTGTAGTAGCCGTCGCGGAACTGCACCGTGTACGGCGAGACAAACGGCGTGATGATGGCAAACAGCAGCAGGAACACAATCAGGCAGAACGCCACAACGGAGGACTTGTTCTTGCGGAAGCGCAGCCACGCGTCGCCCAGATAGCTGATGGACTTGGTCTGCAGCTTTTCGTCATGGATGCGCTCATCCTTGTGAATAAACGCAAACTTTTCCTTCGGGATTTCCGGATACAGATTCTTTTCCATCATTTCTTCGACCCCATTCTGATGCGCGGGTCAATAAACCCGTAGCTGATGTCAATGACAATGCCCGAAACCAGGCCGATTGCCGTATAGAACACGTTCAGCGCCATGAAGAAATTATAATCGCGGACATTGATGGAGTTGATGTACAGGTTGCCGATGCCGGGAATGCCGAAGATGTTTTCGATAATCATCGAGCCGCCCAGAATACCGATGAATTCACCAATAATCATCGGCAGGATGACGACCATTGCGTTGCGCAGCGCGTGACGGGAAATTGCCTGTGCCTTGGTCAGACCTTTCGTGCGCGCCAGCAGCATGTAGTCACCGGTCAGCACCTCGCTCAGCTCCGCACGGGTGTAGCGCGTCAAGCCTGCCACAACGCCGAAGCCCAGCGACAGCACTGCCGGAATCAACGATACGAACATTGTCCAGCTGAACAGTGACCCGCCCGCCTGTGACAAACTTGCCGCCTGCAAGGGGAACCAGCCGAGCTTGAAGCACAGGAAGTACTGCACCAGGAAGGCGTACACATAGCTTGGCACCGAGATGAAGACCATGACCATGGTGGAAATGAAGTTATCCTGCCACTTGTTCTTCTTCAGCGCCGCATAGATGCCGAAAGCAAGACCCAGCGGGATCGCAAGCAGGATAGAATACAGGTTCACCAGCACCGTGTAGGGCAGCTTCTGCATCATGACATCCCACACGCCCATGCCTTCATACATCTGCTCGCCGACGCCCCAGTCCCATTCGGTCAGGATGCTCTTCAGGTACAGGAAGTACTGCACCATGATCGGCTTGTTGTAGCCCATCTTTTCGCGCTTGGCGAGCACGAGGTTGATGTCGCGGCCCATTTCGCGGACGGCGGGCAGCGGCAGCAGCTTAATCAGGATAAAGCACATGGTCATGATGATGAACAGCACCAGGAACATGTACAGGACACGCTTGATGATGTATCGTGTCATACCATTTTTGGACATTCCACGTTACCTCCGTTTTTCATATTGAGCGAAAGGGGCGGGAAACCCTGCTGCCCCTCCGCTTCCGGCCGTCAGGGTGCGTCGCCCCACCCGTGACGGGTCGCGGAGGATGCGGCTGGAGGTGCGCATCACCGCGGACTGGGCTTGCCTGACTGGATTGAATCCCTATTGGGCATTTCTTAAGGAATCACTATTCTGTACTTTTCTCTTTGGAATCATAGCGTCCCCTTAAGAAACGCCCGAAAATCAACCGGTTTTTAACACGCACATCGGGCATGGGGGTCAAAAGGCCCCCATGCCCGTGCCGAGTTTCAGAGAATCACGGCAAATGTGCGCCTTGAATTAGTATTCCAGGGTGTTGTTGGCGATGTAGTCCGCCCACTCAGCGTCATCGTAGTTGTACGTCATGTACTGAATACCGCCGAAGCCGATCAGCGTAACGTAGGTATCAACAACGGTGTTCACCTTCTGGGAGTTCATGCTCGCGCTGTTGCGGTAGTAGATGGAGGAGCAGGGATACCAGTTCATGAACGCGCCTTCGACAGCGGTCGCAAACTGCAAACGAGTGTCGTAGGTGTAATCAGCGAACTTGCCCAGCTTTTCCTCGATGGACGGGACGTTCTGGCTGTTGCACCAGTTCGCCCAGTTCTGCAGGGTGTCGGTGATTTCGCCAACGCCTTCCACATTGTAAACAATGTCGATGGTGGTGGTGTCATAGCCGTATTCGTTCTGGTTGCCTTTGCCGTACGCATCGTCGGTGTAGCAGTTGCCGAACACGCCGAAGGGAGCCATCGTCGCGCCGCCCCAAGTGGTGAAGATCATGTCCGCGTTGCCGGACTGCATGGTTTCGTAGTAGTCGGTGTCCACGGTCATGGTCATTTCGACCTTGCCTTCAAACGGCGTGCCAACGCAAGCGTTCTTCAGCGCGGCGTTCAGGTAGTTGAACATGTTGACGTAGATAGCGTCGCTCTGGTACACGCGCAGGTCAATCTTGATGTCGCTGGTGCCATCATAGATGCCGGCAGCAACAGCCTTGTCATACGCAACCGCCATCAGCGCGCGCGCCTTTTCGACCTCGTAGCCGGTCATGGCTTCGTACGCTTCGTCGAGGGTGTCGTAGTCGCCGCCCTCTCCCCAGGTCAGGTCGAACAGACGGCAGAGGACTGCCTTCGCGGGTTCGCTGTCACGATACAGCGCGCCGGTGAAGGGGTCGTAGCAGTACAGTTCGTTGATCAGGCCAAAGCCAGCCGTGCCAGCCGCGGTGAAGGAGGAAGCAAATTCCTTACGGTCATAGGAGTAAGAAATCGCCTGACGGAATTCCGGGATCACCAGAACCTGACTATTGGTGCCGTGAGACAGCAGCTTCTCATAGTCGGTGTTCATGGTCAGCTTGGTGGTGTAGCCGTTGTTCGGGCCGTACTTGATGTACTTGCTGTTGCCGTACTTCTTCAGGTCGTCCGCCTGCAGAGCGATGTCATCAATCTCGCCCTTTTCGAACGCCAGCACCTGGGTCGCGTGGTCGGCAATGCAGGTCACCTTGTAGTTGTCCGTCTGATACTGGCCGACGTGGTTGCCGTCATGATAGCCATACCAGTTGTCATTGCGGGTCAGGGTGTATTCCTTGTCCAGTTCGAAGGAAGACAGCTTGTACGGGCCGTAGGAAACCGTGTTCTCCACGGAACGGCCGTAGCTGGTCTTCACTTCGTCCGCTTCTTCCTCGGTGGCAACTTCCTTGCCGTCCTTGTAGAAGGTCTTGCAGGCTTCGTAAACGGGCTTGTAGACCAGGTAGGAGGAAGACAGGGTGTAGGGCACATAGAAGTTCGCTTCGTTCACGGGGTTAGCCAGGATGAAGTCAACGGTGTAATCGTCAACCTTCTTGAAGCCAACCTCGTCCCACGTCGCGGCATTCGCCACGCTGGCGGTGTACAGGTACTGAGCCTGCATGGACTCATACTGCTGACCCGCGGCGAAGTAGTTGTCAAACAGGTACTTTGCGGAGACCCACGCTTCAGCAGCGGTTTCGTCTTCAACAGAGGCATCGCGGTACATCGTGTCGTCCGCAATGTTCACATACTGCGGCGCGGGATTGCCCTCCGCGTCCAGCGCGCCGACCATGCCCCAAGCGCTCATGTCGAGGTACACATCGGTGCCGGCGGCAACGAGGTTCTCGGCAGTGTCTGCAATCAGGTCATAAGTCGTCTTGCCCGCGTAGAGGTAGTTCTTCGCGTTGTAGATGACGAACTCACCAGCATAGTAGCTGTCAGCGCGGCGATTCAGCATCTTCGGGTTGAGCAGCTGCTGCATAGAGTACACATAGTCATCAGCGGTGATGGGGGTGCCATCTTCCCACTTGGCGAGCTTGTTCAGCGCGATACGCCAAGCCTTGGCGGTCTCGCCTTCCTTCACGCCGTACTGACCGACATACTCAGCGGTCACGTCCACCGGCATTTCAGCAGCCAGTTCGGGCATGACGGAGTAGCCATTCTTTTCGGAATTCAGAACGAAGGTGTAGAAACCAGAGCTGACATTGTTCAAAATATCAGTGTCTTCGTTCGTTTCCCAGGAGAGCGGGTCCCAGTTCAGAGAAGAGTTAATGCCGGGAGTGTAGCTGTTGTAGGTGTACACCTTTTCATCGGTGTAGTCCTTGCCAGCTTCGCCGACATACTGATCGGTAGAAACCGTCTGCGCGCTCCCCTCGCTCTTTTCCAGCGTGACAGTGCCCGCGTTGTACACGCGCTCACCGACATCGTAGGAATCAGCAGGCGTGAACGTGCCTTCTGCCAGCGCAGCCGCACTCAGCATCATGCACGCAGACAGGACCAGAGAGAGAATCTTCTTCATGGTCTAACCCCTCCAATTCATTTCGTACCAGATGACACGATGCAAATGATACGTTGCATCTATTATAGGGGAATTGCCGCTTCCTTGTCAAGTGTCTGCCGCTTGCAATTTTTGACCAATCTTCCTGCAAAATTCCCCACTTGCACAGCAATCCCTTGATTTAACGCCGTGAAATCGTTTTCGCATGGAAATTGTTTTTTTTGTGTATTTTCGTTCTTTTCCCTTGATTTCTCTGCCTTTGCGCCATGCTTGACGTTTCCCTTTTTTTCGCCTATACTATCCTGTGAAATGAAAGGAGAATTCCCGCATTATGAATGTTGACCTGACCCATGGTTCGATTTTCCGCGGACTGCTCCGTTTTTCTCTGCCGCTGATGGCAGGCAATCTGCTCCAGCAGCTTTATAACCTTGTGGACACCTTCGTCGTCGGGCGATACTGCGGTGAAATCGCCCTTGCCGCCGTTGGCAGCGCGTTTTCCGTCATGATTCTGCTCACGAGCATCGTCACCGGGCTGTGCATGGGCAGCGGCGTAGTTGTCAGCCAGCTTTTCGGGCAGAAAGACGATGCCGGCGTGCGCAAGGCGGTCGGCAATGCGTTTGTGCTGATTGCGGGCGTATCGGCGCTGCTGACCATCCTGTCCTACACGCTCCTGCCCGTCATGATGGCGCTCCTGCGCATTCCGCCTGAAGCGCAGGGCGATCTCTCCCGCTACCTCTTGATTGTGTTCATCGGTATCATTCCGACGTTCCTGTATAACTTCGGAGCGTGTATGCTCCGCGCCGTTGGCAATTCAACCGCGCCGCTGGTTTTCCTGCTGATTTCGTCGCTGACGAACGTCGCGCTGGACTTTCTGTTCGTGGCGGTGCTGCCGTGGGGCGTGGCGGGCGCTGCCGTCGCGACGCTGATTTCGCAAGTACTGTCCGGTTTCCTGTGCTTGGGATATGTGCTCTTCCGTGTTCCGGCGCTGACGCCCTCGCAGCACGACCTGCGCCCCGACCGCGCGCTGTTCAGGCGCATCTTCTCCGTCTCTGCCATGACCAGCATTCAGCAATCCATCATGAATTTCGGCATCCTGTGTGTGCAGAGTCTCGTGAACAGCTTCGGTCTGGCAGCGATGGCGGCATTCACCGCCGGCGTGAAGATTGACTCGCTGGCGTACAGCCCCGCGCAGGACTTCGGCAACGGCTTCGCGACCTTCGTCGCCCAGAATCAGGGGGCGAATCAGCCGCAGCGCCTCCGTCACGGCATCCGCACAGCGTTCCTGCTTTCCGGCGGCTTCTGCCTGATTGTTTCCGCGCTCGTGGCGATTTTCGCCGAGCCGCTGCTGCTCGTGTTCCTCGAAAATACATCGGCGGAGTCTCTTTCCATCGGCGTAACGTACCTGCGCACCGAGGGGCTGTGCTACATCGGCATCGGCTTCCTGTTCCTGCTTTATGCCATTTTCCGCGGTTTGGAGCAGGCGGGCATGAGCATCGTCCTGACGGTGCTTTCGCTTGGGCTGCGCGTTGTGCTGTCCTACGCCTTCGCGCCGCATTTCGGCATGATGGCGATTTGGCTGGCAATTCCGGCGGGCTGGCTGATTGCGGATATTGTCGGTTTCGTTGCCATGGGGCGGCGCGGACTAATGCGTTCCGCTTCCAATGAAACGGGCAAAAGCGCCTGCTGACATCGGGATGGATTCGCCGCTTTGTGACAAGTTTGTAACACCTGCGCGCGCGCCCCTTGACGAATCCGACTCGGCGTTGTATGATGGGGATACTCAATAACGAAAGGATTGTGCGGAGCGGGTATGAAGAAGGAAACGAATCCCAAGGCGAAGCGGAATGGCCTGTGGTGCAATGTGCTGATTGTGGCAGCGCTGCTGCTGATTGTGGCGGTGCTGATGGTTGTGCTGCGGAGGAACGCGCCCGCGAATGTAGACGCCAATGCGCCTTTGCTGCCCCTGACCGCAACGGATGCGCCGACCGAGGCGCCGACAGAGCTTGCGACCAGCACACCGGAGGCAGCGGCGACCCCCGAAATCACCGCGGCACCGGAAGCGGCTGCCACGCCGGAAGTCACGGACGCCCCCGAAGCCACCGCCACCCCCGACCTGTCGCAGGTGAAAGCATTCCTCGTCGTCACCGTCGGTGACAAAACGTATCAGCCGATTCCGCTGACCGAAGAGGGCTATTATCGCCTCCGCCACGGCGACTGCATCAACATCGTCCATGTCACCCCGACAAGCATCGACATGCACGAGGCGAACTGCGACAATCAGGATTGCGTGGAGCAGGGCGAAGTGACGCTGGAAAACAAGGACACACGCATTCTGGGCAACAGGATTATCTGTCTGCCGAATCAGCTGACGCTCCAGTTGTACAGCCGCGACGAATTGATGGACTGGCTGACGACCGTGCAGGAGGACGCAGCGAATGAATAAGCAGCGAATCACCACAAAGCAGCTTGCGCTGTGCAGTGTGCTGCTGACGCTGATGCTGGTGCTGAGCTGGGTGGAGAGCCTGTTTCCGCCGCTGCTGGGCGTACCGGGCATCAAGCTGGGTTTAAGCAACGGCGTGCTGATTTTCGCGGTCTACATGCTGTCCCTGCCGACGGCGTGGGTGCTGATGCTGCTGAAAGTGGTGCTGTCCTCGCTGTTTTTGGGCGGCGTGGCTGCGCTGCCGTACGCACTGGCAGGCGGTGTGCTGTCGCTGGCAAGCATGTGTCTCCTTTCGCGCATGAAGTGGATGCACCCGGTCACGGTCAGCATTGTCGGCGGCGTAATGCACAACGTCGGGCAAATCGTGATGGCGATGATTATCCTCCACACGTCGCAATTGGCGTACTACATGGCTGTCCTGATGCTCAGCGGCATTCTCTTCGGCGCGCTGACCGGCGTGAGCGCCACGCTGGTGATGAAGCACATGAAGCATATCAAGTGGGGGAAATAGCGAGGGGGGCAGGGGGGCGACCGCTGACTTCATCTGTTTTCATGCTTTCTTGTCGCCTCCGCCGAGGTGCAGCCCCCTGCACAACAAAAATCAACTAACACAGAAAACAAAAAGCAGGACTACCTCCACGCCGGAGACAGCCCTGCTTTTTGTTGTGCGAATGAAACCATCAGAAGAAAAGGAAACGCTTCTTCTGATACGGCTCGCTTGACATGCCCTTGAAATCATAGCCCGTCGCGGCAATCGCAGCTTTTACCTGCGCTTCGTCCAGCGGATTTTCGGAAATGACCACCGTCTCACCCTTGCCGTGGGAGGAAGTCACCTTCTTGACCGCTGGGAATGCCTTGCGGATTGCGTCGTTGACATGGCTCTCGCACATGCCGCACATCATGCCGTCAATTTTCAGCGTCGTTTTTGTCATCAGCCCTCATCCTTTCGATGAATGCAATATACCCCATTGGGGTATATGAATGATAGCACCAGCGCGGCGGATTGTCAAGCGGTTTCGTTCGATGTGACTAACTTTTTTAAGGTAACACCGCACAGCACAAATGAGGTGGTCGGCTGGCGAATGGATTTTTCGTCAGATACAAATGCAAATTTCGAAGATTTACTGGCGGTAAATCGAGGAATTTGCATGCCGCAGATGGCAGAAAAGACATCGCCAGCCGCGCCTCCGAATTGTGCGGTGGTGCCTTAGCGGATGCCCGACCAGAGCGCGTCATTTTCCGCTTGAAACGCTTCCCTCAGCGCATTTTCATCTTCAGTAGATACATCCTGCTCAAAAATCAGGATGCCGTCCATATCCGGATCATGCTCCCAGACCTGCAGGGTCAGCACATCATTGTAGTGCCGGACGGTATAACCATCCGCGTCGAACGTCCAGTCCTCTTTCTCCTCGCCAACCGCCCAGCGCAGCAGTACCGCCTTCGTCCCATCAAAACGGTACAGCGTTTCTCTGTGAATGCCGCCCGCCAAGCCGCCGTTCACAGAACTCCTTACAATCTTGTGTTCCGCATCAAGGTCATAATTCGTGAACGTCAGCGGACAGAGAACATACTGTTCGCCATCAGAAATGAAAAACTGGTAGACGAAATTGCTCGCGCCGCGCTGTGTCAGTATCACCACATCGTTGATGCCGTCGAAGTTGACATCCGTATAGGAAAGACACGGGTCTTTCTCGCCGGACACGAAGCAGAGTTCCTGCCCGTTGTCCGCAATCAGGCGGTGGATGTACTCGTTCTCCGTCGTCTGCCCGATAATTTCCGCGCGGACAGGGGCGATGGTCATCAGGAGAAGCAAGGCAAGCAGGCAGAAACGGGAAATACAGTTCTTCATAAAGAATACTCCTTTCGCATTGGTATGCTAATGAAAGAACGAATACGGGGCGGCAATTCATCCGCAGAAAAAAAGGAAATTTCTTCATCGTCTGAAATGGAAATGCTTGCAAATTACTGATGTTTGCGTTATAATGAAAATGGTAATTTATGATTCAAGGTTTCTTGCTGGGGAAGTGGGGAAAGGGGTGTTTGCCACGGCGCACGAAGGAGCAGCGCAGTACTGCCGCAAAGTGGACAAGCGTGAAATTCCGGTCTGTCCAATTTTAGGGGTCAATATTGCTGTCATCAACATGAATTGGCTGCTGAAATATTTGGCGCAGAATATTCATCAATTGCAGGGAGATTACATCTGCGTATCGAATGTACATACAACCGTCGTCAGTTACGAGGATGCGGACTACCGTGCCGTGCAGAACGGCGGTTTGATGGCGATTCCGGATGGCAATCCGCTGGCGCAGGAGGCGCGGCGGCGCGGGTATCCGCAGATTCAGCGGACAACCGGGCCTGACCTGATGATGGAGGTCTTTCGGCAGTCCACGGCACACGGCTGGCGGCATTATTTCTACGGCAGCACGCAGGAAGTGCAGGAGAAAATGATTACGCGCCTGCAGCAGGAGTATCCGGGGCTGATAATTGCGGGCACAGACGTGCCGCCTTTCCGCGAACTGACACCGGAGGAAGATGCGCTTGCCGTGGCACGCATCAATCAGGCGCAGCCGGATTTTGTGTGGGTCGGGCTGGGAGCGCCGAAGCAGGAGCGCTGGATGGCGGCGCACCAAGGGCGTGTGCACGGGCTGATGATTGGGGTCGGCGCGGGCTTTGATTTCTTTTCGGGCAACGTCAAGCGCGCCCCGTTATGGATGCAGAAGCACAGCTTGGAATGGCTCTATCGCCTGATGCAAGACCCGAAGCGGCTATTCCAGCGCTACTGGAGTACGAATCTGAAATTCATCTGGAACGCGGCCATCAGGAGAAAGTAAATGCAGCAAGCGACAAAACAGCCCGCTGTACTGCTGGTACACGACTATTATCAGGTTCCCGGCGGCGAGGATGTCGTTGTGGCGAACGAGAAGCACCTGCTGGAAACGCACGGTCACGCTGCGGCGCTGTATGCGCGGCGGAACGAAGAGATTTCGCGCATGGGAGCGCTGCAGAAAATCCGCAGTGCGCTGGGGATGTTTTTCAGCATCCGTACATACCGCGAGGTTCGACGGAGCATCCGCGAAAACCGGATTTCGCTGGTGCATGTGCACAACACGCTGCCGCTGATTGGCCCGGCAGTGTATTACGCGGCATTGCGCGAGGGCGTTCCCGTGGTGCAGACGGTGCACAACTTCCGCCTGCTCTGCCCGAACGCGCTTTTCTACCGCGACGGCCATATCTGCGAGGACTGCACGAAAAAGGGACTGCACTGCGCGGTGAAGCACCGCTGCTACCGCGGCAGCCGCCTGCAGACGGTGTTCTGCGTGCTCAGCACACGTTTGCACCGCGCCCTCAAAACGTACAGCCGCCTGCATTACATCACCCTGACGGACTTCAACCGGCAGAAGCTGCTGGCGCTTGAGCAGATTCCGCCGGAAAACGTGTCCGTAAAGCCGAACTTTGTGGAACCGCCGGAGACGATTGTGCCATATGCGGCGCGCGAAAATCAGGTGGTGTACATCGGTCGGCTGGATGCGCTCAAGGGCATTCGGCTGCTGCTGGAAGCGTGGGCGCGCTACGAGCGTTCAGGCGGGGGCATGAAGCTGATCATCTGCGGTACAGGGCCGGAGGAAGCATGGTGCCGCGAATATCTGACGCGGGAAAAGCTGAAGCAGGCGGAGCTGCGCGGCTTTGTGCCAAATTCGGCGGCACGGGCGCTGATGGGGCAGTCCAAGGCGCTGATTCTGCCGACACAGTGGTACGAAGGCTTCCCAATGACAATTGTGGAAGCCTTCAGCGCCGCCACGCCGGTGATTTGCTCGGATTTAGGCAACGCAGGTTCCCTGATTTCGGACGGCGTGACGGGCTTCAAGTTTCCGGCGGACTCGGCGGAGCAGCTGGCACAGACGCTCAATCGGCTGCAGCACGCGGAATCCGTCAGCGAGGGCGCGCTGAAAACGTATCAGGAGAATTTCACGGCGGAAGCAAATTATCGTCAGCTGATGGCGATTTACAGCAAGGCGATGCAGAAAAGCGGCGAAAGGAACGAACCATCATGCGGCTGATTGTGGCAGATGTACGGAGCACCAGCACAGACGGCATTGCCGCTGGGCATTATTTCACCGTCGCGCAGAATTATCTTGACCTGTTCGGCGCGGAGATGGATGTACGCATTGCGGGCGGGCCGGTGTACGGCGACCGCTTCGGGGACAAGCTGATTCGTCTGCCGCATGATTACATCGTGGGCAGTTCGGCAGTGCGCAACAAACGCGCCGTGTTCCAGAACGTGCGCGCGCTGCTTCGGGAAGCGCAGGATGACGTGATTGTCCTCCAGTGCAGCGCCGTCGCAACAGCATATCTGGGGCTTGCACTGTTCAAGAAGAAAGAAACGCGGGTCTACGCCATCCAGTACAGCGCCGACGGCGTCAATTCGGCGCTGAAGCGGGGGCTGTATGCGCTGTGCAGGCGGAAAATCAGCGGCGTTATCTGCCCCAATGCAGCCATTGGCGCGGCGTACGGGCGGCCGATGTGCGTCGTATCCGATTACATCAGCACAGGAACGATGCAGCCGCCTGTGCCGTATGCGCAGAAGCGCTATGATTTCGGCATGGTCGGGCTGATTACGTCGGACAAGGGCGTTGTTGAAGCGGCAAAGCAGCTGCGGAACACGCCGTATCGGGTGCTGATTGCGGGTCGGGTGCAGGAAGCGCCGCTGGAGGCGGAGCTGCGGGTAGTCTGCGCGGGGGCGAAGAACATCGAGCTGCGGCTGGAATACCTGTCCGAAGCGGCGTATGACGAGGCGATTCGCCAATGCCGTTACTGCATCCTAAACTATTCGGAGAATTACTCCCTGCACAGCAGCGGCGTTGTGTTCGATATTCTCTTCCGGGGCGTGCCGATTGTGGGCAGCTGCTGCGGGACGCTGCAAATGGTGGAAGCAAACGAATTGGGCAAAACAGTATCCAGCATGGCGGATTTTGCGCCGGAAAGGCTGCTGGATGAAGCCGTGCATGACCGCTATGTGCGCAACATTGCGCGCTACTGCCAATCGCAGGCGCAGGAGCGGGAAAAGCTGCGGGATTTTCTGACGCGGGGCGCAGCGGAATAACCATGCCGCACAGCGCAGAGTGAAAGGAGGGGCTGAAGCGTGAAGGTCATGTGGATGGGGAATATTATCCTCCCTGCCATTGCGGAAAAAGAATCGCTTCCCCCGGTGTATATCGTGGGCTGGCTGGTTGGGCTGTCGCGGCGGCTGACGCAGCTGCCGGATGCGGCGCTGACGTATGTGTTTGACGCGCCGAAAGCGCTGACGGGCGAAGTGGACGGCTACCGCTATTACGGGCTGGTCAACCCCACACGCCCTACGCAGCGGTGCGGCGAAGCCTACACCCGGCAGCTGGAGGATATTCTGCGCAAAGAGCAGCCGGATGTCATTCACCTCTGGGGCACGGAAAATCAGCACACGCTGGCCATGGTTGATGCGGCGGAACACATGGGGATGCGCGAGCGGATTGTAATTTCCATTCAGGGGCTTCTGTCCATATACGCGGAGCATTATCGCGCTTATCTGCCGGAACACGTCTGCCACGGGCACACGCTGAAGGATTTGGTGAAGGGCAATATCGTCCGGCAGGAAGCAATCTACCGCCGCGTCGGGCAGTATGAACAGGAAGCCCTGCGCAGGGTGCAGCACGTCATCGGGCGCACCGACTGGGATGCTGCCTGCATGGCGGAGCTTGCCCCGCAGGCGGCCTATCATTTCAACAACGAAACGCTGCGGGACGAGTTCTACACCGGCGAATGGTCGCTGGACAACTGCGAGCCGCACAGTCTCTTCTGCAGTCAGGCGCATGTGCCGCTCAAGGGGCTGCATCTCCTATTGCAGGCGCTGGCGATTGTCCGCAAGCGCTATCCCGATGTCAAGCTCTATGTGGGGCGCAAGGACTATGGGCGCATTCCGCCGCTTGCGCGCAATGCTTATGAACGGTACATCCACCGTCTGCTGCGCGAAAACGACCTCTACGACCATGTTGTTTTTACCGGAAGCCTGAATGCACAGCAGATGAAGGAGCGGTATCTAAAAAGTCAGCTGTTTGTGCTGCCGTCGAGCATTGAAAACTCCCCCAATTCGCTGGGCGAGGCGATGCTGCTTGGCGTGCCGTGCATTGCGGCGGATGTCGGCGGCGTGCGCTGTCTGATGACGCACGGCGTGGAAGGGCTGATTTATCCGGCAGACGACCCGCATTTGCTGGCATATGATATCTGCGAGATGTTCGCGCATCCGGAAAAAGCGGCGCAGATGGCGCGCGCCGGGCGGGAACACGCTGGAAAAACGCATGATGCGCAGAAGAATCTGGAGATACTGCATCAGATTTATACGGAGATTGCACGATGAAAATCCGAATCACAAAGAACCATGTGGATGCACTCTGTGTGCTGATTGGCGTGCTGGGCATGGGCTCGCTGTATTTTCAGGTGCTGCGGATGCCGCTGATGGCAGCCATGCTGATTGCGTCGATTCTGCTGCTGACGCGGGCGCATCATCCGAAAATCAGCGTCCAGAATGTACGCCTGACGCTGCTTCTGACGGCGGCGCTGCTGCTGACGAGCTTTGTCAACCCGCAGAACGGCATCCACATCAACGATATTGTCATTTGGCTTTGCAACATCGGCTATGTGCTGGTTCTGCAAAGCTGCATCGGGTATCGGACGTATATGCGGCTGTATACCAAAGTCATGCTGGCAGAGGCGGCCATCAGCCTGATTTCCTTCGTCATCGGCGATTTGCTGTCGCTGCCGCTGCCGCTGCTGCACTACGAAGTTTCCAGCGTCAACGGATTTTATCTGACGCCTTATTTTACCTTAGGCTGGCTGAACATCCCGGTTTTCCACCGCAACGCGGGCATGTTCAACGAGCCGGGCAGCCACCAGATTTTCCTGAACTTCGCGCTGCTGTTCCTGATGAGCGACGAAACGCGCATGGGCATGAGCAAGAAGAAATACTGCTGGGCAATTGCGCTGCTGATCGTCACCATCCTCAGCACGCTGTCCACAACAGGCTTTATTTGTCTGGGCGTTGTGCTGCTGACGGTGGCCTTCCGCAAAAAGGGCGGGAAAATGGCGCGCAGCATCAAGATGGCGGCGTTCGTTGGGCTGATTTTGCTGTTTGTCATCGAGTCTGCCACGGGCGTGGTGGAAAACAAGATTATCGGACGAAATTCCGGCGGTTCGTTCTACACGCGGTGGAACGACACCTTCAGCGGCTTTGAAATCGGGCTGGAATCCCCCATTGCGGGGCAGGGCGTTTTCTCGGAGCGGAAGGCGGAAATTCTGCTGGAACACAGGGTGCAGAACATTTCCAATGGCTTTGCCGCCTTCGTCATGGATACAGGGTTGATTCTCCCGGCAGTTTGGCTGTGGCTGACGTACCGCGGTATCCGCACCAAATTTGCCAAGGCGCGTCTGCTGTATGTGCTGGGCGTTTTCCTGCTGTATTTCCTGTGCATCAACACGGAGGGCGTTTTCCTGAACATACTGTTTCTGGGACTGCTGGGCAAGTGGCAGCCGGAGGGCGCGGCGCAGGAGCAGACGGGCGAAACAGGCGGAGAGGAATCATGAACACAGCATCAAGGAGCGAAAACACGGCACGCAACATCGGCGTGGGCGCAGTGCGGCAGGTGCTCACGCTGCTGTTGGCTTTTGCCGTGCGAACGGTGTTTGTGCGCCGGCTGGGCGCGGATTACACGGGTGTCAACGGGCTGTACAGCAACATTCTGGCCATGCTGTCACTGGCGGAACTGGGCGTGGGCAACGTGCTGGTGTACAGCCTGTACGCCCCGCTGCACCGGGGCGACACGGGCGAAATCCAGCACCTGCTGGGCTATTATCGCCGCATTTACCGCCTGATTGCGCTGGCGGTAGCGCTGCTGGGCGCGGCGGTAATCCCCTTCCTGCCGCTCATCATCAGCAGCGAGCTGCCGATGGCGCAGCTAATCGTCTACTATGTGCTGTACCTGGCGAACTCCGTGGCATCCTATCTGGTCATCTACAAAACGACGCTGATTCAGGCTGACCAGAAGGCATATTTGCAAAACATGGTTTCCGCCGCGGCGCTGGTGGTGCAGTATGCGGCGCAGATGGCGTGCCTGCTGATTTGGGGCAGCTATCTTGGCTATTTGCTGATTCAGATCGCCTGCACCCTCCTGCAGAACGCGGTGCTGAGCCATTTAGCGGATAAGATGTACCCCTTCCTGCGGAAAAAGCAGAAATGTGCGCCGATGCACCGCAAGCAGGAGCTGAACGACAACATCCGCTCCATGTTTCTCTACAAGCTGGCGACAATACTCATCAACAACACGGACAACATTCTGATTTCCGTCATGCTGGGCACGGTGTTCGTCGGCTACTACTCCAACTACGCGTCGCTGACGACATATGTGACAACGTTCGTTTCCATCGTGATTACCGGCATTTCCGCCAGCTTGGGAAATCTGAATGCCGAGAAGAATTCGGAAAAGTCGTACACCATGTTCCGCAACCTGATTGTCCTCTTCGGGGCGATTACAGGCTTCTGCGTCGCCGCGTACGGCGCGGTTGTGCAGGACTTCATCCCCATCTGGGTGGGCGAAGAATACCTGATGGATACAGGGACAGTGGCGGCGGTGCTGTTCACGTTCTACCTGAGCACCATCGTCGCGCCTGTGTGGATGTACCGCGAAACGCTGGGGCTTTTTCGGCAAATGAAGTATGTTATGTTTATGACGGCGCTGGTCAACATCCTGCTGTCCATCCTGCTGGGGCACTTCTTCGGCGTGGCGGGCATCATCGGCGCAACAGGGCTGGCGCGGCTATGCACCATCTTCTGGTATGAGCCGAAAGTGCTGTTCCATCGCACCTTCGGGCACAGCGCTGCCGCGTATTTCAAGGCGCAGGGCGGCCTGCTGCTGCTCAACGGCGCGGTGATGGCGCTGTCGCTGATGCTGTGCGCGCGGATGGGGCATACGCTGATGTGGATTATCATCAAGGGCATCACCTGCGCGGCGGTGACAGCGCTCCTGTACACGCTGGCGCTGGGGCGGACGGCAGAATATCGCTGGATGCTTGAAAAAGGGCGGAGTTTCTTGCGCAAATGGAGGAAGAAGGCATGATCGATCAGGAAATGCAGCACTGCCGTAAAATTGTGCGTTTTGACCCTACCATTTCAACAGCGAATCAGGGAGATTTCATTATCCGCAACGCCTGCGAGCATGTGCTGCACGACTGCTTTCCTGTGCAGCTGTCCGTCGCCGTGCCGGTTCGGGACAGGCTGTCGAAAGTGTCGATGAAGCACGTCGGCAGTGCGGATTACGCATTTGTCTGCGGGACGAATCTGCTTTCCTCGGACATGCGCCGCCAAAGGATGTGGAATATCCGCCTGCGGGACGCGGTGATGATGCGCTGCGGCGATTTGCACAAGCGGGAGCTGCTGAATTTCCGCCTGATTCGTGAGAAATTTCAGCGCACGCATGTCATTTTGCTGGGCGCGGGGTGGTATCAATACCAGGACGAGCCGACAGGGTACACGAAGCGGATTCTAAAAACGCTGCTGGATGGGCAGTACCTGCACGCGGTGCGCGACGAATACACGCGCCAGCGCCTGCTGAAGCTGGGCATCACGAACGTGCTGAATACGGCGTGCCCGACAATGTGGGGGCTGACAGACGACAAATGCGCGCAGATTCCGACGCACAAGGCGGAGCGCGTCGTGACAACGCTGACGGACTACCGCAGCAGCCCGGAGCAGGATGCGCAGATGCTGACCATGCTGCAAAAGCACTATCGCGAGGTGTATGTGTGGCTGCAAGCAGTTGAGGACTACGCCTGCCTGCGCCAAATGGATGCGCGCGTGACGCAGAATTTGCACCTGATTCAGCCGAATCTGCGAGATTACACAGCGCTTTTGGCGTCAGGCGGGATTGACTACGTTGGCACGCGGCTGCACGGCGGCATCCACGCAATGAATATGGGCTGCCGAAGCCTGATTCTGGCGGTAGACAACCGCGCAAGTGAAATCGCGAAGGACACGAATCTGCCCGTCCTGCCCCGCGGCGGGAATTTGGATGTGCTGGAGGAGCGCATCTGCTCCGCATGGGAGACGCAAATTGATTTGCCGACCACGGCAATTCGGCAATGGAAAAATCAGTTCCGCGAGACAGATGCAGAGAAAGCGCCTTGATTTTCGTATAAAATGCGGCTTTCTGCGCGGTAAGTATTGACAGCTGACTTGTAATTTGTTACAATATAGCTGGAATTGGGAAAGAGATTGCTATATCCACCGGGAGCACTGCAGCTCGCCGCGAAAAGAAAGATGGAAAGTAGCAATCGCTTGCCATTGGCACAACCATACGTCGTGCCGGAAGATTGCACGGAACAAGGAGTGCGGACGATGAAGGACAAAAAGTGGATGCGAAAGGCATTGTCTTTCCTGCTGGCTGTATTCATGGTAACGGGCAGTATGGGAACAGTGCTGACGGCGGCTGCAGAAGAGCCGGAAACTCCGCCGACGGAAACGGTTGAGGTCGTGCCGACGGAAGCACCGGAAGCAACGGATGTTCCTGAGGTAACGGAAATCCCCGAAGTGACGGATGTTCCCGAAGCAACGGAAGCGCCCGAAGCGACGGATGTTCCCGAAGCAACGGAAGCACCCGAAGTGACGGATGTTCCCGAAGCAACGGAAATCCCCGAAGCGACGGATGTTCCCGAAGCAACGGAAATCCCCGAAGCAACGGATGTTCCTGAAACAACGGAAATCCCCGAAACGACGGATGTTCCCGAGGTAACGGAAACGCCCGAAATCGTGGACGAAGCAGCCGTAGATTACAGCCGCTCCGTGCTGGATAACGAGTTCTTTGACTCCGGCTTTGCCGCGACGTTCAGCAGCGCACAGCTGTACCTGAATCCGACGGGCGATGAGCTGGTTGGCCGGGTAACCGGCGTGGTGTATGTGACGCATCGTCCGCAGAAGGGTCAGCTGAATGAACGGATTTCCATCTGCGTGTATGACAAGACGGCTGGCGTTGCATATGGCTATCTGGCGGCGGATGCAGTGCATCCCGTGCCGGAAGAGGGCATTGAGAATCAACGTCACACCGGTGTTTTCGCGAGCGGCGTGGAAATGCCCAGTGCCCTGCTGGTGCTTGCGGCTGCGACGGAAGAACCCGTGCCGACCTCTGCGCCTACGCCCGTCCCGACGGAAGAGCCTGTTGTTGAGCCGACCGAGGAACCTGCAGTCGTGCCGACCGAAGAACCCGCTGTTGAGCCGACCGAAGAACCCGTTGTCGTGCCGACCGAAGAACCCGTTGTCGTGCCGACCGAAGAACCCGTTGTCGTGCCGACTGAGGAACCTGCTGTCGTGCCGACTGAGGAACCTGCTGTCGTGCCGACCGAGGAACCTGCTGTCGTGCCGACCGAGGAACCCGCGTCGACCCCCGCGCCTACGGACGTGCCGGATGACCTCGAAAACATCGACCGCGCGGATGTGATTATTCCGGGCAAACCGACGTTCGAAATGGACAAGGCGACGGCGGAGCTGGGCGAGAATATCACCTTCACCATCCACACGAAGAACGCCACCAAGATTTTGATGTACATTGACGGCAGCGTCAACCGCTACATCTACGACGTGCCCACCGACACGTCGACGCTTACCATGTCCTTCTCCTCAATGGGGAGCAACGGGGGCAAGCGCACCATCGCGTTCCAAGCCTACAACGGCAATACGCCCGGCGAAAAGTCCGCTGAACAAACGATTACGCTGACAAAGCCGTCTGTCAAGCCGCAGGTAACGGTAAAGAATATCGACAAGATGACCGTGGGGCTTGGCGAGAACATCACCTTCACCCTGAGCATCAAGAACGCCACGAAGGTGCTGATGTACATCGACGGCAGTGTCAACCGCCGCTTCGAGAATATCACCCCCGATATGACGGAATACACCTTCACCATGTCCTTCTCGTCGCTGGGAAGCAATGGGGGCAAGCGCGCCATTGCGTTCCAAGCCTATAACGGCACGACGGCGGGCGAAAAGACCTCCGAACGTGTTGTGACTGTCGCAAACGAAAGCCCGAACAAGCCGACCGTGACCAGCTGGAGTTTGAACAAATCCACGGTTGATTTGAACGAAACCATCACCTTCACCATCAACACCAAGAACACGACGAAGATGCGTGTCTACATTGATGGCAAGCTGAACCGCTACATCTACGACGTGAAGGACGGCGCGACGACATTCCAGATGTCCTTCTCGACGCTCGGTTCAAACGGCGGCGTGCGCACGGTGGCGTTCCAGCCCTACAATGGCAGCACGCCCGGCGCTATGTCCGACACCAAGACGATTACCATCAGCGTGGCGAACAAGCCGCGGGTTGAGCTGCTGAAAATCAGCAATCCGAATGCGACGCTGGGCGAAAATATCACCTTCACCCTGCGCATCAAGAACGCCACGAAGGTGCTGATGTACATCGACGGCAGTGTCAACCGCCGCTTCGAGAACATCACCCCTGATATGACGGAATACACCTTCACCATGGCGTTCTCTTCGCTGGGGAACAACGGGGGCAAGCGTACCATTGCGTTCCAAGCCTACAACGGCGCAGTCGGCGGCGACAAGACCTCCGCAACCACCATTTCCCTGACGAGTGGTTCGTCTGCTGCCCCCGTGATTGCGAATGTCAAGATTGACAAGACGACCGCGGTGCTGGGCGAGCAGATTAAATTCACTGTTTATCTGGACAACGCGACGAAGCTGCTGATGTATGTCGACGGGCAGGTGAACCGCCGCTTTGAGGACGTAACGACCAGCATGTCGAAGTACGAGTTCACGATGTCGTTCTCGTCGCTGGGGAATAATGGCGGCGTCCGTACGATTCAGTTCCAGCCTTACAACGGCACGACGGCGGGCGAAAAGTTTAAGGCGTACACGATTACACTGACGACGACCGTGGTCAACAAGCCGGAAGTCGTCAACTTCACCATGAATCCCAGCCGCGTGAAGCTGAATGTGCCGGTGACGTTCACGGTCAACACCAAGAACGCGACGAAGGTCGTCCTGTATGTGGACGGCAAGGCAAATACCAGCTACCCGACGACTGGCGATGTGACGGTTATCGAGCGCGCCTTCGCTTCGCTGGGCAACGGCAACGGTGTCCGCACGCTTCAGTTCAAGCCCTACTACGGAACGACCGCTGGCGAACTTTCCCCGGCGCAGTCCCTGACGCTGTATGTGACCGACGATCCGCTGACTGTGACCGTTCCTGCCGCGAAGCAGGGCGACGACCTGACGGTGACGTGGACGGCTGCTGGCGGCGCAGCGAAGTATCAGCTGCTGCTGACCACGCCCGACGGCACGGCTGCGCTGCTGGGCGAAACGGCGGCGCTGAACTACACGGTGCCGGGTCTGAAGCTGCTGCAGCCGGGCGACTACACCATCACGATTAAGGCGCTGTCCGGCAATACGGAGCTCGAATCTGTCAACAAGGCATTCACCGTGACAGGCGACTTCGTGTTCGCGGTTCGTGACGACTCGACGGGCATTGTGGTCGTCAAGTACAACGGCACGGCATCGACGCTGACCGTTCCGAACACGGTGGCGGGTCTGCCGGTGGTGGAAATCGGCGCGCAGGCGTTCGAGGGCAACACGAAGCTCAAGAGCGTAACCCTGCCCGCGACGATTGAAATCATTGGCCGCCGCGCGTTCGCGGAATGCAAGAACCTGCTGGAAGTCAAGTAAGGGTTCATTGGGATTACGAAAGCCGGGGATTGCTGGCAAGGCAGTCCCCGGCTGTTTTGCTGCGAAAAAAACATACTTGCGATTGACGTTTCCCTGCCTATCTGCTATCATAAGATAAGCGCCCGCTATATGCCGCACACAAAAGGAGGTATGCCCTATGGAGCAGCTTGAAGTTCTGACCGAAGTGCAGGATTTGCGGAAGGTTTGGCCGCATGAAGCACTGGATTTTACGCCGTGGCTGGCGAAGGATGAGAACATCGCGATTCTGGGCAATGAAATCGGCATGGAAATTGCAGTCGACGGAACAGAATCTGCTGTGGGCGATTTCAGCGTGGATATTATCGCGACCGATATTGCAACAGGGCAGAAGGTTATTATCGAAAACCAGCTGGAAGATACCAACCACGACCATCTGGGCAAACTTATCACCTACGCTGCCGGGAAAGAAGCTCGGACGATTATCTGGGTGGTAAAGCACGCACGCGAGGAACACCGCGCGGCGATTGAGTGGCTGAATAACCACACGGATGACGACATTGGCTTTTTCCTGTGCGAAATCCACCTGTATAAAGTCGGCAGCTCCAATCCTGCGGTGAAGTTCAGCGTGATTGAGAAGCCGAATGACTGGATTAAGAGCGTTAAAAAGAATCAGCAGCAGACAGAAAGCCAGCAGTTCCGCTTGGATTACTGGACAGCCTTCAATGAATATGCGTATGCAAACGCGCAGTTCGCAAGGCAATTTGGCAAGCGAAAAGCATCAAACAAAATGTGGATGAACCTGAGCATTGGCTCATCTGTTTATGATATTTGCTTACGCGCGGTTAAAACAGAAAATCTGCTTGTTGTTGAACTGTATATTCGCGGCGACAAGGATCTTTATCATCAGTTATTTGAAAAACAGAATGCCATTGAGCAGGAATTGGGCGTTACGCTTGACTGGCGGGAACTTCCAGAAAAGAAAGCAAGCCGCATTATGCTGACACGGCAGGTCGATTTTGACAATCGCAACGCGTGGAATGCACAGTTTGACTGGATGATGGAGATGTCACTGAAATTCAAGAAGGTTTTCAAGAAATACCTATAACTTAACTCCCCCACGAAAAAATCCCCCGGAAGCTCATGCCTCCGGGGAACACTTATCTTATTCCGTCTTTGCGCTCTCTCTTGTATAATTCAGCAGTCCGCCATAGAGGATGCAGCCCTGCTGGCGCGCGGTCAGCGGCATCAGCACAATGTAATCCTCGTCCTTTGTGTCGTTGTGCAGCACGAACGTGTCGCTGCCGCTTTCCACCGTCTCGCGGACGTTCGGCAGGCTCAGCATGTCGCCCTGCGCGATGCGGTCGTAATCCGCCTCATTCTGGAACGTCAGCGGCAGAATGCCATTGTTGATAAGGTTCGCCTGATGGATACGGGCGAACGACTTCGCGACGACAGCGCGGATACCCAGATACAGCGGGACAAGCGCGGCGTGTTCGCGGCTGGAGCCTTGCCCGTAGTTCATGCCCGCAACGAGGATGCCGCCGCCTTCCTTCTTCGCGCGCGCCGGGAACGTCGCGTCCACGGGCGTCAGGCAGAAGTCCGACAAGTACGGCACGTTCGAGCGGAACGGCAGAAGCTTCGCATCCGACGGCGCAATGTGGTCGGTGGTGATGTTGTCCTCCATCTTCAGCAGCACCTTGCCGGAAATGGCATCCGCCAGCGGCTTGCCCAGCGGGAAAGGCTGAATGTTCGGGCCGCGGACGACCTCCACCGTGTCCTCTTCGCCCGGCGCGACCGGGGGGATGACCAGATTGTCGTTGACGGTGTACGTCTCCGGCATCGGGATGTCGAGGTCAATGTCAAGGCAGCGCGGATCCGTCAGCACGCCAGTCAGCGCCGTGACAGCCGCCGTCTCGCAGGAGACCAGGTAAATACCGGCGGACTTTGTTCCGCTGCGGCCGTAGAAATTGCGGTTGTTCGTGCGAACGGAGACGGCGTTCGTGCGCGGCGACTGTCCCATGCCGATGCACGGCCCGCAGGCGGATTCCAGAATGCGCGCGCCCGCCGCAATCATGTCCGCCAAAGCGCCGTTGCGCGCCAGCATCGTCAGCACCTGCTTCGATCCGGGGCCGATGACAAGGCTCACGTCCGGGTGCACAGTCTTACCCTTCAAAATCCGGGCGACGCGCATCATGTCGGTATAGGAAGAGTTCGTGCAGGAACCGATAAACACCTGGTCGACCTTAATCGGGCCGCACTGTTTGACGGTTTCCACGATGTCAGGCATATGGGGCTTCGCGACGAGCGGCTCAAGCGCGGTCAAATCAATGTCGAGGATTTCGTCATACGCCGCATCCGGGTCTGCGGACAGCGGCACGAAGTCCTGCTCACGCTGCTGCGCTTTGAGGAACGCATGGGTCACTTCATCCGACGGGAAGATGGAGGTCGTCGCGCCGAGTTCCGCGCCCATGTTCGTAATCGTCGCACGCTCCGGGACACTCAACGTTTTCACGCCGTCGCCGATGTACTCCATCACCTTGCCGACGCCGCCCTTGACGGTCAGCCGGCGCAGGACTTCCAGAATAATGTCCTTCGCCGCAACGCCGTAGGACAGCTTGCCATGCAGGCGCACGCCGACGACACGCGGGCACGCCAGATAATACGCGCCGCCGCCCATCGCGACCGCAACGTCCAGTCCGCCCGCGCCGATGGCAAGCATCCCGATGCCGCCGCCCGTGGGCGTATGGCTGTCCGAGCCGAGCAGCGTGTAGCCCGGCACGCCGAAGCGCTCCAGCTGTACCTGATGGCAGATACCGTTGCCGGGCTTGGAGCAGTAAATGCCATGCTTTTTCGTCACCGTTTGGATGTAATAGTGGTCATCCGCGTTTTCAAAGCCAGTTTGCAGCGTGTTATGGTCAATGTACGCCACGGACTTCTTTGTCTTGACGCGCTTGACGCCCATCGCCTCGAATTGCAGGTACGCCATCGTACCGGTGGAATCCTGCGTCAGCGTCTGGTCAATGCGGATGGAGATTTCCGAGCCGGGAATCAGTTCACCGCTGAGCAGGTGCGCGGACAGGATTTTCTGGGTCAGATTCATCGCCATGAGGAAAGGACTCCTTTCATAATATGCACAATGCCCAAACGGGCAGAAACAGCCGAATGAACAGCTTCATGATACAGGATTCGGCACGGTGCGTCAATGCTTTTGGGCGGAAAGAACACAAAAAGCGCAGGCTATGAAAAACTCGCCGGATGTTTTAGACATACAGCCTCTTGACAACAAAGCTCCTATATGGTATTATTTGAAGTAAACTACTATATAGGAGCATTTGCATGAAAATGAACGGCGGATTTCTTGTTACCAAAATAAAACAGCTTGGAGACCGAATCTTTGAGAAGATTCTCAGCGAAAAGAATATTGATGCGTTCAATGGAGCCCAGGGGCGCATTCTTTATGTGCTGTGGCAGGAGGATGGAATCTCGATCAGGNNNNGTGGCAGGAGGATGGAATCTCGATCAGGTCACTCTCGGTCAAATGCGGATTAGCGATAACATCTCTTACGACGATGCTGGAAAGAATGGAAAATCAAGGACTGATAAGCCGTGTTCAGTCTGAAACGGACAAAAGGAAAACACTCCTGTTTCTGACTGAGAAAGCACATACCTTAAAGGGCGAGTATGATTCTGTATCTGATGAGATGGGCAATATTTACTACAAAGGCTTTTCAAAGGAAGAAATTACCCGGTTTGAGGAATGCCTCGACCGCATCAGAAGGAATCTTGAGGAATGGCAGAAGTCATGAGTATTTGTATCAAAGATCAGATTCAGAACATGAATATCGTCATCGGCTGCACAGTGGGGTGTACATATTGCTATGCCCGCAACAACGTGAAACGCTGGCATATGATTGATGACTTCGTTGACCCGGAATTCTTTCCGGGTAAGCTCAAGATGATGGAAAAGAAACGTCCGCAGAACTTTCTTCTTACCGGGATGAGCGATCTCTCCGGATGGAAGCCGGAATGG
>QWCH01000171.1_pt1 | contig 114060 bp, 86 predicted proteins | sample 1972671 | NCBI WGS metagenome assembly QWCH01 (sample SAMN09866713, study PRJNA288562) | Human gut metagenome isolate term3_stool, whole genome shotgun sequencing... | isolation source: gut | host: Homo sapiens | place: USA: California
CGATGGATATTGCCCTTGATGATTTAGAGAATCTCTAAATCATCAGGGCCTAAAAAGGGAGGTTCTTCCTAGATACAGGAAAAACCTCACAATTTTAGAAAGAAACAGAGTCTTTTCTTTTTTTGTCGGAATGCTTAGTGGCGATTAGCCTTTAAGAAGGCGGCCAAATCATGCATTTCTAGAGCGTCGAGGTTGTGCTCCATCTTGTAAGTGCCAAAGGTAAACTTCGGATGCACTTCGCGGATCACTTGAGCCCCACGTTCAGCAATCAAGGGGTTAATGACAGGGTCAAATTCCCCGTGCGCCATAAAGATCGGCGTAGCACGACCAGCCGACGTTATTTCCGTAGAGACCTTGTGTGCGACAGGCACGTAACCCGAGAAGGCAATCACGCCACCCAAGGGCTTGGTAAGACGAAGCCCTGTGTAGAGCGAAACCGCAGCCCCTTGCGAGAAGCCACCCAAGAAGATTTGTTCACGAGGCACGCCCTCTTTTTCCAAATCCTCAATCAAGCGTAACACACGCTGGGCACTCTGACGAATACCGGCTTCATCTTCCTTGTCGTCAATCTGCGTACCCTTCAAATCAAACCAAGCACGAAGCGGGCCCGATTCGCGGAATTTTTCCAAGAAGCGAAGCGGAGCGTTAGGCAACACCATCTGGCAGTCAGGACCCCCAAACTCACGAATTTCATCGGCAAAGCCTGCGAAGTCTGCATTGTTAACGCCCATACCGTGCAACCACACTAAGGTCATTTCGGGGTAGGGACCTGAGACTTGACGAGCACGCGTAATGAGAATGTCTTTTGCGGCAAAGGGTTCCACATCCGCAGTGTAAGGATTCAAGATTTCGACAGTAGGCGTAGCCGCTTTTTGTGCGGCAGGTGCTTCAGCCTTCACTGCTTGAGCTTTGGGCTCAGGAGCGGGTTCAGCTTTAGGAGCTGGAGCGACTTTAGGCGCTTCTGCGGATTTTGCATCCTTGGCGGCATCCTTTTTCGGATGAACCGCGTTCTTCGGGCGGAAGGCCTTGATCACTTCTTCGTGCGTTTCAATGTAGGGCCCCCCGATCAAGTCGATGCAGTAGGGTACGGCAGCAAAAATGCCGTTCACGAGCACCTTACCATTTTCGTCTTTCAAGCCTTCGAGCGTTTCTGCGATGGCTTTGGGTCGACCTGGCAAATTGATGATGAGTGCCGCGTGGTCTGGCGTTTCACGCAAGACCGCGACTTGGCGCGAGAGAATCGCGGTCGGAACGAAGTGACCCGAAATCGCGCGCATCTGCTCGCCAAAGCCAGGCATTTCGCGCGTTGCCACCGCCAAGGTGGCTTCTGGCGTTAAGTCGCGACGAGCTGGACCCGTGCCCCCCGTGGTTAAAATCAAATCACAGCCAATGATGTCGACCAATTCACGCAAGGTTTTTTCAATGGTGAACTGATCATCTGGAATCAAGCGCTTATGAATTTTGAGGGGGTTGGTCATTGCCTTGCGGCACCAGCTCTCAAGCGAAGGAATCCCTTCGTCATCGTAGATCCCTTGGCTTGCACGGTCCGAGACCGAGACTAAACCCAAGATCAATTCGTCTTCACTACTACGAGGAGGTTGCATAAAATTCTCCCAAACGAACGGTGTGCGGATTTATTCTTCCGCTTCTTCGTCGTCTTCTTCTTTAATTAAATTGAGCGGCTCTTCGAGCAGGCTGTGAACATAACGGTAGAGTTCACGGCTACTTTTCGGAGGCTTTTGCAAATTGCGTTCTTTACGAGCATTGCGCACCAAGGTGCGAAGCTGAGAGATATCGGCTTCGGGGTGCTGATCGATAAATTTGGTGAGGGCTTCGTCTCCCTCGATCATCTGGTCTCGCCAGGTTTCACAGCGGTGCAGGAGGGCAACCGCTGCGCGAGACTCGCCTGTGGCGCGATCGATGGCTTCACGAACGGCAACGGGGTCCATGTTGCGCATCTTCTTACCGATGAGCTGCAACTGACGACGCTGTGCGCCAAAACTCTTCATGCGGCGAAATTCTACGATTTCGGCATAAACGTCTTCTGGAAGATTGATGCGACGAAGCTGATCGTCGCCCAATTTTGTCATTTCACGACCTAAGTTTTGCAGTTCAGTTTGTTCGCGTTTGAGTTGAGATTTTGATGGCCCATCGTATTGGGGGAGGTCATCGTCATCTTCGTATTGATTGTTCTGTGCCATGACGCCTAGTTGAGAAAAGTGTCAAAAATAATGGCTCTATGATACTAGAGGCGTTTGGGTTTCGTGAAAAAGAAAAGAAGAAAAAGCGTAGACAAAAGAAAACGTGGGCAGACCCTGTCAAATCTGCCCACGTTGATAGTGACTGGAAACTTTTGTGTGCCGGAGAAAAAGCACTTAGAAAAGAGAACTAGGTTCCAAGCTAAAAGTTCTCTTGCAGTCCAGCCGACCCCATGGCTGTTTGGATGACTGCTTCTTGTTTCCTGTTGAGATTAACTATACACGGAATACTTGAGTAAATCAATCGGGTATTGTAAGAAAAGTTGACTAATTTACTCGGACTTTGATCTAACTCAAACTTAATGAGAATGATTATTATTTATAGAGTGAAATTATCTTTTGTGCAACTCTAAGAGAGAAAAACTTTCGCTGCGTGCAGATAAAGAAAACCGGACAAGCCCTGTCAAACTCGTCCGGTTTAATAGTGATGGAAACGTTAATCGTGCCGGAGAAAAAGCACTTAGAGATAAGAGAACCAGGTTCCAAGCTAAGGTTCTCAATCCGTCCAGCCGACCCCTTGGCTGTTTAGTTGACGGTATCTCGTTTCCTGTTGAGATTAACTATACACAAAATACTTGAGTAAATCAATCGGGTATTGTAAAAAAGGTTGACTGATTTACTCGGAATTTGATTTAACGCAAACTTTATGAGAATAATTATCATTTAGAAGAGAAATTTTCTCAAGCGAAAGAGGGGATTTTTTTGCGGGTAAAAGAAAAGGCGACTGAGCCCTGTCAAACTCAATCGCCTTAGTAGTGATATCGGAAACTCTAAAGCGCCAGAGAAAAAGCACTTTTTTGAGTAGTGGAGAATCAGTTCCAAGCTTCTGCTTCTCCTATACAGTCCAGCCGACCCCTTGGCTGTTTGGTGACCGTATATCGTTTCCTGTTGAGAATAACTATACATGGAGTACCCGAGTAAATCAATAAGGTATTTGAAGAAAAGTTGAGTAATTTACTCAGGATTTGATCTAACGCAAAAGATGAGAACCATTCTCATTTGTTAAGACTACGCTAAGAAATGAAGGAAAGCTTTCTCTTTATTGGGTTTGTGAACGTTGGAAGCGGAAAAAATGAGAAAGATTTTTCCGCACTGAGACAAAGAAGAGTCCTTTTCGGTACAATGCATTTCCTTTCTAACATCACATTTTGGCCGGTCAAGCCATGCATGAACAATTACTTTCCGATTTTGATTTCGAGCTCCCTGAGGAATTGATCGCTCAGTATCCTCTCGCGGATCGCTCTTCTTCCCGCCTTTTGCATATTAATGACGATGTCATTGAAGACTGTGTCTTCACCGATATCGTGAACTTTTTGCGCCCTGGCGACTTGCTTGTTGCTAACGATACGCGCGTCATTAAAGCGCGTCTTTTTGGGCATAAGCCAAGTGGTGGTCACGTCGAAGCGTTGATTGAACGCGTCACGGGTGAGCATGAAGCGATTTCGATGCTTCGCACGAGCAAGTCCCCCAAAGAAGGCGCAACGATTATTTTTGAGTCTGGTGACTTGCACGAAGAAGCGACTGTTGTCGGCCGCGAAGGACAGTTCTTCCAGTTGGTCTTTAAGCGCCCAGTGCTTGAAGTGTTGGACCAGTTGGGTAAAGTGCCGCTTCCCCCTTATATTACGCACGCCGCAAGTGAGAGCGACGCGTCTCGCTATCAGACGGTGTATGCGAAGCACCCAGGCGCTGTGGCAGCGCCTACCGCTGGGCTCCACTTCACTGAGGCTCTCTTAAAAGAGCTTCGTGAAAAGGGTGTTGATATTGAATACGTGACGCTTCATGTGGGGGCTGGGACTTTTCAGCCTGTGCGCGTAGATAATATCGCAGAGCACCATATGCACTCTGAGTGGTATCACTTGCCTGAAGATGTGGCCGCTCGTGTGAACCAAGCGAAAAAAGAAGGTCGCCGCGTGATTGCTGTGGGCACGACTTCTTTGCGTACGTTGGAGAGTGCCGCCACTGAAGTGGGGCACGTTGAAGCGGGTTCTCGCGATACGGCGCTCTTTATTACGCCGGGCTACGAATACCGCATCGTGGACGCCCTGATTACGAACTTCCATTTGCCAAAATCGACCCTTGTGATGCTTGTGAGCGCCCTTGTGGGTCGAAGCCGCATTTTGGAAGCCTATCGCCATGCTGTTGAAGAAAAGTACCGTTTCTTTAGTTATGGTGACGCTTGTTTTATCGAAAAGACAAAACATCCTGCTGCTCAAACGCAGGACTAAGGAGTAGACTCATGGCCTTCTCTTTTAAAGTCAAAACGACTTCTGGGCGCGCTCGACGTGGCGAATTGACGCTCAATCATGGCGTGGTGCAAACCCCGATTTTCATGCCCGTGGGAACCTACGGCGCAGTGAAGTCGCTCGCCCCATATGAATTAAAGGAAATCGGCTCCCAGATTATTTTGGGAAACACCTTCCACTTATGGCTTCGCCCTGGGCTTGATGTGATCAGTGCTCACAAAGGCTTGCACGGGTTTAACCAGTGGGATAAGCCGATTTTGACCGACTCGGGCGGCTTCCAAGTCTTTAGCTTAGGCGAGCTTCGCAAAATCACCGAAGAAGGGGTGCATTTCAGAAACCCCATCAATGGCGATAAGCTTTTTTTGTCGCCTGAAGTCTCGATGCAGATTCAACACGTGCTCAATTCTGACATCGTGATGCAGTTGGATGAATGTACGCCTTATAAGATTGGGGATCGTCCCGCGACGGAACTCGAAGCCGCGAAGTCGATGTGCATGAGCCTGCGTTGGGCACAGCGCTCGAAGGATGAATTCGATCGATTAGAAAACCCGAACACGCTTTTTGGTATTGTTCAGGGTGGCATGTACGAGCATCTTCGTGAAGAGTCGCTCGAAGGGTTGAAGAAGATTGGTTTCCATGGCTACGCCGTGGGTGGCTTGTCGGTCGGCGAACCCAAAGAAGAGATGCTTCGCATCATGGACCATATTGTGCACAAGTTGCCCGACGATCGTCCTCGCTACTTGATGGGCGTGGGAACGCCAGAAGACTTGGTCGAAGGCGTCTCTCAAGGGATCGATATGTTTGACTGCGTGATGCCGACGCGTAACGCTCGCAATGGCTGGCTCTTTACGCGCTTTGGCGACATTAAGCTCAAAAATAATCGCTACCGCAACGACTTGCGCCCGCTTGATCCGACTTGCGACTGCTACACGTGCCGCAATTTCTCGCGCGCATATTTGCACCACTTGCATCGTGTGGGCGAAATCTTGGGCGCGCGCTTAAATTCCATTCACAACCTTGCCTACTATTTGCGTACTATGCAGGAAATGCGGGACGCGCTGGAAGCAGGGACCTTTGAAGAGTGGAAGCGTCAATTTAAAGAAGATCGCGCTCGCGGGATCGAATAAATTTGGGTGGGGTTTTCCCGTCAAAGTGTGTGAGCTTCTTCTCCCTAGAGGAAAAGAGAGTGCGCAAAACCGTAAAAGAGGGAAAACTCTAGCCACATAGTGGGCGATTCACCACTATAATGGACAATCGCGCTGTTTCTTCTAAAGAGGCAGTGATCTAATGATTTTTTTGAATGACACTGGAGTTCAAATGTTGTTTATTCAAGAGGCAATGGCCGCTGGAGAAACCGCAGCTCAGGCTGGCGGAATGCAAGGTTTTCTGATGCAGGTTCTCCCCTTGGTGCTTATTTTCGTGGTGTTCTGGTTCTTCCTGATTCGCCCTCAGCAGAAGCGCCAAAAGGAACACCAGAAGATGGTGGACGCTCTCACCCGTAACGATGAAGTGATCACCGCCGGCGGTTTGACGGGTCGTGTGGTTTCTGTTGAAGAACAGACGATCGGTCTTCAGGTGGCAGAAGTGGAAGGTAAGCCTGTCGTGATTCACATGCAGCGCAATTCCGTCACGATGGTCCTCCCGAAAGGTTCCGTGAAGTTCTAATAACGGGTGAACTTCAAGTTTGGAGAGAGCTCCGACTGATAAGGTCGTTGCTCTCTTTTCCCGTTTTAATTGTGTGAAGTTTTTTGCTCTTTCTGAGCGAACTTTCACACCGTTTTCTAAGTGGTCGGTGTCAGTGGAAAATGCTTTCTACGGCAAAAAGCCCGATAAACACAGAAACGGCTTGAGGGCCTAGCCTTTTCGAGGCGTTTGTGTGTTTTCTCTTGGCGGGCTTTTCTGCTCAAAGCGCTGACCGTCTTTTCTGCATTAACCCAAGGTTGGGGTGTGACTCACCGAGCGTTCGGTGCAGTCGACTCTGACGGAGAAAGATGCGATGAATCGCTACCCCCTTTGGAAATATATCGTCATCGTGGTAGCCCTCTTGATCGGGCTTGTCTACACGTTGCCGAATTTCTATGGTGAGTCTCCTGCTGTTCAGGTTTCTTCTGGTAAGGCCACTGTGAAGGTCACGGAAGATACGTTGAGCAATGTGGAGGCCCTCCTCAAAGAGGCGGGTTTGAAACCTAATGGTGTTTTCTACGAGCAGGGCGCTCAGCAAAATACCATTCGTGTGCGTTTTGACCCGACCGAAGCTGAAAAGCAATTGCAGGCACGTGAAGTGCTTGAAAAAGGTCTCAACAAGGATCCTTCTGATCCTTCCTACGTTGTGGCTTTAAATTTGGTGCCAAATACGCCTAGCTGGCTCCTTTCCATTAATGCTTTGCCGATGTACTTGGGCTTGGACTTGCGCGGTGGCGTGCACTTCTTGCTTCAGGTCGATATGAGTGCGGCCATTACGAAACGTATGGAAGCTTCGCTCTCCGATATTCGTACGCAGTTGCGCGACAAGCATATCCGTCACACGGGGATTAACCGTACGGGTGACGTGGTGGAAATCAGCTTTGCTGACGACGCCGAACGCGCTAAAGCCAACGACTTGATGCGTAATACGCAGCCTGACTTGGCCTTGACCTTGCCAGAAGCCTCTTCTGCTCCGTACTTGATCCGCGCTACGCTTTCTCAGAAAGCCATGCGTACCGTTCAGGAATACGCTTTAAAGCAGAACATCTCCACGTTGCACAATCGTATTAACGAATTGGGCGTTGCGGAACCGGTGATTGCTCAGCAGGGTGCTGACCGTATCGTGGTTCAGTTGCCAGGTGTGCAGGATACTGCTAAGGCTAAAGACATCTTGGGTCGTACCGCTACGCTTGAAGTGCGCTTGGTGGACGATAGTCCTGAAGCGCTTTCTCAGTTGGCTGCGGGGAACGTTCCCTTTGGTGACGAACGCTTCCAGGACCGCGAAGGCAACACACTTCTTGTGAAGCGTCGCGTGATTTTGACGGGCGACAACTTGAACGATGCTCAGCCTGGCTTTGATTCCCAGACGCAAGAACCGACGGTGAACCTTGAGTTGGATAACCGTGGGGCTCGTATCTTTAAGGACGTCACGCGTGATAACGTCGGTAAGCGTATCGCCATTATCCTTTTTGAAAAGGGCAAAGGCGAAGTGGTTACCGCTCCAGTGGTTCGTCAAGAAATTGGCGGCGGTCGCGTGCAGATTTCTGGTCGTATGACGGCTGTGGAAGCAACCGATACGGCTTTGCTCCTTCGTGCTGGTTCCTTGGCCGCTCCGATGGAAATCGTGGAAGAACGTTTGATCGGGCCGAGTTTGGGTGAAGCCAATATTGAAGCTGGTTTCCGCTCGACGCTTTACGGCTTTGTGATCATCGCGATCTTTATGGCGGTTTACTACCAAGCCTTTGGTGTGGTGAGTGCTATCTCGCTCGTCTGTAACGTAATGATGCTCATTGCCATCCTCTCGATGCTTCAGGCAACGTTGACGCTCCCTGGTATTGCCGCTATCGCTTTGACGCTCGGTATGGCAGTGGACTCGAACGTGCTTATTAACGAACGTATTCGTGAAGAGTTGCGTATGGGACGTCAGCCACAAACGGCTATTAGCGAAGGCTACGAGCGCGCCTTTGCCACGATTTTGGACTCGAACATTACGAGTTTGATCGCTGGTTTGGCACTCTTGATTTTCGGTTCTGGTCCGGTGCGAGGCTTTGCTGTGGTGCACTGTATCGGTATTTGTACTTCCATCTTCACTTCCGTGACGGTTTCTCGCGCTATGGTCAACTTGGTCTATGGTCGCCAGAAGAAACTCACCCGAGTGCATATTGGTCAGATTTGGCGTCCTGATACGTCAAAGACGAAGTAATAAGAGGGAGGCAATAAGATGGAGTTTTTCCGAATTCATAAAACCATCCCGTTCATGAAGTATCGGCATATTTTGAATGCCATTTCTCTCGTGAGCTTTGTGGTGGCTGTGGCCTGGCTCTTTATTCATGGCTTGACGTACTCGATCGAATTTACGGGCGGTACGCAGTTAGAAGTGCATTACTCTTCTGCTGCAAACACCGAACAGATTCGTGATGAATTAAAAACGGTCAGTAAAGAAGTCTTGGTGCAGACTTTCGGTACCGCTTCTGACGTGGTGATTCGCGTTCCGAATAAGGAAGGTCAGAATTCCAGTCAGGTCGCTGCCGAAGTGATGAAAGTGATTCATACCTCGTCTCCAGACGCTGAATTGAAGCGTACTGAGTTCGTGGGTCCGCAGGTAGGTGAAGAACTTGCTCGCGACGGGGGTACCGCTTTGGCCCTCGTGGTGGCAGGGATCATGATTTACTTGGCATTCCGTTTCGAATGGAAGTTCTCAGTGGCTGCCATTATCGCTAACTTGCACGATATCTTTATCGTGGTGGGGATTTTCGCGGTGATGGGCTGGGAATTCTCGCTACCAGTGCTCGCTGCTGTGTTGGCTGTTTTGGGTTACTCGGTGAACGAATCCGTGATTATTTTCGACCGTGTGCGTGAACATTTCCGCACTATGCGTCGTGCGGATACGGTGGAAGTGATCAACTCGGCTATTACCGCAACGATCTCTCGTACGGTGATCACGCATACATCCACCTTGTGTATGACGCTTTCCATGTTCTTCTTTGGTGGTCCGGCATTGCATTACTTTGCTCTTGCCCTCACGATCGGTATTTGCTTAGGCGTGTACTCTTCCGTGTTCGTGGCCGCTTCTATCGCTTTGTACCTCGGTGTGAAGCGTGAAGACTTGGTGAAGACCGTGAAAAAAGACGAAGTGGAACAGATGGTCCCGTAATCGGTACCGCTTTCCCTTGGCACAAAATAGCCCTCGGACGTTTCGACGCTTGAGGGCTTTTTAGTGGGCACAAAAAAATTAGAGAATCTTGAGCGCAATATGAGCGCACGCTTGCGCATCCGCCAGGGCATGGTGGTGCGCCGTGAGGTCGAACCCACAGTAACTTGCCACCGTATTGAGCTTATGGTTGGGGAGTTGAGGAAGCAGACGGCGCGAGGTGAGGCAGGTGCAGAAAAAGCGATAAGCCGCAGGATAATTCATCCCGTAACTCAACATCACCGCTTTTAAGCAGCTCTCATCAAAGGGACTATTGTGTGCCACGAAGGGATAATCACGCACACGTGGTGCAATCTCACTCCAGACCTCGGGGAAAAGGCGAGCAGAGTCCGTATCGCGCCTTGTGAGCCCATGAATACTCGTGTTGATCTGGGCGTAATAGTTGGGTGTAGGGTGAATGAGACTATAGTATTCGTCCACTACCTGGTGGTTTTCCACCACCACAATGCCAACGCTACAAACGCTAGAGCGCTTGAAGTTGGCGGTTTCAAAGTCAATCGCAACGAAATTATTAAGCATTAAGTGAAATAGCCGCGGCTTTCTTGGAGCCACGGCTAGAAGAAAAAAATGTTTTTTTATTAGGGGTGACGCGAATAGAGGCGATCAAAAACAATGCGAAGCGCCGTGTCAATCAAGCGCGTCAGTTCTCCAATTCCCGCTTCTGGCGTCCCTTTACGAAGGCTACGCCAATCGGGTGGATTCTGTGAAATTGCCTCAACTAAGGCATCTTTCCAGAACGCTGGGCTTTCGCTTTGCTGCCACTCGCCTCGGCCTCGACCAAAGTGAGAGACTGCCATGTAAAGAAGCAATGTTTCCAAGAAAAAGCCTTGAAGGGCTTCTGTGCTCCAGGTGATATCAATGCCTTCTTTTTGGTGGTTGGCGTTATAAACGGCGGCAGCCCCTGCGCCACCCAGTGCCCCAATTAAGCCACCAACGAGCGTACCTAACCCTAAACTCAAACCACCCGTACCCGCATCCACAGCGGCACCTGCGGCAGCTCCCCCGGCAATCCCAACGCCCGCGCCAATCGCGGCGGCGCTCCCGGGATTGATCCCAGTCGAGACCATTTCCCAGTCGGACTTCATACGGCGCAAGATTTCTCGGTTAGTTTGCCCTTCTTTGAGGTGATTAATGCGAATCAGGCGTTGCGTTAAAAGGCAAAGACGATCTGCGGCATTGGCGGCCAAGGCAGACTGTGCGGCTTCAAGCGCAGCGGTGCTCGACTTCGAGATGCCGAGCTGCGTTGCGAACGCAAAAATATGGTCCTTCAAAGAGGGCGTGGGCGCGAGTTCATGGGCATTCACTAGACTCAACATATGTTGTGCCATTGCGTCCACCGACTTGGAATAGAGTGCGCGACGTGCACGAATCCAAATGTCTTGAAGCGTGGCAAAGGTGGCTTGCTGTTCTTCAGGCAGAGCCTTGCCAATCGTTTCAAAAAGCGCCACTTCCTGCACCCAACAACGCGCAAACGCGTCCATCGGGAGGACATCTTTCACAAAGGGATAGTCCTGCAGGGCTTCTTTCCAGGCTTGAAGGTTCTTGGCTTCTTCTTCAGGAGGGTGCGGTTTCCCCATTTGGTTCAAAAGCACGATCGCGGGCTTATTAATCCACGTGAGAATCTTCATCTCAGAGGGGATGTAATTGTCAGGCGAGGGGAATTCCGAAGCGTTCACTAAGTAGAGCAAAACGTCGGAAGTATCGCGCACGTGCGCAATCGCTTTCTGATCTAAGAAGAAGGATTTGTTCGCAAAGCGGTCCCAAACTTCTGAAAGGAACCAGCCAATGGGGTTATTGCGCTGCTCAAGGCGCTTAGCGAGCGCCACAGAGTTGCCAAACCCCGGCGTATCCCAAAGAAGGAGTTCACAGCCCGAGGGGTCACGTGCGAGCACATGCGCATCCGTGTCTTCCGTGACGTGCGCACGGTCGGCAACCTCGCCCACGTCTTGCATTAACAAGGTTCGAGCAAGGGTGGTCTTTCCAATGTTGGTATGGCTTACCAAACTCAAATTAATGTGGAAATGATCAGCTGTGGGCATGAAATCTCTCGGGATGAAAACGTAAGGTATCTTTCTATTATCTCATTTTTGATGAGAGGCAAAAGATTTTGTGAGAAGTGAAATTGCAGAAAAAAGCAACGAGCGGGCGGTACAAAAAGAATTTTGGGTCTCCAAGGATGGAGACCCAAAATGAAAAGGAATTAGTTAAGTGGCTTTGTGGCGTTTAGCGCAGCGCCCAGTTCATCGGCACTCGTTTTCGCGGAGACGATAATCGCTCTTGCGCCGTGCGCTTCAATAAACTGCTCCCAAAGCGCGATACGACCTCCGCGCTGTGGCGTGGCGTTCCCGTCAAAGCGCTCATCGTAAAGACTAAAGTCCACACAAACAGGGAACCCTGCAGGAAGTTTTTCGGTGAGGCGCTTAATCCAAATTCCTTGCACATCTTCTTCAGGCGTGTGAAGCGCATTAAACACAGGAATTGGGCGAACCGTTTTTTCCCAAAGTGCGGCGAGCTCTTCGTTGTCGGTGTCCCAATAAGTCATCGAAGTAATGTCAGGCGAAAGCCCTTGCGGGAGACCATCGCGCTCAGCCCAACGGGGGAGCTTCATGAGTGAGGCATCGACCATCAAGTGGGCAACCGTCTTTTGATTTGCAGCTCCTAACACAGCGCGGTAGTAGGGCTCCGTGCAGTTAAGCGTTACGCGCTTTCCGCGCACTTTAAGAGAAAGCGTTTCCCAAAGCACTAAGAGTAGGCGCGGGAGAAGCACAATCCAGAAAATCGTCTGAATCAAGCGCCAGAGCCAAGGTGCGGCATTGCTCCCGGCAAGGGGTGTGATGCCAGCTGTCCATTCAAGAGCAGCAACACCAGCGGTATCAGGCAGGGGTGCCGTGTTGGGAAGTGTCCAAGGAATCAGGCCGTAGATTGCGTGAATCATCTGCTCAACGATATCCGCGCGTCCTGCAAACCAAGTGCTTTCCCAACCGACGTGATACGCCGTGCCAATCCCACGAATGGCAATGCTACTTAAAATCCCCACGGCAAAAGCCAGCGCTGCTAGGTGGCAGGCACGGCGCAGGCGGTGCTTTAACCCGGGAATACGGTGAGGGAACCAGGCTGCAAAGAACGTGCGAATGAGCGCGCATCCTGGGAGCTTCGCAGACGCTAAGAACGTGATGGCTTTGTAGAGCCCTTTTTGAAGGGGCAACTCAAAGCGAAAACCCAACACGGCCTGCACGATCAGGGCAACATAAATGAGCAGATTCCAGAGAATGAGCCCAAGAATCGGAGGGGCTAAGAGGTTGATCATGCTTCCTGTGGAAGAAAGTCGATCGCTAAAGGCTCCCAACAAATAACCCAAAATCACGAGCACGAAGGTGAGAAGCCCTAAAGACGTCCCGAACCAGTCATGATTGAGCGCAATATCGATCGCCGGCTGCTCCTTGGTTTGTGTGCGCGTCAAAATGAGTTTCGCGCGCTGCACGAGCCAAGTGGCTTTATTGGCCTTATCACCCAAAAGGTGACGGGCATCAATACTTGCCTGATCGCCCTGCGCGTTGCTCCAATCTTTGGGCGGGCAATCACATTCGAGCGTTTTCACTAAAACGACTCGGGCGGCGTCTTCTCTAGAGAGGCTGAGACGTTCTTCTTTAGCCATAGTGTTCTTTATTTTCTCTTGTTAGGACTTTTGCCAGAGTTCAATCAAAGCGCGCGTCGCATCGTAGGGGCTATCCTGCCCACAAATGGCCGAAACGACAGCAAAGCCCTTCGCACCAGTGGCTTTCACTCCGGCGAGGTTCGCAAGCGATATCCCGCCAATCGCGACATGCGGGCAGGGAGCATGCTCCACAAAGGCTTTGAGTCCGTCAAGCCCCAAGGGCGCGGCGGCATCTGGCTTGGTGTTAGTGGCCCAAACGGGACCAATCCCAATGTAGTCCACAATATCTGTGGGGACTTCCATACATTCTCGAGGGGTGGAGACGGAAAGCCCAATAATTTTCTCTTCCCCTAAAAGGCGACGAGCGTCTTCGGGCGAGAGATCATCTTGTCCCACATGAACGCCATCGGCATTCACTGCCATCGCGACGTCCACATGGTCATTAATGATCAAAGGCACATGATAGGGGAGAAGGGCGCGCTGCATATCGCGAGCGCACTCTGCAATTTCACGCTTTTTCCATTGCGGCGCGCGCAACTGTATCACATTCACACCAGCTCGTGCGGCTTCAATCGCGGTTTGAACCATACCAATCGGCTTACAAAGAACCGGGTCGAGCACCAAGTAAGCGGTTAAATCAATCGGTTTTCTCATCTGGTTATTCCTTAGCAGCAAGCGTGGTGGGCGTCACGAGATAAAGCCCATCGAGGTAATTGGTGTGGAATGTGCCTGGTCCTTTGGAGAGGGGAAGCGCATATTCCGCGGCACGCTTTGAGAGAAGGCAGGCGGTGGCAACCGATTCGAGCGAACGTTCGACCCCAGCAAAAGCGGCAACGAGGGCAGAGAGCGAGCACCCCGTGCCCACCACCAAGGTCGTCATCAGGTGACCGCCAGAAACGCCCACGACTTCGTCCCCATCGGTGATGTAGTCGGTTTCCCCTGTCACGCAAACGATGGTGTTGTAAGTGTTGGCCATTTCTTTTGCGGCATCAATCGCTTCAGAGCTCGAATTAAGGCTATCGACTCCCTTACCGCCAGCAGAGCGCCCCATGAGCGCCATGATTTCGCTTGCATTACCACGCACCACAGTGGGCTTTAACTCTAAGAAGTCGCGAATCATCTCGTCGCGCCACGGGAGAACACCAGCAGCAACCGGGTCTAAGGCCCAAGCGACGCCAGCTTCATTTGCGGCTTTCGCGGCGGCAAACATCGAGGGGAGGCGCTCAGAGGCGGGCGTACCCACATTAATTAAGAGCGCCGTGGAAATCTTGGCGAAACTTTCCACTTCTTCACGAGAAACGACCATCGCGGGAGAAGCTCCTGCTGCTAGCAGTACATTCGCCGTAATTTCTTGCACCACTTCGTTAGTCATGCAGTGTACGAGAGGGCGCACTTCGCGAAATTGAGCGAGGTGTTGAGCAGCGGAAAGGGAAGTGAGCATCTTGATGGTCATGATGGTTTCCTAGAGGAAGAAAGTTCTGAGAGAAATCTATACTAACGCGTTAAAAGCCGTGGTGCTTTGTTGCAAATAGTACTTAGCACACAGAATAACGTGTCTGAGTATGTAGATTGTGGCATGATAACTTTTTTTGAACATTGTTTGAATAGCACAGTGCTATGTTAATTCACCCACAGTTTGACCCGATTGCTCTCTCTGTCGGTCCTCTAGCGATTCGCTGGTACGGGCTGATGTATTTGTTAGGATTTATGTGTTTCTGGATTTTGGGTCGTATGCGCACCAAAGAAAGTTGGCGCGGCATCACCGACGACGATCTGGATAATCTGCTTTTCTATGGCGTTTTTGGCGTCATTTTAGGAGGTCGCATTGGGTACTGCCTTTTCTATCAACCGGGCTACTACCTTACGCACCCCTTAGAAATTCTCGCGGTTTGGCACGGCGGGATGAGTGCACACGGCGGGCTCTTAGGCGTCATCGTGGCGATGTTCCTTTACTCGAAGGTGAAAAAACTCTCCTTCTGGACCATTGCTGACTTTGTCGCGCCACTCGTGCCACTTGGGCTTCTTTTTGGTCGCATTGGGAACTTTATCAATGGAGAACTCTGGGGGCGTCCCGCCTCGCCTGATCTCCCTTGGGCGATGATTTTCCCAGAGGCCAACGATGGTGGCGTACCGCGTCACCCCTCGCAGATTTATGAAGCAGGTCTCGAAGGCCTTGCGCTCTTTATCTTTGTGTGGCTTATTTCTCGCCGAGAACAGGCTCCTGGCAAAGTGGCTGGCGCATTCTGTTTAGGCTACGGGGTCGCGCGCTTTACGGTGGAATTTTTCCGTGAACCCGACGCCTTCTTGGGGCTTCAAGCCTTGGGTCTCTCTCGCGGTCAGTGGTTAACGATTCCGCTCATTCTCTTGGGGCTTTACCTCTTCTTTAGAAAGAAGAAGGCTACCTAAAGGAAGGCAAACACGAAAAAAGCGAAGCATCTGGGAATCTGCTTCGCTTTTTCGTTTTTTCTCGCTTCAAGCCTCGCTTAAAACGGAAACTCTCTTAGTGAGCGGCATGGTCGCCAAACCACTTCTTGTAGAGGGCTTGGTATTCGCCATTTTGCTTCAATTCAGCCAAGGCCTTATTCAATTCAGCTTGCAAGGCGGTGTTTTGCTTACTCACGATCATGCCCATCGGGTCAGCCGTCAAGAGTTCCGGCAAGTGGATCGTGGCGGCGGCAATTTTAGGCTGCTGCGTCAAGATGTAGTCCGTGACAGGCTTGTCGTTCAAAACCGCATCAGCGCCACCGTTGGAGAGCTCAAGAGTGGCTTCGCCAGCGTGGTTAAAGGTCACAACCGTAGCACCCGGAATTTCTTTTGCCTTAGCGGCGGCCGTGGTACCAATCTGAACAGCGATCTTCTTGCCCTTCAAGTCGGCAAAGCCGTGGATCTTATCAGCGTCATTCTTGTTGACCAAAATCGTCAAGCCGCTTTCATAGAACGGATCCGTGAAGAGCACTTTCTTCTGTCGTTCAGCAGTAATCGAAATCCCCGATGCACCAACATCCACCGTACCGGCCAAAATGCCAGGAATAATGCCATCAAAACCCATGTTCTGGATGATGACGTTGTAGCCAGCTTGCTTACCCATGGCCTTGATCAAGTCCATTTCAAAACCGGTGATTTCATTCGTCTTCGAGTTGACGAATTCAAACGGCGGGAAGGTGGTGTTCGAGGCCACTTTCAAATCTTTCGCATAAGCCGCGCCAATGGATGTGAAGGCGACGGCGGCACAGAGGGCGGAGAAGGCAATTTTCTTAAACATGATGATTTCTCTTTTCTAAAAAAAGTTTTTGGTGTATCGGAGCAATCTTCTTTGGTGAGAGACTTCTCCGTTTCGTTACCCACTCACCGAACTGCTGTTTTCGGTGCTGGTGAGACATACTATATGAGCAAAAAAATCGCCCGGCGAATTTTCCGGGCGAAAAAGAAATCAACTCTTGGTCTATCTCGAGTGCCTTGGGTAGTTCACTCTATTTGCCTATAAATCGTTGAATTTATTGAATTATTTGTCGACAAATAGAAGACCCAAAAACCTACGAATTAGAAAACGTAGATCGCTTTGTAGAGCATGTAGCCTGCGAGCACATAAAGTAGGCAAGCAAAGATGCGCTTGAGTTTTTTCGTATCAATACGGTGCGAAACGGCGGCACCAAGCGGCGCGCTCAGAATACTCGTTACCGCAACGCTCAAAAGTGCGGGGATATGAATAAAGCCCAACATTGTTGGCCAGCCAGGGAGCGTTTCTACACTCCAGCCACTAATCACATAGCCAATCGTCCCAGCAACTGCAATCGGGAAGCCAAGCGCGGCGGAAGTGCCAATGGCTTGGTGAATTTTGACGTTGAAGTAGGTTAAGAACGGCACACTGATAAAGCCGCCACCCGCACCCACGAGAGCGGAGACGATCCCAATCACAGAGCCCGCGCCAAAGAGTCCAGCGGGTCCAGGGAGCGTGCCGACTTTACCTTCTTTTTTCCCTAAGAACATCTTCGTGGCGGAGTAGCCCACAAAACACGTGAAGATAATCGCGACCCAGAAGGCAGGAAGGAACCCTGTAATCTGTGCGCCAATAATCCCGCCCACAAGAATGCCAGGCGCAATCGCAAAGGCAATTCTCCAGAGCACGCCACCATGGCGAGCATGCGCCGTGATGCTGCTCATTGAGGTGAACATAATGGTCGACATCGAGGTGGCAATGGCGACGTGAATCAGGTGTTCCGTCGGAATGCCGCCCGCGTGACTCAAAATAATCGTTAAAAACGGCGTCAAGACCATGCCGCCGCCAATACCCAGCAAACCAGCTAAAAAGCCCGTGCAAAGGCCGAGCGTCGATAACTCTAAGATGAGAGTTAAATCCATGAAAAATACCTCGGGGAGTGGCAACGCCCCAAACATGCGTTGCGGGAGGTGAACAATAAAAGCGTCAGACGAAGGATGAAAGAGAGAGCCTCGTCGTCTGATGACAACAAAATCGAGCGGGGAAAGGGAGCGCGCTTAGAGCGTCGGGCAAATCCATTCGCGCACGATGAATTCAAATTCTTCCTTCGTCACCGGGGTAATCGAGAGACGGTTCCCCTTTTGCAGAACGCGCATCTGAGAGAGTTCTTCGTGTTCGCGCAAAGCGGCGATAGGAATCACTGGACATTTTAGAAGGGCTTTGACGTCAATGGTGACCCAACGGGGCGAATCTTCTTTGCTTTTCGGGTCAAAGTATTCGCTTGTGGCGTCAAACTGCAGCTCATCGGGGTAGGGCTTCGAAACGATGGTGGCAAGCCCTACGACGCCAGGCTGCGGGCAGCTCGAATGGTAAAAGAGAATGGCGTCCCCTTCGCGCATACCATCGCGAATGAAGTTACGAGCTTGGTAGTTGCGAATCCCAAACCAGGAGACAGGTTTGGCGAGCGCGTCATCCACAGAGCATTCGGTGGGCTCGGTTTTCATGAGCCAGAAGCGCTGGGCCCCTTTAATCAAGGAAGTGATGGTCGCTTTATTCGTCTTAGCCACGGGAAGACCCTCCAGAAAAAGGAAAGGGCAACCAATCATCGAATGGCTGCCCGAGAAATGACCCTGCAACGGTGCGGGGCTACGTTACCTGAACCGTAAGTTCAGGGCGGTCGGCTCCGGCGCGGAACGGGTTGGACAACGCGTGTTCAACACTCTATCGGCAACCGAGTACACCAACCTAATAGGTATAGCATTGGTTCTAGGAACTTTGGAGCCTTGAAGCTATCCGCTGCAGGTTTAATGTCATTTTAGCGGATTTTTTGGAAAAGTGGAAATACGTCAAACGCACAACTCTTGATGATTCTCAAAAGTGAGATCTCGTTAAATCGTGTGGCTAAGAGCTCAAAAAAAGGAAATCCCACCTAAACCTGCGTTCAGATGGGACTTTCGGGTGGGTGTCGCACTCTTTTCACTGAAAGAGTAGGGCACTTCTGAGATCAATCGACTAACCGCGAGGAAGAATCGAAGAGCCCTTGTGCATATCGGAGAAAATCGCTTTTTCGCACATATCAGAGAGCTGATCGATTTCGCGAAGAAGAGCAGCTTCACCTGGCGTGCTCACCGCAGGAGCAGGACCACTTTCGGGGCGGGCGGCAAGTGCGGCCTCAAGCTCAGCGATGCGATCCGTGAGCTCTTTAATCTTTTGGTTCGCTTGCGTTTCAGCTTTCACGCTTTCATAAGCAATTTCAAGCGCCGTGAGGGCGGCGACCTGATCGCCATTCATCACTTTGCCATTTTCATGAATCGCATTCATCTGCGCATCGACCGCTTCAGCGCATTGCGTCAAGAGTTGTTCTTCACCAGTACTCACCGCTAAGCGATACTGACGACCGTAAATTTTTACACAGAGTTCAGACATGCTTTTGGCTCCTAACGCTTATTCGGAAGTTTGACGGAAAGCCTTGAGAATAGCTTCAGCGCGGGTGCGCATTTCTTCACATTTCTCTTTGGTAGCAACGAGTTCGGCTTCGCGAGCGGCCAATTGGGAAGCTAAACGACGATTTTCGCTTTTTTCATGCTCTAAGCGAGCGATGAGCTGAACTACTAGCGCTTTGAGTCGTTCCATTTGAGTTGTCATAGATAAGCTCCGATAAGCATGGGGTTTGGTCGACGGTCTCTTCCATTGAAGAGACCGTAAGTTGAAAGTTTTTCGTGTGGCTAGCTTATTTCTTAGCGCCACTACCTTCCAAAATCAACATGTCGGCCGTTTTTTCGTCTGGCATAGCGCTTGAGGTCCAGTGATCCAGACGACCTTCCTTATCAAAGAAGACAGAGAGCTGACGCAACTGCTGTTCCCCCTTGCTCGGAAGGAGATAGTAAACGTAGTCCCAACGATTGGGGTGGAATTGATCTGCAACGAGAGGAATTCCCAAAAGGAATTGCACCTGGCCCTGGCTCATGCCCTTTTCGAGCTGATTGACCATTTCATCGGTCACGAGGTTACCCTGCTGAACAGGAGCACGATAGGGCTGCAAGAAACTCGGAACCACTTTTTCCGGATTGTCCCACAGATTTTTCACAGTGCTGCAACCAGAAAGGGCAGTCACCGCTACCACGCCGAGGCAGGTAAGAAGCGTTTTTGTCATGTTTTACATTCCTTTCGGAGTTCTGGCATTACGCCGATACTTTTTCACTAATCAGGCTATTTGCTTGAAGTGTAAACCTCTATTTTAGCGAACTTGGCAGTCTTCACCATGAGGAGAAGTGCTAAAAGATGTTCAGTGAGAGGTTTGGGTGAATTCTTTTGATTATAGGGCGCAGCGGTCTTTTTGTGGCGCTTCTTAGCGTATTGCAATGAACTTTTTCAGAGAATGGGTTCGTGAGGAGAGCGAAAAAATATTGTGTAAAGACAAGGTTTATTTTCGTTCACCACTTACGGAAACTGCCCATCTGCGCTAAACTAATGGGAATTGATAACGCGCGATGCGAAAAGCTCACTTTGTGGTGAGTGCATCGTTGTCCTGGGTGAGATACCCAATCCCCAGAACAGAATAAAGACTAACCTCATCCAAGCGAGGCAAGCCCCACAAAGACAGGCCTCCTTTGACTTGAATGATTTTTTTGAAAGAGGTCACTGACGTGAGTGATTTGCCCGAAAACCAAACAGCTGAACTGAAGAGTGTCGGCCTCAAAGCGACCACGCCTCGTTTACGTATTCTGGAATTGTTCCAGCGCCGCTCTGAAGGGGGTGATTGTGAACGCCGCCATTTGTCGGCAGAAGACGTTTACAAAGAACTCGTGAACCAAGGCGTTGAAATTGGCCTTGCCACGGTTTACCGTGTGCTCACCCAGTTTGAACAAGCCAATATCTTGGTGCGCCATCACTTTGATTCTGACCGCGCCATGTATGAGCTTGAAGAAGGTCAGCACCATGACCATCTCGTGTGCTTAGGCTGCGGGAAAGTGGTGGAATTCGTTGACCCAGAAATTGAACGCGCCCAGTTAGCCGTGGCTGAACGCTATGGTTATCAGCTCTGCGACCACTCTTTGGTGCTCTACGGTATCTGCCACGACTGTGGTCATACCGATCCGAAAGAGAAAAACGACAACCAGTAAGTCGTTTCAAGGTCAGATACCAAAAAAGGCAAGCGATTAAAGCTTGCCTTTTTTTGTATTCACCGCCCTTTATTTTCCGGGCGTGGTGTCTTTTGCCCCCGCTCTCAAGTCTTTAAAGAGGTAGGCTCGGTAGCTCTCATAGAGTGTACGGTCAGGTTCATCGATGTAGCGCCCTTCAAAGAGGTGGCGAGCATCAATATTGGCTTGGAAAAATTGCGAGGGCTTCCCAGCTAAGCGCTCCACAATCATGCCAGGCAAATAGACAATGTCAGTAAGAGGCGTATTAAGCCCCTCGGAAAGGCCAGAATCCGTGAGAGCAAAGTACGTTAAGTACTGCGGACGAGCAAAGTCGGTACGGTAACCTTTTTTGAGACCATCGATCCCTGGCTGATGATCCCCAAAGCGCACAAACATACGGCGTTTATTGGGGTCACTCTTTGTCCAATTTTCAAACCCTGTAATTGCTTTGTCCGAGTCAATTAATCTTGCAGTGTAGTTTGCGATCTGATCAATCGGAGCGCCAGGGGTTCCCGTTAATTTTGGCGCATTGGGCGCGGCATCACGGTAGGGACCGTGTTCACTCATCGTGAGCACAAAAACGACTTTAGGCTTTTTAGAAGGTTCGGTTTCAAGAAGCGTCTTTGTGTAGTCGAGCATCTCTTGCGTAGAGATATGCCACAAATTCTTATTAAAGGGCGCAGGGTAGCCGTAGCTCTGAGGCTGGCGAATGTTTTCCACGCCCATCGCACGATAAGCGCTCTCAGCGTTGTAAGAGGCGGGATTAAACGGCGTCAAGACATAGGTCTCATACCCATAGCGCTTTAATTCGGTAAAAAGTGACTGATTGAGATGGAAAACCGCACTGTAGTAAATGGCACCTGCTGCTGCACCATAGTCGTCAGAACTGATGCCCGTTAGCGCCGCAAACTCGGAGCGCCATGTACCACCACCATAGGTGTGCACGCGAAGAAGGCCTTCTTCAGCGCGATCATTAGGCGAGAACATCCCGAGCGTTGGCATACCGCTATCGACATCCGCATACATCGCGGGGTTAAAGGTAGATTCTTGCAGGAGAAGCACAATGTCAGGAAGCGGTAAGTCTTGTGCTTTGCTGTGGATTTCAGAGGGTTTCAGCGTTTTGACTGCTTTCAAAAATTCGGCAGAGGTGGCATTAATGGTGTTCGCGGGATTTTCGTACTGGATACGCGCCGACATCACGACGTTCGTTGGCACATTTTGTCCCTTGGGAAGTGTCACCAACCAAGATTGTTGCTGAGTGAGCATAGCTTCGTAGCAAAGCCCACCGCCAATCACTAAACCCACAATCGCTGTGCGACGAATGAGCGGATAGACGCGATCGCGGCGGAAAACGAGTACAGCAATGAGGATGAGCACAAGTGTGATCACCACAAAAGCCCCAAGGGCAAGGGGATAATGCAAAACGGTTTCGGCGTTGCTTGGATCGAAGAAGACTTGGAAATCGGTGAAAAAGAGTTTTTCTTTCCAGAAGAATTCTTTGGCTTTACTCAACAACGTTAAAAAGAGGAGGGTTAACGTTGTGGCACTTAACGCAAAGTACGGACGACGAGAGAGAAGCACAAAGCCACTCGTCAACAAGAAGAAGGCCCCAAAGGTGACCATCACCGAGCCCAATGTTGGACGATAAAAGACCGTGCCAATCCACGTGCCAGCACAGATTAATAGCCAGAGGCCACGGAGCAAAAGTCTGAATTTGTTTTGCATGGAAAGCGATTCCTTCTGTAGTCGAGAAGACCCATCAATATCGCCTCATTCTAACAAATCCGCGTGTAGAGATTGGTGAAAACAAAAAAGGCAGTTCATTTTGAACTGCCTTCTCTGAAGAATTCTGTGGTGCGCGATACTGGTTTCGAACCAGTGACCCCTGCCGTGTGAAGGCAGTGCTCTACCACTGAGCTAACCGCGCATTTGAGACTAGCCATTGTACAGTAAAAAGGGTGCACCCACCAACCCGAAAAACGAAAATACCATTTATATGGTATTTTGCGTAAATTTTGAGCAAGTGGTTTTTGAGGAATTACGGCTTCCACCCCATCTGCTCACAGCCTTTATTGGCAAGCTGGTCGGCCTTCTCGTTGCCTTCGATACCCGCGTGACCTTTCACCCAACGCCACTCAATTTCGTGGCGTGCAATTTGTTCTTCAAGCGCTTGCCAGAGGTCGACGTTTTTGACGGGTTGCTTGTTGGCAGTACGCCAATTTTTCGCTTTCCACCCATCAATCCACTTGGTGATGCCGTCTTTGACGTAGGAGCTATCGACGTGCAAGACGATCTTGCAAGGACGATTCAAGAGGCGCAAGGCTTCAATCACCGCAGTGAGTTCCATACGATTATTGGTGGTTTCTTTTTCTCCACCAAAGAGCTCTTTAACGTGCTTTCCGTAAATGAGATAAGCGCCCCAACCACCAATACCCGGGTTGCCTTTGCAGGCACCGTCGGTCCAAATTTCTACAACGCGTTCTTCAGTCATGTTCTTCAATCAAAAATTAGCTCTTATTCACCCCTGCTGGGTTCGAGACGATACCAGGTTTCGCAGGCGTGGTGCTCACCTTACCCACAAGCTTCACGCCAGGGAGGCGCTTGACGGCACTTAACATCAAGAGGTTTGCACAGTGTGGCGCCCAACGATCTCCCGCTTTATTGAGCCAATCCCAGTGCTTAAAGCTGGAGGCCGAGCAGCAAGAAGGAGAATAAATGCCCCAGTAGCCGTGCTCAATTTGGAACCCTAAAAGTCCTAACCAGTCTTTGAGACGCGAAGGAGAAATAGGCGCAGTGTTGCTAGGCAAATAGGGCGAGGCACCAAGACTCACCGTTTTTTGGCGAAGCCACCAGAGGCTCGTCGGGTTAAAAGCGGTGATCACTAAGCGACCTTCAGGGCAAAGCACACGTGCGGCTTCGCGCAAGACTTGCTGAGGAGCGTTTGATTTGTCTAGCGTATGCGGGAGCGTCACCAAGTCAAAGCTCTCATCGTCAAAGGGGAGTTCCACGGGGCTCGCGACAATCGCTTGTCGTTCGGGCCCTACGCTCTCTGCTTTTTCAATGTCGCTCGTCGAAATCCAATGGCGCGAGATACGATTGTTAACTAACGTATCCAAATCGGGCAAACCCACTTGGAGCGCATCGTAGCCAAACACATCGGCCACTTCAATATCAAAGTGCTTGCGCTCCCACGCAGAGAGGAGTTGCCCCTGCGGTGTTGCGAGAAAACGGCGAAAAGATAAGCCACTAGACATCGTTTTTTGCCACTCCTTTGGCGAAATGATCACAATTAAGCACAAACCAGCAAGAATAAGTTTTACAACATGCTTGCTACAATAGCGACACCATCCGCCTAAAATGTGGCTTGCTGTATCGATCATCAGTCTAAACGAAATTTCTCATTGGCATGAAAAAAGTCTGCGTAATCCCCTTACTTTGTCTTGGCTTGTGGTTTGGTAACCCGATGGTTACTTTGGCCGAACAAGTCGACTCCGAATTTGATGCTTCCATCACTTCTCCCGCTAATAACGCGGTAGCAACAGACGTTTGGGATCGTATCCGCCAGGGCTATAAGATGCCGACCTACGAGTCGCCGCTAGTTGATAAGTGGGTGAAATATTACGCAGAAGACCATGCCGACTATTTGAACCGTATGTTTAACCGCTCCGGGCGCTATCTCTATCAAGTGATCGAAGACGTTGAAGCGCGCGGACTCCCCACGGAACTCGCTCTTCTCCCTTTTGTGGAAAGCGCATTCCAGCCTGAAGTGCTCTCTAAAGCCAAAGCCTCTGGTCTGTGGCAATTCATGCCTGCCACAGGGAAGACCTACGACTTAGCACAGAACCGTTGGCGCGATGAACGCCAAGACGTGTTGGAAAGTACGCGTGCTGCGCTCGATTATTTCCAGTACCTTTATGGTCTTTTTGGCGATTGGCACTTGTCGCTCGCCGCCTACAACTGGGGTGAAGGCAGTGTGCAGCGTGCGATTAAGCGCGCCTCTGCCAAAGGTCAGGCAACGGACTATGGTCACTTAAAGATGCCTAACGAAACGGCAAACTATGTGCCTAAACTCCAAGCGATTAAACACATTGTCTCGAACCCAGAAAAGTATGGCGTGACGCTCCCAGATGTGGGGAACGAGCCCTACTTTGTGACGATCACCAAGCCTCGCGACATTGATACGAACACTGCCGCGGAACTCGCTCGCATGAATGTGGAAGAATTCCGCATGTTAAATCCCAGCTTTAAATTGCCTGTGATTGTGGCGGCGCACGATAACTTGATGCACTTGCCAGCCGACAAAATTGACGGCTTCGTCGATAACTTGGCAAGCTGGATGGATAGCGGTCAGCGCCTTTCGCGCTGGACTACGTATGTGACGCAACCAAACGATACGCTCGCCTCTGTGGCTCAGCAGTTTGGGATGACGGAAGCGGAATTGCGTTCTGTGAACGCAATTCCGAGTGGGCGCAAAGTGCTCGCAAACTCCACACTTTTTGTGAAGGCTATCGGGGAAGAGCAGCAAGACATTACGATTGCCGCCTCTGAAGCGAGTCTCCAGCTCTCGCCCGAAACCACGTGGCGTCGTGTGACCTATCGTGTGCGCCGTGGCGATACGTTAAATAGCATCGCTGCACGTTGGAAAATTTCTCAAAAATCCATTATTCGCACGAACCGTTTACGTAACGGCAATTTGAAAGTGGGTCAGCGCTTGGTCTTAACTGTGCCTAATGTGGAACGCGCGCCAATCCAGGTGGCAAGTTCTACCCCTTCGAAGACAAGCAGCTCTTCGAGCACGAGCAAACCGCGTTTGCATAGCGTGCGCTCTGGGGAATCTTTGAGCGTCATTGCGAAGAAGTACGACATTTCTTTGCAGGACTTGCGTGAAGCGAACCCGAAGGTCTCTAACCGCTTGCAGGCTGGTCAACGCCTTCGTATTCCAGAAGCTGGCGAAAAGATCGAAGTGCCGAAATTCTATATCGTGAAGAAGGGCGACACGCTGATGGAAGTCTCGCGCCAGACGGGCGCTTCGGTGAGCCAGTTGCAGCGTGCTAACCGCTTGACGAACGCAAATTTGCAGATCGGTCAGCGACTCGAAATTCCGAACGTACAGGAAGCGCGCGAAATTGTGCCGCCTAAAGCCACTGCTACGAAGCAGGCGAGCTCATCGGGCACCTACACCGTGCGCCGTGGCGATACGCTCCACAGCATTGCGGTAAAAAACAAGATTTCGGTTAATGAACTGAAGAAGGCGAACAACCTTCGCTCCAATAGCATCAAGGTTGGTCAGCGGTTGACTCTCCCCTAATTTTCTTTAGAAACGATTTGAATCAGAAGCGTGGCGCGCACTTCATCCTGATAGATGAAGTCGCGCCAAATTTCGCTTCTCTCGTGTATCCTCTCTGGATTAAACTTTAAGGATGGTCCGAAAATTGACGGACTCCTGACAGAATTTTGCTCTGGTGATCCAAAACATCACTAGAGCCCCTTATTTTTCATTTGAAGTGAGATTTAGACATGGCATTTTTAGCAGGCAAGAAGATTTTGATCACTGGGTTGATCTCTAACCGCTCCATTGCATACGGCATCGCGCAGGCCTGCCACCGTGAAGGCGCAGAATTGGCCTTTACCTTTGCAACGGAACGCTACGCTGATCGCGTTGCTTCTTTGGCTAAAGAATTTGGTAGCGACATCGTGTTGCCGATGGACGTGAGCAGCGACGAGCAGATTGCCAACGCCGTGAGCTCGCTTCAGGCGAAGTGGGATGGTTTGGACGGTTTGGTCCACTCGATTGGCTTTGCCCCGCGTGAAGCGATTGCTGGCGACTTCTTGGATGGTCTTTCTCGCGAAGCTTTCCAGACTGCTTTGGATATTTCCGCTTATTCCTTCCCTGGCATCACCAAGGCTTTCTTGCCGATGTTAAAGGGCCGTGTAGGTTCCGTTTTGACGCTCACCTACATTGGTAGCGAACGCGTGGTTCCCAACTACAACACCATGGGGATTGCTAAGGCTGCTCTTGAAGCAGGTACGCGCTATTTGGCCGCTAGCTTGGGTAAAGAAGGTATCCGTGCCAACGCTATTTCTGCGGGCCCGATCCGCACCTTGGCGGCCTCTGGTATTCAAGACTTCGCTAAGCTTCTCCATGTGATGGAACAGGCAGCCCCCTTGGGTCGCTCTGTGACGATCGAAGAAGTGGGTAACACCAGTGCCTTCTTGCTCTCCGATTTGGCAAGCGGCATTACGGGTGACGTGATCTACGTGGACGCAGGCTTCCATGCCATGGGCGCTGCGATGATCGAAGCCCAGTAATAAGAGAAAATATTTCCAAAAAACAATAAATCCTTTAGGATACAAGGGGAAGGGAGGATGAGAAAAACCACTCTCTTTCCCTTCTTTTCTTTTTTACCACCGGAGATGATTCCACATGCCTAGCGTCTTTAAAACAGTGGCTGTCGTCATTAAACCGACAGAAACACAAACGAAAGCCCTAGAACACGTCATCAGCATTCTTGAAGCGCACGATATTAAGGTGCTTCTTTGCGAAAATAGCGCAAGACTGATGGGCGATCGTTGTCGTTGGGAATCTTATCCGCGCCCCATCTTAGGGCAGATGGCAGAACTCGTGGTCGTCTTGGGTGGTGATGGTACGCTTCTTGGTGTGGGCCGCCATATGGCGGGGACCGATATCCAGATTATCGGGATCAATGCGGGGCGTCTGGGCTTTATTACCGACATCGTTTTGGAAGAAATGGATGTGGAGCTCCCGAAGGTGCTCGCTGGCGAGTTTACCAAAGACGTGCGCCCGCTTCTTTATGCCGATATTGTGCGCCGTGGGAAGGTGGTTGCAAGCGGCGTTGCCGTGAACGATATTGGCGTCACGCATGGTCGCGTGGGTGGCATGGTCGAATTTGTGATTTATGTGAACGGTCAGCAGATGTCGAGCCAGTTAGCGGACGGTATTATCTGTTCGAGCCCCACAGGGTCGACCGCTTACTCTCTAGCGGCGAATGGTCCTATTATGCACCCGAGCTTAGCGGGGCTATGCTTAGTGCCCGTTGCACCGCACACGCTCTCGAGCCGCCCCATTGTGTTACCGAGCGACGCGAAAATTGACATTGAAGTCATCAAAGTTCGCGATGCGGTGGCATACTTTGATATGCAAGAGTTTTTTGATGTGCAAGCAGGCGACAAGTTGAAGATTCGTCTGAGCGAAAAGAAGATGACGCTCCTTCATCCGCTCGACTTTGACTACTACGATATCTTGCGCCAAAAGCTCAAATGGAATTACATGCCGATTGGGGACGATCAGCCCACGGCGAAAAAGCCTCACGCTTAAAAGAAAGCGATAAGAGGCGAGAAACGTTTTTCTCCTATCGGGAGACACCTCTTTATGTTGCAGAGCCTGAGTTTACGTGACTTTGTCATTGTCGAAGCCCTGAATTTGGATGTCCGCCGTGGTTTTACTGTTTTAACGGGTGAAACGGGGGCAGGGAAGTCCATCTTGATTGATGCCTTGGGTATTTTGCTTGGCGGTCGTGCCGACGCAGATGTGGTGCGTGAAGGCGCAGAACGCGCGCAGATTGTGGGCGAATTTACGCCAACAGAAGACATCACCCATTGGCTCGTTGAAAATCAGTTGGATGACACAAACAACTTAATGCTTCGTCGCACGATTGATGATAAAGGACGCTCTAAGGCTTGGATTAATGGCGTTGCTGTGACGGTGACGCAACTGCGCATTTTGGGGGAAATGTTGATCGATATTCACGGTCAACACGCTCACCAGTCCCTCTTAAAACCCCTTTTTCAATTAAAGCTCTTAGATGATCATGGTCAGCATGGCGAACTCTTGAAGGCTGTGAAGAGCGCCTACCACGAGTGGCAAGACGTTGCGCGTAAGCTCGATGAGATCACGAACGACGCAGAGCGCATGGCAGAAAAAGCTGAGCGCTTACGCTGGATGATCGACGATCTGGAAGCTCTGATGCCTAAAGCGGGCGAGTGGGAAGAGTTAAACGCGAAACACATCCGTCTCACCAACAGTGCTTCCATTTCTGAGGGGCTCGATGAAGCACTTCAAGTCTTGACCGAAGGGGATGAAGCCGTCTCGATGCGACTCTCTAGCCTTCATGGTCGACTCTCCTCGCTTTCCCGTTACGATGAAAAGTTAGCGGATATCGCGGAGACGCTATCAAGCGCGATTGAGCTTGTAGAAGAAACGGGGCACGATATTTCGCACTATCTTGATCGTAATGATTGGGATGAAGACGCCTACGAAGAGTTGGATCGCCGTGTGTCGCTTTACTACGACCTGTCGCGCAAATTCCGCACTGAGCCAGAAAACCTGGCTGTGCTCTTAGATGAATCGCGTGCAGAACTCACGGAGCTCACGACAAAGCAGGACGAAGCGGCGCTCAGAAAAGAAATGGAACGCTTGAAGGCGGTCTATTTTGAAGCAGCAAAGAAACTCTCGGAAGCTCGTCAGACGGTCGCAAGCCGTTTAGGGCAAGAAGTCACCGAGCAGATGCAAACGCTTGCGATGCAAGGGGCGCGTTTTGAAGTCTCTCTAGTTCCTTCTGATCCGACAGAGTTAGGGTTAGAGAAGTGCGAATTCTTGATAGCAGGGCACGCTGGTGTGCAAACTCGCCCCCTGATCAAAGTCGCCTCTGGCGGGGAATTGGCTCGCATCAGTTTGGCGATTTCAGTGATCACCGCGCAAGTGACTCCAGTTCCTACACTCATTTTTGACGAAGTTGATAGCGGAATTGGCGGCGCAGTAGCTGAAGTTGTCGGTAAAATGCTAAAACGACTTGGCGAAGAGCGCCAAGTGCTCTGTGTGACCCACTTGCCTCAGGTGGCATCGTGTGGGAATCAACACTGGCGCGTTGAGAAGCACTACACAGGGACCACGACCGTGAGTCAGTTGCGTGTCTTGCATGGTCCAGAACGAGTGGAAGAAATTGCTCGTATGTTGGCAGGGGCTTCTATTACAGATAAAACGCGAGCACTCGCAAGCGAGATGCTTGAGGAATAAAGGAACCATTAATGGGTTGCTCAGTACTAATTTTGGCCAAAAATGAATCAGCACATCTTGCCGAGTGCATGAAGAGCTGTAGCTCTTTTGCAACCGAATTTGTGGTGATCGATGACTTTAGTACGGATGACACGAAAGCAATCGCTGAAAGTTTTCCTAATACGCAAGTTTTTCAGCGCGCACTCAATAACGACTTTGGCACGCAACAAACCTTTGGTTTAACGCAGTGCAAAGAGCCCTGGATTTTCATGATTGATGCGGATGAGCGCTGCACACTAGAGCTTGCCCGTGAAATTGCTGAGATTGTAAAAGGTAAGCCTGATACGGCTTACTGGGTGATGCGCATTAACCATTTCGCCCAAAAAGAAATGCGTCACGGCACGTTGTCGCCAGATCGAGTGCTTCGTTTGGTCCCGAAAGAAGGCACCACGATGCAGGGTTTGGTGCACCAGAAAACTTGTGTGACTGTGCCTCAAAAACGCTGTAAAGCGACGTTAAAGCACTACACATATCAAGACTGGTCGCAGTATGAGCGCAAGATGATGCTCTATTCGACAGTCGCAGCCCAGAAGTATTTTGAAGAAGGAAAGCCTTCGCACTTTGTCGTTGATGTGCTCTTTAGACCTCTAGTGTCTTTCTTGAAAATGTACATCTTCAAGCTTGGCTTTTTAGATGGCACTATGGGCTTATTGCTTTCTCGCCAGTACGCGAACTATACCATGGCGAAATACATCAAGTTGGCAGAACTCTATCGCCAGACAAAGCAAGGAAAATAAAAGCCAAAAAAATGGAGCGGTCTCTCACAAGGATTCCGCTCCAAGTTTTTTTGTTTTGAAAAAAAGATTAGGCACCCAGGATTTCGTGAATCGTCTTCACTACTTCATCCACACTAGCCCAACCCGACTTAGCGTCGCCCAACACGCGTGCGTCTTTATTCCAAGGACGTGTGCGTTCAATTTCCGTGACACCCACAAGCGTAATCTGCTTAGCTTGCACAGCGGCAGCCACGTGGCTCACACCAGAGTCGTTGGCAATAACGATCTGCGCTTGCTTCGCGAGCGCGGCGTAGTTTCCAAGCGTTGTCGGTTCGAGAATCGTCGCATCGGGGCAGGCCTTACGGTTTTCTTCCACTTCACGAGCAGAGGGGAAGATGATTGGTTCAATGCCCATATCACGCAAAGGTTTGCAGAGCTCATTGAAGTGTGCCCAAGCTTTTACCTTCCCGTGGTGCAGACCTCGCGCTACTGGTGCGAGAAGCGCAAAGCGCTGCGGAATCTTGAATTGCGCCATCAAGTTGCGAGCAGCGGCTTCGTGACGAGCGAGCACTTTGAGCCCTAACTCTTCAGGGGCTTTATCCCAAGCGGGCGTACCACCCCAGCGGATAATCGCTTCGTGCGCAACGTAGAAGAAGCGCTCCACTTCGTGCATGACGCCTGGTTCTGGAATGGCTTTATCCAAAAGGAAGCGGCGACCATCCGTCGAGAGCCCAGCGCTCTTAATACGACCAATCGAAAAGAGAAGGGCCGAGCTGAAGGAATTCGGGAAGAGAAGTCCTTTGGGGTTGGGACCCACATGCTGGCTTAAATAGCGAATACGCATGAGGTCTTCGGTGACATGGCCTTCAATGGGGTCAAAACGCCAACCCATGCCACTCATCAGATCTTCGGCCCAACGCTTACCAGCTAACATCGGCGTGAAACCACTGGCTTCAAGGAGGCGCAGCGCTGGAAGGGCCATACAGCAGTCGCCTACGTGGTTGGGAAGACGACAAAGAATATTAGGCATGAAAACTCCGAGGAGTTGAGAGAGAAAAAATCGTTATCTTTCTATTTTAGCAAGAGCGATGACGATAGAGGAGGGCTAGTTGAGTAGAGGTGCGACTGTATGTAAGGAAGTTAACTTAAAAAGCCCCCACAATTTCCTTTCTACTCTGTATGATGATGAGATTGACAAAATTCTTTTTCCCGCTTGATTTTCAGTGATGAAAGACAAAATTCCTTTTTTGCGAAACCCTTATTTGAGGCGCCTTTTTGGCTACTTGCCTCCCTATAAGGGACTTCTTGCGCTCTCGGCCATTGCCATGGTCGTGGGCGGTGGTGCATCCTCATTAATTGCCATGATGCTCGGTAAGCTCACCGACATGGGGTTTTACGATAAAAATCCAGATGTGCTTTATTGGGCACCGATTGCGTTGATCGGGATTTCGGTGATCTATGGGGGCTCGCAGTTTTTGAGCGCCTATTGGCTCGCGAAAATTTCGCAGTCCATTTTGCGTGGTTTGCGTCTCACGATGTTCCAACGTTTGCTCGCTTGGGGCGATTGGTCTTATCAGGAAAATCGCTGCGGGAAAATTCAAGCGAAGTTTATTAACGAAGCAAGCGTTGCGCTGGGTGGTGCAGCAACCGTCATGACGACGATTATTCGCGACTCAATTCAGATTGTCTGTTTGATCGCGGTGCTCATCTATCACAATTGGCAGTTAACGTTAGTGACTGTTGTGATTGCGCCAGCTTTGGCTGCTGTGCTCCGTTGGGTGAGTAAGCGTATTAAGGCGATCACGAAGATGACGCAGACCTATTTTGGCTCGTTAATTACGGTAATTTCTGAAGCTTATGAAGGCTCTCGCGTGGTGAAGATTTACGACGCGCGTAAGTTTGAAGAAGAACGCTTCTCTGAGGTGAATGACCAGTTGGCGACCTTGACCCTGAAGGCTAATAAGGTGAACGCTGCGGGTACTCCCTTGACGCAGTTAATCACGATGGCAGGCGTGTCGGTCGTGATTGTGTTCGCTTTGATGCAGGCTCAGCAGGGCATTATCACGATTGGCGAATTCACGACGTTCTTGTCTGCACTGCTCCTTTTGATGAACCCGGTGCGCCACCTCTCAAACTTAAATGGTACGACAGCGGCAATGACCGCAGCTGCAGAGAGTCTCTTTGGGATGCTCGATATTGAACCCGAAAAGGATCCTGGCACCACGGAATTGAAGGACGCCAAAAGGGCGATTCGCTTTGAACATGTGTCTTACCAGTATGCTGGTGCAGAAAGAAAGGCGGTCGATGACTTTAACCTTGATGTGAAGCCTGGCGAAGTGATTGCTTTGGTGGGAACCTCGGGTTCTGGGAAGTCCACGATTATTAACCTCTTGCCGCGCTTCTTGATTCCAACAGAAGGTGAAATCTACTATGACGGGCACGCTCAGTCCTCGTTGACCTTAAAGAGCTTGCGCGAACAGATGGCCTTGGTGAGTCAGGAAGTGACGATTTTTGACGATACGATTGCCGCCAATATTGCTTATGGTTGTGCAGATCGTGTGTCGCGCGAAGAGATTGAAGCGGCCGCAGATGCAGCGGCTTTGACGGATGTGATCCGTGCTTTGCCCGATGGGCTCGACACGAAGGTGGGCGCAGCGGGTAGTGCTTTGTCTGGTGGTCAGCGTCAACGTATTTCGATTGCGCGAGCGATTTTGAAAAATGCTCCGATTTTGCTTTTAGACGAAGCAACGAGCGCGCTTGATACCGAAAGCGAAAAGCATATTCAAGAGTCCATTAACGTGCTGATGAAAGGTCGCACGACGTTTGTGGTGGCTCACCGTCTTTCCACGATTGAAAAGGCGGATCGCATTATCGTGATGAAAGAGGGTAAAGTGGTTGAAATGGGGACGCATAAGAGCTTACTCGCACAGGGTGGTTCGTATGCCAATCTCTATAATATTCAATTTAGTCAGCGCGCTCAGAGTGAGGCTTCTGAAGAGGAAGTTCGCGCTCCCGCGGCAGGCTAAGTGAAAAGAATTTTGTGTTGCCTCTTTTTTGGTTGAAGGCTTCCTATGGAAATCTGCGTTTTTGACATGTTCCGCGTTGGTCTTGGTCCCTCGTCTTCTCATACGGTGGGACCTTTGCGCGCAGCCAAAGCGTTTGTAGATACGTTAATGGAGAAAAATCTCCTTGAAGGCGTCTCCGCCATTCAAGTGGAATTGATGGGGAGTTTGGCCGCCACAGGCCGTGGACATGGCACCGATATCGCAACCATTTTGGGGTTGCTTGGTGAAACGCCAGAGACGGTTGACCCCGACACAGTAGAAGCACGCATTCAAAAAATTCGCGAAGAAAAACGCATCTGCTTAGGGGGCAAACACTGGGTGGATTTCGATCCAGGTTGGGACATTCGTTTTGAACCCGATCATGTACCCGAATACCACACCAACGCGATGGAATTGACGGCCCTGCGCCGTGATATTCCGCTCTACACTCGCCGCTACTATTCGATTGGCGGGGGCTTTGTGAGAGCCGCGCAAGAAAATAACCCAGAGCTCCCTGAAGAAGAGAAGAAGGCCGAGGAGGAAAAACCTCTGCCTTATCCCTTCACGAACAGCACTGAGCTGATGGCTTGGACGCGAAAGACGGGTTTGAGCATTGCCGAGATTGTGCGCGCTAACGAGAGCGTGCGTTTTTCTACTGAAGAAATTAACACCAAACTCGATGCTGTTTGGGAAGTGATGTCGCAGTGTATGGATCGCGGTTTCCGCCAGAGTGGTGTGATGCCGGGTCCCATGAAGATTGCGCGTCGCGCCGCCAAAATGCGTGAAGCGCTCTCTGCGCATCCGGACGATCCGCTAATCGTGCTCGACTGGGTGAACGCGTATGCGATTGCCGTTTCAGAGGAAAACGCCTCGGGCGGCCGTGTGGTCACGGCTCCGACAAATGGCGCAGCAGGCGTGATTCCCGCTGTCGTGAAATACTACTTAAAGCATGTGCCTGGCAGTACGCTTGAAAAAGTACGCACCTTCTTTTTAACAGCAGGCGCAGTCGGGATGATCTTTAAGCGCAACGCCTCGATTTCTGGCGCTGAAGTGGGTTGCCAAGGCGAAGTGGGTGTCGCTTGCTCGATGGCGGCGGCTGGGCTCACTGCAGTTTTAGGTGGCACCCCAGATCAAGTGGAAAATGCGGCAGAAATCGGGATGGAACATAATCTTGGCCTTACTTGCGATCCCGTCGCAGGGCAGGTCCAAATTCCTTGCATTGAACGTAACGCCATTGCGGCTGTGAAAGCCATTAACGCCGCTCGCATGTCCATGCGTGGCGACGGCTCACACTATGTGAGCTTAGACCAAGTCGTGCAGACCATGTATGAGACCGGGCGCGATATGCAAAGTAAATACAAAGAAACGAGCCGAGGTGGGTTAGCCATTCGACTAGTAGGCTGCTAAGCCAAAGAAAAGAAAAAAGGAGAGAGGTGAGCTCATGGTGGTTGGGATTATTTTTGGGATTTTGGCGTGCATGATTTGGGGGGCGGTCTATATCGCCCCGCTTCTTGTGCCAACCTACGACCCAGCCGTTCTTGCAACTGGACGCTATGTCATTTTTGGCATGCTCTCGGTGGGGCTTGCGCTCTCGCAATTCAAAGAATTTCGCCACTACAAAATCGCCGACTGGTATCAGGCGCTGTTGCTGGGCGTGATTGGGAACATCTTTTACTACTGGGTCTTGGCGATGTGCGTGAAGTATTCGGGTGCGCCGATTGCAGGCGCATTCACCGCCATGATCCCGATTCTTGTCGCCATTATCGGTAACTCCCAAGAAAAGGCTCCCGAACGTCGCGTAGCCTGGTCTTCCCTTGTGATTCCGCTTTCGATGATCATGGTCGGCATGGTGTGCTTAAACGGGACCGAATTTTTCTACTTGGTGGGTTCTGGACGCGTTTCCTCTTCTGACTTCTGGATTGGCGTGGCCTTTGGAGCAGTCTCGCTTTTTGTCTGGACTTGGTACCCGCTTAAAAATGCGGCTTGGCTTCAAGCAAACCCTGCGCGCTCGCCTCGCTCTTGGGCCTCCGCACAAGGGGTGGCGCTTTTCCCCGCAGCCCTCTCGCTTCTCGCTTACTTCTGGTGGAGCGCTCCTGCGGAAACGGGCTTTTTTGGCGACGAACCCACGAAATTTATCCTCATCTGTGTGGGCTTAGGGATCGTGTGCTCTTGGGTCGGGATTGCGCTCTGGAACCAGATGAGTTTGCGCTTACCTCGTGCTCTGGGCGGCCAGATGATCATCTTCGAGACGATTTTTGCGGTGATCTACGCGCATATCTGGCGCGAAAGCTGGCCCTCGCTCTTGATGACCGTGGGGATGACCTTCTTACTCGTGGGGATTGCACTTGCCATGCGAGTCTTCCGACGTGCACGCGAAAAAGTGCACGTGGAAGTGGCAAATTCAGAAGCCCAATAACTGAGGATTGCGCTAGGAGTCACGCTCTTTTCGCAAAGAGAAAGTCGAAACTCAGTACAATGAATACACCTTAAACCATTAAAGACACGAAAGTGACGCGAAAGGCTTGCGCACTTCTCGTGTGGCTCGAAGGCTTGAGCGTGAGCTCGCTCTTCTGGCACAACGATTGAGAACAAAAACTGTGGAAAATATTCTGATTAACTGCACGTCTCGAGAAACGCGCGTAGCGATTCTCGTCGATGGCGTGCTCCAAGACCTCTTTATTGAGCGCACGAAAGCGCGTGGTCTGGTCGGTAATGTCTACTGGGGACGCATCGTGCGTGTGCTCCCTGGGATGCAAAGCGCCTTTGTCGATGTTGGCTTAGAGCGTACGGCCTTTTTGCATGTCTCCGATATGCCAGAGGCGCACCAGGAAGAGGGCACGGTGCTCCCAATTGAGCGCATCCTTCACGAAGGACAATCCGTGATGGTGCAGGTCTCAAAAGACCCCATTGGCACCAAGGGAGCCCGCTTAACAACAGTGGTGTCGCTTGCTGGTCGCAAACTCGTTTACCTTCCTGGCGACAACCATATTGGCGTTTCTCAGCGTATTGAAAGTGAAGAGCAGCGTGAAGCGCTTCGCGCCATGATGACAGCATTGCGCCCACCTGAAGAAAAGGGCGGCTACATCATTCGCACGAGTGCAGAAGAAGGCGCAACCGAACAAGAATTTTTGAACGACATGGCATATCTGGGCCGCCTTTGGGGAAACATCAAAGAGCGCGCAGGTAAGAGCCAAGCCCCGTCTCTGCTCTACCAAGATTTGTACCTTGATCAGCGTGTGTTGCGCGATATGGTGCACCAAAATACGGCGAGCGTTGAGGTTGATAAGCCAGAAGCTTATGAAAAACTCATGGACTTTGCTGAGCGCTTTGTGCCGATTGCAAAAGACCGCTTGAAGCTCTACGAAGGGGACCTTCCCCTTTTTGAATTAAATGGCGTTGAACGCGAAATTGATCGCGCACTGCAGCGCCGTGTGGACTTAAAGAGTGGGGGCTATTTGGTCTTTGACCAAACGGAAGCCATGACCACGATTGACGTCAACACCGGGGCTTACGTAGGTAAGCGTGACTTTAGTGATACGGTCTTTAAGACGAACTTAGAGGCTGCGCAAACGATTGCACGTCAGTTGCGTTTACGTAACTTGGGCGGGATTATCATCGTCGACTTTATTGACATGAGTTGCGATGAGCATCGCGAAGCGGTGTTGACCGAATTGCGTAACGCTATTTCGACTGACCGCACCCGTATGACGGTGAGTAACTTCACGGAATTGGGCCTTGTGGAAATGACGCGTAAGCGTACTCGCGAGTCGCTCGCTCACGTACTCTGCGAGCCTTGCCCGATGTGTGAAGGGCGTGGCGAAATCCGCACGGCACGCACGATGTGCTACGAGATCATGCGCGAAATTGTGCGCTTAAATAAGCAGTATCGCCAGACAAAAGAATTTCGTATTGTCGCGAGCCGTAGCGTCATTGATATGCTCATGGAAGAAGAATCCCAAGCGCTTGAAATCCTGCAAGCGGCGGTCGAAAAACCGGTACAGCTCGAGCTTGAAACCGGCTACAGCCAAGAGCAGTACGACGTGATTCTTGCATAACGAAAAAAATACTCTCCAACACATAAACGACTCAACTAACCGAAAAGACAGGATAAGGACACAGAAAGCAATGGAGAATCCAACATTTTATTGGTACGACTTCGAGACATTTGGTTTGGATAAGGAGACTGACCGCCCCTCACAGTTCGCTGGGCAAAGAACGGATTTGTCGTTTAACCCCATTGGCGAAGGGGAGGTGTTTTATAACAAACCCTCGATGGACTATCTCCCTTCTGCGCAGAGTTGTCTTTTAACGGGCATTACCCCTCAGATCTGTATGAGTGAAGGGGTGGTGGAAAGTGAGTTCGCACAGGAAGTCTGGAACCGCTTAAATGAGCCTGGCACCATTAGCTTGGGCTACAACAGTCTCACTTTTGACGACGATGTGGCGCGTTTTCTTTTCTGGCGCAATTTTTTAGATCCCAATAGCCACCAGAGCGAGAATGGTTGTTCGCGCTGGGATATCTATCCTCTCGTTTGTGCCGTGTGGGCATTGCGAGGCGATGGGATGAATTGGCCTCGTTGGGAAGATATTAGCGTGCGTGACTACCCAGCAGCCGAAGGCCGCACGGGCGTTTGCATGAAGTTGGAATTTTTAACCAAGGCCAATAAGATTCCGCACAACCGTGCGCATAATGCTCTCTCTGACGTGAACGCCACGATTGGGCTCGCGAAAAAGATTGCGGAAACGGAACCTCGCCTCTGGCAATGGGCGTTTGAACATCGCTCTAAAGAAACGATTCGCGCAGCGCTCGAAAAAGGCCCCGTGCTCTGGATTCATCCGCGCTTTGGTCAAAAGCGTGGCTACGCCAAAATTGTGCAGATGATTGGGCTCAACCCCCGTAACGAAAACGAAGTTTTTGTCTGGGACTTGGCCTACGATCCTGAAGGCTTGGCAAAGCTCTCGCAAGACGAAATTCGTGAACGCCTCTTCCCCAATAAAGCTAAGAGGGAAGCGGGCGTGATTCCGCTCCCAATTTACCGTCTCCATGTCGATGAAGCACCTTTTGTCTGTGACAACTTAAAAGTGTTAACGGACGAGCGTGCGGCGCACTTTGGAATCAATAAAGAAGGGGCTGTTGCCAATGTGCCTAAGCTTCTTTCGCTTTTGCCTTCTATGCAAAAACCGATTCACGATTGGGTGGAAGAAGCGACGCGGCCCGAACCGCTCGATGTGGACCAGGGGCTTAAATCTGACAAAGAGCTCTCTGTCCACGATCGCGAACTTTGCAAGTTTGTCCGAGGCTACGAACCCGAACAATTGAGTCGTGCGATTGAAGCGGGCAAATTGAAGTTTGACGATGTGCGCTTGGACGTGCTTCTCGCTCGCTATCGTGCGCGCAATTGGCCAGAGTTGATGAGCGCCGAAGAGCAAAAAGAGTGGAAGATTTTCTGCTCTAAGCGCCTCTTCAAGGGCGATAGGGTCAATCGTACGGTGACGGATTACTTTAACGAAATCGACGCCTTCCAAGAGATCATTGGTGAGGATGAAGAACTCACCGCTCTGATGGATACGCTTTATACCTGGGGTGAATACGTGGGGAGCGAACTCTCTGACGAGTCTCAGGAATAAAGACACAAAAAAAAGAAGCGTAGACGCCAACCACCAAGACAAATAACAAAGACAAATTTTTCATTTTTTTGAGAGGACCTAATATGACTCAAAAAATTACGAAAGTGGCCTTTATTGGCCTCGGGGTCATGGGTTTTCCCATGGCAGGACATCTTCAGAAAGCGGGCTTCGCGGTGGCGGTTTATAACCGCACGGTCATGAAAGCTCGCGAATGGGCAGGCGAATATGGTGGCCAATGGGCTCCCACGCCTCGCCAAGCCTCCGAAGGGGCTGAGGTCGTCTTTATGTGCGTTGGCAACGACGACGATGTGCGTAGCGTTGTTTACGGCGAAGACGGCGTTTTAGCTGGCATGACGGAAGGCACAGTGCTTGTAGACCACACAACGACGAGCGCTCGTTTATCAGAAGAACTTTTCACCGCAAGTAAACAAAAGGGAATCGACTTTATCGATGCTCCTGTCTCGGGCGGTCAAAGTGGCGCGGAAAACGGGAAACTCACGATTTTCTGCGGTGGGGAAGAAGCTGTCTTTGAACGGATTGTTCCAGTCCTTCAAGCCTATGGCGTTTCGATGCAGTGTTTTGGCCCCGCGGGAAGCGGCCAGCGCGCCAAGATGGTGAACCAAATCTGTATCGCAGGAATCGTGGAAGCGCTCTCTGAAGGGATTGCCTTTGGCGTCAATGCTGGACTTCCGATGGAACGCGTTATGCCTGCGTTGAATCTGGGTGCTGCTGGCTCCTGGCAGATGGAAAACCGTTCTCGCACGATGCTCGCAGGCGAATTCACTTTTGGCTTTGCCGTTGACTGGATGCGTAAAGACTTGGGCTTCGCGCTCGATGAAGCCAAGCGCAACGGTTCGGAATTGCCCCTTGTCGCGCTCGTCGATAAGTTCTACGGCGAAGTGCAAGAAGCGGGTGGCGGCCGTTGGGATACCTCTTCCTTGATTACTCGCCTTCCACAAAATGTCAAGAAATAGCCAAAGTAGGTGAACTTTAGCCATCTTTGCTAAAATAGATTAATTATTGTGACAAAAAGAGCTTCATCCACTCTCTTTTCTTCGCAAAAGAGAGTGGTGAGAGTCCGTCATCAATCAAGCATGGTAGAGGTTGAAACACGCCCAAATGGCTGCAGCCTCGCTCAAGAAAAATCTTTTTCGTTTTGGAAAAAAATAAATGAGTTCTGACACCGTCACGCCTGATACCCCTCAGACGACAAACTTCATTCGAAACATCATCGAGGACGATCTCGCGAATCACGCCAATGAGCCTCGCCTCTGGTGCGGTCATCCTGCCCCTTATTCCGAACAGGAAAAGGGTCAAGTCGACACCGCGAAGATCCGTACTCGTTTCCCGCCGGAACCCAATGGCTACTTGCACATTGGTCACGCGAAGAGTATTTGTCTGAATTTTGGTTTAGCCCGCATGTATGGCGGCGCTTGCCATATGCGTTTTGACGATACGAACCCTGAAAAGGAAGATCAGGAGTACGTTGACGGGATTAAAGACAGCGTGCGTTGGTTGGGCTTTGACTGGAAGTATGAAGGGGAAACGAACCTCTACTTCGCAAGCTCCTACTTTGACTACATGTACGCTTTTGCGGAACATTTGATCAAGACGGGCTACGCCTACGTCGATGAGCAAAGCGCAGATGAAATGCGCGAAAACCGCGGCACGTTGCGTGAACCAGGTCGCAATTCTCCTTACCGTGAACGCTCCATTGAAGACAACCTTCGCCTTTTCCATGAAATGCGCGATGGGAAACATGCTGAAGGCTCCATGGTCTTGCGTGCCAAGATCGATATGGCTAGCCCCAACATGAATTTGCGTGATCCGGCGATCTATCGTATTCGCTTTGCCGAACACCATGCGACGGGCAACCGTTGGTGCGTCTACCCGATGTACACCTTCGCTCACCCGATCGAAGACTCCTTGGAAAACATCACCCACTCGATTTGTACGCTTGAGTTTGAAGACCAGCGTGCTTTCTACGATTGGGCCTTGGAACGTATCATTCCAGTGCTTCGCACGCCGCAGTACGAAGAAGCCTTGACGATTTTGCGTCAGATGGCCGCTGGCGAAGACGCTCGTGCGCTTGACTTCGTGGCGCGTGTTGTCGCCGCTGCGCCGCAGAAGCTCGGCAACAGCTTGCCTGAAGAAAAGGCCAAGGCGATCATCGCTTCGTGGAACGGCGTTGTGCCGACGGAATTTAACGATAGCGTGGCAGAGCTCTTTGCCTTGATTCTTGAATTCCCAGAAAACTTCACGCCGGTGATGCAGGCGGGTTTGGCTGTTGTTCGCCCGAATTTCTTCTTGCTCTCGCACCAGTATGAATTCAACCGCTTGAACCTCACCTATGTCGTGGTGAGTAAGCGCAAATTGATTCAGCTCGTGAAAGAAGGCTATGTGGACGGTTGGGACGACCCGCGTATGCCGACGATTGTGGGCTTGCGCCGTCGTGGTTATACGCCAGAAAGTATGCAGCTTTTTGCTGAACGCTGCGGCGTCTCGAAAGTGGCTGGCGGTTGGATTGACTACTCCGTTCTTGAACAGGCCTTGCGTGAAGACTTGGAAGAACGCGCTGAACGCCGCGTCGCTGTGATGCGTCCCTTGAAGCTCATCATCGACAACTATCCAGAGGATTTACAGGAAACGCTTGAAGCGCAGAACCACCCGCAGCACCCAGAAATGGGCTCTCGCCAGATCACGTTCTCGAAAGAACTCTGGATTGAAGAGGAAGACTTTGCAGAAGTTCCCCCGAAGGGCTATCGTCGCTTGACGATCCCAACGGACGGCACCGAAGCCAAGCCTGTTCGCTTGCGCTATGGCTATGTGGTCGTGCCCACCTCCTTTGATAAGGACGAGTCGGGTAAGGTCGTTGCTGTGCACGCCAAGTATCTCCCTGAAACGAAGTCTGGTACTGACGGCTCGATGTCTGTGAAGACCAAAGCAACGATTCACTGGTTGGATGCCAAGACAGCTGTGCCCGCGGAAATCCGCGTCTACGATCGTCTCTTTAACGTCCCGCATCCTGACGAAGGCGAAGGCAACTTCTTGGATCGCTTAACGCCAAACTCCAAGGAAGTGCTTGCTTCTTACGTGGAACCCGCTGTAGCCAACGTTGAGCCTGACACGAAGTTCCAGTTTGAACGTAACGGCTACTTCGTCTCCGACCGTGAAGACCATACGGCTGAAAAGCCGGTCTTCAACTTGGCCGTTGGCTTGCGTGATTCTTGGGGAAAGTAATCCTCAGGATTAACTGATCAGGGAAGGGTGGTTTGACCAAGCCACCCTTTCGTTTAACTAGACCATAAACTCATTGATTTTTTTACCACCGATGAAAAAACGACTTCTTCGATTCCTTCGTGCGAGTCTTTTCCCGCCCACCATCGTTTTATTTTTTTTGCTCGTACGCTACATGTTGGGCTATTCGCCCAGCTGGGCTGTGGTGCGTGATGCACTTTGCGGTTTTGCGATTGCAATTTTCGTTTTGAAGCTTTTCAATGCCTGGGGTTTGCGCATTTACCTCGGGATTTGGGCACTCTTGGCGTTGGGCTACGGCGCGGTGGGACTCACTTATGGGGCGGTGGATAAAAACGCGATTGTCGCCCTGATGACCACAAACCCCGAAGAGGCACGGGAATTTTTGGTCTTAATACCCCGCTTTGTGTTTGGCTTTTATGGGGCGGTGATTGTGCTCTATGCGCTTCTCTGGTGGTGGAGTGGCATTAAACGCAAGGGCTTCCCAGATAAAGTAGGCACCATTCGCAGGCTTGACCCTTATCGCAAAGGGCGTTGGGTCGCGATTGCGCTTGGGATTTTGGTGGTGGTGAACGGGGCATCCGTCGTGCGAGCGCTCATCAAAAATATGCCAGGCCTTCACATCTGGCGCATTAATGAAGTGGTGCTCGCGCGTGATGTCGCGCGCTCCTACTTTGATATCAAAGAGGATGATAAACAGCGCTCTATTTTTGCCAAAACCGTGCATTGGAACGTTGCACCGCTTAAAACGCCGGTGCTTCCCGAGTGCGACACCTGCGTGCTCGTGATGGGCGAGAGCGTGCGCGCTGACTTTATGGGCGCATTTGGCGCGCCTTGGAAGAACACCCCGTGGATGAGCGCTCAGCCTGGGATCAAGATGACAGACTTTTTGTCGCCAGGCTACGCCACTGTACCTTCGCTCGTCGTAGAACTCTTTGCCCCAAACCCCAAAGGGGTTGCGCCTTTTGGGGACAACTTGATCACGCTTGCTAAAAAGGGTGGTTTTGAAACCGCTTGGTTCTCGAACCAAAAAAAGCGCAGTGCCGATGATTCTCCCATTACGGTGGTCTCGACCTTTGCGGATCACACCTACTTCACTGAAGACGATCCTACAGTGCTTCGCTCTGATGAAGCTCTTCTCGCGCCGATTGCGAACTATGTGAAAGAGGGAAAGACTGGGACCAAGCGCTTTATTTTCGTGCACCTCTATGGTTCGCACCCCATTGCTTGCAATCGCACGGGCGGAAAATACACCGAATGGTTTGAATCTGAAGAGCTCTCTTGCTACATCGAATCGATTCGCCGTACGGATACGCTTTTGAAAAACCTAGCAGAGGCGCTCAATGATTCGCCCACGGCTGGCAATTGGAGTATTCTCTACACTTCGGACCATGGACTCCACTTTATGGAAACAGGGGAGGGCTGGGTATTGAAGCATGCAGGCGAATTGCAGGATTCCTTTAAAGTGCCTTTCTTTGTGACGGGTTCGAATTGGAAAACCGCTAGCGTTGTCCCTGAGCAGCGAAGCGGGCGCTACTTTAGTTTGATGGTGGCTGAGTGGTTAGGACTCAAAGCCTCAGGTCCCTTTAAAGCACCCGTATGCAATTGGTATAAGGCTGAAGTCTGTGAAGACCAAAACCAAGTGCGTATCGGCTATAAAGCATTTCAACCGATTGAGAACTTGAAATCGTATTCGGTCACAGACTTTATACGAGACCATCCCCAAAAGTAGCGACCATCGACTTTGTCGAAATCACGTCAAAAATGGCGAGTTGTGGTGAGTTCGCAACAAGGATTTTGTAACTTTTCATTGGTGAGCGGGAGCCTTTCTTTTTAGAATGTACTCCCGCTTAGTATTTGCAAAGGCTTGAGCGAGTAGGGAGTGCTTGAAATGAGACTCGTTTCCTCGGGTTTTTCCCTCTCCCAAAGGTGGTGCAACTAAAAAATGTCACTGAGAGAGCATTCGACTTTTTCTTCTATTGTGGTAATATCATTCTCGCTCCGTTAAGGAGTTTGTACTCTCGACAAACATAGTCTCCTAACGGTCAAAGGTGAGAGGCTTTTCTCCCACCGACGTTACCCTCATAAGACACGATTCCCCGTGTTAAGGTGACGGAAATAACAACAAATTATTTGAGGTTATCATTATGAAGAAGTTGATCGTTGTTGCTGCCGCTGCTCTCCTTGCTGCTGGTGCTGCTCAGGCCGCTTACAAAGACGGTTCCTACACTGGCGAAGGCCAGGGTCGTGCTTCCAAGATCCAGGTTCAAGTGGATGTCAAGGGTGGCAAGATCGCTGACGTTAAGGTTGTCAAGCACGGTGAAACCGACATGATCATCGGCGCTGCTCAGGAAGAAATGCTCCCGAAGATCGTTGAAAAGAACGGTGTTGACGGTGTTGATAACGCCGCCGGTGCTACGCTCTCCAGCGAAGGCATCCGCGCCGCTGTTAAGGATGCTCTTTCCAAGGCTCAGTAATAGCTTGAGGCTTCCGGTTAGTGCTTAATTGACTAACCCATTCCTCAAACCAAAAGAGGGGGATACCGTAAACGTATCTCCCTTTTCTCGTTTTTTACCTCTGTGAAGGTTTATTCATGTCTTTTGTGCGTCAAACATTGTTAGCTAGCCTGGTAGCACTCGCGCTCGCGAGCGTCTCGGTGGCTAACGCAGAAGAAGCTAAGACCACGACCACCAGCGAGCCCAATGAAGCCAACGTCGCCACGATTCAGTCCGAAGGCGAAAACCGCTTTGCGGTCACGCTCAATACCATGCACATGGGGACCATTATCAACATCAAGACCTACGGGAAGACGAGCGAAGAAGCGCAGCGTTTTGCCCAGAAGGCTGATGAACTCGCTGGCGAATACGATGACCTCTTAACGGTGCATCGCGGTAGCCCGCTTAATCAAGTGAACGTGCACTCGGGAGAAAAAGTGCCCGTTCCGGCAAAGATTGCTGAACTCGTGCGCCGCTCGGTAGAACTTGCCGCTGAGAGCGATGGCGCATTTGAACCGACGATTGGTGCGTTGGTAAACATTTGGAAGATTGGTTTTGGTGGGGAGCATGTCCCGTCCTCTGAAGCCATTCGTGAGGCTGTTAAAAGCATTGACTACCGAAAAGTCATCGTTGGTAAGCTCGACGATGGGCAAGATTACGTCCAGATTGCCAAAGGGCAGAGCTTAGACTTGGGCGGCAGCGCCAAAGGCTATATCGGCCAGAAAATGCAAGAAGAGTTAGAAAAAGAAGGGATGACCCAAGGCGTGTTGAGCCTTGGCGGCAACATCATTACGATGGGGATGCGCCCTGATGGCACGCCCTGGCGTATTGGCCTTCAGCACCCTGAAGAAGAACGTAACGCATACTTTGGCTATATGCTTTCGTCCGATGAAAGCGTCATCACCTCTGGCGCATACGAGCGCTACTTTGTCGAAAACGGCAAGCGCTACGGGCATATTCTCGATGCGAAGACCGGGCAGCCGGTGAAGACGGACGTCGCGAGCGTTTCGATTGCCTCGAGAGACGGCACGGAAGCCGACGGCCTTTGCACCGCGTTTTTTGCGATGGGCTGGGAAAAAGCGATGGACTTCTTAAAGAAGCGCCCTGACCTCAAAGTGGTGCTTTTAAACGCAGATATGAAAACCATTGCCTTGACGCCTGCCGCAAAGAAAGTCTTTGTCTTAACTGACAAAGAAATGACGGAAAAAGTCGTGGAATAATTCTTCGCGTCAAGCTTGAAAAAACGAGAGATCACATTCGGTTCGTAAAAAGCCAGTGTGGTCTCTTTTTTTCATCTTCTCATGCCCTCAAAGTGTGTTAGATTAATTAAACTTGACTGAGTCTATCTTGAGTGCGCACGGCGCCCCTTTTTCTTTTCCCTTTTAGGATTCATTCCTCATGACCGAACCGAGATTTGTCCACCTTCGAATGCATACTGAATACTCTGTGACAGACGGGATCACACGTATTGACCCCGCGATTCACAAGGTGGCAAAAGATGGCGGTGTGGCGCTCGGCATCACTGACCTGATGAATGTCTTCGGGGGGCTTCGCTTTTATACGCACGCTCAAGCTGCAGGCTTAAAGCCTGTGATGGGGTGCGATATTAAGGTGAAAAATTCTGGTTTCCCAGACAATCCTTACCGCATGGCGCTCCTCTGTATGAATCACACGGGGTATCACTCGTTGTGTGAACTCTTAACGCGTGCCTTTTTAAGTAAGGACGATGAGTATCGCGGTCAGATTGAAGAGGTGTGGTTTGATGAAGAAGGCGCAACCGAAGGATTGATTCTTTTAACGGGTGGCCCAGATGGTCGCTTGGGACGCTTGATTTCCTTAGGGATGGAAAAAACGGGTCCTGCGGAGCTCGCGCAATGGGCAGAACGCTTCCCTGGGCGACTCTATGTGGAACTCCAGCGCGCAGGGCGTCCCAACGACGAATCGATTGTGCGCTTTTTGGCAAACTTGGCGGCGGAGGCTAAGCTCCCAGTCGTCGCGACGCACCCCATTCAGTTCTTAAAGAAAGAAGACTTTGAAGCGCATGAAGTGCGCTGCTGTATCGCAGAAGGCTATACGCTCTCAGATCCGCGCCGCGAAAAGCGCTACAGTGCGGAGCAATATTTAAAGAGTGAAGAAGAGATGTGTGCGCTTTTCGCGGACATCCCTTCGGCCCTCGCCAATAGCGTAGAAATCGCGAAGCGCTGCAATTTGGACGGCGTCTTGAGTAAGCCTCAACTCCCTCACTTCCCCACACCAGAAGGGATGACGCTTGATGACTATATGGATCATCTGGCGCATGAAGGTTTGGATAAGCGCTTGGCGTTCCTTTATCCAGACGAAAAAGAGCGCGAAGAAAAGCGTCCACAATACGAAGAGCGCTTGCAGTATGAATTAGGCATCATCAAGAAGATGCAGTTCCCTGGCTACTTCTTGATCGTGCAAGACTTTATCAATTGGTCGAAAACGCATGGCGTACCAGTGGGCCCAGGGCGAGGCTCTGGTGCTGGGTCGCTTGTGGCTTATTCGCTTGGGATTACCGACTTGGATCCCTTGAAGTACGACCTCCTTTTTGAACGTTTCTTGAACCCAGAACGTGTGTCCATGCCTGACTTTGACGTGGACTTTTGCCAGTACAACCGTGACCGTACGATTGAGTACGTGAAGGATACCTATGGTGCTGACGCCGTGAGTCAGATTGCCACCTTTGGTACCTTGGGCGCTAAGGCCGTGGTGCGCGACGTGGGTCGTGTGCTCAATATGCCTTTTGGTAAGGTGGATCGTCTCTCGAAGATGATTCCTGCGATTCCAGGGAAAAACGTCACGCTTAAGGAGACGCTTGAAACCGTTCCCGAATTTAAAGAAGCCACGGAAACCGACGAGCAATATAAAGAGCTCCTCCGTTTGGCTACTCCCCTGGAAGGCGTCACACGTAACCTCGGGATGCATGCTGGGGGCGTTTTGATTGCGCCAGGGAAATTGACGGACTTCTGTCCCCTTTATAACTCGGACGGTGCGCCAGAAAACACGATTAGTCAGTACGACAAGAAAGACGTGGAAAACGTGGGTCTTGTGAAGTTCGACTTTTTGGGCTTGACGACGCTCTCGATTCTGCAAAAAGCCAAAGAATATATTGATGCCCTGAATCCTGGCACCGACTTTGAACTCGAGCGTATCCCCATTGACGATAAGGAAACGTACGACTGCTTCCAAAAAGGGAACACCGTTGCGATCTTCCAGTTTGAATCCCCTGGGATGCGTAATTTGCTTCGTGACGCAAAGCCAGACTGCCTAGAAGACTTGGTGGCTTTGAACGCCCTTTATCGTCCGGGTCCAATGGATCTGATTCCAGACTACATTGCACGTAAGTTTGGTAAGCAAGAAGTGACCTACTTGGACGATCGTATGGAGCCTGTGCTTCGTGAGACCTACGGCATTATGGTCTATCAGGAACAGGTGATGCGTGTGGCACAGGTTGTGGGCGGCTACTCTCTGGGTGGCGCAGACTTACTGCGTCGCGCCATGGGTAAGAAAAACGTCGAAGAAATGAAACGCCAGCGTGCTGTCTTTGTGAAGGGCGCGGGTGAGCGTGGCGTGAAAGAAAGTGTCGCCACGGAAATCTTCGACTTGATGGAAAAGTTCGCTGGCTACGGCTTTAATAAGTCGCACGCGGCTGCTTACTCCTATGTGGCCTACCAGACCGCCTACTTGAAGGTGCACCATACCGCCGCCTTTATGGCAGCTAACTTATGTATGGTGATGGATCAGGCGGAAAAGATGAAGGCCTTGCTTGACGATGCGAAAGCCAACGGCGTCAGCATCCTGCCTCCTGACATCAATAAGTCCGATTGGTTCTTCACGGCTCCTGACGCTAAGCACATTCGCTTTGGCTTAGGCGGCATCAAGAATATGGGCCAGCAGCAAATTGAACAGATTATGCAAAGCCGTAAGGAAGAAGGGCCTTTCAAGGACATCTTCGACTTAACGGCGCGCGTGCCAGGTATTTCGGCGCGTTCCTTGGAGCAGCTTATTCGTGCTGGTGCTTTCGATTCGATTGATCTCAACCGTGGTCGCCTCTTTGGGAATGTGAAGCAAGCCGTGACCGCTGGGCAAACCGTGGCGGCAAGTGCTGGTCAAAGTAGCCTTTTTGGCGAAGCCGAAGAGGAAGAACGCGTGGTCAATTGGGTGGATGCGCCCTCGTGGGCAGGTCCTCGCCAGTTGCAAGAAGAAAAGGCCGCGCTGGGCTTCTGGCTCTCTGGCCACATGTTTGATTATTACGCCAAAGAAGTGAAGCACTTTAAGACGACGCCTTTGCAGAAGGTCGCTGCGCTTCAAGCGCCTAAGGGCGGGATGGAACTCCGTATCGCAGGGATTGTCACCGATACGCGTGTTATTCAAGGCAAGAAAGGTCGCTTTGGCGCAGTGATGCTCGACGATGGAGAGTCGTCCCTTGAAGTGAGTTGCTTCTCGGAAGTGTGGGAAAAATATCGCACGCTCTTTGAAGTCGACAATCTCGTTTGCCTACGAGTCCACGTGCGTTGGAATGAGTTCCGTAAAGCCAATAGCATCAGCGTGGTTGATGCGATGGGGATTGAAACCTTCCGCGAACGCACTGCTGAACATATCATGCTTGATATAGAAGCTTGCTCCAATGAAGACTTTGAGGAGTTAAAGACCATCGTGAGCGAAGCGAGCGCTGATTCAGGCTTAAATGTGGGGGTCACCATCCGCTCGAAAGATTTGGTGGGGACGCTTTATTTGCCTGTGACAGTTCGCGCTTCGGACGAGGTGATCGAACAGTTTGCGCAGCTCAAGGGTGTCACAGCTTCTCACGTAGCATACCCTGAGAGATAAGGGCGCTAGGCCTTGATACAATAAGAGGAATTCAAATTCCGTTGAGTCATTCGCACCGTTTTTTGGAGGTTAGAGACAATGGCGGTAGACAAATCATCGATTAAAGGACTCCCCGAAGGAGCACTTCTCCAGGCTGGGAAGGTGCGCAAGGTGTACGTCAAAGTGCCCGTGAAAGGGAGCGCCAAAGAGTTTGTGCGCGACTATATCGGGGAAGTGATCGATGACGTCTATGTGCCGTACGAAAAAGCGGCGCCAAAGAAGGCGAAAAAAGCTGCTGCGGCTAAGGCTGAGAAGAAGGCTGAAAAGAAAGTCGAGAAGAAGCCCGCTAAGGCAGAAGAAAAACCTGCCAAGGCTGAAGCTGCACCAGAAAAAGCCGTCAAGAAACCCGCTTCCAAGAAAGTGATTCCGATTGCGCACCCGCTTCCCGTCTTTAAGAAGTGGGATGACAAGATGGTGAATCAGTTGCTCGACGACGGTTACATCGAAGAGGCCGCTCAGCTCGTGATGAACGGGAACCCTTCTGTTATTCCGCGTGGCTTTGTCGAACTTTTCCGCTTCTTTAGTGAAAATTCCACCTGGGCTTGCGTGATCAAGGATCACTTTGGCGAATATGCGCAAGGCGTGATGGGGGTGGCAAACTACTACCTCTTAAATAGCTGGCGTAAGCTCGGCGAATACTCTGACTTCCGTGCAATTGCCCCAGGCGCAACGATGCCTTTGGAAAAGCTGGGCGCGCGTCTTGAGAAAATCCGCAAAGAAAAGGTCACGAAGCGCGATCGCGTGGGTCGCAATTACATCGTGCAAGTTTTCCATGGCGAAAACATGGACGTGGGGCTTTGCGAACATCCTTTCTTCGTCAATATCTTTGATATTGCCAATCAGTCGAGCGTGGCGGGCTACACCGTCGTGCAAGAAAATAACGACACGATTCCAGGGTCCTTGGACTTGGTTGAAACCGCGGTTGACCAACTGCTCAATACCGGCTCTATTTTGAAGGGTGCAAATCCACTGCTCACGCTTGATGCGAACGCCTGTTCTTTGGCGGAAGCAATGCAGTTGGGTAAGAACAATGTTCGCTCGTTAACCTTCCTCTGCGCTGCTGACTTAGGTAACGCAGAAGTGCAAGCCTTGATTGATAAGGCCGCACCGCGTTTAAAGGTAGAAGCCGCGCGTGGTCACGGTAAGTACGCTAGCGTCACTGTGCCCTTAAACGACCCTGCCAAAATTCAAGCGCATATTTTCTTGAGCACCGATGCGGCTGTGCGTGAACGCGTCGCCAAAGAATTTGCCGCAGGGCTTCGCGCCTTTGAAACGATGTCTCCCTTGAGCCGTATTCAAAGCGATTGGCGGCGCTTTTTTGTGCTCGACAAGAGTGGAAATATTCTCTCTCGCCGTGAAGAGATGATTGAAGTCTATCGCCGTCAGGCAGGGCACTGGGTGCTCTTGACGAACGGTGTGCCTGATGCACAGCTCGCCATGAACCTCTATAGCTTTGCCTATGACCAGCAAAGCGTGGTGACAGGCTTCTGCCGTGCTGCCTATGGTGAACTTCCACGCCATCCGATGTTGGACGACCCGAAGGCACTCGTGGCGATGGTGAACACCATGGTGGCCTTCTCGGTCTTCACGCACAATAGCTTGGATAAGAAGATGAACGGCACCGAACTCTACCGCCAGGTAAGTCTCTACGACGCGTTCCGCTTCATGATGAGCTATGCGCTCATGCGCCACGAAAATGGCACCTTCTTCAACATGGTTGGACCAGAAGGGAAGCGCTTCTTGAAGGCTTTAGGGCTTGATGCTAAAGATCGTGTGAACGACTAAGCAGTAGTCATTTAAAGAGTTCCGGCCCCTGATCTATCTATAACACGTCCAATAATTCGGAAGTGTTTGGTGTCAGGGGCATTAATTTTTTCAGCTGGAAAAGTAGGATTGTCAGAAACAACAAGAATTCCACCGTCCAAAAGATCTCGCAATTTGCGAATATAGAGCTTTCCCAGATATGTGAAGGCGTACACTTTCCCATCAGCTAATTCAGTATCGGCTGTGTTCACGGTCACTAAATCGCCTGTACATAGCAGGGGTTTGATCGAGTCTTCTATGATGGTAAAAACAAGCAAATCCTTGGCGGAAACCTCCTTCTCTTTGAACCAGTCCTGATCATATACACGACCCTTTTGGTCAGAGAGAACTTTAAAAGAAAGAGTTCCATCTGAATTTTCTTTAACGTGCGTGAGGACACTGGAATACTCACATATTTCGGTTGGGCGTTTTGCGTAATCTGATCTTTTAAATGGGGATCTTTCCTTAACTCAGTGGGGGATGCTGTACCAATTCCTTGAATCAGCCAGTTGGGAGAAATGGGCAGACTAGAGCAGATATTCAGCGCTGCCTGAGCATTGATTCCTGTGGTTTTGCCTGAAACCCAACCGTTTACAGAAGGCTGTTTAACTTGAGCAATTTTGGCAAGATCAGACTGATTGAGATTGTACGTCTTAAGTATCCAGAGAATGCGTTCAGATAGCGTCGTACCCATGCCAAAAATCCTAAATATTTTCCAAATTTTACGAAGACTAGATCTTTTAATTTTACAGGAATAGTCTTCGTAGAAATTCTAGAAATAGATAGGGAAAATAATATTGCAGATCATAGAGTGAGATGCTAGTCTAGAATTCAAAAATTCCGTTAAAAGTACACCTCTTTTTTCGAGACTAGAAAAGACCATGGATAAAGTGCAGAACACACCACTCCCTTTTGTCCTTACCGATAAACAGTTAGAAAAAGTTCCCAAAGGAGCGACTCTTAGCTTTAGAGAAACTATTCAGCGCACACCAGAGGGGCTAGCCTACCGAGCTTACGTGGCGGAATACTACGATGAAGTGGCAAAACGCTACGTCTACGTTGGCAGTAAGCGCATAGAAAAACTCAAGGGCAATAAGCTGAAGACATTTGAAAGCGCGCCTCGTGAAAGAAAGAGGTTTGAACGACTCAACGTTGCGCACCTCACGACGGAGGATGCAGGAACTGTCATTAAACACGGCGCTCGAGAAAAGAAACCTACGAAACCCTCAAATCTCAAGGTCTATAACTGCCCCTATCACATTAACCGTTGGCACATTCTTTCCGCCCTTGTGATGGCTACAGTTACTGAAGGCATCGATTCTTTCAATAGTTGGAGCTTTTTTAGGGAGAGAGCAAATCTGTATCGAGATGCACAGTTCTATGGAGACAAATGGTGTGTTGATCGTCTGCCAGAAGAAGCGTTGCTTTATTTATTCTTGCTCCATCAGGACGGCGGCTTCTTCGATATTGATGAAGAGGGCTTTGAAAAAGTGGCGAGCGAATTGCGCCACTCAACGCCGTCGGGTCCTGCACCAGTGAGCACTGATGATCCTATCCTTTTTTCTTCCTATGAAAACCAGTACTGGGGTCCTTGCCTACATCTACTCTTAGGGCTTGATCCTGAAACAGAGAAGACTTTCATGCCTTTGATGTGGTTCTGGGGGATGAACCTGGCGCATTCTCTGGTGACCGCAAGAGAAGATAATGCAGACCCTCAAATAGCTTACGCCGTGCTAGAAGCGGGTGGAAACTACTGTTTTGAAATTGGTTCTGGTCCTCTTCAGAAAGAAATTAAAAACTATCTCTACCGAGCTATGACTTGGATAAGAGCGAGTAGGGATGTAGAGGTATCAACTGATCGCGAGTTCGAGTGGAGCTATCATCTACTTCCTGCCGATAAGTTTAAGCCAGAAAACACGACTCTCTGGCCTGGTTTAACTGAAGGTACAGTGGCGAAACTAAGCAGATATAAGAAAACAGAGAAAGGCTATGAGTCCTCCGAGCATTATTTCGTGTGTTCGCTTGGTTATGAAGACGAGAAGACGCCTGATCGAATGGAAGAAGCTTTTTGCAGTATGCCTTATTTACAAGAGCCCTCTCCCTTTCTCTATGACATTATGTGTGAAACAAAACAGTTGAAAGCTCGTAACCCAACAAGACTTGCGTTTGAGGCAAAGCTCGAATTTCTGAGGAAAAAGTTGGGAGACCACGTTCTTTCTGCTCTTGAATGGCGAGGTTTCCCTCAGCCCGAAAGAGAGCGGCCGATGTTCGCATTTGAGAGAAAGGTTAAACGGGAGTAGCTTTTTCTCGCCTTCTTGAGACTGCCTACTGGCTTTCTCTCCTTTTTATGAGATACTAACCATTACATAGCGAGGCGACTAAATCATCGTCTCGCTTCTTTTAGAAGACCAACAGCATAGAGACACAGCCATGCTTAGTAATTTTGACGTCCTAGAAAAGTACTATCCCACAATGGCGAAAGCCGCTAAACAAGCAGAGGTGGATTTCCGAGCAGGTGAGTTTCAGCATTGTGCACGGCAGTTGAGAGCATTTTTAGAAATTGCTTTATACATCTTTCAAAAGATAGATTTGACTAAGGATGATAAACCGCAGGTTAAAGACTTGATCAAGGATGTCGTAAAAAAAGGCATGCCGTGGGGGATTTTGCAACACTGTAAGTCATTACAGTTCGAGGGGAATCAAGCCTCTCACACCAAATTCCAAGCAAACGCGCAAGGACGAGTGGAGTACGTCTACAAGGTCTACGATAAGTCGAGCTCCAAATCACTCTTGAGGGATGCTTATGAAGTTGCCAAATGGTTTGTTCAGGACCGAGACCGTAGCGTTAAGTACCCTCCTTTTGTGACGCCAGACGGCTCTGACATCCAACATAAAGAAGCCCCCATTCCAGTAGCGAAAACACATTTTAATAAAGAGCAAGAGGAAATCATTGCGCTTCACACTGGGTTTCATTTAGTGCTCGCGCCTCCTGGGTGTGGAAAAACGGCCGTTTTGACGGAGCGCATCGCCCAGGCGATTGATAAGGGGATTGACCCCGAAGATATGCTCTGCCTCACGTTTACCAATCGTGCTGCGCGTGGCATGCAAGAGCGCATAGCTGAGCGAATTGGACAAACAAGAGTTGCAGGGTGCTATGTGGGTAACATCCACCGGTTCTGCTCAAAATTTCTCTTTGATAAAGAACTCGTCCCTGAAACTTCTGCAATTCTTGATGAAGAAGATTCCAATGACGTGGTCTTGCGCCTCTTGGAGGAAAATGGCATTACTGGTTTGAAGGCAGACTATAAGCCCTATGAGTTGGGCAATATTTTGCGCTACATCACCACGAAAGCGGATTTACTTTACCTTGAGGCACGCAATTTCCCAGTAGAGTTGCGCCCTGCCTTGCCAGAGTTGCCTAATCTTTTAAAGAATCTCTCAGGTCAGGATTTAGCTTGGTTGACGCAAGGCGCAAAACTCTTCTTAGAGCACAAAACTGAGCAGAATTTGCTTAACTTTAATGATCTGCTTTACCACGCGTATGAAGAACTGAGTAAACCCAATTCTGCTATGAAGCGCTACCTCTGGATTCAGGTCGATGAAGTGCAGGATCTCTCTCCCTTGCAGTTGAAACTGGTGGAATTACTTTGGGCTAAAGATCAACCTGGTAGCGTTTGCGTTTATCTGGGCGACGAGCAGCAGGCAATCTTCTCCTTTATGGGAGCAAAGCTTGCCAAGTTGATGGAATTGAAAACGAAGGAGACGGTGCTCCATCGTCTATTCAGTAATTTCCGCTCGCCAGATTACTTGCTGGAAGTATTCAATAAGTTTGCGGTGCATGAGCTTCGTTGCTCAGAAGAATTGCTACCGAAAGCCATGGTGCATGAACCTCCACCCAAACAGGCATTGCAGATGTCTCGTTTTTCGACGAGTGGCAATGAAGAAGAGGCAGTAGCTGAAATGATTGCTCAAGCCCCTAAGGGTGAACGCACAGCGATTCTCGTGAGCAAAAATGCCTCTGCCGACTCCATGAGTCAGCGCTTGAATTTGGCTAACATTGCACACTTCAAGATTTCTGGGCGAGATATTTTCTATTACGATGCAATCAAGACAGCCACGGCTTACTTGGATGTGTTGATGAAGCCATATCAGTACTCTCCCTGGGCTAAGTTGATTTATCGCTTGAATAAGCGTGATGACGTCAAGCTCAAAGATATTCGTGACTTTCTCTGGAGAAAGCTACCGCTCTATGGTCTCTTGCCTTTTGACTTGATGGTTTATCAGTCGCCAGAAGAGGATAGTGCAGAGCCGATTAGCTACATTGACGACTTCGCTAAAGCCTACGAAGGAGAATTGGTGGTTTTTGATACAGAAACCACAGGGCTTGAAGTTGGTGTAGATGAAGTGGTGCAGATTGCCGCAGTCAAACTTCAGCACGGTAAAGTCGTTGATCGTTTTGAGCGCTTTTTGAAGGTTAGCCGTCCGATCCCACCGATGTTGGGTAATATCCCTAATCCGATGATTGAGGAGTACGCCAAGCACAAGGACCAATTAGAAGACCCAGGCATTGCGCTTTGGGATTTTATGGACTTTGTGGGTGACGCGCCAGTGGTGGGCCATAATGTGGAATATGACTGTTCGATTGTCGATTCGCAAATGCTGATTCTCCAAAAGCAGCTTCGTGAAGTTGAAGCTCAGTTGGGGGAAAAAATTTCAGCAGGAAGAGCGCCACTACAAAAGCGCGTTGATACGTTGATGCTCTCTTATGCCTTTGAGCGTCAGATTTGTGAAATGAAGGGATTAACTCGCTTGAAGTCGCACAAGTTGAAAGACATGATCGCAACGTTGGGACTCGCTGGCGTGAATTCTCACAAAGCAGATGATGACGTCGAGGCGACCGTTAATCTTTTAGAGTGGTTCTATACGCATGCGGATGAGCGAGCAAAAAAGCGTCGCGAATTTAGGAATCTTCCCAAGATTCGTACGATGAGTGAACGCCTGCGCACGCAGTTCTTAGATCTCTATCTCTCGCACAAAGAATTGATGTTCTGGGTAAAAGACCCAGAGAGCGAAGCGGTTTTGGTACAGGTATTCCGTGAATTTATTGAATGGTTGCCACGCTACACCGAGCAGCAAGATGAAATCGCAACCTTGCTCACAAAGCTCCCGGTGATTTATCGCTATCTCGATCAGGAACTCATCAATAAAGAGGCACACAGAACGCTCTACGCGCAGTTGCAAGCTTATCAGGCGCAGATTGCCGCGCTGAGAGAAACCGATTTATGTGGGTCCTCAGTGATGGAGGAGAAAATCTTCATTTCAACCGTTCACAAAGCGAAGGGTCTAGAATTTGAGAATGTGATTGTGATGAATGTGGTGGATGGGGTTTATCCATTCTTCTCGAGTAAGACGACTGAAGAGCAGCTTGAAGACGCCAGAAAACTCTATGCCGCGATGACACGTGCGAAAAAGACTTTGCATATCACGTATAACGAAGAGCCCAACTGGGCTGGTTATCCGCGGAAAAAGAGTCCTTTCTTGCCAGCGATTGAAGAGTATTTCAACATAAATCGAGGCCCGTAATTTTTCTAATAAAGAGGGCGCTACCCCTTGACCTCGGAGCAGGTCAGGAAGAAGCGCCCTCTGTCCTCATAGACGGTTTAAAAGCGGTTTAACGTGTTTTGCGTTCTGTATTGGCGGCAATAGCCATACCAGCCACTTTACGTGCCAAGATAGCGGTCGGATCTGCGAATGCAACAGTCTTTCCAGCGAGCGGGTACGCATCACATTCATCCAGAATCAAGGGCAACTCCGTGCAACCCAAAATCAACACGTTGCAGTTGTGCTCTTCCACTAGGTACTGTGCGGCAGCTAAGAGTTCGTCTTTGCAAACACCATCACAGAACCCAGCCTTGGCACCCTTCGGGCCATAAATGGCACTCATGACGAGTTTCTGGTGTTCTTCATCGGGTACTGACAACGGAAGCCCTAAAGCCCTAGCCTTGTTCCCATAAATGCCCGTGGCGATCGTGCCAGAAGTGGCGAGAAGACCAATACGTGGTTCAGGGAAGCGAGCTTTAATGTCTTCCAAGGTTGCCATCTGCATATCCACAAACGGAATGCGAAGGCGTGGCGCAATGGTGGGCAAGAAAGCGTGAGCTGTATTGCAAGGTACGATGATCACATCGCAACCGTCACCTTCAAGGCGTTTGGCAGCATGGTACATCGCAACCGTTGGGTCTTTACCGTCGTGCAATAAGCATGCTGTGCGATCAGGAACCTGCGGATTTTCTTCAATCGCGAGTTTGATATGTTCCTGGTCGTTTGTAGCGGGCGTCGCTTTCACAATCTTGTCAAAGAGGTCAACCGTGGCGGCTGGTCCTAAACCCCCAATCATCCCGATCTTGAATCCCAAGGGATGGCGAGCAGGTGGGCATTCAATCGCTTTCTTTGCAACGGCAACGAGGTCATCAGAAGGATTGACCCCAATCACAGGAAGCGCAACTTCCGTCTGCACGTCTTCCGCATAATTCCCCACAATACCGCTCACGATAAAGAGCGCGTCGAGCTTATGCTTCACGCCTTGGCAGGCGGCATCAAGCGACATCATGGCTTCTTCACGTTGTAGAGCAAGAGGATCTTCAAGATAGGAAACGGGTTCCCAGAAAAATTCAATAGAAACTTCGGCATTGGCGTCTTTGGCGGCGCTACGCAGATCGTCTCCCAATTTACGAGCTGCGCAAGGGGCGAACCCTGCCACAATGCCAAAACGATAGCGAGGAGTACAACAAGTGGTCATAACAAAAATCTCCATTGAACGCTCTAAGGATCAGTGAGGAGCTGCAGTGGTCTTATCCTGGAGAGAAAAGAAGCAGACTGGTCGTTGATCGCAGAGGCGAAATCAAAAAAACAAGTCGTTTTTCTCGAGATGTGTCTCAAACTCAGTGTACTTCAAAGTCCCTTGGAGAGGAACTATAAAAAACAAATCTAGAGAAAAATGAAAGGGACAACAGGAGGAAAAGTTGCCCCTTTCAGGCAGATAAGCGTTGATTAGTAGAGGATGTTAGACAAGCCTAAACCAACAGCCACAGCCACGATCGTCGCTACAAGGCCAGGGATCATGAAGGAGTGGTTTAACACATACTTACCGATGCGAGTCGTACCAGAACCGTCAAAGGCGATAGCGGCCACCAAGGAACCATAGGTCGGAATGAAGAAGTAACCATTCACAGCCGGGAACATGGCGATCAAGGTCTGGCAAGGAATACCGAGTGCAGCACCCAAAGGCATCACGGCACGTGCCGTAGCAGCCTGCGAGTAAAGGAGCACAGAGACGAAGAAGAGCACGAAGGCAAACGTCCAGGGCATAGCCTTAGCGATGTCACCCACGGTAGCAATCAAGTCAGCCTTATGAGCACCCACAAAGGAGTCACCCAACCAAGCAAGACCGAAAATACCGATCATAGCAACCACACCAGCGCGCATCGTCGGCGTAGAAACAATCTTGTCAACTTGCGGACGGCAGGTAACGAGAATGGCAACAGCGTTCACCAACATGAAGATTTCGAGAACGGTGGCCATACCGAGCGGCTTTTCAGCACCAGGAAGAGTACGCAAGGAAGGAATCAACCCAGCAACAACAGCAATACCCACGCAGACCAAGAAGACGATAGCAGAGAGCTTGCCAGTCTTCGGAATTTCGCGTTGAGTGTTGCTACCAGCGGTCTTCACGAGACCAGCTTTCACGCGGGCCTGGAAGTCAGGGTCGTCAGCCAATTCTTTGCCCAAACGCATAGAGATCAAACCAGCAACGATCACACCGCACAACGTGGACGGCACACAGATCATGAGGATATCAGTCAAGCCAAAGTCCGTGAAGTTGTAAGCGGCAAACATACCGAGCAAGGCAGCCGTAGCGGCGGACACAGGAGAGGCGGTAATGGACTGCTGAGAGGCAATCGTTGCAACAGCCATCGGGCGTTCTGGACGAATACCAGCAGACATGGCCACTTCATAGATCACAGGCTGCAGAGGATACACAACGTGGCCGGTCCCAGCCAAGAAGGTAAAGAGCCAGGTGACGAGCGGAGCCAAAATCGTGATTTGTTTCGGATTGGCACGAATGATGCGTTCAGCGACAGAGACCAAGAAGTCAATACCGCCAGCAGCGTCCATCGTAGCAGCCGCGGTCACGACGCCCAAGATGATGAGAAGAACGTCAACTGGTGGCGCGGTTGGTGTAACGCCAAAGAAAACGCTCAAAAGGAAAAGACCAACGCCGCCCCAAATACCGAGGCCGACGCCGTTAAAGCGAGCACCGATAAAAATGCAGGCCAGCATAATTACGAGCTCAATCCAGAACAGAATAGACATAGTTCGAATCCAACGCCCTTTCTTAGAGGGAAAAGTACGTTGCTTCTCAAGTGTGATATTGTTTGATTCCGAGACAACGACGAGTGACCCCGACAGTTCTTCCGAAAAAAACAGCGTCCTTTTTTAGGACAGGAATAATCAAAAAGGAACTACAGGGAATAGCAACAGGGCATTGCTACTATTCCCCTTGCAGTCAATCTACCCAACCACAGGGAAGCTTGCTACGAGGTAATTATTTCAACCTAAGACTAAAGTTTGTAGTCAAAAGTTGAATGTTGTCCTATCAAATTTGATCTGCAGAAATATGAGAAAAATCGATAACCTTGATTTCTATCGGATTATTGTGAGTATGGGTCGCACCGGTAGTGCCAAGCTAACAGGGGATAAACTCGGACTCGAGACAAGCAACGTGTTTCGCTGCTTGCGACAAGTGGAAAAAGAGTTAGGAGCGCCGCTTTTTGATCGTGAAAAGCGCCCAATGCAACTAACAGAGAAAGGACGCACGTTTTGCTCTATTGCCGAGCAAATGCTCACTTTGCAAAACCACTTGCTCGACGTCTTTAACGAAGACGTGGATGAGGACGAGGGGTTGATTCGTATCGCTTCGACGGCGGGTGCACGACACAATTTGATTACGCCTGCGATTGTCCAGTACCAAGCGGAGCACCCGAAGGTGCAGTTTGAGTTGCAGGACATGACGGATGGGCATGATCTCTTTATGAAGACCTTGAGTGGTCTTGATAACGATATTGTGTTTCGCTATTTACCAGACAGTCCGCTTCCAGAAGGCGTGGTGATGCGAGAGATTTTTCCCATTCCGTTTTATGCTTGTGCTTCTCCTTGGTACCTCAAGACTCATGGGGCTCCCAGCTCTCCGATCGACTGCAACCAGCACACGGGTATCTTGTTGCAACTCCTCGGTCGCAAATCAGTTGAGCACCTTGTGAAAGATGGTCGATCAGAGCGACTGATGTGGGGAAGTACGACCCGCTTTAATAGTCAGCTTGATGCTCGAGACGCGTTGGTGTTGGGTGCTGGTGTGATTCCTGATTTAGCACTTCCTTATTTTTATGAAGTGGCTAAAGCAGGACAAGCGGTTCCAGTGATGCAAGGTTGGCATCGTCCTACAGCGATGTCGTGCCTCTTTATCGCTTCTGAAGCGATGAAGAAAAAGCGTGTACAGCTTTTTGTTGATTGGCTTTGTGCACGATATAACGCGATTTAGCCCAGATGAAAAAATGGGTTGATGAGTACATGGCCACGTCACAGCCAGCTGAACAAAAGACCAAATAACGGGGCAGAAAGCCTCTAAAGGACAAAATATGTCGATAGTCGATTTCTTCTCTCACACTGCAGAAGGGCTCTTTTTTGAGTGCAATTCTCGCCGTTCTTGGCGCTTTGAACATTTTGGGCTAAAGGGCGAAGAAGGCTTGATTGAGATGCCAGAGGGGAGCTTGTCGACTTCTCCGATTTCCTATTGGTTTTTGCCAGCGGATCCCAACGATAATGCCCCTGTGCATGGTACTGTGCTCTTTTGTAATGCAGGGACGCATAACATGGGGTTTCATTTACCCCAAGTTTCATGGCTCGTTCCTGCAAGTTATAACGTGGTGATGTTTGACTACCATGGAGCTGGATTAAGTGAAGGACGAACTTCACTTTCTGGCATCTTAGAAGATACTCGAGTGGTCTATGAGACGGTTAGCGAGCGCAAAGATGTGAAGGGGAAGCCCCTTTATCTCTTTGGCCAGGGAATGGGCGCGTTTGCCGCTGCTGTGCTCGCTAGTGAACTGCCAGAAGGGACAGTGCAGGGCGTTGTGCTTGAATCGCTTTATGCTACACACAAAGGTTGGATGCTTCGTCGTTATGGTCCAGGGATTGGACATTTGTGTGCGGCGCTTTTGCTTCAAGGAGTGATTAATCCCGTGGAAGCACTTGCTTGTATTAAGCAACCGCTCGTCGTGATTACACCCTCGAAAGACAGCCGTAATCCAGAAAAGGAAGTGGATGAAGTGGTGCATGCCGCGCCCAAACATCGAGAAATTTGGCGAGTTGAGGGGAAGAAATTCTTGGGAGTCTTTGATTACCCCACAGAGTGGCGAGAGCGTTTTCTCGGCTTCTGCAAAGCATCAGCGTAAAAACATAGCGCCACCGTCCTAGAGGATTGGGTGGCGCTTTTTTCAATGCGCTTTCGATGAAGAATGAAAGAGTCTGGGACCAAACAAGTAGACAAAAATCCCCGCCCAAACAAACGTCATCGGGAAGATTTCATCCCACCCAAACTTTTCACCGTAAACAAAGATTCCCAAGCAGAGCACCAGAATTGGACTCAAATACTGGCAGAACCCTAAGAGGTTGAGTGGCAAGTAGTTGGTGGCGTAGGTGTATGCAATGAGTGGCACCGAGGTGATCACACCAGTGCCCACCAATGCCCAAGCCGTGAATTCAAAGTCACCTAAACGAGCAAAGAAAGCGCTTTCTCCCACGTAATAAAGGAATGTTAGCGCAAAGGGAACTGCAATTAAGGATTCAAAGAAAATCGCCACAGCAGGAATTAAGAGAATCCTCTTTTTGAGTGCGCCATAGGTCGCCCAGGTTGACGAGACCCCAAGAGAAATCCAAGGAATTGTGCCGAAACGCCAGAACATGATCGCGACACCAAGAATCGCGAGCGAAACACTAATCTTTTGAAAGATATTGAGGCGCTCACGATAGAACACCACGCCTAAGAGAATGCTGAGTAGAGGCGTTAAAAAGAGTCCTATCCCAAGTTCTACAATATGTCCATTCATCGGTGCATAGATGTTGAACCACCAATTAAGAAGCGCCATCAAGGAAGCCAAGGCGAGCACACCAAACTTCCAGCATTCTTTCTGGAATTTTCGAGCGGTAGCAACGACCGAATGCCATTGACCGCTTAAAACAATGAAGAGGAAAATCGCGAGCGTTGTCCAGCAATAGCGATGTGCAATAACGACCCACGGATCAACAGTGATGATGGCCTTCCAATACATCGGTTGGAAACCCCAAATGATGTAGGCGGAGAAGGCGCAAAAAATGCCGACAGCGTTTTGATTCTTTTCGAAAGCGTCGAGGGTCATTGGGCTAGAGAGAGTCGAAGTGTCTACAAGAGAAATGGTCACTTACCTGATAGTAGACCTTTTAGACGTGAGTCGCAATAGCCTCTAGAGGGGCGTGGAGGAGGTAGGGTAGAAAAAGCAAAAGGGCAACTCAATCGAGTTACCCTCTTTGCAATAATGGGGTGGGAAATGGGACTCGAACCCACGACAACCGGAATCACAATCCGGGACTCTACCAACTGAGCTATTCCCACCATTATTCTGTTTGGCCTGCCCGACAGGAATCGAACCTGTGACCCTCTGCTTAGAAGGCAGATGCTCTATCCGACTGAGCTACGGGCAGATGCGATAAAGCGAGCTTGACCAAAAAATTCTGGTCGGGGTGAAGAGATTCGAACTCCCGACATTCTGCTCCCAAAGCAGACGCGCTACCAGACTGCGCTACACCCCGTGAGAAATAGAATTCTACACGATTGTGAGAAAAAAGCAAATCTAGCTAGCTAAATTTCCATGATTTTTGAAAAAGAGACAGGTTAAAACGGAGAAAAATCGCCATAATCTGTGTGCTGACTGGTGCAATCCTCAAAAAAGAAAATCATTAGCCAAGGCTAGATAAAGAACGCATGACCAAGTCAATGTCGCGGTTTTCTAACTCTTGAATGATGTGAAGATAGGTCTTCTGAGTCGTTGTCATACTCGAGTGGCCTAGACGTCGTGCCACACTAGCGATGGATACGCCAGTAAAAAGGAGCAACGAGGCGTGAGTGTGACGAAGTCCATGTATCGAAATGACCGAAATATTGCAACGCCGACAATGGCGCTCCAAGATGTCGTTAACGGTGGAGTTGTAGATTGCTTCTCCTGGATTAACGAAGATAGGTTCATCTTCAGGGAGCTTTTTGACGAGTGCAGAGAATTGAATTGCCGTTTGCCAATCAACCTGAATCTTTCGAATCGAGGAACGGTTCTTGGTAGGTTGGAAGCCCCCTTTCCCTTTGTAGTTCCAAGTCTTACTAACTGAAATCAATTGATGTGTGAAGTCAAAGTCTCGGGGAGTGAGAGCAAGGGCTTCAGAAAAGCGCATTCCCGTTTTCGCAACGAGCAAAATGAAATAGTCCCAATTGAGTTCACTTTCCAAACGCCAAGAAGCGAGCAGACTGTGCAACTCAAATTGATTGAGATACTTCGTTTTTTTGAGGGCGGGAGTTTTGCCTTTGATGATGGCTTTGCGAGTGGGATCTCGTGGGATAAGACCATCGTCGACGGCGTCTAAGATGGCTCCTTTGAGCTGGTGGTGGAAGTCCATGGTCGTTTGCCGTTCATGATTTTCAGCGTAGTCGTTGAGAAGTTGTTGGTAGGCAATGCGTGTGAGTTCGCAAGTCTTAAGACCAGGAATCAGCTTCTGTAACCACTTAAGCGTCATCAAATACTTATTCAATGTGACCTCACGGATCGCTCCCTTTTTGTAGACATTGATCCAGTTTTCATAGTAAGTGCAGAAGAGATCCGCGCGGGCGGAGGATATTTGCATAGTCAGTCTCCGAAGTGGAGGATGGCACCAGTACAAATACACTATAAAAACTAAACCTAGATAAATCCATAAAAATTTTATGTGTTTTATTTTGTCTGTAGCACAGGGAATAATGAGGTTTCTGGGATGATAGATAGTAAGAAAGCTTGGACTATCACTGGATTTCAGCGGGAGGAGGGGCAGAAAACTTTCGTTGATGAAGAGTAATTAAAGAATCTATCTTGTCAAAAAAAAGACCTATGATTTTTTGTTCAGGATAGGAAGTGATTGAAAATTTTGAATTAAATAAATCTAAATAATTAATAGAATCAAAAGTAGAGCCTGAAGAAATTTTAGACCAATAGCCCGTTTCGTAACTATAGGATAGTAACTGAAAAAGGAAAGAATTACCTGCTATGGATGCAACACCTCTCCCAAGAACCGCTGTATAAGCCGTTTTCCCCATAGCACCAGCAGGAGCTCTGACACTCATAATCAGATCTCCTGGATTAGCTAATTTGGTTTTTTCACTTGTCCATATTCGTGGTGAAACCCAGCCATCTTTTAAATCTGCATTCCCCTGTATAAGAATATATTTACTGGGAGTCAGAGAATAGAATCGACCATCAGGAGACTGCCCCATAGTTATAGTAGCAATACTCCCTAACTGTAACTGTTCCCAAGAGTTCGTATTCCTGACTGCTTGTTCGGTACTTCAAAACAGGCTGAAAAAGACTACTTAGAGGAATAAGTTTCTTTTCTTGATCTTTTTTTGTAACTAGCTATAATGACTAGAATTCGTTACGCTTTACTACCGCGAAAGTAGTTCGTCCCACCTTCGTTATTGTGTTGTTCGCGTTCATCAGGTGAACAGAGCTCCAAGCCACATATACACAGAGGGATCAAGCTGAAAGAATTCTCACCCATAGATATGTTGCTATAGACAAGGTAAAAAATGAACAAACAACAATTAGCCAATAAGATTTGGGCTACGGCCAACCAAATGCGCTCAAAGATCGAAGCCTATGAATACAAGGACTTCATTCTTGGTTTTATTTTTTATAAGTTTTTGTCCGAACGAGAAGAAAAATTTTTGTTGGCTAATGGATATACGAGAGAAGACCTAAAGAGCGTTTCTGAGTATGACCCAGATGTTTTGGAATGGGTGCAAGACAATCTTGGCTATTTCATCGGCTACAAAAATCTCTTTTCTACTTGGCTTTCATTGGAAAGAGACTTTGATGTCTCTAATGTCAGAGATGGTTTGTCCGCCTTTAGTCGTTGCGTATCGACCTCCCATCGTGGAGTCTTTGATAATGTTTTTGAAACTTTGCAAACTGGGCTAAGCAAGTTAGGAGACAGTAGTGGTAGCCAAACCAAGGCCATTAATGGTCTGCTTCAGGTGATCAAGGAGATACCAATGGATAAGCCCAGGGACTATGATGTTCTTGGATTTGTCTACGAATACCTCATCAGCATGTTTGCCGCTAATGCGGGAAAAAAAGCAGGAGAATTCTATACTCCTCATGAAGTGTCTTCAGTAATGTCGGAAATCATTGCACATGAACTGCAAGAGCAAGATGAAATACGAATTTATGACCCAACCAGTGGCTCGGGATCGTTATTAATTAACATTGGTAAAGCAATTTCTCGGTACCGCCCTGAAGGCGACAAGATTAAGTATTACGCTCAAGAGTTGAAAGCGAATACCTTTAACCTGACTCGTATGAATTTAATCATGCGAGGTATTAAAGCGCACAATATCGTGACTCGCAATGCCGACACACTGGCAGAAGATTGGCCTGTAGAAAAAACCAAAAATGAACCCTTGCATGTAGATGCTGTTGTTTCGAATCCGCCATATTCTCAAGTTTGGGATCCTAGCGCTGCACAGCTAGATCCTCGTTTTTCTGGCTTTGGAGTTGCGCCGAAAAGTAAGGCTGATTATGCCTTCTTACTTCACGATTTATACCACCTCAAATCAACCGGGACAATGACTATCGTGCTTCCACACGGTGTTTTATTCCGTGGTGGAGAAGAAGGTGCAATTCGACAAAATCTCGTAGATCGAAATCACATTGATGCGATTATTGGTTTGCCTTCCAATATTTTCTTCGGAACAGGGATTCCGACGATTATTCTTGTCTTGAAAAAAGAAAAGAAAACTAGCGATATTCTTTTCATTGATGCATCTAAGGGATTTACCAAAGAGGGAAAGAACAACAAACTGCGCGCTTGTGATATTAAAAAAATCGTAGATACCTTTATTGCACGAAACGATGTCCCCAAGTACGCACGTGTAGTGACGAGAGAGGAAATTCAACAGAATGATTACAACCTGAATATTCCTCGTTATGTGGATTCCTCAGAGACTCCAGAGCAGTGGGATTTGTATGCATCGATGTTTGGCGGAGTTCCTGCCTCAGAAGTAGAGGAATATCAGGAGTTTTGGGATGCACTTCCAGGGTTAAAGGGGGATCTTTTCAAAGATCCTTCAGCCGCATATCTGCAATTTAAATCTGGGGATGTGGACGAGACGCTGCGTGATAGTAAAGTTGTTCAAAAGTTCAAAAACACCTTTGAAGAAGCTCTCAAAGATCTTCCTATCACTATTAACTCTCAAATTCTTGGCAACAAGTCATTTGAGGAGTTGAATATTGTATCTGCCGAAGATGTTATCGTGAAGCATTTTTTTACTGCGCTAGAAAAAATGCCGTTAGTAGACAAATATGTGGCTTACCAAACTTTCAGCGATAGTTGGGAGACGATTTCTGGCGACCTAGAAGTCTTGGCTATGGAAAAGCTTCCAGCTGCAAAAATAGTCGACCCTAACATGGTAGTGAAGAAAAAAGATAACAAAGAAGTTGAAGTACAAGAAGGGTGGAAAGGCCGGATTTTACCATTTGATCTCGTTCAAGAAAAACGCTGCCGAGTAGAACGTGATGAAGTGTTTAGCTTAGAGGAAAAATTAGCCAATATACCGTCGGAACTTTCGTCTATTTTGGAAGAGCTTTCCGAAGATGACCGAGAAATGTGCAATGCGGCCATAAATGAAGAGGGGGATGCATTTGTTGGTAAAGAAGTGACCAAACTTTTGAAATCATTCAAAGAGGATAATTCTCCAGAAGTGGCGAGCGTGATTTCTCAACTGACGAAAGCAGATGATTTACTGAAGCTAGAGAAGACTCTAAAGAAGAAAGTAAAGGATAAGAAGGCAGCATTAGAACTTCAGACCAAGAGCATCATCGAAGGGCTATCCGAAGAAGAGGTATTCGAATTTTTACGCCTGAAATGGGTTCACCCACTCTATGAAAGTTTGATGCAGTTGCCAGAAGCCCTTTTCCGAGATTTTGCTAACAAGTTAAATGCTCTTAAAGAGAAGTATTCGAGCACCTTCTTTGAAGTTGATCAAGAAATTGCCAAAACAGAAACAGAGCTAAGCAAGATGTTGGATGATCTGGTCGGCAACGACTATGACATGAAGGCTTTGGCTGAATTTAAAGCGTTGTTGGGAGGAAAAAATGAGTAAATCTTTGGTCCCTCAAATTCGCTTTAAAGGATTTACTGCCCCTTGGGAACAGCGTTGTTTTTCTGATATAGCGGAAGTACGTCGTGGGTTAACCTACACCCCAGATCATTTAACAAATACAAAAATAAACTCAATAAGAGTATTAAGGTCTTCTAATATTTTTGATGGCAGCTTTATATGCTCGGATAAAGATGACGTTTTTGTCACAAAAAACATTGTTAGAATAAAAACTATAAAAAATGGAGAAATTCTTGTGACCGCAGCTAACGGATCGTCAGCGTTAGTTGGAAAACACTGTATAGTCCAGGGAGTATCTGATGGCTCTGCAGTACATGGTGGATTTATGTTGGCAGTAAAAACCAGCTTTCCAGGCTTTTTACAGGCATCCATGAACTCAGAATGGTATGAAAAATTTATTAAAATATATTCTTCTGGCGGGAATGGGTCTATAGGAAATTTGAGTGGATCAGTTTTGTTAAAACAAGAGATTCCAATCCCTGAAGAACACGAAATCAAACAAATAGGTGTTTTTTTTGAAAAGATAGATAGTTTGATTACTCTTCATCAGCGTAAGTGTGATTTGTTAAAGAATTTAAAGAAATCACTATTAGAAAAATTATTTCCAAAAAATAATAAAAGTACTCCAGAAATTAGATTCAAGGGCTTTACTGACGCTTGGGAACAGTATAAGTTGGGAGATTGTTCTGAATACACCATCGGCGGGGGTACACCAGATACTTCAAACACACAGTTTTGGAAAGGGGTAATTCCCTGGATACAATCTTCTGATTTAACAGAAGGTTCGTGTTTTCAGGTTAGTATAAGAAAATATATTTCCCAAAAAGCCATTGCAGCATCTGCAACTCGTTTGGTTCCAAAAAACTCCTTATCAATCATTACTAGGGTTGGAGTTGGAAAGCTTGCACTTCTTCCTTTTGACTATTGTACAAGTCAAGATTTTTTATCTTTTGTTAGTTTAAAAATAGATAAAAAGTTTTCAGTCTATGCAATTGGATTGATATTAAATGATATCAAAAAATCGTTACAGGGAACCTCTATAAAAGGAATTACAAAAAATGAAATTATATCTTCAAAAATAATTATTCCAAAAGTAAGCGAACAAAATAAAATAGGATCTACTCTTTTCCGAATTGATTCACTAATTACTCTTCATCAACGTAAGTTGGAAAAATTGAAGAATATTAAAAAGTCGTTGCTTGAAAAAATGTTTGTATGAGTGTGGAACAAGGAGAGAATGGATGACTTTTAACAACGAAGCCGATTTCGAAAAAGCCCTAATTCTGGACTTTTGCCAACATGGCTGGAATGCTGAAATTATTGAGTACCCGACTGAAAAAGACTTGCTTAAAAACTGGGCAGATATCCTTTTCAAAAATAATCGTGGTCCAGACCGTTTGGGAGATTACGAGCTCACAGATGGGGAGATGCAGCAGATATTGGAGCAAATAGAGCAACTAAGAACTCCAGTGAAGTTGAACGGTTTTATTAATGGGAAAACCGTTGCGATTAAACGAGATAATCCTGCAGATAAAGCTCACTTGGGGAAAGAGGTGAGCTTAAAGATATACGATCGCAAAGAAATTGCGGGAGGGACTAGCCGCTATCAAATTGCTCGTCAGCCTCGCTTTCCGTCGGGTTCTATTCGTCATGATCGTCGTGGAGATTTGATGTTACTCATCAACGGGATGCCAGTGATCCATATTGAGCTCAAAAAGAGCGGCATCCCTGTTAGTAAAGCCTGTAATCAGATCGAAAAGTACTCCCATGAAGGTGTCTTCACTGGATTTTTTGGATTAGTGCAGATTTTTGTTGCTATGACTCCAGAGGAAACGCGCTATTTTGCCAATCCTGGAATCGATGGTGTTTTTAACCCTGACTACTATTTCCACTGGGCTGACGTTAACAATGAACCTATCAATGATTGGAAAACCATAGCACTAGATTTGCTATCAATTCCAATGGCTCATCAGCTCATTGGTTTTTATACCATTGCGGATACATCGGACGGTGTCTTAAAGGTTATGCGTAGCTATCAATACTACGCCGCGAGTGCTATCTCGGATGCTGTGATGAAACATCGCTGGGGAGAAGGGAACCAGCGAGGAGGTTTTGTTTGGCATACAACTGGCTCTGGGAAGACGATGACCAGTTTTAAATCCGCGCAGTTGATTGCAAATTCCGGAAAAGCAGAAAAAGTCGTTTTTTTGACGGACCGTATTGAGTTGGGCACTCAGTCTTTAAAAGAATATCGCTCATTCGCTGATGAGTCAGAAAGCGTACAAGCGACAGAAAATACTCATGTTCTACTGAGTAAATTAAAGAGCAAAGATGTCGCGGATACGTTAATCGTCACGTCTATCCAAAAAATGAGCAATCTTCAAACAGAAGAAGGTTTTAACGAACACGACATTGATGTTGTTCGTAAAAAGAAGATTGTGTTCATCGTCGATGAAGCCCATAGATCCACTTTCGGAGATATGCTAGGCGACATTAAGAAGACCTATCCAGATTCTTTATTTTTTGGGTTTACGGGCACTCCGGTGTTCGCCGAAAATGCGAAAAAAGAAAGCGCGCAAACCGATGTATTCGGACGAGAATTACACCGTTATAGTATCGCCGACGGTATTCGAGACAAAAACGTACTGGGCTTCGACCCATATAAAGTCTGTACTTTCCAAGACCGCAAATTGCGCGAATGCGTTGCGTTAGAAAAAGCGAAAGCAAAAAGCATCGAAGAAGCTCTTGCAGATGAGCATAAGCGGAAAATTTATTATCGCTATATGGACAATGTTGAAGTGCCCATGGTTGGCTGCGAAGGAGAAGATGGTAAATGGGTAAAGGGCATTGAAGATTACGTTCCTCCTTCTCAATACAGCACAGAAGAACATCACCGCACAGTCCTGAAAGACATTCAGGACAATTGGGTGACGTTAAGCCACAATGGGAAGTTCCATGCACTATTTGCGACCAGTAGCATTGCTGAAGCGATTGAGTACTATCATCTTTTCAAGGAACACTGGGCGGAGCTGAAAGTGACCTGCCTATTTGATCCCAACATTGATAATGACGATGGTTGTATCGACAAAGAGGATGCGCTAGTCGAAATTTTGGAAGACTATAACAAACGATACAAGCAAGAGTTCACTATGGGAACGCATCATCTTTTTAAGAAAGATGTAGCGATGCGCTTGGCTCATAAAGAGCAACATAAATGGGTGCAAAGTACTCCCGAAAAAGAATTGGACTTGTTGATTGTGGTTGACCAGATGTTGACGGGGTTTGACTCGAAGTGGGTCAATACCCTTTATATCGACAAGATGATGGAGTATGAGAATGTTATTCAAGCTTTTTCTCGTACCAACCGTTTGTTTGGTCCAGAAAAGCCTTTTGGGACCATTCGGTACTACCGTAGGCCTCACACTATGGAAAAAAACATAGAGAAGGCTGTTGCGTTGTATTCAGGAAACCGCCCGATAGGACTTTTCGTTGATAAGTTGCCAGATAACTTGCAACAGCTCAATGAAAAATTTGCCTCTATCAAAGATCTTTTTGAAAAGGCAGAAGTCCCAGATTTTGATCGCTTGCCAGAAGAAATTCCTGTACGCGCGAAATTTGCTTCGCTCTTTAATGAATTTAATAAAAAGCTTGAAGCTGCGAAGGTACAAGGGTTCGTATGGGACAAATTGGATTACCCCGCAGAAGGTGGTTCTATCCATGTTCTTTGCGATGCAACAACTTATAGCACATTGCTACAACGCTACAAAGAGTTGACCGACAAAACGCGTCCAGTCAAAGATCCCCCAGATGATGAAGACGCTCCGTATGACATACGAGGGTATTTGACAGAAATCGATACAGGTCGTATTGATTCAGATTACCTGAACAGCCGTTTCGACAAATATCTGAGAACCTTGCACCGAGAAGGTGTAACGCCAGAAATGATTGAAGAGGCGAAAAAAGAACTCCATCAGAGTTTTGCCGTCCTGAGCCAAGAACAGCAAAATTACGCTAACGTCTTTTTGCATGACTTGGAAACTGGCGAAGCGATGCTAGAGCCAGGAAAGACGTTGAGTGATTACATTACGGATTACCAGTGTCGCGCAAAAGCAGATCAACTATCCAAGTTAGTGCAAGCGCTTGGTGTAGATTTGCCTCGCTTAGAGGAAATGTTGACGCTGAACCTGACAGAGGAAAATATCAATGAGTTCGGTCGGTTTGATGCGCTTCGTAGTAGTGCAGATTTTGCCAAAGCAAAAGCCTTCTTTGAGAAAAAAGAAGGCCAAACTTTGCCACCGCCTAGGGTCTATATGATGATGGATAAATTGCTCAGACGCTTTATCTTAGCGGGTGGTTTTGATATCGAGTAACCCCATTTTCGATGTTTAATTGACGGCGTGATACCTCTTGTGAAGTGTCACGCCGTTTTTCTTAGGAGAAGTTGTGGATGGGAAACTACTGATATTTTTTAAGCCTTCTGCCGTGACGAAGCTCATATTCCCTCGCTAAAATGAAACGATTTTGTATAAAACTCCTTCCCCTTCGGAGAAAGTAACGATGACTGATAACTCGAACGATCCTTTACACGCGAAGAAAAAGGCCTGGTCTGGCCGTTTCTCGGAACCGGTGGACGCCTTTGTGTTGCGTTACACGGCGAGTGTGGACTTTGATAAGCGTATGGCGATGGCCGACATTGACGGCTCGTTGGCTCATGCTGCCATGTTGGCCAAAGTTGGTGTGATTACGGAAAAAGATTTGGAAGACATCCGTCGTGGGATGGCTCAAATTCGTGAAGAAATTCAGTCTGGCAAGTTCGAGTGGCAATTGGAACTCGAAGACGTTCATTTGAACGTTGAAGCCCGTTTGACGGCCCTGATTGGTGATGCTGGTAAGCGTCTCCACACGGGCCGTTCTCGTAACGATCAGGTCGCCACCGATATTCGCCTCTATCTTCGTAGTGAAATCGATGTGATCGTGGAACGTTTGGAACACTTGCAGGACGTGCTCGTGCATCAGGCAGAGCGCGGTGCTGATGTGATCATGCCGGGCTTTACGCACTTGCAGGTTGCTCAGCCTGTGACCTTCGGTCACCACATGCTCGCCTACGTGGAAATGTTTGAGCGCGACCGTGAACGTTTGCTCGACCTTCGCCGCCGCGTGAATCGCTCTCCGTTGGGTGCTGCCGCTTTGGCTGGCACGACTTATCCGATCGATCGTGAATACTCCGCCAAACTTCTTGGCTTTGAAGCTGTGGCTCAGAACTCTTTGGATGCTGTGTCTGATCGTGACTTCGCCTTGGAATTCTGCTCGGCTGCCACGCTCATCATGATGCACATTTCTCGCTTGTCCGAAGAACTCGTCATTTGGATGAGTCAGCGCTTTGGCTTTGTGAAGCTCCCGGACCGCTTTACGACGGGCTCTTCCATCATGCCTCAGAAGAAGAATCCTGACGTGCCAGAAACCGCTCGTGGTAAGACTGGTCGCGTCTATGGCGACTTGATCGCGCTCTTGACGGTGATGAAGGGTACGCCGCTCGCTTACAACAAGGACTTCCAGGAAGATAAGGAACCTGTGTTTGATGCGATCGATACCGTCAAAGACACGCTTCGTGCTTTCTGCGACATGATGGCTGGTGTGGAACCCCAGCCCAAGGCGATGCTCGCTGCTGCTCAGGCTGGTTTCCCGACTGCGACTGACTTGGCTGACTACTTGGTCCGCCACGGCACGCCGTTCCGTACCGCTCACGACATCGTGGGTCAGGTCGTGCGTGAAGCCGCTAACCGCGAATGTGGCTTGGAAAAATTGCCGCTTGATGTGTTGAAGGGCTTTAGCGATGTGATCGGCGAAGATGTTTACGCTGTTCTCACGCTTGAAGGTTCTGTGAAGGCGCGTGACCACTTGGGTGGTACGGCGCCCAATCAGGTGAAATTCCAGGTTGAACGCTGGAAGCAAATCATCGCTGGTCGAGCTCAGCACTAATCACGTCCAATCGAGCTCGATAAAAGAAAAAGTCGTTTTCTAAAACGAGCAGAGTAGGGCACTAGGAAGAGAGTCTGACGTCATGTTGGGCTCTCTTTTCTGTCCTTAGGGAAGAAGGATTTTAGAAGTCTTCCCACTTTACCGAGATCTGCCTCTTTTACCGCAGATTTCATTTCCCACAATTTTTTGACTTTTCCCAGGTTTGCTATGTTAGAGATTGTCGATTTTCTCAACAGCATTATTTGGTCCCCCGTCTTGGTGGGACTCTGCCTTTGCGCGGGCTTGCTGTTCTCTATTCGCACACGATTTGTGCAGTTGCGCATGATTCCAGAAATGTGGCGTCTTCTTTTCCAGAAGAAGGAAGATGAAATTGGTTTATCGAGTTTTCAAGCATTGAGCCTTACGCTTGCAGGTCGAGTGGGGACGGGGAATATTGCAGGCGTGGCAACAGCAATTTGCTACGGTGGACCAGGCGCACTTTTCTGGATGTGGATGATGGCTATTTTGGGCGCATCCTCGGCTTTTGTGGAATCCACCTTAGGGCAGGTTTATAAAGAACGTATTGAAGGTCAGTACCGCGGTGGTCCAGCCTTCTACATTGAACGTGGTCTTCGCAATAAGTGGTTTGCTTGGGCCTTCTCGATCATCACGATTTTGGCTTCCGTTTTCTTCTGCCCAGGTGTGCAGAGTAACTCGATTGCCGCTGCTTGGTACGAGGCGTTTGAAGTGCCTCATGTGGTGACGGCTACCATTATTGGCTCCATTTTGTGCTTCGTGATTGTGGGTGGCTTGCGCCGTATCTCACAGTTTTCTAGCATCGTTGTGCCCTTTATGGCGCAGGCCTACATCATCGTGGCCTTGGTTGTGGTGGGGCTTAATTACCAGCAGATCCCTGCCGTTATCTCGCTTATTTTTTCGAGCGCTTTTGGTGCTGACTCCTTGACGGGTGGCATGTTGGGTGTAGCGATTTCTTGGGGGGTTCGTCGTGGGATTTACTCGAACGAAGCTGGCCAAGGGACCGCTCCTCACGCCTCTTCTGCCGCAGCGGTGTCTCACCCGACTAAGCAAGGTTTGGTGCAGGCTTTCTCGATCTATATCGACACGCTCTTTGTGTGTTCCGCCACGGGCTTCATGATTTTGATGACCGGGATGTACAACGTCGTGGGCGAAAATGGTCAGACGATTGTGAATCATATTCCTGGCGTTGATGCGGGTCCAGTGTACACGCAGATGGCCATTAACGCAGTGATGCCTGGTTGGGGTAGTCCCTTCATTGGTCTTGCAATTTTCTTCTTCGCGTTCACCACGATTTTGGGCTACTACTACATGGCGGAAACGAACGTGGCGTACCTTAACCGCTACCTCAAAAAGCCGATGTTGATGACCATCTGTAAGGCAGTCTTCATCGTGACGGTGACCTTCGGTGCGATCCGCTCTTCCACCTTGATCTGGAGCATGGCTGACGTGGGCGTGGGCTTAATGGCCTGGTGTAACATCATTGCTATTTTCCTCTTGCAAGGAATCGCGATTAAGGCTTTGAAAGATTACGAAGCCCAAAAGGCAAAAGGCTTGAACCCGGTGTTCCACCCAGAAGCGTTGGGTATTCCTTACGCTGGGTACTGGGAAGGTAGCCGTGCAGAAGCCAACTTGGCGATTGAAGAAGAGTCTGGTGTCGACAACTTGAGCGGCTTGGACTCGAAGAATCCCGAATAAAAAAACTAAAAAGAATGGCTCGCTTCACAACAGGAGCGAGCCATTCACCAGAAACGACAAAGGCATTATCTAACGCTGAAAGGATGATGCCTTTTCGATTTCAAGGACGCAAAAAAGCCGTGTTAGCGGCTTTCATAAATTTTGCTGAAATTTTCGTATTGAGCTTTCTGCTCTTCGGTGGGTTCCACATAATCTACGCAGCAGGCTTCGGGCGAGATCATATCTGCGACAGTGAAATAGCGTAATTTAAAGGTGACACCAGAGTTGCTTCCGCCATCGGTTTGCCAGGCGAGCATCTTCACTTCATTGTTTAAGGTGAGCCCGCAAAGGTAGGGCGAGACGGTGCGATCAAAACCATGGTAACCGAAGCATAAACTCTGGCCTTTTTGGATCGCCTCAACGATTGTATCCACAGTGGTCATCGGAGTTCTCCTTCTAAAAGTGATGGAGGTGGAAATAAGTTGACCGAGCACTTCGGTAGCCTCGAGTGGTCACTCAATTTTTCCCGAAGGCTTAACTCCATTATCGCAAGTAATTCTCAAAAGGGCTAGTCCCATTTTTGTGTCTAGGTCAAAAAAATTCTCCAAGAGGCGCACAGTGGCGTTTGTCCTCTTGGAGAATTTATTAGCGCAAGTTGTAATGTTGCTTTTTAGGCCTGTGGCAACTTAGCGAGCTGGTCTTTCAACTTCGCCAAGTGTTCCGTCGAAGCGGCTAAGCGGCGACGCTGTTCTTCAACCACAGCGGCCGGCGCACGTGCCACAAAGCTTTCGTTACTCAACTGACGCTGTGCTTTTTCCATGTCGCTTTCGACCTGAGCGATTTCTTTAGTGAGACGATCGCGTTCAGCAGCAACGTCAATCTTGACGTTGAGCATCAACTTGAAGTCACCCACAATCTGCACAGGGGCGATAGCGCCTTCGTTCACCGCATTGATGTCAGCGACGTGCGTCACTTCTTCTAAGCGAGCAAGAGCCTGCAAGTAGGGAGCAGCTTCCACGCTTTCAGCTTCAGGGCCCGAGATGTAAAGCGGCACACGTTCTGAGGGCGAGAGTTTCATTTCACCGCGCAAATTACGCACCGCGTCAATCATCGCCTTTAGCGTCGTCATCTTCTTTTCATCAACCGTTTCCGCCTTTTCTTCAGCGCTCGGATAGGTCTGGATCATGGTGGAGGTTTCTTCCTCTTCCGTACGGGTGCCCGCAACGAGAGAGACCTTCTGCCAGAGTTCTTCCGTGATAAACGGAATGATCGGGTGAGCCAAACGCAAGACCGTTTCGAGCACCGTCACCAAGGTGTGACGTGTTGCGCGGCATTCTTCTTCACTGCCCTTCAACTGCACTTTGGTGAGTTCCAGGTACCAGTCGCAGTATTCGTTCCAAACGAAGGAATAAATGGCGTTCGCGGCATTATCCAAGCGATAGTCCTTGTAGGCCTGAATCACTTCGAGGATGGTGCGATCTAAGCTCGCGCGAATCCAGTTGTCAACAAAGGAGAACTTCATCGGCTTGCCAGCATCTTTACCCGTACCGCAATCCTGACCTTCCACATTCATCAACACAAAGCGCGTGGCGTTCCAGAGCTTCGTGCAGAAGTTGCGATAGCCTTCCGTGCGCTTCAAGTCAAAGTTCACGTTGCGGCCGAGCGTAGCGTAAGCGGCCATCGTGAAGCGAAGAGCGTCTGCGCCGTGCGCAGCAATGCCTTCGGGGTAATTCTTGCGAAGTTTCTTTTCAACCTTCGGGGCTTTTTCAGGCTGACGAAGACCTGTGGTGTTCTTCTTCACCAAGGATTCAAGGTCGATACCCTGAATGATGTCGAGCGGATCCAAGGTATTGCCTTCGGACTTGGACATTTTCTTCCCTTCAGCGTCACGCACGAGACCATGGATGTAGACATCTTTGAACGGCACACGACCCGTGAAGTGCTTCGTCATCATGACCATACGGGCGACCCAGAAGAAGATGATGTCGTAACCCGTCACCAAGACAGAGCTTGGCAAATAGAGGTCATAAGCCGTCTTTTCGTCGCTCTCGGGATTAGGCCAACCCAAGGTGGAGAAGGGCACAAGGGCGGAAGAGTACCAGGTGTCCAAGACGTCTTTGTCGCGCGTTAACTTCACACCAGCACCAGCCTTAGCCTGTGCTTCAGCTTCGTCGTGCGCAACGTAGACGTTTCCTTCTTCGTCATACCAAGCCGGAATCTGATGACCCCAGAGGAGCTGACGGGAAATACACCAGTCCTGAATGTTTTCAAGCCACTGGCGATACACACCTTGCCATTCTTTCGGGAAGATGTTGACTTCGCCCGATTCCACAGCTTCAAGACCCACTTCCGCAATGGAGCGTTCCGGATAGAGGGAGCCCTCAGGAGCGGGTTTGCTCATCGCCATGTACCACTGCTCCGACAACATCGGTTCAACGATTTCGCCCGTACGAGCCACACGCGGAACCATGTGGGTGTGCTTTTTAATCGACACCAAGAGACCAGCGGCTTCCAAATCAGCCACCACAGCCTTACGGCATTCATAGCGATCCATGCCACGGTATTTTTCGGGCACGTTATCGTTCATCTTGGCGGTCTTCGTCAAGACGTTCAACATTTCAAGATTGTGACGCTTACCGACTTCAAAGTCGTTAAAGTCGTGTGCAGGGGTGATCTTCACACAGCCAGAACCAAATTCACGGTCAACGTAGCTATCAGCAATCACCGGGATGACGCGGTCGGTCAAGGGCAACTTCAATTCTTTGCCAACGAGTTGTGTGTAGCGTTCGTCTTCAGGGTTGACAGCCACTGCCTGGTCGCCAAAGAGCGTTTCAGGACGGGTTGTGGCAACGACGACGCCTTCCGAGCCATCAGCGCCTGGGTAGTGGATTTCCCACAAAGAGCCTTCCGCTTCTTCGCTCTCCACTTCCAAGTCTGAAACAGCGGACTGCAACTTCGGATCCCAGTTCACCAAACGGTTACCGCGATAGATCAAGCCTTCTTCGTAGAGCTTCACAAAGGTATCAATCACCACTTTGGAGAGCTTTTCATTCATCGTGAAGTAGAGGCGATTCCAGTCCACGCTGTCGCCAATGCGACGCATCTGCGAGAGGATCGTGCCACCAGAGAACTTCTGCCATTCCCAAACCTTGGCGATAAATTCGTCGCGCGTGAGCTTCTTGTAGTCAACGCCTTCCTTTTCCAAACGGCGTTCCACCACGATCTGCGTGGCGATACCTGCGTGGTCCGTACCAGGAATCCACGTGGTGTTGTAACCGGCCATACGATGGTAGCGCGTGAGCGTATCCATCACGGTCTGGTTAAAGGCGTGCCCCATGTGCAAAATACCCGTGATGTTGGGCGGGGGGAGCTGAATAGCGAAGCTGGGTTTGTCGGGATCGAGCCCTGCGTTAAAGTAGCCGCGTTCTTCCCAAATCGGGTACCAACGCGCTTCAATGTCACTGGGGTCGTAGCTTTTAGCAAGTTCCGATGAATTTTTCTCAGACATAATATTTTCCAGACAGTTCGTATTTGTGTGGGTGGCTGAGCACCCTGGGAGGAATACACTGATAGCAATCCGTGCCTTCCTCAAAATCTTTCCGTAAGTCCTCTATTCTCTCACGAATTGCCTAGATCGTCTTGAATTTATCTAGGCTTGATCGCGATTTTTAGAGGAAAAGACGTTCTCAAAGCAAAAAAATAGTCACCAGACCTTAGAAATCTGATGACTATGCGCCAATCCTTACTTTGTTTGCTCGAGTTGATTGAGCTCTCTTGTGATCGCATCGGCCACAATTTTCGAGAGCGAGCGATCCACATCCGTTCTCACGCGTGCCATAGCGTTGGTGAGTGAGAGTTCAATTGTTTCACTAATCGCCTGACGCACGCTCGCTTCTACTTCAATCGAGAGGCGCTTCACAAGCGCCGCCTTTTCTTCTTCCGAGAAAAGGCCTTGGCGTGCAGCGACAATCGAAGCGGCAGTATTCGGGACCGTCAACGGAGTAGCATGCGTGTCTATTTTGGGTGCGCTATGTGCCGTGACCGAGGGAGAGGAAGTTGCCGCAGGCGCTTTCGCTGCTGGGGTAGGAGCAACGGGCGCGGCAGGCGTTGGTGCAGGAGTCGTGGAAGCCAACGTCGGCTCTTCAACGCTCAAGTCGCGTACATCGCGCCAAGTGAGTTTCACTCGATCTTCGAGCGTGTAGACATCCTTATCAATCACGGGTTCTTTACGGTCGTTCGGCATAGTATCAGGCGGGGAAAAGCAAAAATTATTCGGTACGACGATCGTGCGTCACAAGCTCTACGCCAGTTTTTTTATAGGCGCGGAATCGGTCTCGTGAGAGTGCCAACTCTTTTTCTTGGGTACTCACCACATCGATGATGCGAGTAAAGCGCGAAAAATCGCTTTCCCAAGTAGGGGGCAAATGATCGTCTAAAAGAAGAAGGACGTCGCCCGAGAGTTTTTCTAAGGACGTCGAAAAGCGTACCGGCGTTTCATTAGCCCCTGGGTGCTCAGCAGGTACGTGCGGAATAAAGGAGAGCGGGTCTTTTTCCCAGAGCATGGCATTAAAGGCCTGAAGTCGAGCAGCGTCCGCACTCCACACAGCTAAGGTCATTCCACGACGAAATACCGTCGCAGCCACTTGGCAAGCGTAGAAAAGGCGGTTTGGCACATTGAAGTGAAAGTCAACTTGTGTCATAAGAGCGGCTCGAAAAAGGAAAAAGAAGTGTATCAGGTGAGAGTTTACCGCTCTCACCTGAAAACTGCGCCTCGATTCTTTAGGCGAGATTGAGCAAGTAGCTCATCAAGAGGCGAACCGGACGACCTTGGGATTCATGGTCACGACCGCCCGTATTGGCGCTCGAGGCAATGTCCAGGTGAGCCCAAGAGACCTTTTCATCCACAAAGAAGCCCAAGAAGGAAGCAGCACTGCAAGCGCCACCATCGCGCGTCGTGGCAAGGTTGCAGATGTCCGCAACATTGGAGCGCATCAACTTCAAGTAGTCTTCGTGAATAGGCATGGGCCAAGCTTCATCGTGCAAGTAAGCACCAGCCTTCACGAGGTTGGCAGAGAGCTGCGGGTCGCGCGTAAAGAGGCCTGTGTAGGTGCTACCCAAGGCGATACAGCAAGCGCCAGTTAACGTGGCCATGTCGATGATGACGGAGGGCTTCGCTTCCTGAACCCAAGCGAGTGCATCGCACAAGACCAAGCGGCCTTCAGCGTCAGTATTCAAGATTTCAATCGTCTTGCCGCTATAAGACTGGGCGATGTCACCTGGCTTCGTGGCGGTACCGCTCGGCATATTTTCGCAGCAAGCAGCCACAGCGATGATGTTGCGTTTCACACGCGCCTTCGCGGCGGCAATGACGGTGGCGAGCGTCGCAGCAGAGCCCGACATGTCGTAAATCATGTCGCCCATGTTGGCGCCCGGTTTCAATGAAATGCCACCCGAGTCAAACGTGATGCCCTTGCCGACCAAAGCCACAGGAGCTTCGTTCTTATCTTCTGCGCCCTGATAGCGTACGATGATAAAGCGTGGTTCCACAGCGCTACCCTGAGCAACAGCCAAGAAAGCACCCATCTTTGCTTTTTCGATGTCTTTTTTCTTCCAGACTTCAACAGAAAGGGAAGGAACACCCTTAGCGCGAGCTTCAACTTCTTTAGCTAAGAAGTCAGGCGTGCAGACGTTAGAAGGCAAATCAGCCCAGTAGCGCATGAGCGATTCGCCATAGGAAATCGCTTCAGCGGTGGATACTAAGGGAGAAGCGCCTTTCTTCGTACGGGCACGGTCTTCCAAGTAAACTGTCTTCGTGACCACTGGCTTCACGTCTTCCGTCTTGAGTGTGGTGCGACGCTGATAAGCGCCCAACATTGCGTTTACAAAGCGCACGAAGTCGTGTTTATCTGCCACCCATTCATTGGCATCAACAACGACGTTCACAGCCCAGCCTGAGAGCTGGCAGAGTGCCTTAGCAAGCGCGGCAAACTTAGCGGTAACACAAGCGTTTGCATCGATACCGACGAGCATCACGCCGCCGGTAAATTTCTTACCCAAGTTGAAAGTGTGGTGGGTTTCACCAGCCTTACCGGTGAAGACTTTACGTTCTACCAAGCGGTGAATTTCGGACTTGCTGTCTTTCACGAAAGCAGCGACGTCAGCGACTTGTTTAGCTTTGGAGGTAAGGTCATAAACGGGGTAGACGCGAACAGCGTCTTCTGGCATGGCCGTGGTGTTGTAAACCACATTCGGAAGGGTTGTAAGTTTTGGAATATTCATGGGGATGTCTCTCTTGTAAGAGTCAATGATTTTTCCATTGTACAGTTATAGAGAGCTTGTGGACGTAGGAGAAGGACTCTCAAGCGTTTCTCTTAGTAAGCAAAGATGGAAAACGATGACAAGAGGGGAGGAGAGTTCCTTAAATACCAAGAATAGGCTATATCCAAAACGCAGAAATTGGCGCAAAATTACTCTTCTACAGTTTGGGAGTTGTCGATGAGACAGCTCAAAGATATCGGCTGGGGGGGTAGCTCAGCTGGGAGAGCGCTGCGTTCGCAATGCAGAGGTCGGGAGTTCGATCCTCCTCCTCTCCACCAATTCACCGATATCCTCAGAGGCCACGGAAACGTGGCTTTTTGCTTTCCTATAGTTCTAAAATTTGGATGGCGCTGCTCGTTACGCCAAGAATTAACCGAATAGTCGAAAGAGCGTCTCCAAAAGAAAGAGAGACTCGTGTTCCTCTGTGATGCGAAACATGGGCTCTCTTTTTCATGCGGCTGAACGAAATCGCTTATTCGTTTTTCAAAGCTGATTTTTTCTGCTCTCGGAAGGTAGCAAGCGCTTGTGCCATCTTGTCAGGATCAGTCATTAAAAGCGGATCGATCATTTTCTCTGCTTCCTCTTCATTCATCAGCCCCATTTCAACAACTGCTTCTTTGACATTGAGGCGATGCGATTGGGCATAATGCGCCACTTTCACGCCAGTGGGGTAGTCAAAAAGTGCTGCCGTAACCGTAGAAAGCGCAATGGAGCCGTTTGCTTCTTCCGCACAATGAGCGCTATTGGCTTTAATGCCCTCAACACAGTGTGTGCGTAGGAGTTTGAGAGAGCCTTCCACCAATTGCATGCTTTCAAAAAGACACTTATAAAAAGTCGCGTCCCAGACGTTAAGATCTAGCCTCCCTTCGTCATAAGCAATACTGATCGCAATGTCGTTACCCATGACTTGATGAGCCACCTGAATCACCATTTCTGGCACTGTTGGATTGATTTTTCCTGGCATGATCGAGGATCCTGGCGAAAGTGCAGGAAGTTCGATTTCTTGCCAGCCAGCACGAGGGCCAGAGCTCATGAGACGTAAATCTTTAGAAATCTTGGAGATTGAGGTCGCCACTTCTTTGATAAGTCCAGACGTGGTGACGAAAAAGTCTGGGTTCTGAAACCCATCAAAGAGATTAACCATGGGCTTGATGGGACGCCCTAAAGATTCGCTCAAATAACGGTAAAAAGCCGTTTGATAGCCCGGATCTGCTCCGAGCCCCGTTCCCACAGCGCTGCCACCCATCACCAGTTCGTCGCATCCAGCTTGGTGAGCCGTCAATTTATTTGCGAGGCGACGCATCAATTCGGCAAAGCCAGAGAATTCTTGCCCAAGCGTGAGGGGGAGCGCATCTTGCCAGCAGGTACGACCTACTTTCACAATCTGAGCAAACTCTGCGCTTTTTGCACGGAAAGCCTCTTCCATTAAACGCAGTTCTTTGACGATCGCTTCGAATTGTGGTGCAATCGCCAAATGCGTTGCCGAAGGGATTGTGTCGTTAGTCGATTGCGCTTTATTGACGTGAGTGTTGGGGTGCACACGGTCTTGCCCTTTGTGGCCCGTGAGGATTTCGTTAGCTCGATTGCCAATCACTTCATTGACATTCATGTTGAGGCAGGTGTAGCCCCCGCCTTGCCACATATCAAGCGGAAACTGACCATCAAATTGCCCTGCGATCACCTCGTCAGAAGCTTGAACGATGGCTCGAGCGATATCCTCTTCAAGAACGCCAATACTGGCGTTCGCTTTAGCCGCAGCTTTTTTAATTTCAGCTAAGGCGTACACGGTGCCTGGGTAAAAAATAATGGGCAGACGCGCCACCCCAGAGACGTGGCGCATACGTTCGGTTTGAATTCCCCAGTAAGAGGTGTTAGGAAGCTGCATTTCTCCTAAACAGTCTCGTTCTAAACGAAAACCTTCATTGGCTTGCATCGTGAAAACTCCTTGGTCGATGTATCAGAGAACCTATCGGTTCTGAAAGAGAGTATTGAGCGAAAGAAGACTTAACAGCAATAAAATTTAATAAAATGAAGTAGTAAAATTAAAATTATTAATCTTGATAGTTCTCTTTTTTCCCGGAACGCGTCATGAAAACAGCGCTAATCAGCCTTGATGAACTCTATCTCTTTGTTCGCGTCGCGAAGTCACACTTCATCAACCTCGTGGCCAAAGAAGAAGGGATGACGCCCTCTGCCGTCTCACAGGCTATTTTTCGACTGGAAAAAGATGTGGGTTTTGAGCTTTTTCAACGTGAGTCACGTCCGCTCAAATTGATCGCGGCTGGCAAACGCCTTTTGGAAGAAGCCCCTAAATTGCTACTCACCGCAAAAGAACTTCCCCTAAAACTCAAAAACCACGCTCTTTCAGAAGCCACATTACGTTTAGGGATTTCCGAGTCGGTGACAGCCACGATGGCTCCCTGGGTCATGAAGGAGCTGTCTCAAAAAGTCGGAACACTCAACACCGTGAGTTTGCTCACGAAACCTCTAGTTGAAGCGCTAAGAAGCGATCAATTTGACGTTGCCATCATGCCTGATCCTCTACTTCAAGAAGAGCGTTGGTACAGAAAAGCGGTCTATGTGGAAGATTTTCTGTTGGTCTATGGGAAAGGGCTTCAACTCCCTTGCGTTGAGAAAGAGGAAAGAAGTCACGAATTGATGGCAGCGCTGAGCCGAGCGCCTTTTATTGGCTATTCGCATGAAGGCAGTTCTGATGCCAGAGCGGTTGAACAGATTCTGCTTTCGATGGAACTCAATCCTGCGAAGCACCTTGAGGCGAGTTCTAGCTATGCGTTAGTTGGGCTCGTTGGAGAATTGGGCGGCTGGAGCATTATTCCTGCGACTAACTTCTGGTGTGGAAGACAATTTATCGAGAAGTGCCACGCATTGGCCATTCCCAGCATTCACGCCACGCGAACAATGTGGGTTGTCACAGATAAAGCGCGTTACGAAGAAGATCCTCGCTTAGCGCAACTAGTCGAAAATACAGTTCGTCACGTCATGCAAAATTCGATGTACCCCGAGCTCAAAAAGGTGTCAAAAGAGCTCCTCAAACATTGTCGTTTAGTGAGGTGAGGGAAGAATACCGACGAAAAAGTGGAGCACTCACTTTTTCCCTAATCGGGCTAAAATAGAGAAATCAGAACAACAAAGAGGGAGCTCCAAGTAGCTCCCTTCTCCTTGAATAAAAGGATAAATGGCGATGGCACAAGACGATGATGACGATGAAGTCAAGCTTCCAGGATTACCGCCTAATACGAAAAACTATATGACCCCAGCGTGCTACCGCCGCCTTTTGGACGAACGTGAGCATCTCGTGAACGTGGAACGCCCTGAGGTGGTGAATGTGGTCTCTTGGGCCGCGAGTAACGGTGACCGTAGTGAAAACGGGGACTACCTCTATGGGAAGCGCCGTTTGCGTGAAATCGACCGACGTATTCGCTTTTTAAATAAACGTATTGAGTCGGCAGAAGTGGTCGATCCAGGTGCTCGTCCGCCTACGGATCAGGTCTTCTTTGGTGCAACGGTGCTTTACGTCAATCAAGCTGGCGAAGAGCGCAAGATTCGTATCGTAGGGATCGATGAAGCGGATGCCTCGCATGGCGACGTGAGTTGGATTAGTCCTATTGCGCGTGTGTTCTTGAAGGCTCGCGAAGGCGACGAGGTGAAGCTCCCAACGCCTGCGACCTCCACGCATCCAGCAGGAGTCGATACGCTCGAAATTTTGGAAGTCACTTACACCAACGAGCAACCCTACTAAAAACCGTTCTTTTAAAAGCAAAAGCGACGATCAATCTTGACCGTCGCTTTTGCGTTTAAGGTTACTGCAATTATTGCGGCTCTTCAGCGCTGGCTGCTGGCGCGGCAGGCTTATTGGCCTTATGCGGAGCCCCTGCTTCAAGGGCTCGCTTCACCTGCAAGACCACATCGTTTTTCTTAATGGTCTTCATCACGTACATCAAGTGCCCCTTGTCGCGTACTTGAAGCGTGAGACGCAGGTATTTATCCTCGCCCTTTTCGTAGAAGACGACGCCAATAATGCTGGAGTTGGCCTCTGCAATCGCCGAGGCAACGCTACCCAACGCGACGTTCTGGTCGGTCACCAAGAGGTCGATCGGCACCGCGTGGTTCGCATGATTTTGCTCTTCAGCCCACTGCACTTCCATCCAACGGCTAGCGTCCGTCTTCATGCCACGGCGGCAATGCGGGCAATCTGCGCGGTGAATTACAAGACCGTGACCCGTACGGCTGTAGCCCATAATCTTGTCGCCCGGAATCGGGTGGCAGTCTTTAGAGAGCTCAACAGCGACGCCTTCATTACCGCGAATGGTAATGGCAGGCAGGGGATGAAGCGTATCTTTGTTATCGAGCTCGTGCGTCATCTGCACCAAGCGGTGAAGCACTGCGGCGGGCAAGTCTTTCCCGAGACCAATCGAGGAATAAAGGCTATTGTCGTCAGGCACATCCAATTCAGCGCGCAACTTCACCCAAACGGATTCGGGCACGGCCTCAAGGCTAAAGCGGTTAGCATCCGCTTCTTTACGTAGCGCATCCTGGCCCAAACGAATCGATTCTTCTGGGAGGCAATTGCGTAGGTACTGACGAATTTCCGCGCGCGCCTTACCAGAGCGTACACTTTCTAGCCATGCGGGACTGGGGTACGAATGCTTATCTGTTTGAATTTCCACCATATCCCCGTTACTCAACCGAGCGGAGAGGGGACGCAATTCGCCGTTAATCTTGCAACCCACCGCGTGGTTACCCACGTCCGTGTGAATTTGGTAAGCGAAGTCAATGGGGGTGGAACCCTTTGGCAAGGAAATAATCTTTCCTTGCGGCGTAAACGCATAGAGGCGATTCGGGAACAAGTCCACCTTGATGTTTTCAAGGAATTCGCTACTGTCGGCACTATTACGCTGAATTTCCATCAAGTTGGCTAACCAGGCAGACGTGCGAGAACGCATATTTTCGGCGTTAATGTCGTTCTTAAAGAGCCACTGCGTGAGAATGCCGTATTCGGCAATGCGGTGCATGTCTTCGGTGCGAATCTGGTATTCAATCGGCGTGCCATTTGGGCCAATCACGGTCGTATGAATACTCTGGTAGCCATTCATCTTTGGAATGGCAATAAAGTTTTTAAAGCGACGATGAACGGGCTTATAGAGCGCATGCAGGGCGCCAAGCGTCAGATAGCACTCTTCCACCGTTTTCACAATGACGCGGAACCCATAGATATCAAGTGCGTCGGAGAACGACTGATGCTGGGTGCGCATCTTGTTATAGATCCCGTAAATCGTCTTATCGCGTCCAATCACACGGGCGCGGATATTAAATTTCGGAAGCTGTGCGCGCGTTTCGTTCAAAATCTTTTCTAGCACAGAGCGACGAGCATTACGTTGCTTCATCACGTTGTGGTAGAGAATTTCATAGCGCCAGGGGTAACGGTTCGCAAAACTCAATTCTTGGAGTTCACGGAAAACGTTGTTCAGCCCCAACTGGTGCGCGAGCGGCACATAAATATCAAGGGTTTCTTTGGCAATACGCGCGCGTTTTCCGGGGCGCATCACGCCCAATGTGCGCAAATTGTGTAGACGGTCAGCAAGCTTCACGAGGATGACACGCACGTCGCGCGACATCGCAAGGAGCATCTTACGAAAGCTTTCTGCTTGAGCAGCTTCTGCTGAAGAAAAGCGCAATTTGTCGAGCTTACTTACCCCGTCAACCAAGTCAGCGACATCAACGCCAAACTTTTCGGCCATCTCTTGTTTGCTCGTGCCCGTGTCTTCCAACACGTCATGCATGAGACCCGCTTCAATTGTCGCGGCATCCATTTTCCAAGAGGCCAAAATCGAGGCAACGGCAATCGGGTGCGTAATGTAGGGCTCGCCCGACTTACGGTACTGCCCTAAGTGCGCTGCGTCAGCAAAGCGATAGGCTTCGCGAATCTTTTCCACATCAGCGTTCGACATGTACTGGTGGCAGCGATCAATGAGGCTCGAAGCACTCAAAAGGGCGGGGGCTTGCGTCGGGGTAAAAAGTGGCAAGTCTGCGTCAGGGAGCGAGGCCGGGGGCATCGCAGAGGGTGTCATTGGCTGTGCAGGCTTGGCGGCAGTGGACTCCCGTTTGCTCGCCGGCATGGGCAGAGGATGAACACCGGCCTGCTCTTCCGGTGTGGCATATAAATCGTCCGGATACACAGTTGTATCAGTCATATCGGGATCCATTATTTCATCAGCAGAGTAAAGCGAAAAACGCTACTCAAAATTCAAACAAAAAAGTCAGGCCGATGGGATCGTCTCCCAGCATTTGGACCTGACTTTTTCCTCAAATGTTGTGAAGCACTTCCTAGTAAAAGGGCTTACTGGACTTTCTTCAACATTTCCAAACCAACTTCGCCAGCAGCGATTTCGCGCAAGGCGAGCACAGCGGGCTTATCCTTGGCTTCCACCTTCGGGGCGTGACCCTGGGTGAGCTGGCGGGCGCGATAAGCAGCGGCCAAAACCATCTGGAAGCGGTTCGGGATTTTCTTCAGGCAATCTTCAACAGTAATGCGAGCCATGTCTATTCTTTATCAATAAAAAGGTTAAGGAGAAAACGGTGCTGTACTTCTCAGTATAAAAGTACTTCCGTGCGCTTAGAGCGGAATCCCTAAGCTAATAAATTGTTCGCGATGGCGAATAGCTTGATGCTTGTAAGCGAGACGACTCGCGATAACAATCGCTCTGATCTGAGAGAGCGCAATATCGAAATCTTCATTAATTATAACGTACTCAAATTCAGGTGCGTGTGCCATTTCAGCCCCCGCGCCTAATAAGCGACGTGTAATCGTGTTTTCCGAGTCAGTACCGCGGTGGTGCAAACGCCATTCAAGCGCTTCAATCGAGGGCGGGAGAATAAAGATCCCCACGGTGCCCTTGAAGCGTTCACGCACTTGACGAGCCCCCTGCCAATCGATTTCAAGGAGCACGTCGTTGCCTTGGGCAATCTGCTTTTCAATCCAATTCTGGCTCGTGCCGTAGTAGTTCCCGTGCACAAGCGCGGTTTCCAAGAATTCATCGCGCTCTTTCATCGTTAAGAATTCCGCTTCACTCACGAAGTGGTATTCACGGCCATTTTCTTCCCCTGGACGCGGTTGACGCGTCGTGTGAGAAATCGACAATTTAATGGCGGGTTCAAGCTTTAAAAGCGCGTTCACGAGCGAGGATTTCCCAGCGCCAGACGGGGCTGTCACTAAGAAAACGCGACCGATATGAGTATTTTTGTGTTCCATCGAGTTTGACTCCTACGCAGAAGAGATTTATTCGAGGTTTTGAATTTGTTCACGCATCTGCTCGATGACGACTTTGAGTGTCAAGGCAGTGTTGGTCATTTCAACAGCAGCGGCCTTGGAGCCCAAGGTGTTGGCTTCGCGATTCATTTCCTGCACCACGAAGTCTAAGCGACGACCTACAGCGCCACCCGTCTTCAAGATGCGGCGCACTTCGGCGACGTGTGTGAGAAGACGATTCATCTCTTCTTCCACATCCATACGCACGGCGTAAAGCGTCACTTCCTGACGAATGCGCTCCACCACTTCTTCTTTCGTGAGCGAGCTCTTAGCCGTCAAGACGCCAGAGAGGGCATCTTCTAAGCGTTCTTCGAGTTTCCCTTGAATGTGGGCGAGAATCGCGGGCAATTCTTTTTGCAAGTTCGTCACATGCTCTTCGATCTGGTTGCAGTTTGTGAGCAAAATATCTGCCAACGCACCACCTTCGCGTTCACGCGAGGCTTTAAAGGAGTCAAGGAGCTGCGCAAAAAGCGCACGAATTTCTTTTTCCAATTCGTCCTGATCAGGGGCGTTAGAAATCACCACGCCTGGCGTATGCAACAAGTCCGACACAGAGAGTTCACGAGCGCTCGGAACCACTTCACGCACAGTGCGCTGCATTTCGGCTAAACGAGCAAGAAGTGCACGGTTGATAGTAGCTGGCGCGGCGTTTTCGTCGGGCGTTAAAGAAGCGCGGATTTCCACCTTGCCACGGGCGAGCGACTTTTGCAGAATTTCGCGAATCAGGGGCTCAGCAAAACGCAAGTCTTCAGCTAAGCGAAGCGTGAGATCAAGGAAGCGAGAATTAACAGAACGGCATTCGACGGTCACAGTGCCTAAGCCCGTCGGGGCAGAAGCGACCGCGTAACCAGTCATCGAAGAAACGGCCATGATCGGTGTCTCCAAAGATGGGAAAAGTCTTTCTTTCGAAAAGAAGAGTCATCCCAAAAATCAACATTAAAAGCGAGGCCGCGTTGCAGATTACTATCCATACGACTGCAACTGGCGGGGAGGGGGTATTTTAACGCGAAGAAGGCGCGCTTTGCACCTCAAAAGAAGGCTTTTTCTTCCGCTCTTTTTGCCTTTTTCCTTCGCACAATCAAGGAGTTAGCCTCTCTTTTGCGTGACTTTTCCCTTATTGAAGTCACGCGCGAAATCAAAGCCCCGCTCGTTGATACTGTTAAAATGAAAAGTTCAGATTTCAGTTATCTGTGGCGCAACGCTAGCCACACATTGATGCACAGGAAAGAGCTATGACAGAAGAAAAGACAATCCGTTCAGATGGACGCACCCCTGAAGAAATGCGTCCCGTGAGTTTTACTCGTGGGTTTACTCGCCACGCGGAGGGCTCTGTGCTCGTGCGCATGGGTGAAACGGTAGTGCTCTGCACCGCGAGCGTCACAGCGGGTGTCCCGCGCTTTTTAGAAGGCAAGGGCGGAGGCTGGGTAACGGCTGAATATGGTCTTCTTCCACGCTCCACTGGTACGCGATGCGACCGTGAAGCGGCTAAGGGTAAGCAGACTGGGCGCACGCAGGAAATTCAGCGCTTGATTGGTCGCAGCCTTCGTGCAGTGGTCGATCGTAAGCGTCTCGGGAACTTTACCATTCATTTGGACTGCGATGTGTTGCAGGCCGATGGTGGGACGCGCTGCGCCTCGATCACGGGTGCTTGGGTAGCCCTTCGCGATGCAGTTAATTGGATGCTTGAGAAGGGATTAATCGCAAAAGACCCCATTACCGCACAGGTGAGCGCTGTGGCTGTCGGGATGGTGGACGGGGAAGTGCGTGTTGACTTGAATTACATTGAAGACAGCACGAGTGACACCGATATGAACGTGGTGATGACGAGCAAAGAGGGTGTGGCCGAAGCGTTTGTCGAAATTCAAGGGACAGCCGAAGGGATGCCCTTTACGCGTGAAGATTTAAACGCTGGGCTTGACCTCGCGAAGAAGGCCAACACCGCGTTAATGGCGGCACAGCGCGAAGCGTTGATGAGCCCGTATCCCGCACGATTCAAGTAAAGAGAAGAGAAAAAATGGACAAAGTTTTAGTTTTAGCCTCGAACAACCAAGGGAAATTGCGCGAATTTCAAGCGATGTTCGCCGATGCGAACGTGGAAATCATCAATCAGGGTGCGCTTGGCGTGGAATCTTGCCCCGAGCCCTACGAGACCTTTATTGAAAATTGCCTTGCGAAAGCGCGCCACGCTGCCAAAGTGACTGGCAAACCCGCCATGGCAGATGACTCTGGCGTATGTGTAGATGCTTTGGGTGGTCAGCCAGGCGTGCATTCCGCGCGCTTTGCAGGCGAACCCAAGAGTGACGACGCGAACAATGCACTTCTTGTGAAAAAACTCCAAGGTGTGGCAAACCGCCGCGCGCACTACACCTGTGTGCTCGTCGCGGTGCGTAGTGCAGACGACCCAGAACCTTTGATTGCGGACGCTCGTTGGTTTGGTGAAATTCAAGATACGCCCGCAGGTGATGGTGGCTTCGGGTACGATCCATACTTCTATCTCCCAGAATTTGGCAAAACCGCGGCAGAGCTCACCGCTGAAGAAAAGAATCGCGTGAGCCATCGTGGTCAGGCGCTAGTGAAACTGCGCGCCAAGATTCGCGAAAGCTGGGGCTGGTGATCTATACCCTATGACAGAGTCCACCGTTCCGTTGAGCCTCTATGTGCACTGGCCATGGTGTGTGCGCAAGTGCCCTTATTGCGACTTCAATTCGCATGCGCTTCTTTCACGCTCTCCCGAAGAGAGTGAAGGAGCCTACCTTGATGCACTCTTGACGGAATTAGAGAGCATTGCGCCCTTGGCGCAAGGGCGACGCTTAGAGACCGTCTTTATTGGGGGCGGGACACCAAGCTTGATGACAGGCGAGACGGTAGAAAAACTCCTCGCAGGCATTGAGAGCACGGTAGGGCTCGCAGAAGGCGCAGAAATAACGCTTGAAGCGAACCCGGGTACGGTTGAGGCGGATCGCTTTAAGGCGTACCGCGCGGCTGGGGTGAACCGCTTGAGCATCGGTGTGCAGAGCTTTCAAAACGACAAGTTAAAACTTCTTGGACGTATTCACACGGCAGAGGAAGCTCTGCGCGCGATTGAAATTGCGCATGCCACGTTTGAGAACTTCAACCTCGATGTGATGTTTGGGCTGCCAACAGAAAGTCTTGCAGATCTCGAGCACGAACTCGCGATGGCGACCAAGCTCGCCCCTACGCATCTCTCCTTTTATCAGCTAACGATTGAAGAGGGCACAGCCTTTGCCAAGCGCCTCCCACAAGGGTTGCCAGACGAGGATATGCTCGCCGATATGACGGACTTAGTAGAAGGAACGCTGACCGCTCGTGGCTACGATCACTATGAAGTCTCGGGCTACGCGCAACCAGGTCGCCGATGTCGACATAACCTCAACTACTGGACCTATGGTGACTACTTAGCCATTGGTGCAGGGGCGCACGCGAAAGTGACAGATTTTACCAAGGGCGAAATTCTGCGCTACTGTGATGTGGCGAACCCCTTGCGCTACATTGAGCGCGTTAATGAAACTCGCCGTGGGCTAGAAGAAGAATTTGTGGTTGCCCCTGAGGAAATCCCCTTTGAATTTATGCTCAACGTCTTGCGCTTGGTCGAAGGCGTACCTGCAGAGCTTTTCAAGTCTCGCGTGAGTGCGGTGAAAGAGGGCCTAGACTGGGCGAAGGTCGACGTAACCCTCGCGAAACTGCGCAGAGAAGGACTTCTTGTGGCAGACACAACTCGCATTGCTACGACCGAAAAGGGCTTGAGATTCCTCTCAGACGTGCAAGAAGCCTTCCTTTAATATCTAACGCACAAAAATGGTGCAGAGCACCTTCCCGATTGCACCATAAAAGTGCGATAATGTGTGCATTCAACGCGCCAAAAGAGGAGAGAAAAATGCCTTCTCGTTTTCCTCATCAGGTGCAACCCCTAGAGAATTCAGCATAGAGACGGGCTAAATAAAAGTTTGGCACGCCACTTGCTTATTAATAGGTACAGGTTGCGCATACAGCCAACCACCTTGAAAAGATTCTTTTTTCTTGGCTTCTCGGTTAGCAGAAGACTGAAGAAGCAAATACCAATTGGGAGATTTCTCATGACTACCGCCGCTGATGTTTTACAGATGATCAAGGACAACGACGTCAAGTTCATCGATTTTCGTCTGACGGATACCCTCGGTAAGGAACAGCACGTGAGCGTGCCAGCCTCCGCGGTTGACGAAGACACGTTTGAACTTGGTCATCCCTTTGACGGTTCGTCCTTCAAAGGTTGGCGTGGCATTGAAGCGAGCGACATGCTTCTTTTGCCGGACCCGGAAACCGCTCGTATGGACCCGTTCCGTGAACAGAACACCTTGGTCTTGCAGTGCGACGTCCTGGAACCTTCCACTGGTAAGGGCTATGCTCGTGACCCGCGCTCGATTGCTCGTCGCGCCGAAGCCTATTTGAAGAGCACCGGTATTGGCGACACCGCCTACTTTGGTCCGGAACCCGAATTCTTCATCTTTGATGCCATCAAGTGGGAACATCGCCCGGGTAAGAGCTTCTATCAGATCGACTCTGAAGAAGCTCCGTGGTCTACGGGTCTTGATATCGAAGGCGGTAACTTGGGTCACCGTAACCGCATGAAGGGCGGCTACTTCCCGGTTTCCCCGGTGGATTCATTGACGGATATCCGCGCTGAAATGTGTTTGTTGATGGAACAGCAGGGTGTGCCTGTTGAAATTCATCACCATGAAGTGGGTGGCGCTGGTCAGTGCGAAATCGGCACGAAGTTCTCCACCTTGGTGGAACGCGCCGACTGGACGCAGATCGTCAAGTACACGATTCACAATGTGGCCGCTGCCTATGGCAAGACCGCCACGTTTATGCCTAAGCCCGTGGAAGGCGACAACGGCTCTGGCATGCACGTTCACCAGTCCATTTGGAAGGATGGTACGAACCTCTTCTCGGGTAACGGCTACGCTGGTTTGTCTGATATAGCGCTCTACTACATTGGCGGCATTATCAAGCACGCTCGTGCTTTGAACGCCATCACCAACCCGGGGATTAACTCCTACCGTCGTTTGGTGCCAGGCTTTGAAGCTCCAGTGAAGTTGGCCTACTCCGCTAGCAACCGTTCCGCTTCGATTCGTATTCCGCATGTGACGAGCGCTAAAGCTCGCCGTATTGAGGTGCGCTTCCCGGATCCGCTCTGCAACCCGTACTTGGGCTTTGCTGCTCTCTTGATGGCTGGTCTTGACGGTATCCAGAATAAGATCCATCCGGGCGAAGCTGCTGACAAGAATCTCTATGACTTGCCGCCAGAAGAAAACGCCAAGATCCCAACCGTTTGCTCCTCCTTGGATCAGGCCTTGGAAGCGCTCGATAAGGATCGCGAATTCTTGACGCGCGGGGATGTGTTCTCCAACGACTTCATCGATTCCTACATCGAATTGAAGATGCACGATGTGACGCTCTCTCGCATGGCCGTGACGGCGCTCGACTTTGACCTCTACTACTCGCTCTAATCGAGTAGCCCAGGAAAAGGCGTAGCGCACGCCTTTTCCTTTAAAGAGACAAATCAATCTGGGTGGGACGAAAAAAGCGCCTCACCCATTTTTGTCTCAAGCGCAAAAAACTCGTCTCTCTAGTTGTCTCTTTCGTAAGGAGCAGACCAATTGCCACTCACCAATCCCCCTTCCGCCTTGGCGCCTTATAGCGCAGCATGGGACTTGCTCACGTTCTCCCTTTGGGTGGCGGATCGCAAGGGAGAGGTGCTATGGGTGAATACTGCGACCGAGATGCTCGTGGGGAGAAGTCGTCGTGCGATTGTGGGCGAGGGCTTTGTGAACTATTTCCCAGAGAGTGCCCCATGGCTTGATGAGAAAATCGCAAGCCAAGACACTACTGGTCAGATGGCGGGAAGTCTTTGGGTTTACCGCCCTGGTGGCCGCAAGGAAACCGTCAAAGTTCAGCTCGCTTTTTCTCCTTTTCCAGCCAGTGAATCTCTCCCTCAAGGGGGAGTGTTAATTGAAATTGGTGTGCTCGAAGAGACACTCGTTCAAGAGCGAGAACGCTTAAACGCTGAAGTAATGGAAGCGAACCGACAGCTGCTTCGTAACCTCGCGCATGAAGTGAAAAACCCGCTGGGTGGCATTCGTGGTGCAGCGCAACTCTTAGAGCAAGGGTTGAGTGATCCAGAAGACGTGGAGTGTGCTGCTGTCATTGTGCAAGAGACAGACCGATTGCAGCAGTTGGTAGACCAATTCTTGGCACCCTATCGGACGATCGAGAATTTGGGCGAAGTCGATATCCATGAAATCTTGGAGCATGTGCGCCAGCTTATTGGTCACGAATTTGCTGATGGGCTCACGATTGTGCGCGACTATGATGTCTCAAGCCCTCCCGTGTGGGCAGATCGTACGCGTTTAACGCAAGTCTTTTTAAATCTTGTGCGTAATGCCGCGCAGGCGCTTGAAGCGCAACGCAAAACGCAGAGCGCGCAGATTACTTTGCGCACTCGCATTGTGCGAGACGTGTTTGTGGGGCAAGAGCGCCAGAGACGGGCGCTTTCCATACAAGTGATTGATAACGGCCCAGGGATTCCCGAAGACATGCAAGAGAGAGTTTTCTATCCGCTTGTCACAGGACGAGCGGAAGGGACAGGGCTGGGCTTGAGTCTCGCAAAGACCTTTATTCATCAGGCAGGCGGCACGCTCTCGGTGGAGAGTGTGCCAGGGAACACGGTTTTTTCCGTGCTTCTTCCCTTAGGACGCCATCAATAGTGCAGACGGTGAGGTAGCGCAATGAGTAAACATATTTGGGTGGTGGATGATGACCGATCGATTCGCTTTGTGTTGAGTAAAGCACTAAAGCGTGCAGGCTTTGAAGTTTCAACCTTCGAGCGTGGCAACGATGTGCTTGAGGCTCTTGAGAGCCATCGGCCCTCGGCTTTGGTGAGCGACATTCGTATGCCAGGGATCTCGGGAACCGAACTGCTTGCCACGATGAAAGAGCGCTGGCCAGATATCCCTGTGATTATCATGACCGCTTTCTCCGACTTGGATAGCGCAGTTTCTGCCTTCCAAGGTGGCGCTTTTGAATATCTCCCCAAGCCTTTTGATATTGGCGAAGCGGTAGAACTTATTTCGCGCGCGGCGGCTGAAGGGGAAAAGGCGACCTTGAGCGTCACGGACGGTTCGGTCTCTAGCACCTCTGGCTTGATTGGTAAGGCGCCCGCCATGCAGGACGTGTTCCGCGCCATTGGTCGCCTTTCGCAGAGTAACGCTACAGTGTTGCTCACTGGGGAATCGGGTTCTGGGAAAGAAGTCGTGGCGCGTGCCATTAAAGACCATAGCCAGCGAGCGAAAGCCGCGTACGTAGCGATCAATATGGCCTCAATTCCACGAGAACTCTTAGAGAGTGAACTCTACGGGCATGAAAAGGGTGCTTTTACTGGCGCTACCACACTTCACCGTGGTCGCTTTGAACAGGCCAAGGGTGGCACGATCTTCTTAGACGAAATTGGCGATATGCCAATGGACTTGCAGACAAGCCTCTTGCGTGTGCTCTCTGACGGGTACTTCTACCGTGTGGGTGGTCATGAACCCATTAAGGCAGATGTGCGAGTGATTGCCGCTACGAACCAAAACATGGAAGAGCGCGTGAAAGAAGGGCTTTTCCGTGAAGACCTCTATCACCGCTTAAATGTGATTCGCCTTCGCCTGCCACCGCTCCGTGAACGTAAAGAAGATATCCCGCGGATGGTGGAATATTTCTTGCGCACAGGGGCAAAAGAATTGGGAGTGGAACCTAAGCGCCTCACGAAAGAAGCGTTGGATAGCTTGATGGCATTTGATTTCCCAGGGAACGTCCGTCAACTTGAAAACTTCTGCCGTTGGCTTTTGGTGATGGCCCCTTCGAGCGAAATTCGCCCGCAGGATTTGCCACCTGAAGTGCAAAGTGCGACGCCAAGCGTTGTAGCGTTTAGCCCAGCGGCTTCTTCGGAAGGGGATAGCACGTGGCGTGATGCTTTAAGACGTGAGGTTACCGAGCGTTTGGCGGCTAGCGAAGAACATATTTGGGACACCGTCATGGAAGAGGTGGAACAAACGGTGATTGAAGCGGCACTTGATGCCACGGATGGTCGCCGCGTAGAGGCTGCTACCCGACTGGGCATTGGTCGCAACACCTTGACGCGAAAACTAAAGCAAGACTAAAATCCTTTTCCTTCTTTGAAAGCGTGTCCTTGTGACACGCTTTTTCACGTCTCTCGTGGCACAATAGGGGTAAATAAAAAAAGAAACTCCACCACCCCCGACAGCAATATGGAAAACACCACTTCCCGTAAACCGTTATCTTTAGCCGATATTGAGCAATGGCTAGACCAATTGGGCGCAAAGATGCCACATAAGCGTCGCCTTTATCGTGCCTGGCTCAATCGTGCTGAGTGGCCAAGCACAGAGGACGAATCGTTCCCTAAGAGCGTTCGTGCGGCGTTGGGAGAGTTGCGCTCTGTGCTTGAAGGCATTGCTACGATTGCTTCTCGCCATCCGGGTTCCGACCCAGAGAGCGAACGCTTGCTTGTCACGCTCGCCGATGGCCAGACGGTCGAGAGTGTTCTTTTGCCTCGCCAAGGGGTTTGTGTCTCCACGCAGTTAGGGTGCGCCGTAGGGTGCCGCTTCTGTATGACAGGGCGCTCGGGGTTGATTCGTCAGTTGAGTGATGCAGAAATTGTGGCGCAAGTGGCACGCGCTCGTGCACTTCATGGGACCACGAAAAAAGTGGTCTTTATGGGGATGGGTGAGCCATCTCACAATTTGGACGCCGTTTTTGGCGCATTGCTCTTTTTGGCTGACTACGGTGACTTTGGTCACAAAGATTTGGTCGTTTCGACCGTTGGAGATGAACGACTTTTTGAAAGACTGCATGCTTCTCGTGTGAAGCCAGCACTCGCTGTGTCGCTACACACAATTGAAGAGGAAAAACGTCGTCATCTTCTCCCGCGCGGTACGCGCATGTCGGTGGAAAACTTGATTGCTGCCGCAGAGCGTTGGGCATGCACTTGCCACTACCCCACGCAGTACCAATGGACCGTGATGGAGGGAGTGAACGACTCCCCAGAGGAAGCGCGCGAGCTGGCCGAGAAGTTGAAAGGCCACTACGCGATGGTGAACTTTATTCCTGTGAATACGGTGAGTGACAGTCCGTACCGCCGAGGCTCTCGCGAGAGTCTGGCGACACTAGTGCGTGTCTGTCGTGAGGCTGGAGTGATCGCCACACTGCGTGACTCCGCTGCCCAAGATGTGGACGGCGGTTGTGGTCAGTTGCGAGCTCGAGTCTTATTAAAGAAGGAGAGCCGAGTATGAAATCGACTTGGGAATCGAGAATTGAAAGCGCAATGCCCGCAAGACGTTATCGCTGGGGCTGGATGCTTTGGGTGATTTGGGGCACGATTGGCACCGCGTTAACGCTGCAAGACGCGGGAGAGCATGTGCAGGTCTTGACCTCCTTCTGGCTCACTGCGCCATTTTGGATTGCCTTTGTGGTTTGGCCGATCTTTGTTGTCTGGCGCAAGGTGCACGACCAAAAGTTGGCCGTTAAAGAAATTGAAGCGTTTGCTGTCCCCTCGATTTCGCTCTCTATGAGCTACTTGCGAGAGCGTGGCGGGGTGACGATTCCAGAGGGGCTACTCGTTGACTATGTCGCAGAGTCGCAAAGCGATTGGGCACAGTTTAAGTTGCCCGACACCGATATCCCCGCGCGCCCTGAAGCCGGGATTGAGGAGCCTGTATGGAAATTGGAAACGCTGGAGAAGTGGGCAGATGGCGTCAATGAACAAGAAACCTTCACGCCCATTCTTGAACTCAGAACATGGATCCGAGCGCTAGCGCACGCAGAGCGCTTTAGTTAAAAAAGAAAGGCTTATCGCGGTAAAACGATAAGCCTTTGTTCTCTTGAGCCCTTGATTAAAGACCTTAATTCTTGATCGTCACAGTCACTGGTGTATGGTCAGAGGGCTGATTCCAGGAGCGTGGCTCACTATCAATCCCTACTGCGCTCACTTTTTCTTTCAACGCATCAGAGACTAAGAGCAAATCAATGCGAAGTCCCATGTTGCGATCAAACGCGGCGTTGCGATAATCCCACCAAGAGAAGTGACTGCCCGCAGACTCTTTCAAGCGATAGCTATCTGACAACCCCACAGCGCAGAGTCGTGCAAAAGCGTTACGTTCTGGCGTGGAGGTGAGCACCTTTTCGCGCCAGCGCTCTGCATCCCACACATCGCGATCTTCTGGGGCCAAATTAAAGTCACCGCCCATCAGAAGGCGCGGGTAGGTTTTGAGCTCTTCTTCAATAAAGCGTGCGAGCGCTTCAAACCAGTCAAGTTTGTAGAGATACTTCCAACTACCCAATTCGTTGCCGTTGGGGATATAGCCCCCAATGAAACGAATGGCGTCAGCTTTCTTGCCACCCTTAGGCATAAGCGTTGCCGTCACAAGGCGCTTTTGTTCATCAGGAAACCCTGGCAAATTGAGCACCACATCAGTGGGCGCTTCAAAAGTGGCTTTCTTTGAGAGGAGTGCCACGCCGTTATAGGTTTTCTGACCACAAAAGACCACGTCGTAGCCAGCGGCTTCAATTTCAGCCGCAGGGAACTGCTCGTCGATTAATTTCGTTTCTTGCAGAACAACGGCATCCACTCCAGTTTTTTCTAACCAAGAGAGAAGCTGTGGCAAACGCACTCGGAGCGAATTCACGTTCCAACTGGCAAAGGTGTATTGACTCACGGAAGGTCTCCAAATGGAGCTCCTTTGCGTGACAGTTCTGCCACGCAAAGCGAGCGTTTTCTAGATTAGTGTAGGTCTTCAGCCATACCGCAGTGGCGCATGAGGGCGTCGAGCGTTGGCTTACGACCACGGAAGGCCACAAAGTTCTCCATGGCGTCACGGCTGGAGCCTCGAGCGAGGATTTCCGCCTCAAAGCGAGCACCCGTCTTCGGGTTCAAAATCCCTTCTTCTTCAAAGGCGGCAAAGGCGTCAGACGAGAGCACTTCGGCCCACTTGTAGCTGTAGTAGCCTGCGGCATAGCCACCTGCGAAGATATGACCAAAGCTCTGCGGGAAGCGATGGTAGGCTGGCGGGAAAACGACAGAGACTTCTTTACGCACAGCGTCGAGCAACTCTAAGAAGTTGCCCTTTTCTGGATCAAAGTCCATATGAACGAGCATATCAAAGAGCGCAAATTCGACTTGGCGCACGCAAGCAAGACCCGACTGGAAGTTCTTCGCAGCGAGCATCTTTTCAAAAAGCTCCTTAGGAAGCTTCGCGCCCGTATCGACGTGAGAAGAAAGCCCTTCGACCACTTTCCATTCCCAAGCAAAGTTTTCCATAAACTGACTGGGCAACTCCACAGCATCCCATTCGACGCCGTTGATGCCAGAGACAGCCAATTCATTTTGCTTGGTGAGCATGTGGTGAAGCCCGTGACCCATTTCGTGGAAAAGCGTCGTGACATCGTCATGCGTCATGGTAGAAGGCTTGCCGTTCACGCCTGGTGCAAAGTTGCAGACTAAGTAAGCTACAGGTGTTTGCGCCTTGCCGTTCACCACTACGCGGGGGCGATCAGAATCCATCCAAGCGCCAGAGCGCTTCCCTTCACGAGCGTAAAGGTCCACGTAGAGGTTGGCTAAGACTTCGCCATTGCGGGTCAACTCAAAGAACTTCACATCCGGATGCCAGACGCTCACCTTCTTTTCTTCAAACTTCACGCTGTAGAGCGTTTCAATCAATTTGAAGAGCCCAGAGAAAACCGTGGGTTCCGTGAAATACTGCTTCACTTCCTGGTCAGAGTAGCTGTAGCGCGCTTGACGTAATTTTTCCGACACCCATGCCTGATCCCAGGGTTGCATTTCATCAATGCCAAGCGTGTCTTTAGCAAACTCACGCATTTCCTTCATATCGCGCTCTGCATAGGGCTTTGCGCGAGAGGCGAGTTGACGCAAGAAAGCCGTGACTTCTTCTGGGCTATTGGCCATCTTCGTTGCAAGGGAGGATTCCGCATAGTTTTTAAAGCCCAAAAGGAGGGCTTCTTCATGGCGAAGCTTCAAGATTTCATTGATGATCGGCGTGTTGTCGAGCTTTTCACCACTAAATTCCGAAGCGCGCGTCACAAAGGCGCGATAAATCGTTTCGCGCAACTCGCGGTTATCCGCATACTGCATCACCGGGAGGTAAGAAGGGTACTGAAGCGTAATTCTCCAGCCTTCTTTTTCCTGTTGAGCGGCTTGCATCGCAAAGAGCGCTTTCACATCGTCTGGAATGCCAGCGAGCTTCTCTTCGTCCGTAATGACCATGTCCCAAGCGTTCGTCGCATCGAGCAAGTTTTCCCCAAACTTCTGCGAGAGAAGTGAGAGCTTTTCGCCAATTTCTTTCACTTTGGCGCGTTCTGCTGGGGGCAAATCCGCACCGCTCAAACGGAAGTCGCGAATCTCACGATTAATGATGCGAGCGCGCACTGGGTCGTAAGAGGCGAATTCGGGCGAGGCAGCCATCGCTTTATATTTCGCAAAGAGCGCTTCGTTTTGGCTCAAGTCGATAAAGCGTTGTGTCATGGCAGGAAGTTGTGCGTTATACGCGTCACGCAAGGCGGGCGTATCCATCACGCTCTTTAAGTGCCCAGCGGCACCCCAAGCGCGAGAGAAAAGCTCTACCGCAGCGTTTAAGGGTTCCACCACGTCTTCCCACGTAGCGGGTGTTTCGGGCGCCGTGGCTTTGGCGACCGTAGCGTCCAAGCGTTCACCCAGCACTTGCACCGCTTCAGCGATGTGTTCAGGGCGAATTGCCGCGTAATCAATCAATCCATCGATATGGATAAGAGGATTTTTTTCTTCAGTCATAAGTTCTTCTTTTTCTTCAAAAAAGTGACCAATGAGCAGTCAACTGGACTTCAATTAAAGTCCCAAACGACGTTCGACTGCTTCAACCGTATTGGTCATAAGCATAGCAATAGTCATCGGTCCCACGCCACCCGGCACAGGCGTAATGGCGCTCGCGACTTCCTTGGCACTTTCAAAATCGACGTCGCCACAGAGCTTTCCATTTTCATCGCGATTCATGCCGACGTCAATCACGACGGCACCAGGCTTTAACATATCGCCCTTAATCATCTTAGCGCGACCCACAGCGGCGACAACGACGTCTGCGTTACGAAGGATTTCAGCCAAATTCTTCGTGCGGCTATGCGCAACCGTGACGGTAGCGTTCTTTTCAAGAAGCATAATGGCTTGGGGTTTGCCCACAATATTGGAGCGACCCACAACAACGGCGTTTTTCCCTTCAAGGTCACAGTTGGCGGACTCAAGCAACTTCATCACCCCATAAGGCGTGCAGGGGCGAAAACCTGCGCGCCCAGTCATGAGGGCCCCTGCGCTCACCACATGGAAGCCGTCCACATCCTTTTCAGGCGCAATATTCTGAATGATCAATTCAGAAGAGAGGTGTTTCGGAAGAGGCAACTGCACCAAAATGCCGTCCACTTCTGGGTCGTTATTTAAGCGGTGCACGTGTGCCAATAATTCTTCTTCAGTGGTTTCTGCAGGAAGACGCACTTCAATCGAGCGAATCCCCGTGTTTTCACAGGCTTTAACCTTGTTGCGCACATAGACTTGGCTAGCAGGATTGTCGCCCACTAAGACTACGGCGAGGCCCGGTTGATGACCATGTTGACGGCACACTTCGGCGCGAGCTTTCAGCGCAACTTGCAGTTCGTTAGCGAGTTTCTTACCGTCGATAATCTGAGTCATGGAATTCTCCAGAGAAAGAAAACGAAAAAAGACGGATTCTCATCACGATGAGAAGGTCCGTCTCCTTTCGAGCATTAATAGAAATAGAAAACTGTAGCTAGCAGCACGCGCTTTTGGCCTTTGTGCTTTACTGCTGCGGATTACGCATCAGGTTGCTGTTCATCACCACACGCATCAAGTCAGCGACCGTACCGGAATTGGTCTTATCCATAATCGAAGCACGGTGAGCTTCCACCGTCTTAATGGAAATGCCCAAATCGTCAGCGATCTGCTTATTCAAACGACCATTGATAATGCGTTCGAGCACCTGCTGTTCGCGCGGCGTCAAGCGAGAAAGGAGCAATTCGTTCATGCTTTCGCTTTCTTTTTTCATGTGACGTTCACGCGCTTCGGTGAGCATGCGTTCAACGAGCTGCTTCAAGGCGGCTTGTTCAAACGGTTTTTCGATAAAGTCCACAGCCCCGCGCTTCAGAGCATTCACCGCCATCGAGACATCACCGTGACCAGTGATAAAAATAATTGGAAGGTCAGCGTCGCGAGCGAGCAAGTGTTCCTGGACTTCAAGACCACTCATCCCTGGCATACGCACATCCAACACGAGAACGGCGATGGCTTTTGGATCATACTTAGCGATGAAGCTCTCCCCACTGTCGTAGAGTTCTACTCGATAGTCGCTTGCTTCAAGCAACCACTTGAGAGAATCACGAACAGCTTCATCATCGTCAACGACGTATACGGTTCCTAGCGTTTCAGGGGTATCGGCACCATAGTCATAAGGGAACATTCGTTCAAGTCTCCGCACTCATAAATAGGTGTGAACATTGTATCAATATTTAAAACGAAAATCACCTCTAAACTGCGTGTTCACAAGGAGTTTCGCTTAATTTTTTTCGTTTTTTTGATGTATGAAAAAGAATAAAGAAGAATTCACATTTAGGCAAAATCTGCTTTTTCCCTCTCGCACTAGTTAAAACTCTTAAATCACTTCGTCCGTTTCGTGCACCACGGGAATCGTGAACGTAAACGTGGCGCCACCGCCCGGCGTATCGGTGACGATAATACGACCATGGTGAATTTCCACAATCGAGCGACAGATATTAAGCCCCATGCCCATGCCTTCTGCTTTCGTCGAGAAGAAGGCATCAAAGAGTTTGGTCTTATTTTCGTCACTAATCCCAGGACCATGGTCTATCACACGGAATTGCACCATGGAGCTGTCTTCGTTTAAGCCTACATCCAAATCAATCGTCGGATTGGCAAAGCCTTGACCAGCTTCCATCGCGTTTTTGAGCAGATTCAAAAGTAGTTGCTCAAGCATCACCGCGTCGCCCACCATATTGGGTAAGTTGGGGGTGACATTCACATGAATTTCAGTTTTTAGCTTATTGGCCTGCAAAATAGCCAATTCCATTGTTTCCGAGACAATCGTTTCGGGCGAGACAGAGGTGAGCTGCGGGTCCGTCTTTTTGGCAAAGCCACGGATACGCTTGATAATCGAGGCAGCGCGCTGCGCTTGCTTATTGATTTTCTCAAGCGCCGTGAGGGTATCCTCCTGGCTCAATTTCCCTGCACCAATCATGTAGCTTGCACCCGTAGCGTAGTTCGATATGGCAGCGAGCGGCTGATTCAATTCGTGCGCCAAGGAGCTTGCCATTTCGCCCATCGTCACTAAGCGCTGTGTGGTTTCGGCTTGGCGCAACTGATTTTCGAGTGCCAATTCGGTTTCACGCAACTGCGTAATATCGGTCGCAATAATCATCATGGCGGGCATATCGTCTGTCCAGACCATGGGTTGCATACGCGCATCAAACCACTTTTTCGTGGTTTCATCAAAGACGCCCTGACGGCTAATCACTAAGGGCTGATGGCGAATCAATTCATAAAGACGCTGCGCGCCCGCGGGACCACGACCAAAAATATTCTCATAAGGCGTGTTGCGGAAAAGAAGTTGCGGCTCTGGCGTATTTAAGCTCACCACGCAAATGGCAGAGTTCATCGACTGCACCACACGCGTGAAGCGTTCGTGTGCGGCTTTCATACGTTCGCGAGAGCGCTTTTGCTCCGTAATATCGTAGAGTTCCCCAATCCAACCAATCGCTTGACCGCGTTCGTTTAAAAGTGGCGAGATATTCATCTGTCCATCAAAGACGCTACCGTCCTTGCGGCGCACGCTCACTTCCATGGTACGTGCACTGCGATCATCGGGGTTCGTCATCGCGGCGCGCGCCAAGAGCGTAATATCCTTGTCCCAATAGGGGTAGGGGATCGTAGCGCCCATCAAGTCTTCGTGCGTAAAGCCCGTGAGGCGCTGGAAGGTGTCGTTCACAAAGAGGATCTTCCCATCCATGTCCGAGACGCGCACCCCAGCGACAGAGGATTCCGACATCGCCACACGAAGCGCATATTCCGCAGAAAGGCGCTGGTGAGCACGGTGCTGTAAGCGCTGATAGCGAAGGAGCAACGTAAGCGAGAGGCCCAGTAAGCACGCCAAGGCCAAAATCATCCAGAGCTTTAAGTTGTTAATCGTAAAGAGCTCGTGGTCGTAGCTCACCGATTCAAGCGAGAGCTGAGGATCGTTAAAAATCGGGATTTGGGTGCTGTAAGAAACCCCAGCGCCTAAGAGCGAATCTTCATCAGAAGCGTCTTCCTGTGCGACTAAGAGGGGTTTGCCTTCACGGCTGAGCGTAAAGGTGTAGCGGCTGTGCCCCATGATGTCCGCTTCGTCGCCAAGTAAGCGACTTAAATTGACGCGAGCAATCATGAGCTGATCAGGAATCGCGGTTGGCACAATGATGTCAACGAAAACGGTATTGTGCGGGTCAAGCGTATAGGGGCGTGTCACCAAGGGTGCATCTCTAAAGAAGGCCGTTTCAATGTTGCGACGCAGTTCTGTCGAGCCCACCAGGCTATGCGCCTGATCAAGCACGTCTTCACTGTGGCTCGTGGAGGCCCAGGTTCCTAGCACTTCAAAGCGACGGTTTACGAGTTCCAACCCCACCACTTCACGACGGTCTTGCAAAAAGCCCGCAGCGGCCATATCTGAACTCGCGAGGCGCTGCCCAGTGCCTGGGATTTGCATGAGTCGCAAGCTCGTTCTTTGCAAAAGTTCACTTGTACTTAATAGACGGCTTTCGATACTTTGCGCCAAGAGTTCGGTCGACTGCTGCAAACGGACAATTTCCGCTTTACGGTCAGCATCAATTAAATAGAGCACCACCGAGAGAAAACAGGTGGTCATCAAGAGAAGGGCAATCCACGAAGCGTAAATCCCGACGCGTGAAGCGGCACGGTCGGTATTGTGCTTCTGACCTAAATTGAGGTGCTGCAGGGTTTGAGCAACTTGTTCGTTTTCGTTGTCGTAGACCATGATCTTGACTGAGGCGCTGCCCCAAAGACCGAGAGCTCGAGTCTTTAAGGCAAAAAATTCTTTTCTTTCAAATACGAGACGAGGAGAGAGGCTCCTTTCTGTCGGGCTTTCTCTGGAATGTTCGTCAACAAAGAAAGCAATTGGTGAAAATTTTATCAAGGAGAGCGAGCTAGTGCATAGTCCTAAAGTGTTTCTCTCTTTCAGCCAAGTCCAATGGTGTTTCTCGCTGAGAGAAATGCCGATTCTGTGAGATAATAGCGCCAACCCTCTTTTTTGAAGAGAAGGTGTGCCTTCTCTCAGACTCAACACACAGGAAATGAAAACATCATGGCTCTCACTCAACAAGAATTGAAGCGTGAAGTTGCCCGCGCGGCATTGACTTTTGTCGAAGAAGGCAAGATTTTGGGCGTGGGTACGGGTTCGACCGTGGACCTCTTCATTGATCAGCTCCCAGAGATTCGTGATCGTATCGTGGCGTGTGTGTCGTCAAGCATCCGTTCGACCCAGCGCCTTGAAGCCTTGGGCTTTAAAGTGCTTGATATGAACGAAGTGGATCGCATTGGCGTTTATGTTGACGGCGCAGATGAAATCTCGCCCGACTTTTCCATGATCAAGGGTGGTGGCGGCGCGCTCACTCGTGAGAAGATCGTTGCCTCGATTTCGGAAAAGTTTGTCTGTATTGCTGATCAGTCCAAAGCCGTGGACGTCTTGGGGCGCTTCCCGCTTCCTGTGGAAGTGATTCCGATGGCGGCTCGTGCTATTCAGGCTCGCCTTGAAGCCTTGGGTGGGACGGTCAAAAAACGTGACTTTGTGACCGACAATGGTTGCTGGATTTTGGATACGTCTGATTTGGCGATTACGGATCCAGTGGCGCTTGAAAAAGAAATTAATTCCTGGCCTGGGGTGGTGACCGTTGGCCTCTTTGCTGAACGTGGTGCGGATGTGCTCCTTTTAGGCACACAAGATGGCGTGAAAGAATCGCGCCGTCCGTAAACGCACAAGCGTGCACTTAGTTTGCTAAGTGCACGTTTTCAGACAAAGAAAAACCCTAGCCGATACTCGCTTCCTTTAAGAGGAGGTGCTTTCGTCTAGGGTTTGCTTTTTTGCAGTTAGCCCGCCGATTATTTTTCGAGAGGGCGATACTGTTCAGGCACTTTCACTTCATCAGCGTTGCCGAAGAAATAACGTTCGCACTGCTTTTGCAGTTGCTGACGAGCGGAGAGATCCGCGAGGTTAAGACCGTATTCGTTGACCATCATGGTCTGCAAACGAGTCCATTCTTCCCAAGCTTCTTTGCTCACGCTTTGCCAAATGCGTTTGCCGAGTTCGCCAGGGAAGGGAGGATAGGCGAGGCCTTCGGCTTCTTTATTAAGTTTGATGCAGTGAACCATACGGGCCATTTCAGTGCTCCAAAAAATGTTGTCAACCACTCTGTTTACCTAAAAGTTGAGGTAAATCGGGAGTGGAATCACCTCTAAACGGGTGATGGGGAAAAATTAAAGCTTGTGATGGCATTGTACCTTGTTGCGAAGAGAATAGGTATAGCCCATCGGAAGCAAGATGTATAGATAGGTAGAGTTAAAAATGGCAGATAGAGCGCTATTTGAAGCGTTTCAGAAAGTGAAAGATCGCGTGGAAGATGTGGTAAGCGAAACGCGAAAGAAGGAAGAAAAAGCGCGTGCCGCAGAAGAAGCAAAGCGCCTTGCTGCGAAAAAAGCCAAGGCTGCGCCTGCGCCACAACCGCGTTTTGTCTCAGAAGAGAAAAAAACACTTCCCGCTACGCCCTCGAAAGAAGCAAAACCTGTGGCCAGCGCGCCAGAGAGCCGTATCAGTGCGGCCGCGTTTTCGCCTACGGGTGGCTTTGGCTCAGCGTTGGCTGACGCTGCTGTGAAAAGTGGGGCTTCTTTCCGAATGAGTAATCCTGGGAAAAAGAAGAGCACACCGCCAGCCTTTAAGCCCAATACGCCCAAAGTGAATGAAGGGACGGAAGCCCAAGGCGAAAAGAGAACTCACCAGGGTGGACAAAAGAGCGTAGCAGCAGGTAAGCCAGAAAATCGTCAGGCGCAGAGTAAGCATCACAAGAGCAACCAAAAGGATAATCAAAAGCCTCAGCGTGAGAATGCTCGCCCTGAAAAGAAAGAGCGCCCGCCGCGCCTTACTTACGAAGAGCGTCGCAACCCTGTACCCGCTTTCCAATTGATGCCAGGACTCCCTGTGTCTGAGCACGGGGAAGAGTTGGTTGCGGCCATTCGCCAGCATCGTGCGGTGATTGTTTGTGGGGAAACGGGCTCAGGGAAAACTACACAGCTCCCCAAGATTGCCATGATGGCGGGCCGTGGGGAACACGGCATGATTGCGCATACGCAGCCGCGTCGTATTGCGGCAAGCTCGATCGCACAGCGTATTGCGGACGAATTAAAAACCCCGATTGGTGAAGTCGTGGGCTACAAGGTGCGCTTTACTGATAAAACGCATCCAGGGGCCACGATTAAGTTGATGACCGACGGGATCCTGCTTGCGGAAACGCAGCACGATCCGCTCCTTCGTGCCTATGACACGATCATTATCGACGAAGCGCATGAACGCAGTATCAATATTGACTTTTTGCTGGGCTACTTAAAGCGTCTTTTAGCGAAACGTCCAGACCTTAAAGTCATTGTCACCTCGGCCACGATTGACGCGGAGCGCTTTGCAGAGCACTTTACGATCAATGGCCGTCCTGCGCCGATTTTTAGTATCTCGGGTCGCACTTACCCAGTCGAAATTCGTTATCGCCCAACAGACGATGTGGACGAAGAAGACGATAAGACCTTGATGGACGCGATTGATGATGCGGTGAGCGAATGTGAGAGCGTGGGTCGAGGCGATATTCTGGTCTTCTTGCCTGGCGAGCGTGAAATTCACGAAGCCGCGGATGTGCTTCGTAAGTCGCGTCGTCCGACAACGGAAATTTTGCCCTTGTTTGCTCGCCTTTCCGCAGCAGATCAAGAGCGCGTTTTCCGTCCTTCTGGGGCGCGCCGCATTATTTTGGCGACGAACGTGGCTGAAACATCGATTACCGTGTCCGGTATTCGCTTTGTGGTGGATACGGGGCTCGCCCGCGTGAAGCGCTACTCTTATCGCAGTAAAGTCGAGCAACTTCAGATCGAACCCGTGAGTCAAGCCTCTGCTAACCAGCGTGCGGGTCGATGCGGTCGCGTGGCCGATGGTGTGTGTATTCGTCTTTATAGCGAAGAAGACTTTGCACGCCGTGCGCCCTTTACTGATCCAGAAATCATGCGCTCCAATTTGGCGGCCGTGATTTTGCGTGCGAAAGCATTGAAGTTAGGCGATATTCGTGAATTCCCCTTTGTGCAAACGCCAACCAATAAGGCGATTAACGATGGCTATGCCATCCTCCAAGAATTGGATGCCGTGAACGAAGAAGGGAATTTGACACGTGTGGGTGCAGAATTGGCGAAGTTGCCAGTCGACCCTCGCTTAGCGCGTATGTTGCTCGAAGGCCACCGTTTGGGCAGTTTGAATGAAATGCTCATTATCTGTTCTGGCCTTTCCGTGCAGGATCCGCGTGAGCGACCTCTCGATGCACAGCAAGCGGCTGATGAAGCGCACAAGAAGTTAGCCGATGAACGTAGTGACTTCCTGAGTTACGTGAAGCTCTGGCAGTGGGTAGAAAAAGCCAAAGCCAATAAAGAAAGTAACCGCAAGTTTGAGCAGGAGTTGCGTCAGCGCTTCTTGTCCCCACGTCGCCTTCGCGAGTGGCGCGATGTGGAGCGTCAGCTCGCTGCATTAACGGAAGAGCTCTCTTGGCGTCGCAACACTGCAGAAGCGACTTACGAGGAAGTGCATAAAGCGCTTCTCTCGGGGCTTCTTGGCAATATTGGTTCCAAGGCGGTGGAAAGTGACTTCCGTGCGCCGCCTTATTTAGGCACCTTTGGCGTGAAATTCTGGATTTGGCCAGGGTCTGTTAAAGCGAAAAAGGGCGGTCGTTGGGTGATGAGTTCTGAACTCGTTGAAACGACGAAACTCTATGCGCGCTGTGTGGCGGATATTGAAGCCGAATGGATTGAAGCCGCGGCAGGAAACCTTATTAAAAAGAGTTGGAGTGAACCGCACTGGGAAAAGCATCGCGGTGAAGTGATGGCAATGGAGCGTGGGACGCTCTATGGACTCACGATTTATCAGCAGCGATCCGTTTCTTTTGAACGCCATGATTTAGCCCTGAGTCGAGAACTCTTTATTCGTCAGGCCTTGGTGGAAGGGAATTGGGATGCGCAGGCACCGTTTTACCAGCATAACCAGCGCTTGATTCGAGAAATTGAAGAGCTCGAACACAAGACGCGTCGCCCTGATGTGTTGGTCGACGATGAGTTGCAGTTTGCGTTTTATGACGCGGTGATTCCGTCGGACATTGCGAATACTCGCTCGCTTTTGGCCTGGTTAAAACAGGGCGGAAAAGAGGTCGAGAATTCTCTCAAAATGACGCGTGACGCATTGATGCGCCATGACGCTTCGGGCGTGACGAACCGCTACTATCCGAAGACGATTGAAATGGCGGGCGTCTCGATGGCACTTGCCTACCATTTTGAACCGGGTAACCCGCGCGATGGGTTAACGGTGACGGTTCCGCTTTTTGCTTTGAATCAGCTCGACGCCGTGCAGGCCGAATGGTTGGTCCCAGGTATGGTGAAAGAAAAGGCACAGTTCTTGATTAAGAGTTTGCCGCAGAAGATTCGCCGCCACTGTGTGCCAGTGCAGGATTATGCACAGCAGTTCTTCCTGAGAACCGAAGAGGGTGAAGCGCAACCCAAGGGCTTCTTTGAAGTGCTTGCCGCTGACATTCGTGAACAGACAGGGGTTCCTTGCACAACGAGTGACTTTAAGCTCGAGCAGCTCCCCGCGCACTTAGTGATGAACTTTAAGGTCGTGGATGAGCATGGTCGACAGCTCGCGATGGGACGCAACCTTGCGCAACTTCGTGCAGAGTTGGGCGAACAAGCGCAAGAAACCTTTAAAGCGGTGGCAGCGCAAGATGCGACGGTCGTTTCTGATCTGGAAGACGCAGTCACGGATTGGACTTTTGGGGAATTGCCTGAATTAATGGAAATTAACCGTAAAGGACAAACCTTAATTGGGCATCCTGCCTTGGTCGATAAAGGTGACGTGTGCGCGATTGAAGTCTTTGATGATCCGAACGAAGCGAAGCGCGAACACCGTCGAGGGCTTTTGCGTCTCTTCCGTTTGGTCTTAAAAGAGCAAGTGCGCTTTGTGGAGCGCACCGTGCGTGATTTAGGGCGCGTGCAGATGCAGGCAGCAACGGTTCCAGGGCTCTCTCGACTTTTTGAGTCGATTGATACCTTGAGCAAGGCGATTGTGAATTGCGCCTTGGAGGCCACTGCCCTTCAAGAACCCTGGCCACAAAATGAGGAAACCTTTAAAGCACGCAGAGAAGATGTGAAAGGGCGCCTTACGTTGATGGCAGGCGAGGTGGTTCGTCTTTTGAGCACCATTGTGGCTGAAGCAGCGCCCATTATGGGAAAACTCAAAAAATTATCCGATATTCCTGCGATAAATGAAGATATCCAGAATGAATTCCAATGGTTATTTAAACCGGGCTTTTTGGAGAATGTGCCATTATCGCAATTACAACACTATCCTCGATATATGAAAGCCATTCAATACCGATTAGATAGATATCGTGATGATCCAATGCGTGATTATTCTCGCCAACAAGAAATTGCGCAATTACGGATTAAATGGCAACGCGCTGTCATCGCACGACGTGGTCAGCTCGATCCACAGCTCGAAGATTTCGGCTGGCTCTTGCAGGAGCTTCGCGTCTCGCTCTTTGCGCAACAGCTTCGTACACCGATGCCCGTGAGTGTGAAACGTTTAGAAAGAATCTGGAGCATGATCGAGCATCTTTAAATAAGGATTTGGCGGGTTAAATATCGGGTTTACACTGATAACCCGCCATCATTATGTAACGAGTTATTTCAAACACGAATATAATCCTTATTCAGATCTTTATTTCATCGTTTAAAAATGTAAAAATAAATAACCAATAGCGATTTATTCGCTACAATAAAAATCCGTCCGTCGAGTAGCTTAATCTGCTCCTTGTTTTTTCCCGGGAGAAACTCTTTCGAGCGGAGTCGGAAAAAACTCAAGTCTAGGACGCGGATTTCCTATTCATCGCACTCTCTGGCACAGGTGCTGATCATGTTTCAGTGGCAAAAATTTCTTCTCTCGTTAGGGCTTGGCGTCTCCATCGTTGCACTGCCCCTGACGGCGGCTACCCCTGCGTGGGCGGCCCAAAAAACGACTATTTCGAAGTCGAAAACCACCGCAAAGAAAGTTGATAAGGTCGTTAAAGCGACCCAAAAGAACACCTCCGCAAAAGCCGCTAGCGTTAAAGGCAATGTTAAGCAGAAAGTTGCCAAAACGAAAAGCGCTAATAAAGTGGCTGCTCGTAAAGCAACTAAGGGCGGTAAACAAGTCGCTTCCACTACTAAAGCCGCTCGTGCAGCTAAGTGGAAAAAACAGCAACGCGTTGCACGTCGTGCAATTCGCCGTGGTCCCTCTCAGGCAACTTTAGCTGGTCTTCGTCAGACGGATGATCCGCTCGATTTAGGGAGCTCCGTGGCCTACATCGTGGACCAGGATACTGGGGAAGAACTCTTTACGAAAAACGCTGATGTGCCGCTCCCCATCGCCTCGGTTACGAAGTTGATGACGGCTTTGGTCATTGCTGAGAGTGGCGTGCCGATGAATAAGTCGGTCAAAATCACGAAAGAAGATTACCTTCGCAGTAGCGCTTCTTCGAAGCTTCGTAACGGCATGGTGATGCCGCGCAGCGAACTCTTGAAGGCCGCTTTAATGTCAAGCGACAACCGTGCCGCGCATGCACTGGCTCGTACGACGCCGCAAGGGAAAGCTTGGTTCATTAAGCAGATGAATCTCACGGCTAAGCGCTTAGGCATGGAAGATACGTTCTTTGCGGATCCCACTGGGCTTGACAATCGTAACCACTCCACGGCTCGCGACTTAGCGAAGTTGGTGGCAGCGGCTTATGAATATAAAGATATTCGTGAAGCCTCGACGATGTCGGCTGCGCAATTGCGCGCTGGTCGCTATGTGCTCAATTTGCACACGACGAACCGTTTGATTGGCAACCCCGATTGGAATATTGGGATTCAGAAGACGGGCTTTACCACGGCAGCCGGTCGTTGCATGGTGGTGCAGAGCGAGGTCGGTTCTCGCCGCGTGGTGATGGTGGTTTTGGATAGCCCCAACAATACGCAACGCGCAGCCGATATGACGAGCATGAAGCAGTTTGTGGAAGCAGAAAATCGTATCGACCGTCAGTTTAGTACGGCACTTCCATACGAAATTTTCTAAAGTTTTTTCTCTAAAAAAGAGGAGGCGGTTCATTAAGACTAAAATTGTGAGTTTTTTCCTGTATCTAGGAAGAACCTCCCTTTTTAGGCCCTGATGATTTAGAGATTCTCTAAATCATCAAGGGCAATATCCATCGAAGTATCATCACTGA
>QWCH01000172.1_pt1 | contig 114028 bp, 133 predicted proteins | sample 1972671 | NCBI WGS metagenome assembly QWCH01 (sample SAMN09866713, study PRJNA288562) | Human gut metagenome isolate term3_stool, whole genome shotgun sequencing... | isolation source: gut | host: Homo sapiens | place: USA: California
TCGCCCGGCATCAGCCGGATTGTTGGCCCATCCATCTAACATCCCTCCCAATCTGCACAATATCCCGCGTCCCACGCCGCGTTGTATCCCGGCATCCAGTCCAGCAGATAATCCCCATCCTGCCACGCAAACCGGATACCGGTTATATCCACTGTCATTAATACCGTGGCGTAATATGTGCTGTTGCCCGCCATATCCCAGGCTGTAAGGGTGACGTAGTACGTGCCATCCTCCAAGTCAGGAGGTACTTGCGCCGTCCAGTAGCCATCCTCACTACGGGCAAACACAAGGACATGGTTATCAGCCATGCCCTCAATGCGCGTAATCATATCAATCCTCCACCTTGACGCGGATCTCAAACGGTGCTCCAACGTGCACACGGTCGGTCACGCCGATGACCTCAACAATGCGCGGCGGGGTGGTGTCCAACACAACATTGCGGGTAATCTCGGCCTCAAGGCCGGTCGCGTCGACCACCTTGACCTTGATGACGTTGGCCCCCTCCTGCATGTGGGAGGGATTGGCGGTCAGGCTAAACGCGCCCGTCTGGCCGTCCACTGTAACCGGGCCCTGGTCGTGCCCATTGACGGTGACAGTCAGGGTGACGCTGGTCAGCTGATCATCCGACGTGATGCCCGTAATCTGCACCGCCGCCTGGTTGGTTACAAGACCCTCCGCAGGCGAGGACAGGCTAATGGTCGGCGCGGTGACTGCGATGGTGCAGGTGATTGACGCGGGGTCAGCTGCGTTGCCATCCTTGTCGGATACGCCAACAGAGATTGTCGTCTGGCCCTCATCTAGGGCCGTTGGCACAGCGTAGGAGAGATCATAGCCTCCCTCTACTGGTGTCAGAGTAAGCCCCGGCGCGCCCTGTGTGATCTTGCTGCCGCCGTTAATACGCAGGTCAAGAGTGGCAGGATCAACGCCGCTATCGTTGTCTCGCAGTTGGGCGGTGATGGTTGGGGTGCAGGTATTGATCCGGCTGTCCGCCGATGGGTAGGTGATGGTGGCCGTGGGCTTGACGCTCTCGTAAGCCACTAATCGCAGCTGCTCTCCCCACGTCCCGTCCTCCTGGTTGATCGTGGTCTCATTACCCGCCTCATCGGCGGCGATAATTTGCACGCCATAGTAGCCCCCCGGCTCATTGGCGCTGGATAAAGCGGGCGCAGTGCCCTTAAGCGTATAGTACCCATCATCTGAGAGGGTTAATGGGTAGGTTTGGCCGTCAATGACGGCCTGAACGGTTGCGATTGACATTGGTTAGGCCTCCTTATATCAATTTGAGTAGTTTGCACGACCAGTCGGATACACTGGATGATGTGCTGCTGGCGGCAGAGATGTAGATTTTGCCCGGTTCGCCCCCGCTTTGCCACGTCGACCACGGCATCGTTTTGGCCATATTGTTAAACCCAACATCAAATTTGCTATCCGAGCTATCTCCAAAGGCGGCAGAAATCAGTAACGGTGCATGACTTACACGCGCTATGACCTGTTTCGCGGCACTATCGTAGTCGCACGATATGTGGATGATGGCGGTATATGTTGCCCTGTATAGATCAGATCCGCCCGCATTAAAATTCCCGCATGCCGTAAAGATGTACGATCCAGCGTCCAGTCCGTAACACGCAAAATACACATATCCACTGCCTGTTAGCTGGGTGGAGGTATACGGTTGCATAGGTTTAAGCGCGCCACTGGCCCAATTGCTCCAATATCCATTTTGAGGGGTGTAGATGCGCGTATACGTGTTGCCGCTGGTCGCTATATACCGCTGTATGATCCCAAGCGTTTGTCCCGTCTTAACGCTGTGGTTATACTCGGCGACCTCCATTATCCCCGGGGATACCTCGGGGCAGTTATCTACGCTCCTAGCGGTGGTTACGGTAGCAATATGGACACGCTGACCCGGCGTGATATAGTTGTTAAGGTTATCGTAATGCGGCACTGGGTCTGCCTGATCAACATATATGATATCCGTAAGCATTGACGGCACCGCCCCCACATCCGCCGCCGTGGGCATCTGCGCGAGCTTGCCGTTGCTGTCCAGAGTGGCGATGCCGGAGGGTTGGCCGAGCCTACCCTCAATCTGCTCAACATATGCCACATAGTCCGCCTTGGTGGCCATGTCCGTCAGGCTGTAGCTGACATTGATGCGCCCGGCATTGCCGAGCGCGATATGAAAGGAAAAATTGGCTACAAAGTCCGGGCTGTCCTCCGCGCTGGGGATCGTGTCCGGCTGCTCGGACTGCGCGACCAGCATGAGCACCTCGCCGTCGTCCGGATCAGCCGCATAGATACCGATCTGGCGCAGCGGATAACCTGCAGTTAATCCCCGGTTATACAGCGTGACCGGGAGTAGCGCCTGCCCGCTACCCTTATAGACCACATTACTGAGCGTCAGGGTTTGCCGGGCCGTTACCTCAGTCAAAGCCGTCAGCGCGTCTGCGCTCGTATGCCCGTCGCCGCCGACCGCCCGCGTGATATCCAGTGTTGCGCCGGTCTGCAGCTTGGCCATCAGATTGAGGCCCAGCGTGGTGTATACAACGTTATCCCATGTCGCCATTACCGTCTCCTCCTTGGTGTGGGTATAAAGTATAATGCTTGGCCTCGCCGACCATGACCGCGTACCGCTGCCGGACGTCGATCCCGGAGGGATCGTACTGCTCCACGGTGTAGGTCAGGTGCGCGGGCTTGAGCTCGTCGATGCGCGCCCGCAGGGCGGCAAGGTCGAGCGAGTAGATATCATTGAGGTGGATGCGCAAGATAAATGCGTAGTTGCCCGGCTGCTCGATGATTGTGACCTGCTGGCCGGTCATCTGCTCCGCCGCGAGCCGGATATACTCGACGCTGGCCGGGGGCCGGGCGTTACGCTTTGCGAGGAGTTGCTCCCGGCGCAGCTCTGCCGGGACGCTGTCGTTGGACGGCAGGCCAAACAGCCGCTCCCAGCGCGCAAGCGTCCATGTTGCCGAATTGATATAGAGCTGATCCGTGGCGTCGCGGATGGCGGCCTCGGTGCGGTCAAGCTCCGCCTGCTCTGTCCGCAGGAGGTCTTGCATCTGCTCCATCGACCTGACAAACGCGGGCAGCATCTGCGGCTCGTTAAGCATTGAGGGCCACCTCCCGCAGGCGGGCAAATTGCTCGGCGGTCAGTGTGAGCGAGGCCGTCTTGCCGTTAAGCGTGTACGCGGAGATATCCACGATCCCAGGCACGCCAAACATCAGGTCGCCCAGCTTATGGTAGCTGAGCGTGGTCAGATCAAACGCGATCTCCGTGCAATATGACTGGATTACAGAGGCAATCTGCGCCCGCACCTCCGTCGGGTTATACCCGGCCTCCAGCGTCGCTGTGACGCTGATGGTCACGTCCACGGGCACGGCCTTGCTGACCGTGACCGACGCGCCGATGGGGCGTTGCGTCTCGATGTAGGACTGCACGGCGGCGATCAGGGCGTCGTCCGGCTCCGTCATCGCGGCGGAGAGGATGACCACCTTGACCGTGCCGGGGCCGTCCCATACGGGGATGCAGCGGGCCGCGCCCACGCCCGGCACCTGCCGCGCCCAATAGACGTAATGGTTGGCATTGCCGGAGGTGATCGGCTGCCTGATCTTATCGAGCAGCCGCGCCCGGAATGCATCGTCCGTCTCGCCGTCGAGGCGCGCCTCGTTGTACTCCACCGCCTTGCGGTCAAGGTACTCCCCCTCGGCGGTGTCAAGCATCGTCTGCTCGACTGCGTACTCGAGGATCATCGCCCGGTAACGGGCGAGCTCCTCGGCCACGGCCTGCAGGTTATCCGCGCAAAACCCGCCCTGCAGGCGATTGGCGTCGCTCTGGAGGCCGTCCATAAGCCGGGCAAGTATTGACTGCGCGTCGTAATCATAAGGCATAGACCGTGCCCTCCTCGTTGACTGTGATCGTGTCCGTCCCGTAGCCGGTGCGGACGGTAAAAGTGACCTCCACGCCGCTGCGCGTGGAGGTAAACTGGAAATCGCTGAGCTCCTCGATGTATGGATTGACCATCAGCGCCTCCGTGATGTACCGCTTGATCTCGAGGCGCGTCACCTCGCTGCTCATCGGCTCTCCCATGAGGTTGCCGAGCTCGCAGCCATAATCGTCGTCATAGGCCGCGTGTGCGTAACGCGGCGTGCGCAGCGCCTTGTAAATCCATATCCTGATCGCCTCGTTGCCCTCAACCAGATAGGTGTTACCGTCCGGCCCGGTCAGGAGGCGGTTTTGCTCGTAGTCGTATGCATACTCCCGGTAGAGCGGCAGCGCGTCGCTGGCCGTCTCATCCGCAACGTCCTCCACCTCGGCGGTGGGGACGAACGGAAAGATACCGACGTCGTCGCTCATACGCTGCTCACCACCCGCTCAAGGAGGTAAAACGAGTTGCCGATCTGCGCCGTGAGGACGCTGTCGCCGGGATGCAAAATAAATGCCGAGTGAAACGCCTCCAGAAAATCAAAGAGGGCGGCGGGCTCCGGCGCGTCTGCAAAGACCTCCCGCAGCTTGTCGACCGTGTCATAGCCCTCCAGCGTGTACGCCGGGTTGCAGTAGACGTTGCGGGTAATGGCAGCGCCGTTGATGCTGATCCCCAGCGGGTTAACCGTGGTAACGGTCGCGCGGCGCAGGGTGACGCCGTCCGTCCCGTCCGCTCCGCTCTGGCCCCGCAGGGCCTCGGCGAGCTCAACGGCCCATCGTGACATGTGATCCCTCCTCGTATAATTGGACTTACTTGGCCTTATCCTTGTCCTGCTTGTCGATCTCATACTCATCCATTAGATTATTAAAGGCGAGCGTCAGCTGCATCGTGTATTTGCCCGCCTCCCACGTATGGGTGTCCGCCTCGACGTAAAATTTGCCGTACAGTCCGCTGACCGGCTCCTGCACAGCAACGGAGTAGCCGGACACGGCCCGCACGTCGCCGAGGGCCGTGACGCTGCCGGAGCGCTCGAGGCCCCGGAGAAGCGCTCGCGCCTCGGCGGCGTTGTCCACGTCGTCCTGCTGCTTATATACGCGCTGGACAGTGCCGTACTTACGCCGGGATGCCGCGTCCTGCACCGTGTCGACGGTCTTGCCGTCCTTGTCGGTTACGATCACGCGGTTGACGAGCTGCTGTAGGCTCGACTTGTAGGTTGCCTCCGTCAGGTTATAGCTGCCGTCGAGCACCACGCCGCAATACGTCCCCTTGACGATGACCTGCAGCTTGTCTCGCCGCATGAGAGGGATATACTTTTTGCCGTTGCGCTTGGAGGTGGCGGTATAGGCCGCCATAATAGCCTCATACGCCTTTTTACCCAGGCACGGCATATAGACGCTGATGCCGGTCTTAGCGGCGCTGCCGAGCGGCACGCCGAGCTCCGCGCAGATGCTGGCGGTGATGCGCTCCGGCGTGTCGCTGTAGACGTGGTTGACGTCGGATTGATTGACGTACCATAAGAGATCGAGCGCCGTATAGCTGACTGTATGGGAGGAGACGTTGCGCTCGACGTCCATAATGATCCCGTAATAGAGCTCCTTGCCGTCCACCGTCAGGGTGACGGGATCGCCCTCATTGATGCTCACCTTGGGGAGCTGCTTGTCGCCCTCCATGCGGGGGACGGCGAAGGCGAGCTGCCGGGCGACCTGCTTAGTATCGCCGCTCCATGTGATCTTGTCTGCGAGTTGGGATATATCATACTTGCCCGCCGCCAGCTTAACCGTCATGCGGGGATCACCAGCCTCTGCCCGGTGTAGATCAGGTTAGGGTTACGTATCTTATCCCGGTTAGCGTTATATATCTTGGTGTACTTGGCCCCGTTGCCGTAGTACCGCTTGGCGATCGTCCACAGGCAGTCTCCGGTGCGCACCGTATAGGTGCGGGATACCACCTTAACGGCGGGCCGCTTAGTCTTGACCGCCACCTTGACGGTTGGCACATTCAGCTGGCGATACTCCGCCAGCTGAATGGAATACGAGATATCCCGGCTGCCCTCACGGTAGGCAAATTGCAGGCCCTCGATTGCCATCGCCAGATTGACGCCCATGTCCGAGATAATGAGCCGCACGGGCTTGCGGGCGTCCCGCCAGCGCGTGAGGGTGCTGACATAGGATTGGGGGCTGCGGTCGGCGTAGCGGCCAACCGGCGACCCCTGCGCCGGGAAAAAGCCGGAGAGGGAGGTAGAGGCAAGGCCGCGCGGGCCTAAGAGGTTGGCCTCTCCGACCGTGAGCAGCTGCACGTGCTGGTTAAGGCTTGCCGTGTCGATGGCGACCTCCTGCGGGTTGATCGGCAGCACCAGCCGCTCCTTGCGGTTGTCAACGCTCAGCTCAATTGTCCTGCTCTTAACTGGCATATATAGCCTCACCTCCTATGCGATGCTGTTACGGACGGCGAGCACGACGCGCTTGGTGACCGCCTCGCCGATGCGGTCGATATCCGCCTCCTCGCGGACAATGATCTGATCCGCAAGCTTGGGGATGTTGATGTGGATGACGACGCCGCCCTTGCCGCCCTGCGGCTGTGGCTTATCGTCATCCCGCCTGCGCACTTGGCGCTTGGACTGCGGATTGGAGAGGATGCGCGTGCCCTTGGGCAACGCCATGAGCTCCGGGCCGTGCTCACCGACCCACGTCATACCGCCGCGCCAGCTTTGCGTGCCGGTCGCGTTATTGCCCGTCTTGTCGCCCGAGCCAACGCCGAGTTTGTCGGCGATCCAACCGATGCCCTTGGATACGCCGCCGATGACCGTGCCGATCCCGGAGACGATGGGCTTGATGACCGTCCAGACCTTTTCGATGACTTTTTGGATCGTGGGAAACACCTTTTTAACGACCCCCAAAAGCACCCTAAACACATTGATGCAGGCGTCCATGATCGGAGAGATCACAGACCAGGCCGTCGAAAGGACGTCCTTGATGACCGGAGCCGCTGTGCTGATGACGTTGGTGATCCAGCCCATGTTGTCGCTGATGATGCCGATGACGGAGCTCACCTTGGAGCCGATGCCGTCAAAAATGGTCTTGACGACCGGGGCGATGGTCGTGATGACCGTCCCAAAGGCCGAGATCGCGCTGGCGATGATCGGGGCTGTCTGGCCGACCACTGTACCGACCTTGCTGATGACGGAGGACAGCACCGGCAGCACGGACGGCAGCACCTGCTGCACCGTACCGATGATGCTGGAGACGGCGGGCATGACGCTGGAGGCAACCGTGCCGAGCGTTGACATGACCGACCCCCCAAAGGTCTTGAGCGGGGCCATCATGCCGGACAGGCCCGCGCCGATGGACGAGAGCCCGCTGAGCTTGGAGGTAAGCCCAGGCAGCGCGGAGGACAGCCACTGGATGCCCCTGCCGAGCTTGTCGGCTATCACGCCGCCGATCACCTCGATGGCGGGGCCGCACTTGTCGATGATCGTGATTACGCCCTCAAACGCGGGCTTGAGCTTATCGACCATCTTGAGGCCCGTGTCTGCGACAAAGCTCTTGAGCTTGCCCTTGATCGTCGAGAAGAGACCCGCGCCGGTGGTGGCCAGCTTATTTGCGGCCCCACCGTAAAAATTTTGCAGGTCGGCGGCCACGCCGCCGAAACCCTTTGAATCAAATTGTTCTTTGGAGACCTTAAACCCAAACTCTTTTAGTCGCTCCATCTCACCGAGCTTTGCGTCGGCGAGGGCCTCGATGGCGTCGCTGACGGACTTGGTGCCGCCGGACGCCGCCGCCATATCCTCGGCGAGAGTGACGAGGCTCATGGCCTCCTTGGTATTGCCGTTGGCGATGGCAATGGCACGGCTGCCCGCTTGGATGACCTCGCCGGTCTCAAACGGGGTCTTATTGGCGTTGTCGCGCAGGGCCGCGATGTACTTGTCGGTCGTGGCCTTGACCTGATCCTGGCTCATCCCCTTATTGGTCGCGCCGACAAAATGCTCCATTGAGACCTGCTGCTGCTCGAGCTCCATGCCGCTCTTGACCGTCGCCCCAACTCCGGCCACAGCCGCAGCGCCCCCGGCGGCAATGGGGATCGCTACGGCCTTGCCGATGGATTTGAGCTTGCCACTGAGCGACTTAAGTGCGGACGATGCCTTGTCCTTGAGCTTGACCACTGGCGAGGAGACCGTCTTGCCGATGGATTTAAGGCGGCTGCCGACCGCCTTGATCTTGGAGGTGGCGATGTCCTTGACCGCCACGGCGGTGGCGATCTTTTTGCGCAGCGGCGCGTACTGCTTGGATAATTGCTTGGCCTTTTTGGACGCCGCCGTCGCGTCCAGCCGCGCCTTATACTTTTTGTCCCATGTTTTGGTGAGGCTCTTTTTGGTGTTGTCGACCTCGCGCTTAAAGGCCGACTGTTCTTTGCGCACCGCCCTGAGAGTGGCGGTCGCGTTATCCTTAAGGGAGATCACGCCGGACATAACATGCATCAGCCGTCACCCCCTAAGCCCCAAAATTGCCGCCGCTCCTCCTGAGCAGTCGCCATCGATGCCGCCAAAAATGCCCTTGACAATGTGTCAAGGGACAAAATGTAATCCGGCAGGATACCGCGCTGCAGGTAATAGTGGAGGAGGTACGCCTCATCGTCATGGGCAATCAGTTTTTTTGGCTGTCCACCAAGCTCACGGGATCGCCGGTGACGCCGCTGATCTCCAGCACCTGCAACACGATCTCCGCGCGCTCGTGCTGCTCAAATATCTCGGTGGCGTCAAGCGGGTCGGAGATCTGCCCAGCCTCCTGCAGCTGCTTTGCCAGCGCGTGCAGGTCCGGCTCCACGACGGCGGTATATACCGCCCGCTTATCCTGCCGCAGGGAGTCCTCGTTATCGCTATCCGTGACGTCCGCGATCTCGCGGGTGGTCAGGCTGCGGATGGTGATCTCCTCATCAATGGACGGGACATACAGCCGCCGCTTACGCGGGATGCGCTTATCCTCGAGGCGTTGGGTGGCCTTGGCGACCCACGCCTCGAAATCGGTCTTGGTGTGCTTGTCTGCCATATTGCTCCTCCTTATTTGATCCGATCCAGATTGATGAGGTCGGACGGCGTAAACCCGCCCGATACCTCCATTTCTGCCAACGCGCCGCGCTCATAAGAGACGGCGGGCAGGTCATTGAGCCAGCAGTTGCCCGCTGAGTAACGCTCGACCTGATGGCCGACCGCATCCGGGTCTTGCAGCTTGGCGATAATCTGCAACCGCTTATCGTTGCCCTTGATGTGCGCCTGACGGACGTCCTCAAATCGGCTGTATACCTTACTGAGCGTCAGCGTCCACTCCCCGGCGAGGCCCGTCAGCTTGCTGTCGACGTCAAGGCCCAGCTGCACGTCCTCGCGGTTAGCCGTAACCTTAAGCTCGACCTTTTTGGCCTCTGCGACGAGCTCTCCATCAATCCAGACCTCCGCATATGTGCCGGTAAGCGTCCTGTATCCCGGTATCTTGCCCATGCCTTACACCCCCTCACATGTTGACGCGGAGAGTTAAGTCCTCCATCGCGTCGACAAATTTGACGGAGCAGACCAGATAGACCGTGCTGCCCGTGTTGGCCGTGGCAATGTCGATGTCCTCCATCTCAGAGGTATTGATGCCGTGGGCCTCCAGATAGGCCCTCTGCGCGTCGATATCGACCGCGACTGTGCAGTCATAGTCCGGGTCGAGCACATCGCCCGCGAGCTGCTTATGGTAGTTGTCGATGGCCGCGACCAGCGCCTGCTTATGGTCGTAATTATTGACGACCTTGCCGACGTACTGGCCCGCAAACGTCGCGCTGATGTCGTCCCGGTACAGGTCGACGCCCTCTACGATCTTGATCTTGCTCCAATCCTCGCTCTTGTCCTCCGTGTAGGAGGTCAGGGAGTTGACGCCGCGCCCGATCTTGTATGCGCCGTTGTCGTCGATGATCACGAGCTCGCCCTTGTCGATGCGCTCGTCCGGGTCGTCGGGGACGGCTGCGGACGTGACGTCCGTCAGCTCATAGTAGGTGCTGCTGCGGCTCAGCGGCAGCCCGGCGAGGATACCGGCAATGCGCGCGCAATACTCCGCCGCCGTGCAGGGGTCTCCCGGCGCGAGATCGGAGACGATGGAGCCGGTCGTCAGGTTGATAACGCCCTCGTGATCCGCCGCCGTGTCGGCCAGCACCGCCTTGTAGGTCTTATGGTCGCTGTCGCGCGCCTGCTTGATCCACGCGACGACCGGGGCGGTCTGATCCGTTGTCAGCGCCGGGATCGTCAGGTAGTTCCACACGCGGCTCTTGAGCGTCTTGAGGGCCGCCGTATAGTCCTCCGCGTCCTCCGCGACGCGTAGCACGAGCACCTTGCTGGGCCCGCCCTCAAGGATCATCCGCAGGTATGCATAGTTGCGCTGCGTCCAGTGTGTGTAGTCCACGTCCGCGAGGGACGTATATACCGTCTCGGCAGCGCCGCCCTCGGTGTTATCTCTAAGGATGCAGGCGACGATCCCGCGCGCGCTGCGTTGGATCGCGGTCTGCCCCTTACTGGCAAATGTGATGTTAATCTCAGGTAATCCCACTCGTTACCCTCCCTTGTGGTGTGATAATATCCGCCTCCAGTGTCTCGGCCAGCGGGTACTGCTCCTGTACATCGGCGCTGTCGATATACGACAGCGTAAAGGTGCAGTGCAGTATCCGGTCGACGATCTTGTAGTCGACGCTGGGGACGGTGATCGCCCGGTCACCCCAACGGATGACCGGGCGGATGGAATGGTCGATGGTGTCGGCGAGCGCCCAATATCCGGCATTGTCCTCGCGGGCCGTATGCACGGCCAGGTCGATGACGACGCTGTGCCGCGTATGGTACGCGCTCACGGTCTCCCGGCTGACGGGCGTCAGGCCGATATAGATGTAATCTGTAATATTGGAGTTGCTCCCGTAATCGGTCTTGGCGAGATACTCGCTGGAGACGTCCATGTCAGGCAGCGCCCTCTTGATTGCCCGGACGAGGGCATCCTTGATATGCGTGTATACGTTGCTCATATTGCTCCTTATAGATCATGCGCCGCCATAAAGTCCTGCAGCCACGCGCGCAGGTAGGAGGGCAGCCGCTCCTCGACCTGCGCGAGGGAGATCTCCATCATGTGCGCGCCGGGGACGTATCCGCCGCCCCGCGTGCGGTGGCCGTAGTTGACAGGGTCGGCATACTCGAGATCGGTGTAGACCTCAACGACGTACTCGCCGCCCTTACGGACGATATCGCCCACCGTCCAGCTGCCGCGCAGGTGGCCGGTATCCTTGGGTGTGAGGTCGGAGGAGAGCCGCCCCTGCAGCTCATGCGCAATATCGAGCACGAGCCGCTGAAACTCCTGCGGCCACTCGCGGGCGGCTCGCTCAAACAGCTCGGCGTACTCATCGAGGCCGTCAAATCCATAATCCGTACTGCTCATACCGTATCCTCCACGAGCGTCAGCGGGATATTGTTGTGGCTCGGCTGCCGCTCCGGCTTGCCTGCGACGGTGCGGTACGTCTGTCCGAGGCGGGTGACGAGCACCGTGTCGCCGGGACGGATGTCCACCTCCGGGCGCACAAAGAGGAGATAGTCTGTCTTGACGTCGGAGGTTGCCCCGCCGCGCCGCAGCTTGCCGCCGGACGGGGAGGACAGGGCGCAGGGGATACCGCTCATCACGATCTCCCCGTCGAGCCCGTCCCGGATCACCGTCTCAAGATTGGGCAGCAGCCGCTTGACGGGCCGGTAAACGGTGCAGGCATCCCCATAGGTGGCGGCGAGGACGTCGGCCTCGCTGTGATGGATCATCATGGCTCCTCCCTCCTCGGGACGCCCGGCTTACGGTAACGCCACAGGATATCCTCATAGTCCTGCAGGTAATCCCGCGTAGCCTTGGCAGAGGATGATTGATCCCGATAGCTGATGGACGTGTCGCCCCGCGTTACGCTGGAGACCTGCTGGGGCAGGGTAAGCGTCCCATCGTCCCGCAGCATTGCCTCTGCCATTTGCGCCGCCACGATCTCCAGCGCCTCCGGCAGGTCGTCGCGGTTGCAGGATGCAAGGATCCTTGTAACAGCCATCAGCACACGCCGCCTTGCCGCAGTCTCATCCGCGACGGACAGGTCATAGGCGTACTTGATGCCCAATACGATCCGGTCGATCTGCTCAGTTACCGTCATTGCCCGCACCCGCTTTCGGGGCGGCCTTGCCGCCGCTCTTGGGCTTGGCTGCGGGCTTTGCGGGCTGCTCCTCCTCATCGAGGAGCGCCTTGGCAATAGTCTCATCGGTCAGGGGCTCCCCGGTGCGCAGCTGGTTGGCAATCTGGCGGCCAAGCTCCTCTACGTCGATGGTCAGGTTAACCTCATGCTCCGTCTCCGCCGCGCCGCCGGTGCGGGCAAAGCCCTGCTCCTCCAGCTTGCGGGCGGCCTCGTCCGAGGCCACCCTGCGCACGACGTTGTCACGCTGTAATGTAATCATATTGCACCCCCTCACTGGCTGGCTGGCAGGGCCTGCTTGCAGTTAACCCACACCTGCGGCCACTTGTTGTTGGTGATCCACAGGTCGTGATACTTACGATAATCGATCATCCACGAGCGCGCGGTCTGGTTGATTTCTGGGTCAAAGATGCGCACCTTGTCGGTGCGGGAGACCGCGATCGGCACCGTGCGCGGGCAGATAATCCAGTTGACGTCGAGCGCGTTTTCGGCGGGGGCAAATCCTCCCGTCTTTTGGCCCTCGGTCTTACCGTCCGAAAAGATATATGCGCTCTTGAGCCGCCCGGATCCGACGCGCCGGATCGGGTGCTCGCCGTTGAGGGCGCTTACCTTGAGGGTCACGCCGCCCTGCCCAAAATCGACGACGTCAAGCTTTTTGGATATCTCCGACGAGGTATCCAGGATAGCCGCGACCAGCGTGGACATGGTGATCACCAGCGGGGTGTCGTTGCCGACCGCGTCCTGCACGGCGGCCACGTCGTAGTATAGCTTGGAGAGGATGTCATCGGCGGACGGCGTGTATTCGCCGGACGCCCGCTTGTTGGCGATGGCTCCCGCCGCGATCTTGCTGTAGCGGTAGGCGTCGATCTCAGGCACCACTCGGGTGCGCTGGAACTCGCCCATGACCTGCGACGCAGTGGCCACAAAATTGGTGTCGTTAACCTCGTGCTCGTCAAGGCTAAACCTGCGGCCTCGATCCATCGCAAACGTGAGGTCTTGCCACGTCAGGGTAACGTCCCCGTCCACAAACCCATTATTGTAGTCGGCAAGCCCATCCATGACGATTTGAGGTACCTTGACGGTTTTACCGCCGGTGTACCGGATCAGGCTGGAGTTGGGCTCCATCCAACCGGAGGTTGCGAGCTCGACCGCCGCCTTGTCGAGCTCGCTCTGAAATACGGATGCATACTGTAAGCTGTTGGGCATGGCTTATATCCCTCCTCTGATGTTTTTGGCGATCTCATTGCGGATCGCCTCGTTGGCGTTGGCCCCCTTGCCGAGGCCCTCCGGTGTCTTGCCGCGCAGCCGCTCCTTGACGGTAGCCGCGACCGCCGCGTCAAACGCCTCGGTCAGCTTGTCGCAGGCCACCGTCATGTCCTGCTCGCTGGTCAGCGGCAGCAGGTCGGCAAGCCCGACCGGGTAGCCGTCGCCGCTCAGGCGCGTGATAGCCTTATCCCTGACGTCGCGGGCGAGGAGCTGCGCCTTGAGCTGTGCGATTTCATCGCTGGTCTTGGTCGCCTCCGCCTTGGCCCGCTCCTCCGGGCTGAGCTTGGCGAGACGCGCCTGCTCCTCTTGCTCGGCCTGCCACTGTGACTTTGCCGCGTCGATACGCGCCTGTAGGTCGGCCTCTGTGTAGGTCTGGCCATCCTTGGGCGGTGGGTCTGCCTTGCCGTCCTCCTTGGGCTTGGCGTCGCCGTCCCCGTCGTCGCCGATCCCCAGCAGCTTACCGAGCCGCTGGAGGAACTTGCTCTCCGGCTTTGCCTCTTTGCCCTCCGGCTCTTGGCCGGTGGGCGTTGTCTCCGCAGCGGGAGTGGCTTCCGGCTCCGCTGACTTGGTGACGGTCGTGTCTAATACATCTGCCATGATCATATAACCTCCGGTTAAATTATTGATATCCGGCGTTTAACCACCGGTTATCCGCAGTTTTCTTCGGTTTCTCTGTCCTGTGGGACGGGGAGGCCGATGTAGTCGTATGCAGACAGGTAGGTAAGCCCCCGGGGGAGCACGCCCGCCTCGACGAGGCGGATGTGCTCGAAAGCGTCCACGCCTGTCCACCGCTTACCTGTCACAGCGCCCGTCCCTCCCTCGCATACCGCTCGTTATATAGGTCACGCAGCGCGGCCTTGACCGCGTCCGCGCCGTAGGTCTTGGCATAGACGGGCAGGTGCGTCTGGAGGACGTCTAGGGCGGCCTCCGCTCGGTATCCCTTGTATTGCGGGTTGATCCACGTCTGCAGGTAATAGTCATAGATCGCTATCCCGATCTCCGATGGCGCACATATCTCGCATAGCCCTGTGAGCTCGTGCTCGATCATCAGCCTTGCACCGTCGTAACCGACCGGCTTATCCTCATGTCCCATCACTTACGCCTCCTTGGTGGCCGCTGCGTGTGCGCGACGTAATCGTCGTACCAGTCCTCATACTTGATGCTCTCCGGGATCGGCACCGCCTCATACGGCGCAAACATGCGCCGCGACGGCACCGCCACAATGGTGCAGGTACAATTGGGGTGGATTGGCGGGTAGTCAATCCCTGGCTTAGCCGCATCGACGTCATACTCCTGTCCGTTTAATTCGGCGCAATCGCAATGCCCGCCCTCGCCGCCGCCCACAAAGCGATAACGCTTGACGCCCGTCTCCTTGTAGGACAGCAATCGAGCCTCCGCCGCAAAATGCGTACACTCCGTGCGCACGAGACGCTCCGCCGCGTACCGGCCTGCGCCCATTGCGTCGTTGACGCCCTTGGTCATCTGCTGGATGCTGCTGCCCTTGGTAAGTCCGATGGAGACCTCGCGCCGTGTTACCATCGCCAGATGGTCGGTGTTGCCCCATACGGCGGCGCTAAATTGCCGCTCGCTCCACGGCTCATCGAGGACTCGCTTAATGAGCTTATCGTCGAGACGCGCGACGCCAAAGCCCAGCCGCAGCCCGCGCTGCACGCCGTAGCAGCCCTCGTAATAGCTGTTGACCAGCGTGTCGCGCATCATCCGTCTGATCCTGCCGTCCGCATCCCCGGCAAGGTCGATCATGTGCCGATAGATGTCGCCGAGCAGCTGCTCCTTGCGGCTGATCCGGCTCTTAGCCGATAGGGTGTTGAGCTCCAACAGCATCCGGCTGTCCTTGGCGGGGCCGGAGAGGGCCTTGACGTAGCGGTCGATGGACGTCCGCCATGTGCTGTACTCCTTACCGCTGATGTGCTGGCGGGCGACAGCGTCCGTGAGCTGATTGTCCTTGGCGTACTTACCATAGATCGCCGCGATCTCGCGCTCCAGCTGTCCCGCCGCCTCCTCATAGATGGTCATGAGCTCATTGACATACTGATCCGCCCGGCGCGCGGTCTGGAGCGCCTCGCGCTTGGCGAGATTGATCCAATAGTTATCGCTCATGCGCTGTCACCGTCCTCGGCCCCTTCAGCGGGCGGCTCATTGGCCTCCCGTAGCGCCTTGGCCAACGCCTCATACCCGGTGGTGGGAGCGGCGGCCTTAAGCTGCTCGTCCTCCTCAGCCTTGAGCTTGTCGATCTCATCCTGCACGTTATTGACGACGGGCAGGAGCTTGAGTCGCGTCTCGCGCGAGAGGTCGGCGGCCAGCTTGGTCACCACGTCCGCGAGCTCCGGAAGATTTTGGGGTTGGTTGCGTCTAAATTGGATAGAGATATCGCGATAATCATAGGCGGGATTGCTGGTGATATGCAGGATGTTGGTAATCAGTTCGGCGCGGCGCTGCAGGCTGCGCTTAAACTTGCGCTCCTTGATGGCCGTGACCTGCTCGAGGCCCCACAGCTTATATGAGATGGCGACGCCCGAGAGATTACCCGCAAACTGCTCGTCCGACAATCGCGGCACGCCGCATAGGGCGTGGATGTCCCGCGTCAGCCGATCCTTATAGTGCTCGAGGCCCGCGTCGTTGATGTCCTTGAGCAGCCAGTCAATCTTGCCGCCGTTGGCAAGGCTAATCGCTCCCTCCTCCTTGATCTGGACGATGTCGTTTGAGGTTGCCGCGCCCATATGCGACAGCACCATGATCGCGTCGTCGTTATATTGATACATGTTTGCGGTGTTACTCTGCACGCGGTTGTAGGCGTCGATCATGGGGATGACGCTCTCGTAGTCGCCCATGCGCTCGTCGTTGTTGCGGTACTCGACCACCGGCACGCCGTGCCAGTAATGATCCTCCGTGCCGGAGAGTTGCAGAGAGCCGCCGTCCGGGGCGGCAAAATACCAGACGTCCTCCTCGCGCCACCACTCGTAGCGCGTGATCCTGTTGCCGTCCTTATCCTCGGTGACGATGCGCCGGATCGCGCCCATCGGCTCCTCTGAGCCGGTCGGGTAGATGACGAGGCAGTCGTCGGGCTCCAGCAGGGCGATGCGGATCGCGGCGTCCTCGTCGAGGTAGAGCATCTCGCAGCAGCTACCCTTGATAGAGCAGCCCTTGGCGAGCTCCGCGTTGTGATCCTGCTCGTCGTTGTAGTCCATGATATCCTGCAGCTGTGCGAGGTACTGATCGTGCGGGCAGCCGTATACCACGGGCTGCCCGAGGAAATACCCGGTGGCCGTGTCCGTGATGTACTTGGCGACGTTGCAAACGATACGGTTATTGGGGGATGCGCTGTGCGCCTTGTGACTGTGGAGGATAATGTGGTCGCCGAGGTAATACTCTTGCAGATGCCGGTACTTGCCCTCGTCCACCAGCATGTGCCGGTCGATCAGGCGCTTAACGCCTGCCGCGTCCAGCGTCTGATACGACGCCCTGTCCATATAGACCGATGACACGCTCAGGCACCTCCCATCATTGAGGCCACAACTGCCTGCGCGATCTTACGCCTGATCTGATCCCCGTCGATGGTGACGGCTACCTGGCTGTCAAGATGGATCGTTACCGTATCGTCAGTGGCGAGCACAGGGGCTGCCGCCTCTGCCGCCGCTGGCTGTCCAGCCTCTGCCATCAGCAGTCCCTCCATCTCCTTGTGATCGCAGGTGTCTACATACCGACACTTGCGGCATCTCTCGCTCAATCTTGATAATCCCATCTTGCTCCTCCTATATTCCTAATTCTCGGCGGCTTAAAATGACAAACCGCTGCTCATTTTTGGCGATGCTCCTTGCGCCCTCAAGCGCATCCGGGCCATCATCATGGGCCGCCATGGGAAATTGCAGCAGCTGCTCCAGCAGCCGTTTGTGCCGCCGGTTAAACTTGATATACTTGTTTTTTACGTCTGGCTGTAAAGTCTGGACGCGCATGATCTTGTCGGTGGTCTGCTGCACCTCCTCGATGGGCAGGTACAGGCCCGCGCGGGCGGAAGATTTTGCAAGCTCCTCCTTGAGGAACCACTGGAACTGGTTGGTCTCCGCGCCCAGCTTGGCGTAACCCCGCCCGTAGGTGTTGCGCAGCCACTCCTCCTTATGCAGTACGTCCGAGATGATCCGGTCGGGATGCCGCCGCTCGATGTCCGCGTCGAGGACGTACATGTAGCCGGTCGGCGCGTGCTTGGCGAGCGTGATGATCGCGGAGTAGTCGCTGTTTTTGCTCTTACCCAATGACGGATCGACAAAGCCAAAAAACGCAAAATCGCCGTTGGCAAAATTGATCTCAGCCTCGTTATAGTAGTCGAGCCACTCCTCCACAAAAATGCAGTCGTCCGGGTTGATCGGCTCATTTTGCAGCTCGCTGTTAAACGAGCTCTCTCCCTCTGAGATGCGGATGCACATCAGGTCATAGTAAGAGAGCTTGGCCTCCCACAAGACCTCCGTTCCAGCCAGCATCTCCGCCTTATGAGCATCAAAATATGCCAGCGCGTGCGCCGCGCGGTCGGGGTCGTCGAGGTCAGTGTAGAGCGCCTCCCACTCTCGCCAGAGGGCGTCCGCCTTACTCCAGCGGATGACCGCCTTGTACTTGATCGCCTGATAAGCCGGGTTGCGCAGGGTGTTGGCGAGTAAGCTGTCATAGTGCAGCAGCGTGCCGATATATACGATGTCCGTGTAATCGTCGCCCGCCTTACTGACCGCCTTGTTATACCAGTCCCGCAACTTGCGCCGCTGCTCCGGCGTGCGGACGTTCTCGTCGTTCTCCACGTCGTCGAGCACGATGAGATCGGGCCGCCAGTTGCGGTGCTTGCGGCCCCTGATCTTTTTTCCGGAGCCGATGGCCTCAATCTTGATATTGGTCTTGGTAACGAGGACATTACTCCGCCAGACCGGCCCGGCGAGCTCGCCAAAGTCCTCGCGGATCGCGGCGTTGTCCTCCAGCTCCACGCGGATGGACTCCAAAAATCCCTCGGACTGCTCCGAGCTGTCGGAGATGATGATTGGGTAATGCTTGTATTGGTATAAGACCGCGTGCATCGTGCCCTTAAAGGTCAAGTTGGTGCTCTTGGCGTGGCCACGGGGTGCGGCCACGCCCCGGCGCGATCCCGGCAACCGGCTGATAGCCTTAACGTCCGCGTCCGTCAGGGGATACCGCCCCTTGAGCACGCCATCCCGCCAGATGGCGTCGAGGTCGCGGTGAAACTCCGGCGAGGGCCGGGAGAAATAGTGGCCAAAGTACGCCCGGCCAAAAAACTCCATATCAATGGCCCCGAGCCGCCTGCGGATGCCGCGCGGGCCGGTAAGCTGCCCGCCGCGATCATACTCCCGCAGCAGTTGCCTGCGCTCCGGCTCATCCCCGCGCCGGAGGTAATCGTTTAAGAGTGCCCGCAGATCGTTTAAATTTTGGCCGCTGTCCTCTTGGATTTTGGCTTCTGCGTCCTCCAGCGCCCCCTTGAGGGCGTCCAGAGGGCTTAATTTTGGCCCCGCCATCCTGTCCCACCTCCGACAATGCAAAAAATGGCCCCTGAGAGGCCCCACAAGGCCACTCAGGGGAAATGGGCAAGTTGCCCGCAAAATCTCATACGTCAAAATTTAAACGGGGTTAACGGCGATTTAAACGCATCCTCAACCGGAGGCGGCGGGGCTACATGCAAACATCCGGCATTTTGGCCCGGATATGCTCCGCCACCGGGCCGATCCGGCCCGTGCAGCACCCCATATGTCCTCCGGCTTGTACCGCGCGGGACGCATCAACCGCCCGGCCTCCCCGGTATCGTTTAATTTTGGTTCCAGAGCGTTTAAATTTAAACGCTCTGAGGACGGTTATATCAGATCAGGCTCCTGCCCGGTATCCTCCTCATCCTCGCGCACTACGGAGAGCTGCAGCTCCCGCTGCTCCCCGCAGAGCGTGATTGTTACCTTGGCACGCTTGTGGCGCAGGTCGTACTCGACCACCCGCGCCGGGAAATGGGCGAGCACGCCGCCCACGATCTCCGGCATGCCGTCCTCCGGCATCCGGATCACGGTTGGCTCCAGCGGCTCCCCGTCGCCCGCGAGCAGCCTGATCCACTCCGCCTCCAGATAGGTGAGGGTGGAGGGCTCCCCCGAGCCCGTGCCCACAAACCGGATCACGCTGGGGATTGCCCGGATCGTGTAGTAGATCTCTGCCGCAAACCGGATACCCACAAATACATACGACGGGATCAGGGTGTAGAGCCTGCGGCCCCACTTGCCGTCTTTGCGGATCATCCGCGACTCCTGCGGCACCAGCGCCCGGACGCCCTTAGCGAGCAGCGCGTCCCGCACCTTGATCTCGTCTCCGGTCTTGACCTGTAAGACATACCACATAACAGGTTATCCTCCCTCTGTAATCCCGGTCGCCTTTTTGCCGTCCACGTACTCGGCCAGTTGCCGGTACAGGTCGGGCCGCTCCTTGGCGAGCTCCGCAAATACCAGCCCCTTGACCGCGTCCAGCCCGGTATCGAGCGCGTCCTGATTTTGCAGGGCGATCCGCTTTTTGTAAGCCGACGCCCTGACAAGGGCGTTGGCCTCCTTGAGCAGCTTGCTCAGGTCGACCTCTTGCCACTCGTCGTCGCTCTTGGCGCTCAATGTGCTCAGCACGTTATGCGAGACGACCCGCACAATGGCCTCCGTGGTGTCCAGATCGGGATACCGGTTAATCTCCTCGAGCAGGTTGCGCATGTTGGTGTTGGCCACGATAAGCGCCTCGCGCTCCGCGAGATAGGCCCGTGCGTACCTGCTGACGGACGACTTGGAGATCGAGTAACCCTGCTCCCGGAGATAAGCGACGATGTCGTCATAGATATCAGCGCCGAGCATCATCTGTTCCACTGCTGCCTTGATATCGGGCGGCAGGGCGTCGATCTTGCTGTGCTTGCGGTTGCGCCTCTCTGCCATCGCTTACACCTCGACCTGGTTGTCCCGGATACCGCCGCTCAGCAGGCGGATGCCCTTGCCGGTGAGCTTGGCCTCGATATCCCGGTAGTCGTTATCCGCCAGCGACGCGGGCGTTTTGTCCGCCGCGAGTCGGAGGTGGATGTAGCCCTCCTCCGCCAGAAAGTTGACGGAGTCGAGATACTCGTCCTCGCTGACGCCGTGGCTTGCGACCACGTCCTTGACACCCGTGAGCCGGTTATACTTGTACCGCAGGATATTGATAATCCGCAGCACCAAGCCGTTATTGTGGATAAAATTGCCCGCGCGTAGCCGCGCCCGCTCCTCATTGCTCATCTTGCTGCCTCCTTATCATGACAATCACCTTATCCAGTATTGCATCGAGCTTACGGTCAAGCTTACTGATCTCGCGGTAAAAATCATCCCGCTTGATGTAGTTGTCGCGGATGTCCTTGACGTCGTCCCGCAGCTCGTCGATTGCTTTGTCGTACTCATCGCGCCGCACAGTGTCCTGTCGCAGCTGCGCGATCTCGCTGTGCATGCGGTCAATCCGTGTAAAGGATTGCCGCAGGAAATATCCGATGACGGTGATGGCCAACCCCGCCACGATTGGTAATAGCACTTTGACCCACTCGCTCATGTAATTCTCCTCGCCGCAAAAGAATATGAGGTATAACTGATGTCTCAGTTATACCTCAAAACCCTATAACAGCGCTATTAAATTGCTTAAGGTGGATCATCCTGACCCCAAAAGGTAACCTGTCCGTCAATCGGCTTTGCACGCCGCAGCTTAACCTCATCAGCTACTATACGCCTGATCCATATCTCTGTCAATCCGTACTTAATCGCCAGCTCCTTAAAGTTGTACCCATCAAACTCCGCCCGTATATTACGGTCGCGTATGATGCGCTCGTAGCGGTCGGCATTAGGGATGTACAGATATGTCCCCGCGTAAGAGTTGATCAGGGCCTTATATGCCTCTAGCCCAATCAGCTCCGCAAGCTGACGCTGCTCTTCGTCTAAGTCATCCAGCGTAATCAGGTCGAGCAGGTTATCCGCCACCTCTGCCGCCTCCCTTCGGCCCGCGTTGGCGGGCGCGGAAAACATTGGGGACATAACCCTTGTCGAGGATGTCTATGAGCCTGCTGCACTGCTCGCAGGTGAGCCATGCAAATGGGTCTCTGGCCGCAGCGCTGACGTGCAGCTCCTTGCGGATGATGCCGCTCAGCCGCTCGCCGAGGCTCTGGCCTGATGGCTCCGTGTCCATCGCCTGTAGGTCATACATCATGGCCCACACCTTGCTCTGCTGCTCCGACGTCGGCCCGCCCGGATGCTCCGGGTGCTGACGTGGCTTGCGCGCCTTGGGGGCGGGAGGGGCGGACGGCTGCCGCCGCTGGAGCTCCCGGATGAGCGCCTCGGCCTCGCGGGCCGTGAGGGCCTTGAGGCTCTCCTTGCCCGTCAGGTCTGCCGTCAGAGCGTGCAGATCGTCGTTATCCATCCCGATCCCGCGCGCCGCGCCAAATATCCGGCGTCTCTGCCGGTCATCGATCATCGTCTTGGCTGCCTGCATGATCCGTCCCTCCTGATCCTCAGATGGTCTCGACCGAGACCTTAATGCCCTCCTCGACGTGGGCAGCTGTCTTAATGATATCCACCGCCTGCTGGACGCTGCCCATCCATCCCGCCGACCGGAGCACCTGCGTCATCCACTCATAGTTGATGATCTCCGCCGTGAGGTATGCCTCCTCGCTGGCCCGCTGGGCGTCAAGCCCGGCTACATTGATCAGCGTCGCCATGTCCCTCTTATATTGCCCCTTGAGCCGCTTGTGCAGGACGGATGCAACCTGATCATCGTCCGTGATCGCCCGGATCGTCTGGTCAAGGCTGCCCTCAATGTAACTGCCCTGACAGGCCATGACGATCAGCCGCTTGCAATCCTCCTTAGGCTTATCGACCGTCTCGGTCTTGATATAGTCCTCAGCGACATCGCCGAGCAAGCCGCGCAGCATATTACCTGATCCCAGCTTGGGTGTCTCTGTCACACTGACCGTGACCCGTCCGCCCTTGCTGCCCATGTACTCCATCGTCTTAAGCTTGGTGTCCTTGAGGTCGGCGACCGCAAGGCGCTCAAAATATGCCTTGAGTTCTTCGGCGCGGCCCTTGAGCCGTGCCATGTGCTGGGTGAGGACAGCATACTCATCGACGTACTGCGTCGTCTTATCCATTGCCATCCTCCTCTGATACTACCTCCAGCATCTCCCGCAGGCACTTGCGGCATGCGGTAATGCCCTCGGCGTCAATCACGCCCTCGATGCTGCCGCAGCGGCGGCAGGTCGGGGCATGGGGCCGGATACCGAGGCTGATCTCCGTGCTGTATCTGCCGGGGATCGCCACGATGTCGACCGCCATGCCGGGTATCAGCCCGGCCTCGTGCCGCAGACGCTGCGGGATCGTGATCCCGCCCTTGCTGCTGATCCGTCGTGTGTAGGTCATTGTCTTAATCCTCCTGTATGTCGCGCGGTGGGCATGGTAGCAGGATAACCAGATCGGCAACGATCCAACCGATGATGATATGATCATGGATCGCTAAGATTAGCCACACCATTGTCGCAAGTATACCTAGCCCACATCCCCGCACATAGTACCGATATGGCGTACTGTGCCTCCTCATCGCTTATCACCCCGGTGCTTATATGTGATCCAGAGCGCCAGCGTCAGGAGGGATATCCAGCCGAGGATCACCCCGGCAAACAGACCGAGCCAAAAATTAACCATCCCTCCCATCCTCCTCCACCTTACGCAGCTTGTCCACGTTGCAGTGATCTCTTAACTCCTTAAGCCATACGTGCCACTGATCCAGCCATCGCATGTAATATGGCGTGCCAGCGACGGTGTATTGCGTGCCGTCTCCGCCGATCATGACGACCTTGTCGCCCGGCTTGAGATCGCTCTCGCACCTGTCGATCTGCAATGGTATCGCCTCCTCTATGTAATATTGTCCCCGCTCTGCATTTGCACGGGCTTGCGACCGTTGCCTTTCGGCAGCTGCATTAGGGTGGGGCCGATGGCCCCGGTGCGCCCCGCGCGGGGCGCGACCTTAAACCCGCCTAAGCTTTGTGACGTCAAACCCGCCTCTGTAGCCATCCAGCTTAACGACCATGCTGCCACAGACCTCCCACGGTGCGCTTGCTACCGTCCACACCTTGTCAGCGTATCGGTCGGCCTCCAAGCAGTTGACCATCTTGACCTTATCTCCAATTTGATAATTTGGCATCTGATCTCCTCCTATATTACCGATACCTCTCCAGGTAATCATCCGTCCTGATCCGGGCGATATAGTCTACCGGTATGACCCCTCTGTACCCCTTGAGCGTTACGGTCGGAGTGCCGCAAAATGGGCAGGGGGTCGGGGCCGTCTCCACCATCCACACTTTGCCCCTACGCTGCTTGGCGTCCGGGCCGTGGGTGATCACCACGCGGTCGCCAGCGTGGATCGGCGTCTCCTGTGTCATATCTATCCCTCCTCACTTGCCGCAGTACGGGCAGCGCTTGGGCAGATCGTGGGTAATGCCAATCCCCGCCGCGTATGTGCTCGTCAGGATGATGCGCCCGCAATCCGAGCACTGGACGATGACCCCGGTATAATCACCATCGCTTGTCCCGGTATCGAGCGCCAGCTGGTAGCCGACCGGATCGGGTTCATGCTGCTCAATCTGCTCGCCTGGATTGTGATCATCCACCGCTGGCCCGGTCTCCGTCTTGCCTGTGCGATCATCTGTCAGGCCCATAAGATACGGGCCTGACACGCTGAAAAACTGTTCCAACTTGGCCAGATGCCTGCCTTGGGGCTCGCGCATTGAGTTCTCGTAACCGATGATCGTATTAATTGCAATGCCGGTTGCCCCGCAAAGGCTTTTTTGCGTGATCTTCTGCTCTTTGCGCAACTCCTGTATTCGCTGTGCCACAATACTCTTAGGCTGCATAATATCCTCCTATCTTAATCTGCCTCACTCTGCATTACTTGCGGGCTTGTGACCGCCATCGGCTGCATTAAGGCGGGGCTTTATTGCCCCGTACTATCATGATTAACAGGGGATATAGGGCGGCTGGACGCCACCTGATACCCCTTGCGATAGCCTCTCTGATAGGTCTTGGGCTGCTTGCGCTCCTGCCCGATGATGCTCCCTGCATACAGCAGCAGGGGGATCATCAGCAGGCCGACGATCTCTCCTCCCGGCATCCCGCCGTGCCAATACCCGATGATATTGACGATGTTGACTACTAGCATCCCCGCGAGCAATCCGCCCGCAAAAACCAGCCCGGATCGTGTCCATCTTGCCATGTTGACCCTCCTCAGATAATGACGATGCCCATGTTGCAGGCTCTGGCGTATAGGCTGTTGTAGCTGATATCGTCATTGTCTACTGCGTTGCGGTAGACGTTGACCGCGCCCCGGATGCCCCATTTGCTGCGGCAAACGCCGCCCAAAAATTGGAGCTCCCTGTCTTTCCGCTGCTCTGCCAGCAGCGGGAATAGTAGCTTGACATCATCATCCTTAATGTCCCGCGTCGTGTACCGGCGCGGGAACCGAATCCGCGAAAACTGCTGCGCAAACAATGCCTCCTGACGGCCCTTGAGCCGGTCATATATCTCAGAGTTGCCGATCAGTACGATCCCGACGCCGTCCCGATCAGGATCGCAAAAGTCCCTGATCTCCTCGATTGCCGCGTACTTGAGATGCTGGGCCTCATCGATGATGATGACCTTATTACTACCGTCGAGCTTGGCGTGCAGGTCGGAGTTGAGCTGCACCTTGTTTGAGTTGTAGGGGATTTTGAGTTCCCGCGCCATGAGGCGCAGGATATTAGTACCTGTCCCCATGCTCGGCGTGAGCGTGATGTAATAGCTCTGTGTGGGGTTATCCTTAATGTACTGCCGCGCGGCCTTGGTCTTACCGATCCCGGCGTCGCCGTGGGCGATCGCAATCCCCTTAGCGAGCTGGCAATACCGGATCAGATTGTAGATGTCCTCTGAGATCGAGGTTGGGATGTAGTCCTGCGTGGAGCCGTAGGTGATCGCCTTATCCTGCGCCTGCTCATGCTCCACCGCCGTGCGCAGATACTCCTCCAGCACCTGCTCTACGCCCGCGATGTCCCCGGTATACTGCCCGCGCAACCATTGGCTGATAATTGCCTTATTGATCCCGGTCACCTGCGCAAGCTTGGCTTGGCTCATCCCATGCTCCCGTAAGTACTGCTGTACGCGGGCCTGTAGCTCCGCGTTATGGGCCTTACTCATTGTGATCGTCCTCCTTGATATCATCATCGTCTACTGATATATTGATCGTGGCGACAATCCGCCGCCGGAGTGCCTTGCAATATTGCGCCTGCAGCCGGTGTAGCTCCATCACGTCGTGCGCTGGGTCGTCCGCGCAGGCGTTGAGCCTGTCCCGCAGGCGGGTAAGATCAGAGTCCATAACCGTCCTCCTCCCCGCCGCGCTGGCGCTCACGCTGCTCCGCGTTGCGCACCATGCGGCTCAGATCGTCCGCGCCCACCGCTTTGAGCAGCGGCTCCGTGTTGTCTGCCGCTCGCTGCACGTCCAGTATCTTGGGCTCGGCGTCCGGGATGATCTGTGCCTCACGGTTACGACGGGCTTGCTCAATGAGCAGCTGCCGCGCGGTATCCTTACCAATCGCGGAGATCGTGCTAAGCCGCTGATGCTCCTTTTCCACGCGCTCTGCCTGCCTGATCTGGCGGATCGCATCCTTGACCTCATCCTTGCTGGCACCGTACCGCAGCACTGCCGTATCGTTGGCGTAGGCGGTCATCAGGTAGCGGTCTTGTAGGTCATATATCCTCACGGAGCTTAGATCGTCGGGATCATAGCGGTAATATACCTGCTGGCCCTGTAGGTTGTGCCGGAGCTCCTCGGTGCCGTAGTAGATGCGCTCGCCGGAGACCTCGTGATATACGCCGAGCCTGCCGACCTGCTGCGGGCGACTCGACCGCATGAGCATCAGCGCCAGCTCGTCCGCCGAGGCCACCCGCTTGCGCTGCAGGTGCTCGTTGTATACCTGCAGCCGGGGCTTGCCCCGGTCGGCTACTACTGCGCCGCCGTATGCCTCACGGTTGATGTAATCATCAAGCAGCTCCTCGACCGCATGAGCAAACTCTGCATCCGTTGGGACGGCCTTGCCGTCCTTGATGATCTGTTTAAGGCACTCTGGCTTTTCCACCACCGTCCCACCTGTATAGGTGGGGAATAACCGACTGATATGATCCTTGATATCCCTAAACCGCCGCTCAATGATCTTGGCCTTGGCGTTGCGGACGATCGCGTTGGTCATCTTGATGCCGAGCCGTTCAAATACAGGCGGCGGCGCGTATATCTCCTTGCCATCCTTCGTTTTTTTGGCCCGGTGGCCAAGGCCTCCGATGTCGTGGGTCAAAAACTCGCGGCCATTATCCACATAGATGTTATCTGGGATGCCGTATTGCAGGATACCCTTGCGCAGGGCGATCAGCGTCGCCTGTGAGCTGGGATTATCCGTAATGTGACAACCCGTAAAGATGCCGCTCCTTGCATCAAAAAATGCGGTCAGATGTGGGCGGTGCAGTGTCCCATCGGCGCGCCGAGTAATCACATCAAACGTGTGGTTATCTGCGATCCACCACTCGTTGCTCGTCATATCGTCGTATATACGGCGGATATATGGGGCGCAGCGGTCTCTGTATGCCTTTTGGCCCTCACGTCCCAGCACCTTGACCGGCATCGGCACGTCACTCCTGATGTGCCGGGTGAACGTCTCATAGCTTGGAATGGTATCGTATAGCTCCGGCAGCTCTTGGCCGATCCAGAGCTTGGTGTACTCGTAGCAACGCCGGATTGGGTGCTGCGCCTCGTCGAGATAAAATGACAAAAACGCCTGCCAAACGGTCTCGTTGATGCTGCTCCGGCCCTTGCGCCACTTGCCGCGCTTGTCGATCAGGCCGTCGAGGTCGTCCTCCCGGACGGCCCTCCAGCGCCGATACAAGATATCTACGGAGATCTCTCTTCCGGGGTGCTGCAGGTTGTATAGCAGCACATACTGCTCATCCACCTGCGTCTTGCTGGCTCCCGGCTGGATGCGGTACTCTTGCCACTCGGCCACCACCCGCCGCCAGTGCGCGATCTCCTCGCGCTCCGCCTCGCTGTATGTATCCAGCGGCTTTGCCTCAGCCTTGGGGGCTGGGGGCGGCGCTGTGGGCCGGTGCTGCTTGAGGTACTTATCCTGCAGCGGCGCGTCGAGCGATCTGAGCGGGATCAGGTACTTGGGCCGGTTGTTGGCGTTGAGCGTCCGATCCGCTTTGATCTTATCCTCCTTGATGAGCCGCTTAATGTACTGTGGGCTGCAATGCCGGATTGCCGCGAGCTCATCCACCGTCAGCATTGTCTCCATTGATATATCTCACCTGCCTTTGACCTGCCATCATCAGGCGCTGGGCGGTCATTCCCCGCGCGACGGCCAGCTATGGCCGTTTCGGCTGTTTTGTGGTATAATAATTAATTTATGAGAGGTGTTTTTTATGGACGAAATGCTTGTGCCACTATTTGCGCCTAACAAGATTTGCTCAGAGACAAGCCGCGCTTTGGCCGATCCGCTGCGTCAATACATCCAAGATAATGACTTCGTTGCTATGCTAAGGCTGATTTTTTCCGCTAAGCTTTTCCATCCAATTGTAGATACATATCGATACACCCGCACCTATGAGCAAGGGCTAGCAACAGCGGAGTATTTGATGGATACCTTGGCGGAACATGTCCTGGAAATTACGGCGGCGGAGTGGCATAATTGGATGGCACATTTCCTGTTCTTGCAGCTCCAGATGCTTGATTATCTTAATCAATGGGAGCATTATGTCGCCTGTTACGATCAGTTCAAGCAAGCGATTAGATCTGGTCAGATTGACGCGCAATATGACTATCTGCTCTTTGCTTACCGTTATGAGATCATCAAGCGGAAACTGCAAAAAAAGAAAGATGGGAAAAAGCTCGGCAACCTTTTGCGTCACCAGCAGGGGCAGTTAAGTCAAGAGGAGATAGACTATCGCTTCCAGCGTGTTATGGAATTACTGACTCATGCAGCTTCCACACAGAGTGGCTCCCTCTGGTTTTAACGCTTTCTTCGGCCAGCTATGGCCGGTTTGACCGTTGGGACTCTAAGTTGTACACTGCCTTAATCGCTGCCTTGATATCATCAGCTGTAACCGCATAGTACAGATGCTCGGCGGCCTCGACAGCCGATTGATGAGTCAACTCCTGCATCCGATCAAGCTTCGCATGGGCGGCATATAACTGTTCAGCGTCAAAAGCGCGTTCGCAAAAGCTTAGCTGTGCCATCTGCAAAGATGCAAAATATGTTCCGCTATGTACGCCTTTCTTATCGTAGTCAACAGCCCAGACCACATAAGGCTCAGGCGCGCTGGGGCTCTGGTTTTTGGCGATCACATACTGATTGTTGTAATTCCCGATCAGATCAAACCCTTCGGGGATTTTGATGTTCAAATCCATTTTATTGACCATCCTTTCTCACGGCCTGTCTCATCAGTTGCGGGAGGCCGTCTCCGCAAGACCGCCCGCCCGGGCGGTTTCGACTTACAGCAGACCCAGCGCCTGCAGGATGCCAAAAAATCTATTTCTGCCTACTTTAATATCCCGCTTTTTAAAAATCTAAAATCAGATTTTTTTGATATGTTTACAAAATGTTTACAAGTTACCGCTTTTTACCTTATCTTCTCCTGACAAAATGGCGGTTATAATACCGTTTTACAGCCGGACTGGTAATCATGTTACAGCAGGCCCAGCGCCTGCATGGCTCCTAACACTGCGATCAGCATGACGGCCAGCGGCACGCCGAAGATGATGCCTTTCATCCCTTTATTCCTCCATTCCCGCGTCAGGCCATACCATTAATTGTGCATATCTGCAAACCGATGACGTTGATATGGGCACGCCTTGACTTGCAAGATACTGTGCAATATCGGAGTATGTATACCTGCCTTCGCAGAGCATGCTCTCCACTTCGCGCCGTAGGTTGGGATCCAGTCTGGATATAATGCTGACCGGCCTTTTCCATCGGCGTTGTTTTGGCTTCTCAGGCTCTGGCTGCGGCGTAGGCTGCGCAGACTGTATCGCCGTAATCATAACCGGGAGCATCTGTTTCATGACCTCCGCCACGGTTTCCGCGACCGTCTGCCGGATGATCTCGGTAATGTCCGGCATGTAGGAGCCTTGCCGTCGGATCGTCGGGAGCACCTCGTCAAAGACCCAGCGCTCAAACTCCTCGGCTTTGGGGAGCCTGCTGTGCGTGATGAGGCGGTAGAGGTCGCCCTCCGGGATGATCTTGATTTCTTGTTCTCCTCCAGTAGTAAGGACTCGGTGTTTTACCGACCCCTTACAATGTGATGCAATTGCATCTGCCGGACGCTTATACCCTAGCATCTTGGCACATGCTGTGGCCGGGAAATACGGCTTTCCGTCGATTTCTATCAGCCCCATTTCTCCAAAATCCTGATGCCTGAAAATCTGTAACTCCTGCATTGTCAATGTTCCTTTCTGGCCTGTCTCGTCAGTTGCGGGAGGCCGTTTCCGCAAGACCGCCCGCTCGGCGGTTTCGACTGGTGAGGTGGGTCGTGTTTTACGACCCACCCTCTAAAAAGATGTCCGACACTTTGCAACGCAATGCTTTGGCAATAGCTTCAGCACGCAAATGATGGATGTTCTTGGTTTTACCGTTTTCTATACGGTTTATGGCACATCCGCTTAACCCAGCTTTTAGGGATAATTGGTGCTGCGACAAGCCTGTCAAGGTTCTCCTCCTAATTATTTCGTCTACATTGGGTAACACAAACACATTTACACCTCCTAATATGCGCAAATGCACAATCCATGGTATTAGTATAGCTTGTGATTACGCACAAGTCAATAGCTTTTTTATATTTGTTTTTGCATTTGCACAAGCAAAATGATATAATAACCCCAAAAATAGGGGAGGCTCGTTATGGCCAAAAAAAATACATTGGCATGGCGTATTAAGGATTTACGCAAACATAAGGGCTTAACGCAAAAACAACTCGCATCAGAGTTGGGCATAAGCTATAATTCAGTTATAGATTACGAAAACGGCCGCCGTGAGCCAAATGCTAAAGCGTTAGTTCGGCTTGAGCAATTTTTTGGAGTGAGCGGCGAATACTTGCGCGGAGAAATTGACAAAGAAATCTTTATGCGTCAAAGTGAAGAAATACAGTCCGGTCTAGATGTAGTCCTAAAACAATTGGATAGATTTATGTCAGCATATCGGATCGCATCGCAGGCCGATCAATTGCGCGCCACTGATCTGTTCCAAAGCTTGTTAACCCACATGATCAACAGTGCAGTTACCGACTCTTCCGATCCAGACTGGACAGCGGAGGAGATCGACCATTTAATCGGTGTTTTTCTGGCTCTTAACCGGGCCGGGCGTGACAAGCTCCTTGAGCGCGCCGACGAACTGCAGGAGATGCCGCGTTACCACAGGGAGTAATGCTATCCCTAGCCTATCGCGCCCGCTCGCATGCGTCCTGATTTTGTTGTAATATAACGTTATGTGTTATTTTGCTGCTTTTAGGGCATAATAATAAGGCCCGGATCATTACGATCCGAGCCTATTGAACAATGCCGGGTTATTCGGTTTCCTCAATAATATCCTCGATAATATCCTCGATGTGGCAGCCGAGGACGCGCGCTGCCTTGAGCAGTTGGTACACATCGCGGGGGAGCCGGACGCGTCCCTCCCAGCTTTCCAGCGTCCGCAAGGGGATACCTGTCGCGCGTGCAAACGCCGCCCGGCTGTAACCCTGCTCCTCCCGTATTCGCTGGAGCTTGATTTTATCCTCCATCAGTTGTGCCTCCTTCGGCCTCTGACAGCTGTGATCAGCGCCGCCGTTCCCGTTGCCGCCGCGCCGATGAGCGCCGCAGTGCGCCATGTGCCGGGCAGGGGACAGGCAGCGACCAGCAGCACCGCCGTCAGGCATACCGTTAATAATGTTGACTTGCGCATTGCAATCGGTATATAATAGGGTTGGGTCGGATGGAGACCCTTGCGAGCCTCCATCCTTTTGCCTACCGCCGCTTACGTTTCTTGCCGGGATAACGAGGGGCGGTTTTTTTCTGCCGCAAACTGATGATGCTGATCACGATTGCCAATGTACCGTTGACGCATGCCCAGATGCTGCAGATGGCTTCCAACCTGTTCACCGTTTCACCTCCTTTCATTGTCTTTATTATACCACACATATGTGTGGTGGTCAATGCTTTTTTGCAATCTTTTTGATGTTTCTTTCAATTTTTTTATTTGCATATACGGAAATTTAAATTGCCATTTCTGGTAACGTTTAATTTTCTCGTTTTTATATAATAAGTTCCGATTCAATGGCAACCGAAAAATGAGCGCAAAATGCCCGCAAACAACGTAGGTACTTAATAGCAACTGGTTGCCATTCAATTTCAATTTTAGTTGCCATTGATTTTAATTTAACCGTTGTTTAAACGCTGATTATTTGCCCCTCATCCGCGCCGCCGTAAACGCACCGTTTAAACGCTCCGCATTCCCCGCAAGCCCTTATGTATCAACGCTTTGTGGTGTTTCTGGCCCAGCGACGTATAAACGTTTAAATTTCTTTTAAACGTATAATAACGCGCCGCGCGCCGTTTTTTGCTTATTTTCTATAATCGCATCAAATCGCCCGCTTTAGGGCCAAAAAAAATTGCAATCCGGTTTTCACTGGATCGCAATTTTTCCTATTTTATCCCGCTGACAGACCACGCAAAAAGCACGTAGTTCCGGGGTTTCCCGTGTTTTCCCACCTTATCCCGCGCGCGTTTTTGGGCCCGTTGCCCTATTTACGTTCTTTCTGCAATTCTACAGCGGGCGCGCAATTTCCACGCATTTTGTTTTTTTTGCGGGCCGGTTTGCGGGCAGATCGCACAAACCTTGAAAATTCGTGATTCCGCCGAAATTTTTATGAAATAATTGTTGCTTTTTCCAAATCGGTGTGGTATCATATTCAAGCATGCTGTGTAGGTGTGCAGATATGCAATGATGCAGAAGGTGGCCGCCCCTTGAGGCGGGGAATTTCTGCGGAGTATGTCCGATTTACAAACCGGGCGAAAGAATACTGGCTCGCTTTGGCCGGCCGCAGTTTGTGCTGCGGCGGGTTTTCTGCGGCCAGGCGCGAACAATCGGAACCCGGATCATGTTCTCAGCAGATCCGGTTTTTCAATGCAGCAAGGTGAAACACCCGGCTCAGTGTTCAGATTTTCGCGTTGCCCGCCAACAATGAAGGAGGCGTTCCCCATGGCAGTTAAGGAAAAGATCCGCATCAGGCTCAAGGGCTACGATCACAATCTCGTCGATAAATCGGCGGAGAAGATTGTTGAGACGGCCAGAAACACAGGCGCGCAGGTCTCCGGTCCCGTGCCGCTTCCAACTGAGAAGGAAGTCGTCACCGTGCTTCGTGCCGTGCACAAGTACAAGGATTCCAGAGAGCAGTTCGAGCAGCGCACCCACAAACGGCTTATCGACATTCTCAGACCCTCGAACAAAACCGTCGAGGCTCTGACAGGTCTTGAGCTTCCCGCCGGCGTGGAAATCGAGATTAAGCTGTAAGGCTAATCCGCTTTACATGCCGCAGGTCAAGTTGGCGCAAGCCAACCAATAACCGAAGGAGGAAAGGTAAATGCAAAAAGGTTTGATCGGCAAGAAAATCGGCATGACGCAGCTTTTTGACGAGCAGGGCAATGTTGTCCCCGTTACCGTTATTGAAGCAGGCCCGTGCCCGGTCGTCCAGAAAAAGACGGTCGAAAACGACGGCTACGAAGCCGTGCAGCTCGGTTTTCAGGATGTCAAGGCTCAGCGCGTCAACAAGCCCATGAAGGGCCATTTCGCGAAGGGCAATGTCGCTCCGAAAAAGGTGCTGCGTGAATTCCGTCTCGCGGATATCAGCGCGATGAATGTCGGCGATATCCTGAAGGCTGACGTCTTTGCGGCGGGCGATCACATCGATGTGGTCGGCACCAGCAAAGGAAAAGGCACGGCAGGCGCGATTAAGAGATGGAATTTTTCCCGCCTGAAAGAGTCCCACGGTACCGGCCCGGTCGCAAGGCATGCCGGTTCGCTCGGCGCGTGCAGCGATCCCTCCCGCGTATTCAAAGGCAAGAAGCTTGCGGGCCATCTGGGCGCGGAACGTGTCACAATCCAGAATTTAGACGTTGTCAAGGTGGATGTGGAAAACAACCTCATCGCGGTCAAGGGCGCAGTGCCCGGCCCGAAGAACGGGATTGTCCTGCTCGCCGACAGTGTCAAGAACGCGTAAGGAAGGAGTGGAACAAATGCCTAACGTATCAGTTTTCGACGCCGCCGGCAAAAAGGTGGAAGACCTCGCCCTGAGCGAAGCAATCTTCGGCATCACGCCCAACGTTCCGGCGATGCACCTCATGGTGGTAAGCTATCTGGCAAACCAGCGCCAGGGCACGCAGTCTACCCTTACGCGCTCTGAAGTCAGCGGCGGTGGCAAAAAGCCGTGGCGCCAGAAGGGCTCCGGCCGTGCAAGGCAGGGCTCGACCCGCGCTCCCCAGTGGACGCACGGCGGTATTTCACATGGCCCGAAGCCGCGTGAATACGGCATTTCCGTCAACAAGAAGGTAAAGCGCCTTGCCATGAAGAGCGCGCTTTCCAGCAAGGTTGCGGGCAATGAGCTCGTTGTGCTCGACAAGCTCGCGCTCAGCGAAATTAAGACCAAAGAGGTTGTCAAGGTGCTCGGCGCCCTTCAGACCGGCAAAAAAACGCTCATCGTTCTGCCGGAGAAGGACGACACGGTTTACCGCAGCGCGCGCAACATCGCAGGCGTGAAAACAACGCTTGTCAGCACCCTGAACGTTTACGACATCCTTAACTGCGACACGATTCTTGTCCTCAAGGACGCTGTCGCGAAGATTGAGGAGGTATATGCATGAGCAAGTTAGCACAGGATATCGTCCTGCGCCCGGTCATCACCGAAGAGAGCATGCAGGGCATTGCCTTGAACAAATACACGTTTCAGGTAGCCAAGGATGCCAACAAGGTGGAGATCGCTCAGGCGGTTGAAAAGCTTTTCGGCGTAGAAGTTGAAAAGGTCAATACGATCAATGTCCGCGGCAAGCTCCGCAGGCAAGGCCGTTACGAGGGATACACAGCCTCTTGGAAAAAGGCGATCGTAACGCTTACGGAAAAGTCCAAGAAGATCGATTTCTTCGACGGCATGATGTAAGAAAAATCCCCTTAAAATACCCGGCGGCGACGTATGGAGCCCGGCATGCTCCGCAAAGCCGCTACGAGGAGAGTGAACCAAATGTCGATTAAAATCTACAATCCGACCACGAACGCACGGCGTAATATGTCGGTAACGGATTACACGGAGCTGTCGAAGAACGGCCCTGAGAGAAGCCTGCTGGCTCCTCTGAACAAAAACTCCGGCCGCAACAGCTACGGCAGGATCACCGTCCGTCACCGCGGCGGCGGCAACCGTAAAAAATACCGTATTATCGATTTCAAGCGCGATAAGTTCGACATGGGCGCACAGGTGCTCAGCATCGAATACGACCCGAACCGTTCCGCCCATATCGCCCTGCTTCAGTATGAAGACGGCGAGAAGCGCTACATCCTCGCTCCCGCGGGCCTGAAGGCCGGCGATACTGTTGAGGCGGGCGCTAACGCGGATATCAAGCCCGGCAACGCACTGCCGCTTGCTAATATCCCGACCGGTACGTTCATCCACAATGTGGAGCTTTATCCCGGCCGTGGCGGGCAGCTGGCCCGCGCAGCGGGCAACGCCGCTCAGCTCATGGCAAAGGAAGGCGCTTATGCGTTGCTCCGTCTGCCCTCCGGCGAGTTGCGTAACGTATCCGTTAACTGCATGGCGACCATTGGCCAGGTAGGCAATGTCGATCATGAGAATGTTAAAATTGGTAAAGCTGGCCGTAAGCGCCACATGGGCTGGAGGCCGACGGTTCGCGGCTCTGTCATGAACCCGAACGACCATCCGCACGGCGGCGGCGAAGGCAAATCCCCGATCGGCCGTCCCGGTCCGGTCACGCCGTGGGGCAAGCCTGCTCTTGGCTACAAGACGCGCGCGAAGAAGAACCGCTCCGACAAGATGATTGTCAAGCGCCGTAACGGCAAGTAGTCGATGAAAGGAGCTTAAGAATTATGGGCAGAAGCGTGAAAAAGGGCCCTTTCGTACAGCCTAAGTTGCTCGAAAGAGTCCAGAAAATGAACGAAGCAGGCGAGAAGATCGTCTTAAAAACTTGGAGCCGCAGCTCCACTATTTTCCCGGACTTCGTCGGCCACACCTTTGCCGTTCACGACGGGCGCAAGCATGTGCCGGTTTATGTGACGGAGGACATGGTTGGCCACAAGCTCGGCGAGTTTGCTCCCACGAGGACCTTCCGGGGCCACGCGGGGTCGAAAACCTCGAATTCCAAATAACGGTCGAAAGGAGTGTGTCAAACATGGAAGCAATGGCTAAGGTTACGCACGTGCGCATTGCGCCGCGCAAGGTGCAGATTGTTCTGGATCTGATCCGTAATCAGCCCGCTGATAAGGCCATGGCAATTCTCAAGCACACGCCCAAGGCCGCGTGTGAAATTCTTGAGAAGCTGCTCAAGTCGGCAATCGCAAACGCTGAGGCAAACAACAATATGGATGTTTCCAGGCTGTATGTGGCGAAGTGCTATGTCTGCCAGGGCCCGACCCTCAAGCGTCTGAGGCCGAGAGCACAGGGGCGCGGATTCCGCATCAACAAGAAAACGTCGCACATCACCCTTGTACTCAAGGAAATGGAATAAGCGAAGAGGAGGTTAAACAATGGGCCAGAAGATTAATCCCACCGGCTTGCGTGTCGGTGTTATTAAGGATTGGGAATCCCGCTGGTATGCGAAGAACGCAGACTTCGGCGATATGCTTGTAGAAGATTATAATCTGCGCGAGTGGCTGCTGACTAAGCTTGCCCCGGCCGGCGTTCCCAAGATCGAGATTGAGCGCGACGCAAACCGTGTGCGTATCAATATCCACTGCGCAAAGCCCGGCATGGTAATCGGCCGCGGTGGCTCCGAGATTGACAAGCTCAAAGCGGAGTGCGAGAAGAAGCTCGGCAAGGACGTTTCTCTGAATATTGTGGAGATTAAGTCCCCCGATCTGAATGCGCAGCTTGTGGCGGAGAGCATCGCTTCCCAGCTCGAACGCCGTATTTCCTTCCGCCGCGCCCTCAAGCAGGCCATCGGCCGCACAATGAAGCTTGGCGCGAAGGGCATCAAAACGCAGGTTTCCGGCCGTTTGGGCGGCGCCGATATCGCCCGTACGGAGCACTATCATGAGGGAACTATCCCGTTGCAGACCATCCGCGCGGATATCGATTACGGCTTTGCTGAGGCAAAGACGACGTATGGCCGCGTTGGCGTGAAGGTCTGGATTTATCGCGGCGAGGTGCTGCATGACAATGCAAACCGCAGGCCGCGCAGGGAAGGAGGAGCTCGATAATGCTGTTACCGAAGCGTGTCAAATACCGCAGGGTGCAAAGAGGCCGTTTGAAAGGCAAGGCTACCCGCGGCAATCAGGTAAACTACGGCGATTTTGGTCTCGTTGCACTCGAGCCCGCCTGGATCACCTCCAATCAGATTGAGGCGGCCCGTATCGCCATGACGCGTTACATTAAGCGCGGCGGCCAGGTTTGGATCAAGATCTTCCCGGATAAGCCGATCACCGAGAAGCCGGCGGAAACCCGCATGGGTTCCGGTAAAGGTTCCCCCGAGTATTGGGTGGCGGTTGTAAAGCCCGGCAGGGTCATGTTTGAGATCGCGGGCGTTGATGAGGAGCTTGCGCGTGAGGCGATGCGCCTTGCGGCCAACAAGCTGCCGATCAAGTGCAAATTTGTAACGAAAGAAGAAACGGGTGGTGAGCAGTAATGAAAGCCAGTGAAATGAGAAAACTGTCCCCCGCGGAGCTTGATGCCAAGCTGATCGAATTAAAGGACGAGCTTTTTAATCTGCGCTTCCAGCAAGCCATAAACCAGCTCGATAACCCGATGCGAATCAATGCCGTCAAGAAGGATATCGCCCGCATCAAAACGATTCAGCGCGATATCGAACTGCACGGCGCGACTTCGTGAGGGAAGGGAGGCTAAAGCATGAGCGAAAGAAACCTCAGAAAAACGCAGGTGGGTATTGTCACCAGCGATAAGATGGATAAAACCGTGGTTGTTTCCGTAAAGGACAGGGTAAAGCATCCGCTTTACAAGAAAATTGTCAACCGCACTGTGAAGCTCAAGGCACACGATGAGAAGAATGAGTGCGGCATAGGCGACCGTGTTCTCGTCATGGAGACCCGCCCGATGTCGAAGGACAAAAGATGGCGCGTGGTCGAAATCATTGAAAAAGCCAAATAAGTTTGGCGTAACACAAGGAGGAAAACACTGTGATACAGCAGCAGAGTTACCTCAAGGTTGCCGACAATACGGGCGCGAAGGAGCTTATGTGTATCCGCGTGCTCGGCGGTTCCGGCAGGAGGTATGCCAATATCGGCGACGTAGTGGTTGCTTCGGTTAAAAAAGCAGCACCCGGCGGCGTTGTAAAAAAAGGCGAAGTTGTAAAAGCGGTTGTCGTCCGCACCGCGAGCGGCGTGCGCCGCGAGGACGGTACGTATATCCGGTTCGACGAGAATGCGGCCGTTATTATTAAGGACGATAAGAATCCCAGGGGCACACGTATTTTTGGACCGGTGGCCAGAGAACTGCGCGAGAAAGATTATCTCAAGATTCTCTCCCTCGCTCCGGAAGTGCTTTAAGGGGAGGTAAGAATTTATGAACAATAAAGTGCATGTGAAAACCGGCGATGAGGTCATCGTCATCAACGGCAAGAATCGCGGCATGAAGGGCAAGGTTTTACAGGTTAGCCCCGCTGAGGGCAAGGTCATCGTCGAGGGCGTTAACATTGTTACCAAGCATGTGAAACCCCGCAAGATGGGCGAGCCCGGCGGCCTGATTAAGGCGGAAAGCGCGCTCTATGCCAGCAAGGTTCAGCTCATCTGCCCGAAGTGCGGCCGCCCGACCCGGATTGGCCACGCGATCAACAGCAAGGGCAAGAAGGTGCGCACCTGCAAGAAGAGCGACTGCCTCGCTCAGTTTGAATAAAGGGAGGGACATGACACATGGCAAGACTCAAGGAACTCTATGTCAATGAGGTAGCCCCTGCACTGATGAAAAAGTTCGCGTATAAAAGCGTCATGCAAATCCCGAAGCTTGACAAGATCGTCATCAATGTCGGCTGCGGCGAAGCGCGCGACAACCCGAAGGTGCTTGACGCCGTCGTTGCCGACGTTTCCGCGATCACGGGCCAGAAGCCCGTTCTGTGCAAGGCGAAAAAATCCGTTGCAAACTTTAAGCTCCGCGAGGGCATGGTAATCGGCGTAAAAGTTACCCTGCGCGGCGAGCGGATGTATGAATTCCTCGACCGTTTCTTCAATCTCGCGCTTCCCCGCGTGAGGGACTTCCGGGGCATTAACCCCAACTCCTTTGACGGCCGCGGAAACTATTCCATGGGCATCAGGGAGCAGCTGATTTTCCCGGAAATTGATTATGATAAGATCGATAAAGTCCGCGGTATGGACATCTGCTTTGTCACCACCGCAAACACGGACGAAGAAGCCCGCGAGCTGCTCGCTCTGATGGGCGCTCCGTTCTCGAAGTAAGGAGGGATTATTGTGGCCAAAAAGTCGATGAAAGTCAAACAGGCAAGACCCGCGAAATATTCATCCAGGGAATACAACAGGTGCAAAATCTGTGGCCGGCCGCACGCCTATCTTCGGAAGTACGGAGTTTGCCGTATCTGCTTTAGGGAGCTCGCCCATGCGGGCCAGATCCCGGGCGTGAAGAAGGCCAGCTGGTAAAGAGCAATTGCAAAGGAGGTTGACGGCATGCAAATTACCGATTCGATAGCCGATATGCTCACCAGAATTCGCAATGCGAATTCGGCAAAGCATGATACGGTTCAGATTCCCGCATCCAACATGAAGAAAGCAATTGCTCAGATTCTTGTGGATGAGGGCTATGTAAAAAGCTTTAAAGTGATTGACGACGGCAAGCAGGGCATGATTGAGATTGCGCTCAAATATGGCCCGAACAAATCCCAGGTCATCACTGGTCTGCGCAGGGTTTCCAAGCCCGGCCTGCGCATTTACACCAATTGTGAGGAGATGCCCAAGGTCATGAAGGGCCTCGGTGTTGCAATCCTCTCCACATCCAAGGGCGTTATGACGGACAAGGAAGCCCGCAAGGCCAATGTTGGCGGCGAGGTCCTTGCATTTATCTGGTAAGGAGGTGCAGGAAGGAATGTCACGTATCGGCAGAAAGCCAATCGTTATTCCAGCAGGCGTCGATGTGAAAATCGATGGAAGCACTGTCACCGTTAAGGGCCCGAAGGGCACCCTTTCCAGAACAGTGCATCAGAATATGAATGTCGCGGTGGAGGATGGCGTGATTCACGTTACCCGCCCGGACGACAATAAGCTCAACCGTTCGCTCCATGGCCTGACCCGCACTCTGGTGGCCAACATGGTCGAAGGTGTGGAAAAGGGCTTTAGCAAAGAGCTCGAGATCAACGGCGTCGGTTATCGTGCCGCAAAGCAGGGTAAGGATCTTGTTTTAAACATCGGCTACTCCCATCAGGTGATTGTGCCTGAAACCGACGGGATCGCCATTGAGGTTCCCTCGCCGAACAAGGTTGTCATTTCCGGCCCCGACAAGCAGAAGGTCGGCCAGTTTGCAGCGCAGGTGCGTGAGAAGCGTCCGCCAGAGCCTTATAAGGGCAAGGGCATTAAGTACGTTGATGAGCACATCCGCCGCAAGGAAGGCAAGGCCGGTAAGGGCGGCAAGTAATCTGAATCGAAGGAGTGAAACGAAATGGTGAACAGACCTGACAGCAATAAGGCGCGTCAGACCCGCCACAAGAGAGTGCGCGGCAAGATTTCCGGCACTGCTGAGTGCCCGCGTCTTAACGTATTCCGCTCCCTGCAGAATATCTACGCTCAGTTAATCGACGACGACAAGGGCGTTACCCTTGTATCCGCTTCAACTGTGGAAAAGGATTTCGAGGAATACGGCGGAAATAAGAGCGCTGCCCGCAAGGTGGGCGAACTGCTCGCAAAGCGCGCCGCTGAAAAGGATATCACGAAGGTCGTTTTTGACCGCGGCGGCTATATCTATCACGGCCGTGTGCAAGAGCTGGCCGAAGGCGCCCGTGAGGGCGGCCTCAAGTTCTAAACGAAGGAGGAATACTTTTGGCTAAGATTGACGCATCGGCTACGGAACTCCAGGAGCGCGTAGTTGCCATCAACCGCGTATCCAAAACCGTTAAGGGCGGCCGTATCTTCAAGTTCGCGGCGCTCGTTGTCGTCGGCGATGGCAACGGTTCTGTTGGCTTCGGCCTCGGTAAATCGGGCGAAGTCCCGGACGCAATTCGCAAGGGCATTGAGGATGCGAAGAAAAATATGATCAAGGTAGCGCTCAAGGGCACTACCATTCCCCATGAGATCACCGGCAAGTTCGGCGCAGGTGTTGTGCTGCTCAAGCCCGCCGCTCCCGGTACCGGCGTTATCGCCGGCGGCCCCGTGCGTGCGGTCGTTGAGACGGTTGGCATCAAGGACATCCGCTCCAAGGCGCTGCGTTCCAACAACCCCTGCAATGTAGTCAGAGCGACCATCGACGGTCTCTCAAAGCTGCGCAATGTCGACGAGGTTGCCGCCATCCGCGGCAAGTCGGCCAAACAAATTCTAGGTTAAGGAGGGTGGATAAAATGGCAGACGTCAAGGTAAAGCTTGTCAAGAGCCTGATCGGCAGCAAAAAGGATCAGATTGCCACCGCCCATGCACTTGGTCTTCGTAAGATCGGGGACGTATCCGTTCAGCCGGATAATCCCCAGACGCAGGGTAAGGTGAAAAAGATCATCCACCTTATTGAGGTAACCGAAGCGTAAGCAAGGAGGTGCGAATAAATGAAGTTGCACGAACTTTCACCGGCCGCTGGCTCCAAAAAGGAAGTTAAGCGGATCGGCAGAGGTGCAGGATCCGGTCAAGGCAAAACGGCTGGTAAGGGCCACAAGGGCCAGAAGGCCCGTGCGGGCCGCGGCATGCGCCCGGGTTTTGAAGGCGGCCAGATGCCGCTGCAAAGGCGTGTACCCAAGAGGGGCTTTGTCAATATTTTTGGCAAGGAGTTCTCTATTGTAAATGTTTCCGCGCTTGATCAGTCTTTTGAAGACGGTGCGGTGGTTGACATTGACGCGCTGATCGAAAAGGGCCTTGTCAAAAAGGTGCTCGACGGCGTGAAAATCTTAGGAAACGGCGAGATCAGCAAGAAACTTACCGTGCAGGTAAATGCTTACTCAGAGGCCGCGAAACAGAAGATCGAGGCGGCAGGCGGAAAGGCCGAGGTGATCTGACATGTTTCAAACCTTTATCAACGCGTGGAAGATTGCCGATCTGAGGAAGAAAATGCTGTTTACAGCGCTGATTCTCCTTGTATTCCGGATCGGCGCCGCGATCCCGGTTCCCTTTGTGGATATCGGGGCCGCGGGCATCATTGCCGATCCCAACGCCGGGAACTTCATGAACTATTTGAGCATGATGACCGGCGACGCGTTCAACTACGGCACGATCTTCGCAATGTCGATCACGCCGTATATCAACAGCTCCATTATCATGCAGCTGTTGACGGTGGCGATCCCCGCTTTGGAACGACTCTCCAAAGACGGCGAGGAAGGCCGCAAGAAGATTGCCGCAATTACCCGTTATGTGGCGGTTGCACTCGGCCTTTTGCAGAGCACCGCTTACTACTTCTATCTTCGCAACACGAAGACCAACGGCGTAAACTTCCTGCTGAAGGATCCCGCGACCGGCGCGGATTTCACAGGCGGTTGGGCGGTATTTCAGGCCATTATCATTATCCTTGTATTGACGGCTGGCACCGCATTAATCATGTGGCTCGGCGAGCAGATCAATGAAAAAGGCATCGGCAACGGCATCTCTCTGATCCTGTTTGCCGGTATCGTTTCCCGCATCCCGACGATGGTTACCCAGCTGTTCCACCCGGAGCGCGGTTATATCTCGAAGGGCGGCGCGTATTATGCCCTGGTGCCAATCGTTGTGGTGTGCGTGCTTTTGATGATCGCATTCATCGTATGGATGGATAATTCGGAGCGCCGGATTCCCGTGCAGTATGCAAAACGCGTGGTTGGGCGCAAAATGTATGGAGGCCAGTCCACGCATATTCCGATTAAGGTGAATATGAGCGGCGTTATGCCGATCATTTTCGCAAGCTCCATCCTTTCCCTCCCGCCCACCATCGAGCTGTTTATGACTGTCAAGGAGGGCAGCGGCTGGGAGACGTTCTTCAATCTCTTTAAAGCGCAAAGCCCGTTTTATGCGGTGATCTATTTCGTTCTCATCATCTTCTTCGCGTATTTCTATGCGACGATCCAGTACAATCCGATCGAGATGGCGAATAACATCCGCAAAAACAGCGGCGCGATCCCTGGCATTCGTCCTGGTAAGCCCACGTCTGATTATATCAGCCGGATTCTGTCAAGAATTACATTGCTCGGCGCTCTTCTGCTGAGCGTTGTGGCGCTGTTCCCGATCCTGTTCTCTCAGATTACTTCGCTTGCGAAGCATCCGATGAATATTTCACTGGGCGGCACGTCTATCATCATTCTGGTCGGTGTTGCGCTTGAAACGGTGAAGCAGCTGGAATCCCAGATGATGATGCGCCACTATAAGGGCTTCCTTGACTAAGAACCGCGAAAGGAGAAAGGCATGAAACTCATTCTTCTTGGCGCGCCGGGCGCGGGTAAGGGAACGCAGGCTGAGATGCTCTCCGCCCACTATTCCATCCCCGCGATCTCCACGGGCAACATCATCCGGGAAGCCCTCAAAAAGGGCACGGAGATGGGCTTGAAGGCAAAATCCTTTATTGACGCGGGGCAGCTCGTGCCGGATAATGTCGTTATCGGCATCATCCAAGAGCGCCTTACGTTGGACGACTGTAAAAATGGTTTTATATTGGATGGCTTTCCACGCACGATCCCACAGGCAGAGGCGCTTGACGCGATGGGCATTGAGATCGACAAGGTTGTTGATATTGAGGTGCCCGATGAGCTGATTGCCGGCCGTATGGCTGGCCGCCGGGTTTGCGAGAAATGCGGTGCATCCTATCATTTAGAGCATAAACAGCCCGAGGAAGAGGGCGTCTGCGACCAGTGCGGCGGCAAGCTTGTGCAGCGCAAGGACGACCATCCTGACACGGTGCTTGACCGCCTGCGCGTTTATCATGAGCAGACGGAGCCGCTCAAAGATTACTATGCGAAAACCGGAAAGCTTCGCATTGTAGAGGGGCAGGATGAGGTGGAGCACACCTCGGCGCTGACTCTCAAAGCAGTGGAGGATTAAGCATGGTGGTGCTCAAAACAAGGCGGGAACTGGCGCTCATGCGCGATGCATGCCGCATTTCTGCCGAGGCGTTGCAGATCGCGGGGGAGGCGGTCAAACCCGGGGTGACAACCGCGGAAATTGATCGCATTGCGTATTCGTATATCGTAAAGCAGGGGGCGACGCCCAATTTCCTGCATCTTTACGGCTTCCCCGCCACCGCCTGCATATCCATAAACGACGAAGTGATTCATGGCATTCCGAGCAAAGAGCGCGTCATCCGTGAGGGTGATATCGTCAGCATCGACCTAGGAGCCGCTCTGAACGGCTTCAACGGTGACAACGCCGCCACTTTCGCGGCGGGGCCAATCAGCCCTGAAGCGAAGCGGCTGATCGACACGACGCGTGAGAGCCTTTACGAGGGTATTCGCGCGGCGGTCGCGGGCGGCAGGATCGGTGATATCGGCAGCGCGGTGCAGCGCTATTGCGAGGAACGCGGCTATGGCGTCGTCCGGGAATATACCGGACATGGCGTGGGTGCAAAGCTTCATGAAGATCCGTCGGTCCCCAATTTCGGCACACCGGGCCGTGGTGTGCGCCTGTTACCAGGTATGACCCTAGCCATCGAGCCCATGATTAATCAGGGCACTGCACAGATCAAATCGATGCCAGACGGCTGGACGGTCAAAACCGCCGATGGAAAGCTTTCCGCTCACTTTGAGCATACCGTGGCAATCACGGCGGACGGCCCTCAGATCCTAACGCAAGTTTAGGGGAGGGGTCGCATGGAGTTTCAAGTGGGAGACGTCGTTTGCTCAAAAGCCGGGCGCGACGAGGGAACTTTTTTGGTGGTAGTCGGCATCGAGGGCGGGTACCCTTTACTGTGCGACGGAAAGCAGAGGCCGCTTGAACGGCCAAAGCGAAAAAATCCGCTGCATCTGGCATGGACCAACCGCCATATCGATCTGCAAACGATGGAAACCAATCGTGCATTACGCAGGGCGCTGCGCAACCTAGAGGAAGCGGGCGCAGTTCGTGTCACAAAGGGAGGTTAAGCTGTGTCGAAACAGGATATGATCGAGATTGAGGGTACCGTGACAGAAGCTCTTCCAAACGCGACCTTCAAGGTGGCGCTGGAGGGCGGTCACGAGATTTTAGCCCATATTTCCGGTAAACTGCGCATGAATTTCATCCGCATTCTGCCGGGCGATAAGGTGACAGTTGAGATGTCGCCATATGATTTGACCCGCGGGCGCATCACATGGCGCTCCAAATAAGGAGGTAATCGAATGAAAGTCAGGCCTTCTGTTAAGAAAATTTGCGAAAAGTGCAAGATCATTAAGCGCAAGGGGAAAGTCATGGTGATCTGTGAGAACCCCAAGCATAAGCAGCGCCAGGGCTAAGCCTTGGCCGATCAGGAAAAACCACTTATGGAGGTGCAAGTGACAAATGGCGCGTATTTCAGGTGTTGACCTGCCGAGAGACAAGCGTGTTGAAATCGGCTTGACCTATATTTACGGCATCGGCCGCAAGACCGCCAGCGACATCATCAAAGCCACAGGCGTAAACCCGGATATCCGGGTCAAGGACCTGAGCGAAGACGATGTTTCCAAGCTTCGTGAGTATATTGACCATAACGTCAAGGTAGAGGGCGACCTGCGCCGGGAGACGGCCTTTGATATCAAAAGGCTCATCGAAATCGGCTGTTACCGTGGCGTGCGGCATCGCAAGGGCCTGCCCGTGAGGGGCCAGCGCTCTAAGACGAACGCCCGCACCCGCAAAGGTCCGAAAAAGACAATCGCGAACAAGAAGAAGTAAGCTAGGAGGGATAGAATGGCTACAAAAGCTTCCGGGAAAAAGACCGTTGCCACGCGCAGACGCCGTGAGCGTAAAAATATCGAACGCGGTGCGGCGCATATCCAGTCCACGTTCAACAATACCATTGTGACTATCACGGATACACAGGGCAATGCGGTATCCTGGGCAAGCGCGGGCGAAATGGGCTTCCGTGGCTCCAGAAAATCCACCCCCTTTGCCGCACAGACCGCTGCTGAAACAGCTGCCAAGGCTGCGATGGAGCACGGCATGAAAACGGTTGAGGTTTATGTAAAGGGCCCGGGCTCCGGGCGTGAGGCCGCCATCCGTGCGTTGCAGACCGCAGGGCTGGATGTCAGCATGATTAAGGATGTCACCCCGATCCCGCATAACGGCTGCCGCCCGCCGAAGAGAAGGCGCGTATAACCAATTCAGGAGGTGTAACGAACTTATGTCAAGATATACCGATCCGGTTTGCAAGCTGTGCCGCCGCGAGGGCAAAAAGCTGTTCCTTAAGGGCGAGCGCTGCTACACGAACAAGTGCTCCGTGGAGCGCCGTTCCTATGCGCCGGGCCAGCACGGCCAGAGCCGGAAGAAAACTTCCGAATATGGCCTCCAGCTGCGTGCCAAGCAGCAGGCCCGCCGTTACTACGGCATTCAGGAGAGCCAGTTCCGTAAATATTTCGAGATGGCGGAGCGTCGTCAGGGCGTAACGGGCGAAAACCTGCTGCGCATCTGCGAGAGCAGGCTCGATAATGTTGTTTACCTGCTGGGCTGGGCCTCGTCTCGTGCGGAAGGCCGTCAGCTCGTGAACCATGGCCATTTTCAGGTCAATGGCAAAAAGGTCAACATCCCGTCCTATCTTCTGCGCGCGGGTGATGTGGTTACGATTAAGCAGACCAGCCGTGACAGCGAGAAGATCAAGGCGACGGTTGAAGCAAACGCTTCCCGCCCTGTTCCACAGTGGCTGGACCTTGACAGGGAAAACCTGCAAGCGAAAATCGTCAACCTTCCGGAGCGCGATCAGATTGCTGTTCCCGTGGAAGAGCATCTTATCGTTGAGTTCTACTCCAAATAATGCAGCCTGACGAGGTTGTTTTTTGGAGGAACGCAGTACCGCAGGCCGGCCGCCTGAGTTTAACAAGGAGGGTTTTGAATGATTGAAATTGAAAAGCCCAGAATCGAAACGACCGATTTGAAGCCGGACGGGACCTATGGCAAATTCATCGTGGAGCCGCTGGAGCGCGGCTACGGCACGACGCTTGGCAACAGCCTGCGCCGCGTCCTGCTCTCCTCGCTGCCGGGATATGCCATTACCTCCGTTAAAATTGACAACGTTCTGCACGAATTCTCCACGCTCCCCGGTGTGAAGGAGGACGTTACCGAGATTGTCCTGAATCTGAAGAATGTGATTCTCAAGATTCACGGAGACGGCCCCAAGACTGTCTACATTGAAGGCAGCGGCGAGTGCGAGATTACCGCGGGCAACATCAAAACAAACTCCGAGGTAGAAATTCTCAATCCCGAGCTTCACATTGCTTCGCTGGATAAGGATGCCCATTTGAACATGGAGCTCACAGTTGACCGCGGCCGCGGTTACGTTCCGGCGGAAAGAAACAAGCAGCAGATGCAGCCGGTTATCGGCGTCATCGCTGTGGACTCTATCTATACCCCTGTGCTGAAAGTGAACTACACAGTCGAGAATACGCGTGTCGGCCAGATTACCGATTATGACAAGCTGACCCTTGAGGTATGGACGAATGGGACCATCTCCGCCAAGGAGGCGGTATCCCTGGGAGCCAAGATCCTCAACGAGCATCTCAATCTCTTCGTAGATCTCTCCGACGAGGCCTATGATGCGGAGATTATGGTCGTCAAGGATGACAACGGCAAAGAAAAGGTTCTGGAGATGACCATTGAGGAACTTGACTTGTCTGTGCGTTCCTTTAACTGCCTGAAACGGGCGGGGATCAACACGGTGGAGGATTTGATCAACAAGTCCGAAGAGGATATGATGAAGGTGAGAAACCTGGGCCGCAAATCGCTTGACGAGGTTGTGGCAAAGCTGGAGTCTCTCGGATTCGACCTCCGCAAGGACGAAGAGTAAGACCGACGAGGTAAAGGAGTGATTTTGAATGCCCGGTACCAGGAAACTTGGCAGGACCACGGACCATCGCAAAGCGATGCTTCGGGCTATGGTGACCTATCTCTTGGAGAACGGCAAAATCGAGACCACTGTTACGAGGGCCAAAGAGGTCCGCTCCATGGCGGAGAAAATGATTACGCTCGCCAAGGAGCCTTCCCTGCATGCCAAGCGCATGGCGCTTGCGTATGTTACAAAGGAGGACGTGGTTAAGAAGCTGTTCGACGAGATTGCCCCGAAATATAAGGATGTCAACGGCGGCTACTGCCGCATCATTAAGACCGGCCCGCGCCGCGGCGACGCAGCGGAGATGTGCATCATCGAGCTGGTCTGAAACAAGCAAAAAACAGCATAATAAAAGAGAAGCCGCAGGTGGATCACTCCGCCTGCGGTGTTTTTATAGAATGTAAATTTTTGTAATACTATACAAATTGAATATCAATATATTGGGATTTATACCAATTCACCTATATGGTTGGGTGAAGTATAATGAAATTACGAAATAAAAATATTTAATAAAAATATTGAAATAAATAGGAGAGGGGGAGATCTCATATGGTTTCAGTATTTTACAATATAATTGTGTTTGACAATGTGTATACATAAAAAGGAGATCATCATGAAAAAAAGATCATAGCCCTATTTTTGTTCTTGTTTATTTTGCTCCAACTTCCATTTGGGGTGTCCGCTTTGGTTTTGCAGGATCCTTTGACTGCCCAGACACGTGGAATGCACACAATTTCAAATTATGAACAAATGGATTTGGGCAGAGCGGGGGAGTTGCGCTTAAATGAATATAATCAAGAATTGCTATTAACAAGAGAGGAACTCTCCCTAGCCGGAGGCAATCTTCCGGTACGCTTGCAAAGGATTTATCACTCCTATCCGACCGGTCAAAACTCCGTTGGGGCTTATGGAGTGCAATGGAGCATCAATTATTCTGTTCGTCTGCGTTATGATACGGCAGGCGGCTTTTTTGTTTATGACCGCGATGATGGGAGCCGGACCGTCTTTCAGAAGACAAAATGGGTCAGCGGCGATTGGGTTTGCTGGCGGGAGACCTCGGAGATCGGCCTACTCTATCAATTATGGCTTCCGAAAGGGTCAACCGACGTGTCACAAGCCAAAATGAAAACGATCCACGGAACCTATCAAAGCTTTGATTCTATGGGCCGTATGGTGCAAATTACTGACATAGATCGACCGGAAAACGGTATACGGATTGCTTATCAAGGCGATGGTGATTGTATCCAGACAATTACGGACGCCATTGGCCGCGTATATTGTTTTGGTTATAATCCAAAAGGGCAGCTTATATCCATTGCCTGTCAGGAACAGGATGGCAGGCAGATTCAATTTTCAACAGAAAATGGCGCTAAAGTGCCGTTTGTATTAGAATATAGCTATGATAACAGCGGAAATTTGATTCAGGCAAGCTATCCGGATGGCGAGTGCGTGCGATACGATTACACAAGAACCGGAAGATTAAGCCAGATTCACACCGTTGATGAAAAGCAATTTGCCATCTCCTATGATGGAAAACGTGTCAAACAGATCGAACAAATTGCGGACGTTGGAACGCAAGCGCATCGGAAAACGCTCATAGAGATGAATCAGGATTTAAAGGAGAGAATCCGCTCCATTCTGATATCCGGGCCGACAAATGAATCATTGAACACACAAATTACATATCAGTCAGATGAAAATGCATTGGTAACGCAGTATATCTCTGCATATATTGCGGATGAGAACAGCGTCTCCTCCGACTGGGAATATACATATGATGAAACGGACGAATCCGCACAATTGTGAAAAACGGCGGCTTGGCCGCCTCCTTCCGGTATGATGAGGCCGGGCAGCTCAACCGTGTGAACGATGTAGCAACACAGACGACAACGATCTACTCGTATGATGTTGGCGGAAATCTGACGCAGAAGCGGGAATATCCGTATACTATTTCAGAAAATCCGGAAAATGTGCGTAATACTGTGACCTATGGTTATGAGGATGCCGAATGGAAGGATAAGTTGACTTCCTATGGTGGAAAGCAGATTGTATACGATGAAATTGGAAATCCAGTTCAATATGAAGGGAAGCAATATCAGTGGACAGCCGGCCGGATGCTGGAGGGGTATACGGATGAATCGTATAAGATTGCCTATACTTACGATCAGAGTGGCCTGCGTCAACGCAAAACGATCATGGATCGGGACGCCTCCGCGCCGGTTATGGAATATCATTATTATTGGAACGGCGATTTGCCCGCCGGTTTCGAAGTGACGGAATACACGCAGTCAGGCCCGGTAACGGATACGGTTTGCTATTGCTTTGGCGACGATGGAACGATTTACGGTTTCCTTGTCAACGGGACGGACGCCTATCTCTACGAGCGCAATGCACAGGGCGATGTCGTGGGGATTTACCATGGCGGCGAACGGGTCGCGTCTTATACATATGACGCTTACGGCCGGATGCTCTCTGCCGACGAGATGGAAGTGGAACTGTCCAAGCTGAATTTGCTCTACTACCGTGGATATTGTATGGATCGGGAGACGGAACTCTATTATCTGCAATCGAGATATTATGTCCCGGAATGGGGGCGCTTTCTCAACGCGGATGTCTATGTGGACACGGGAACCGGGCTCAACGGGACGAATCTGTTTGCCTATTGCGACAATGACCCAGTGAATCGGATTGATCCGAATGGATACTGGGGATTGGATGTGCATAAGACCATCACACAAGAGCTTCATAAGGGCGGGAATAATCCGGCTGCAATAGAACGTGTCGTTGATGGAAATCTTTCTTTGGACAATATATATCCTGCGTGGGTAGCGATATATAGGAATCAAAAATTCCACTTTGACCGTCGAAACGATTTGACATATCAATCAAACAAAGATACCAGATTTGAACAAGCTGAAAATAATATCGTTACCGCAGTCACCACTTTTATTGCGGATAGTTATGATATGGATGGATACTATTATCTTGGAAGGGCAGAGCATAGTGCTCAGGATTATGCCGCGCACGGAGATATTGGTTTAGACAATCGAATTTTGGCAAGCCATGCAACCAATAGAGATGTTGATGACTACAAGTATGACTGGAGTGATTCATCTAGAGGTAGATATAATGTGAAGGGTTGTGTAAAGCCTACAGTCAATGAACAGTATTCACGACTAAGAGAAGCATGGGATAAAAGCGTGGCATATTTTATAACTTTTTCATATCTTTTAACAGAATATCTGTGACAGTAGAAAAGAGGGGCTTAACTTGGATGTATTTTATCAAACGTTACAAGCTGTTTTGAGAATTCTATATTTATATCGAAGCTTTCTTTTGGTTTTTATCGCGGCAGCAGCATTATTATTATTTCTTTTTTTGAGAAAAAGGCATGGAAGGTTATTTGCCGGAATTATGCTTGGCATTATGAGCCTTAGTATTGCTTTCCTTTTGCTTGGCTGCTACAATGCTTTTTTGCGTCCATCCTACCAAAAGCAGCCTGTAACACAAGAGCAGTTAGAAAACCTATGCAAAAAATTAGAGAATGGAACTTATGATGCCTATCAATGCTTCCAAGAAGGCACATCGCTCAATCTGCCAAAGGACGAGTTAGATCCGGTTCATTTTACCACGAAAGTGGTGACACTTAAAAAAGGGTTTCCCAAGGTCACGGGCCTTTACGCAATGCTTGATATCAGCATATGGGAACTCGAATCGGAGGGAGACGCCATTAAAAAATACGAGGCATTTTTAACAAATTACTGGACGAATCCATTTGAAAGCAAGGAGGAGAGCCGGCAAGAAATTATGGAAAAAGGATATCTGGAGATCGAAAACCAGCGCTACCGCGCTTTTATTGGGCCGATCGAGTTTTCTGCGAACTTTTTTGAACCAACAAAGGGAGATAGCGTACGGAGGTTATATCGTGTTACCGTACAATATGGCCCCATGCTAGTACAGATCAGTGAACGGACAGAAATGGGGGGCGTTAAACTGATTTTGCCGGATCTCATCATACAGGATCGCATGTTTGACCCCGATTTTAAAATTGAATAAAAGAAGGGCGCTTGCCGGCGTGGCAGGCGCTTTTTTCGGCTCTGCCCTAACATAAGCAGCTCTTCCCGCCGCACATATGACCGAGCAATCTATGCTTCCGCGCGGTCAGGAAAGGCATGGTCGAATTGATGATTGGCACACCGTGTCCTCCCAGCGATGTCGTCTACGCTCTACAGACGGATTCGCAAGCGTAGGGCGGGAACCTGCAAAACAAATTATAGAAAGGCAGCATAGGCAATAGGTACCTGTATGTGAAAAATTTTTTAAGGATAAAAGTTAGGATAAAACTATATTTAATAGAAGGATATATTGACGTAGATAACAATGCATTGTATAATTAGTAAAAATAGGAATATATTCCTGTTAAAATAGGTTATAAAGGAGGAGTACCATGAACAGGGAAATACCCTTCTTGATTGAAAGTTGAAAGAGCCTAGTTCATTTGATAAGTTGTTATGAAATCAAATTGGTTTTGAAAGAGGGATAATTGAAATGTCAAAAAAACGTAAATTCATTTCCATGATTGTTGTAGTTGTCATTGCCATATCTCAGCTTTTCGTTTTAGTACAGGGCGCTAGTTATTTGCCGTATTGGAATGTAGAAATGCCGAATTGGCAGACCCAGGTTGTACTTGGCAGTGGTGAGAAAGGAAATCCGGATCATCAATATACGCAGATCAGTTGCACCGGAGGGACTGTGAATAAAATCACAGCGATCGCACAGCTTGCAAACGGTTCGAACATATCGAAGAACTGGGTTGAGATCGAAAAAAATGTAACGGGCGGCACCGCTGAGAGAATTCCGCATAATCAGTATATTGGAAAAGGTACGGGAATGAAGGTTATGGCCTATCAAAAGAATGTTTTAAGCAAGACGGCCTCCGGTTCCATCTGGTTCTGATAAACGCTCAAAAAAGGGCTATCCGTATTCATACGGGTGGCCCAAAATCAGAGAAGGGAAATCAACATGATCAGAGCACAAATGAAATTGTTGTTCAAGAGAAAAGAGTTCCAGGTTACCTTTGCCGGAATGATGCTTTTAATCGCCTATGTTTTTTTATCGCAGTGTTATACGGCTTTTGGAACGGATGCAACCTATTATTTGTCGGCGGATAAGTTATTTATCGGCCGGGCAAATGCACATGATATCAATATCATACTTCCTTTTTTGCTCCCCCTGGTTTGCGTGCTGCCTTTTGCTGATTCGTATGTGACAGATAAACAACAATATTGTTTACCAAGCCTGCTGTCCCGTTCCACGCCTAAAAAGTATTATTGGGCCAAGCTGAAAATGGTAGCTTTCTCTGCGGCGTTTGTTATTTTTATCCCTTTTTTCATTCATTTTATTTTGAGTCTGATCGCCTTTCCACTCCATAGTACGAACTATTCGTGGAATGCGCTCTCAACGGATCAGTCTCCCTATTATGGTTCCTATATGGAGGGAGCGCTGTTCCCTTATTTATTTGTCCACTGTCCGTACTTATATAATTTTCTTTTTTTATGTTTATTGACTTTGTTTTGCGCGCTGACTGCCGTGCTGGTATTTCAAGTTTCCTTTTTTATCTCTAAAAATCGAATTCTGGTGCTTGCATTCGCCTTTTTGCTCAATAATTTGATTTATATTCTAGCCGGGCTTTTTTCGGATTTGGATATCCGGCCTTATGCATATCTTTTTTCTTTGGATACTTCGCCGACAAAACGGCTCTGGTTTTTGATGCTTTTGTTTGCTGCGATGCTGATCGCAGCCGGTTGTCTTACGCCGGTATGTATCCGAAAACTACAAGAAACAGAGGGGCAGTGATATGCGTTATTTGCGAATCTACCGCCAACGGATGCTTCTTGTGGTATCGCTCGCGGCAATCAGCGGGCTGTTTGTAGCTGCTGCAAACTCGATGAATATGGAATTTGATACGGCATTTGAAAATTATATCAATGCATTTTATTTTTCTTATTCTGTTCAAAATACGCCCGCGATTCTAATGATGCTATTGCCCTTTTGGTTATTAATTACATGCTTGATCGATTTGTTCCGAAAGGATTTTTCGATAGAAGCGGTTTATTGTTTTACGCGATGCAAGCGTTTTTTACAATGGTTTTTGGAGAAAAGCGCGGTTTTGGCGGCCCTTTCTTTTCTTGGCGTGTTTATCTATCAGATCGTTGGGATTTTGTTTGTCAGCATTTATCATTCGATTCCGTTGAGGGAGATGATGCAGGCCGCGATTCCAAACGCTTGTGTATTTCTACTAAGTTGGTTGTTTGTTTTCTCTTTGGGCATGTGCTTCAATGTATTGTCGTTTTTTGTAGAGCCGAAATGGCTATTACCTGTGTTCGTGATTGTTGTTTTTATCTTTGCCGTGCAGATGCAGCATGCGGTTGAAATCAAAGGGCAGTGGTGGTTGAATCCAATTTGCCATTTTTACATCAAACTTCATACGGTGTATTCTACCTTTGTCTCAGGCGGTCAGCAGGAGAGTATGCCGGGCTTTCAGCTTTGGCACTCGGTTGTTTATTTTGCGGCCTTTATTGCCGCCTCCATGGGGATTGGATATCGCTTTATTAAAAAGCTGGATTTTGGGCTACTGTTGGAAAAATAAAACCAGAACGTATCCATCTATAGGATGAAATGATATTAAGGAGGTTTCTATGCCTTATATTGAATGTCACCACTGTAATAAAATCATTCACAATGTGTCTATTTTAAAGGATATCACTTTAAACTTGGATAGAAATAAAATTTATGGATTTATCGGGCACAATGGCTGTGGGAAAACCATGCTGTTTAAACTTTTGACAGGCATGATCTCCGCGAGCGGGGGAGAGGTATTCGTTAATGGAGAGCGGATCGACCCGGCGGTGCCTTATCCACAAAAATTAGGGGTTATGATCGAAAATAATGGGTTGTGGCCTTATCTCTCTGCCTATGATAATTTAGCGGTGCTTGCTTCGATTCGCAAGGAATTAAATAAGGAGGATATTGCGTCTATCTTGCGCCGGGTTGGCCTGGACAATACGGGAAAGAAAATTTTCGCGAAATTTTCACTTGGTATGAAGCAAAGGCTGATGCTGGCGCAAGCTATCATGGAGCAGCCAGAGCTTTTGGTTCTGGACGAACCTACAAACGCCTTGGATAAAGACGGAATTCGGCTGTTTAAGCGGATTATACTGGACGAGAAGGAACGGGGTGCAACCGTGCTCATTGCAAGCCATTCGTTAGAAGATTTCACAAATTTCTGTGATGATGTGATTTATATGGAGCAGGGGGAGATCATCAAAACGGAATCGGGGGATTCGAATGAGGAGATTTAGTTTCACAAAAATACTAGGCGTTATCCTCGCATTGGCACTGGTCGTCTGTATTGCGTCTGGCCTTGTTACCCGCTTTAGCTATACAGATACCGTTGCACAGACCAGCCGTTCTGGACGCGCCTTTTTGGCCTTTCCCAAAAGTGGACCGTCCGATGATGAAATCGATATGATCATGCAGTCTGTCCTGCAAGCGGAACTGATTGCACGGGTAAAATGCCTGGAAAGCCGGCCCGAATATTTAACGACAAAGGCTACGCTACAGGTTTTGGAGGTCTACCGGGGAAATATCGAAGCGGATACAATAATTGATTTTTATGAAAGCAATTACATTGATTTTTATGCAAACGGCGCACCGGCCTATTTTGATCATTCCTATTTCAATCTGATGCAGGATAATGAGGAATATATTGTTTTTGCCAATCAAAAAATTTATCATCCGGTTTATCAGGAATCGCTGAAGAGAAGCGTTTATATTCCTGCGTGTTTTGAGTTATCGTGGTTTTCCCCCCAGATGACACAGCCCTCCATTTTGGATAAAAAGGATGTGCTGGAGCAGAAGATTTCCTATTTTAAAATGAAAGACGAGGAATTTATCTGTTTTTCAAAAGAGCAGAGAAACAAAATTAATCAGTTAAAAAAGAGTATTTTAGAAAAGATTGGTTGAAAAGCAGGGGAATACTCTTCTGGTAATACTATTTATGGAAATGAATGGGCCTCCGCTCTCAGAGCGGAGGCTGGCTTATTTTGTATGTTTGTTTTGGACTTTCTCTTTTGCATTATAACATGAACCGCCCCTCCCGCCGCATATATATGACCGAGCCCTTAGAGGCAATCTACGTTTGACCGCGCAGCACATTTCCGCACGGTCAGGAAAGGCATGGTCGTATTGATGAATTGGCATACCATGTCCCCTAGCGATACCATCCACGCTTTACAGACGGATTCGCAACGGGGGCTAACAGCAAAACAGGTGAAGCAGCGGCAGGGGCAATATGGGAAAAATCAGCTTCAGGAGGCAAAGGGAAAGAGCCTTTTCAGGCGGTTTCTCTCGCAGTTTGCAGATTTCATGGTGATTATTCTCCTGATTGCAGCAGTCATCTCCTTTGCAACTGCCTTTCTAGAGCCGGATGGGGATTTTGTAGACCCAGTCATCATCCTGCTGATTGTGATTGTGAATGCGATCATTGGCGTAGTGCAGGAGAGCCGCGCGCAGAAGGCAATTGACGCGCTTAAAAAGATGAGCGCACCGCATGCCGAGGTGATCCGCGCGGGCAAACAGCAGAAGATTGATGCTGTGGAGCTCGTGCCAGGTGATCTTCTGCTTTTAAATACTGGTGATCTCGTTCCGGCGGATGCACGCCTGCTTGCGTGCAGCAGCCTAAAGATGGAAGAATCCTCCTTGACGGGGGAATCCCTGCCGGTGGAAAAGCAGGCGGACACACGCCTGCCGGAAAAGTGCGCGCTCGGAGACCGGACAAATTGCGTGTTTTCCACCAGCACCGTCACTGCGGGCCATGCGCGCGCCGTCGTTACGGAAACAGGGATGGATACGCAGGTGGGGCATATCGCCCACATGATTAACACACAGGAGGCGCCGCAAACCCCTCTTCAGCAGCGGCTTGCGCGCGTGGGACGAATCTTGGGGATAGGCGCGTTGGGCATTTGTTTCATCATTTTTGTGCTGGGGCTGTTTCAGCATGTGCCTCTACTCGATAGCTTCATGCTTTCCGTCAGCCTTGCGGTGGCGGCGATCCCAGAAGGGCTGCCTGCAATTGTGACGATCGTTTTATCCATCGGTGTGCAGCGCATGGCCAAGAGCAACGCGATCATCCGCCGCCTGCCCGCCGTGGAAACACTCGGCAGCGCCACGGTGATCTGCTCGGATAAAACAGGGACGCTCACGCAGAATCGAATGACAGTGACACGCCTTGCAGATATCGATGGGCCGGTTTCCCCTAGCGGAGATCGGGGGCGCAGCATGCTGGCACTTGCCGCTTTATGCAACAACGCCGTGCTGGAAGGGAAGCCGGGCAAATTCAGCGCATCCGGTGAGCCGACGGAAAACGCGCTCGTTACTGCCGCCGCTATGCAGGGAAAGCTTAAGCCCTCGCTGGAGCGCAGCTGCCCGCGCGTAAAGGAATTGCCCTTTGACTCCACCCGCAAGCGCATGACGACTATTCACAGGTTGAATGGCGGCTATCTGGTCATTACCAAAGGTGCGCCGGATATCCTATTGCCAATGTGCAGCCGGGTGCTGGTGGCTGGCCAGGAGCGGGAGATGAGTGCTGCTTACCGGACGCAGATTCTGAAACGGAATGAGGAGATGGCCGGGGATGCGCTGCGCGTGATGGGGGTGGCCTACCGGCAGGCTTCTTCTGAACCGGGCGACCCGGAGCGGGAGCTTGTATTTTGTGGACTGCTCGGTATGTTAGACCCACCGCGCAAAGAGGTTTGGCGCGCGGTAGCAACCTGCAAGACGGCGGGAATTAAGCCGGTGATGATTACAGGCGACCATGCTATCACCGCTTCTGCAATCGCAAGGGAAATCGGCATTACAAAGGATGGCAAGGTGATGACGGGCCATGAGATTGACCAGCTTTCCCAAGAGGCATTGATTCAAAAAATTGGCGATTACCGTGTTTTTGCCCGCGTATCCCCGGAGCATAAGGTGCGCATTGTCAAAGCATTTCAGGCAACGGGCGAGATCGTAGCCATGACAGGGGACGGCGTGAACGACGCACCCGCCCTGAAGGCCGCAGATATCGGCTGTGCAATGGGAAAAAGCGGCACGGACGTAGCGAAGAGCGCAGCGGATATGATCCTGACGGACGACAACTTTGCAACCATTGTGCGCGCTGTGGAGCAGGGCAGAGGCATTTATGACAACATCCGCAAAGCTGTGCATTTTCTTCTTTCGTGCAATATTGGGGAGATTTTAGTTATTTTTATTTCTTCTCTAATGGGGCTGCCCGCGCCGCTCTTGCCGATTCAGCTTTTGTGGGTGAATCTCGTCACAGATTCCTTGCCGGCTATGGCGCTGGGCGTAGAGGCGGTGGATCGGGATATCATGCGCCGCAAGCCGGTGCCGCCCAGGCAGAGCCTTTTTGCACGGGGCCTAGGCTTCGATATCGCCGTGGAGGGCATGATGGTGGGCGCGCTTGCGCTGCTTGCCTATATGCTGGGGCGTACGGTTTTTTCGGGTGCAGGCACGGTTTTAGGCCGTACGATGGCGTTTGCCGTGCTCAGTTTTTCACAGCTGGTGCATGCGTTTAACACGAGGAGTGAGCATTCGCTTTTCTCCGTGGGCTTTTTGAGTAATCCTAAAATGGTACTATCTTTTTTTGTATGCACACTGATGCAGTTTTCTGTGATTGGCATCGCCCCATTGGGCGCACTGTTCAAAACGGTGCCGCTGGATGGGATGCAGTGGTTAGTTGTGGCCGCGTTATCTCTTGCACCGCTGGTCACAGTGGAGATTGGTAAGCGGATGAAGCCCAGAAATAGCCCAAAATAATTTAATTGCCCATGCTGTAAAAACGCAGCATGGGCAAAAGTTTGTTTTAGGGGCGCGGATAAAGCCTTTGAGCAGTGAATGATGGCAAGTTTTTTGCTTACTCTTCTTGCTTCAAGGGCTCCTCGGGCGCTTGCTCCAGATCATCTGGATTTTCTGGCAGAGGCTGAGGCGGCGTAGTGTCCTCCGGCGCCCAATTCCCGTCAGCTTTCATCGGCTGCGGTTCCGTATCAGGATCAGCCTTCCGGATGGGATAGGGCTCCAAGAAAAACGGCCTTTTTCCGCTCCGGTTCCAAACCAGCAGCAAAATGAGAACTGCGAGCGCAAATACGGAAATACCAATGCCGATATACATGCCGCGCGGCGTGTATGAGAAGGAGACGGTATGGCTTCCGCTGCCGATAGGAATGGCGAGCAGTGCGTCGCCCACCGCGAGCAGATCCTGTTTGGCAACCTTTTCGCCGTCTACCGTTACCGTCCAGCCTTCGTCATATGGAATGGAGGTATATAGGACGCCGTTTTCGGCAGCATTGACTGTGCCGCTGATCTCCGTATCCGTAAAGCGTTCCACCTGTAGGGAATCCGCTTTCAGCTGATCGTAGCCGCGTTTGAATTCCGTTTCATCAAAGCCATAGGCATAGAAATCAATATAGCCGGAATCGCCACTGTTGATGGTGATATCCACGCTAATGATCTCGCCTTTCTGGTGGCGGCCGATATCGAGGATATATTCGCGATCTATATTCTGGGTGTTGTTGTAGCTGTCCGATGAGATGCTGATCTGCTCCACATTATCCGATTTCACATAGAGATAGAGGTTTTCTGTGCCTGGGCTGATTAGGTGGACGGTCAGGCTGGCGTCCTCTCCCGGCGTGGTGCGGAAGAAGGTGAAAGTGCCCAGCTGGGATTCATCGCTGAAAGAATCGATATTGTAGTAATCAATGCTGGAGATTTTCATCGGATGGAACAGTGTGCCGCAGCCGGTGGCCTTTTGGAAGAATTCCTGCTGCACCAAAAAGGGATCGCTGCCGTCTGTCGCCCAGCTTTGCACCGTGTCATTCACGCGGAAGGCGATCGGCAGGGCATAGTTGTTTTCATAGGCCGTAAATTTGCCCTGTGCAATCGGCAGCTTGGTGTAGAGCGCTGCGTCAGGGTCGACCTCCACCGTATTATTGACGATATATTTTAGGCCAAACATGCTGTTATAGATTGGCGTTTGAAGGTGGTAGGTGTAGCTATTGATAAAATTGCCGAACATACCCAGGCGGCTCTGTAAGTTCGATACCTTTTCATAAGCCATGGAGGAGAAGGTGGAAACGCCGTTGTAATGATACCAAGCAGGATCCATCCGCGCACGCAAATTAGTTAGCTCCATGCGGTAAAAGCCACCGTTTTCCCGCTCATCCAATTGCTTTTTGACCGCTTGAAAATCGGGCAGGTCGGAAACGTAGTTGCTTTTGGGCTGATCCATGCTGTAGTTATCCGTATTGGCGGCCGCGGCCTCTGTAACGACACAGCAGAGCAACAGCACTGCAACAGCAGAGGATTGGTAACGCTTATCCTTCATCAGCACCATCACGAGCACATAGATCGCAATGAGGATTAGTGTGAGAATCACGGAGAGCTCGTCCACATTCTTGGAGGTAATTTTCTGAACGATCACCACATAAGCCATCACGGCCAGCCCGACGCCCGCAATCTCCTTTGTGGAGTATTCCTTGAGCCGCATAAGCACCTGGTAGGCCATAATCAGCAAGATGAAGGAATAGAGGAAGGACTGGCGGTAAGGTAAATCATTGGGAAAGTGGAAACCATGCCAGATGTAGTTGAGAAAATTTGTGTTGAAGCTGAAATAGAAAAATACGAGCAGGGATAGGTGCATCACTTTTTCCCGCTTTGAGATCGACTTTGCGAAGAGATAGAGCGGGATCAGGATCAGCACAATCGTACCGCAGTATACGTTGGGCATGACGTCCTCACCGCTGCTGCGGATGGTGGGTGTCACACTGGCAAAATGATTTGCCAAAAAATCAAAAATGGTGAAATAAGAGGCGTATTTTTCCGGAAATGTGCCGGAAGTGGCGGAACATGCCTGCAAAATAAAATAGGTGGGGATCAGGGCAAACGCCGCGATGCCGCCCGAGAGGATGGAGCCGCCTGCAAAGCGGAAGCCGCTCTGCAAAAACCGGCTGTTTTTCATTCTGCTCCAAAGGGAGCGTTTTTCCCCTTCAGGCTGGAGGCCGGAAAATCGGGCCGTAATTTCATAGTGGCTGAAATAATACACCAGGAAATACAGCACGGCAAAAATGCAGACCATGAAGGCCATATAGTAGTTGGAGAGCATGGTCAGCGCCAGCGCGGCGGTATAGAGCCAAAAGCGGCCTTTTTTGATGATCTGCTCAATGCCGAGTGCAATCAACGGCAGGAGGAGCATGGCGTCCAGCCACATCACATTCCAGTAATAAGCGATGAAAAAGCCACAGAAGGAATAGAGCACGCCGAAGGCGGAGATTGTCGCGTCGTTTTTGCCGGTGGAGCGCTTGAGATAATAGGCAAAGGCGGCGCTGGCGAGGGCGGCCTTGAGCAGGATCATCGTGGCGATGGCTTCGGGGATATTAGAGTGCCCAAAGAGGAGAATGATAACGGACAGGGGGCTGGAGAGATAGTTATAAAAATTGCCGAGAAAGCTGCTTCCCAAGCCGGTATCCCAGGAATAAATCAGGCTTTCCCCGCCCACAAGCCGCTCGTACAGCTCCGCAAACAGGGGGCCGTATTGGTGGTAAAGATCCATGCGCAGAATCGTCCTGCTGCCAAAGGGGATCAGCTCAAAGCAGATGTAAACCAGGAGCATCACCAGTGCAGAAGCCGCAAAAGAAATCCATACAAAACGGTTTTCATAGAACCGCTGCGACAGCGTGGGGCGATTGAGCTTGCTGTGCGTTTGTTCCATCGTCAGCCTTCTTTCTGAGCCGTACGGCTACTAATCAGATTGAATGAAAATAGTCTATCATAATTTTGGAAGCCTTTCAAGGAAAGCTTCCGCATAGATTGAAAAAGAGCAGGAAAAAACAGGGCATATTGAATTTTCAATCTGAAAAACGTATAATAACGAGAGTAAATCCTATTAAAATCAGTATAACCAGTTTGGAAAGGAATCCTATCAATGAAGGAATTGTTGCTGCAATTATGTGCGCCCGCCGGTGTGTCGGGCGCAGAGAAACCAGCGGCGCAGGAGGCTGCCGAAGCGCTCAGCGCGTTTGCGCAGGTGCATACCGATGCATCTGGGAATGTGATCGGTGAAATTGCCGGGCACGGGCCGCATATCCTGCTGGATGCGCATATCGACCAGGTCGGCATGGTGGTCACCGGCGTGGATGCGGAGGGCTTTCTGCGGATTGACAAGTGCGGGGGAATCGATATCCGCACGTTAGCGGGCCATGAGGTAACGGTGTGGGGGAGAGAGCCGCTCTACGGCGTGGTGTGCAGCACGCCTCCGCACCTCTCCAAGCAGGAGGATCAGTCAATTACCGATATCACGGATATGGCGATTGATATCGGCCTTTCAGCGGAGGCGGCGCGGGAGAAAGTGCATCCGGGCGACCGAGTGACGCTCCGGCGCTCGCCCAAAAAGCTGCTGGGCGGGCAGATCAGCTCTCCGTCTTTGGATGACCGCGCGGGCGTGGCAGCGGTTTTGCGCTGCCTTGCCCTGCTCCAGGAGCAAAAGGCGGATTGCCGCTTGACCGTTGTGTTTTCTACACAGGAGGAAGTCGGCGGCGGGAGCGCGGGCTGCGCCTCCTTTGCGGCCAGGGCTGAAGAGGGCATTGCGGTGGATGTAAGCTTTGCCATGACGCCGGATGCGCCACGGCACAAATGCGCACAGCTCGGCAAAGGTACAATGATCGGCATTGCGCCAACTCTAAACGCAGCGATGAGCAGGCAATTGGAGGAAATTGCCCGCAAAGAGGGGCTTTCTTATCAAACAGAAGTAATGAACGGAAAAACCGGGACGAATGCGGACGAGATGGCCGCGGCGGGCGCGGGCATGCGTATGGGGGTTCTATCGATCCCACTGCGGTATATGCACATGGGTATTGAAGTGATTGACCCGCAGGATGTAGAAAGCACCGCCCGGCTTTTGGCCGCTTATATTTTGGAAAGGGGGCGCGCATAAATGCTGGAAACACTGAAAACGCTCTGTTCCCTGCCGGGGGCGTCCGGACGGGAGGACGCGGTGCGGGAATACCTGATCAGGCGTGTGAACCCCCATGCGGAATATGAGGTGGATGCGCTTGGCAACCTCCTCGTGCACAAAAAGGGCGCGCAGCGGGCAAAAAAGAAGGTGATGCTCGCCGCCCACATGGATGAGGTGGCGCTAATCGTCACCTATATCACAGAGGATGGATATTTGAAGTTTTCCCCTGTTGGCGGGATTGACCCGCGCGTGCTGTTCGGCCGGGGCGTATTTGTGGGGGAGAAGCAGCTCCCCGGCGTGATCGGCTCCATGCCGGTGCATTTGCTTGAAAAGGACGATCTAAAAAAAATCCCAGATTTTGAAAAACTGTATATTGATATCGGCGCGTCCAACGCCGAGGAGGCGGCGCAGGTTGTCCAGCCGGGTGATATCGCCTATTTCGATTCAGTCTTTGTGCCGTTCGGCGAGCGGCGGATCAAAGCCAAGGCGCTCGACGACCGCGCGGGTTGTGCGGTTTTGCTGGAGATGATTGAGAGCGATCTTCCCTATGATCTCGATTTTGCCTTTACCGTGCAGGAGGAAGTGGGGTTGCGCGGCGCAGGGGCAGCCGCCTACCAGCTGAACCCCGATTATGCGATTGTAGTGGAAACGACCACGGCGGCGGATATCGCAGGCGTACAGCCGCATAAGCGCGTGTGTGCGCTTGGGAAGGGCGCAGTGGTTTCCTTTATGGACCGGAGCACGCTCTATGACCGGAAGCTCTATGATTTTGCCTTTTCTCTCGCGGAGCGGAAAAATATCCGCTGCCAAAGCAAAACGCTGGTGGCGGGTGGGAACGACGCGGGTGCGATCCATAAGAGCCGCGGCGGAGTGAAAACCATCACGGTATCCGTGCCGTGCCGCTATCTGCATTCCCCTTCCTGCGTGATCGAAGAAGGGGATTTATACGACGCTGCGGATCTTGTGCGCGCGCTTGCGCAGAGCTTTGCCAATGATTCAGTTGATTGACCGGCGGGAGATTCCACGGCTCCTTTCCTTCTGCAAAGGGAGCCCCTACGGCGTGCGGATCTCCGCCTTCCTGCAAGCGTATGGGACGAGCTATCCGTTTGCGCTTTTTTGGATGCAGACGGATGCCTCCGGGCGTATAACCGCCGCCTTATCGCGCGTTGACGGGCATGTAACATTGTGCGCTAGCGAACAGGCGGATTGGGAGGAAGTGTGGGCATTTTTATCCGCCGCCGGGTATGAGAGCGTTTTGTGCCCGGAGTGGGCGGCGCAAACGGCCGGCCTGCTCTCCGCGTGCCGGCTGGAAAGCTGCCGTGCCATGCGGCTGAGTGGGGTACCCGCCGTGCCGGAAATATGCGAACCGGCGGCCATCTGCAAGGAGCCCCCGTTGCGGCAGGTTTATGAATTGCTGCGTGCAGCAGGGGAGCCGCTGCCCCAATGGGAGGCGTGGCTGCCGGATGTTTCTCACCGGGTGCGCCACGGCGCAGCCCGCATATGGGCATTGCAGGAGGGGGAAGGTTATTCTGCCTGCGCAATGGCTGTTGCCCTCACGCCACAAGAGGCGTTGCTCGGCGGCGTGGCGGTTTTGCCGGAAAAGCGTGGAGGGAGGCTTGGCTCCTATCTGGCCGCCGCCCTTTGCAGTGCGCTTTCACAGGAGGGCAGGGCCGTTTATTTATTCCGCCGGGCGGGCATGCACAAGCAGTTTTATGAACGGATGGGCTTTGCACCATATGGCCCGCCCGCAATGATGATGATACCAAAAGGAGTTTAAGATTACATATGCAGCAGCCTTTTTTTGAACTTGATCCAGCAGTCCGGCAGGCCGGGCAGGATGCGCTGGAGCGCGCAAGGCCGGATTTTCAGAGAATTGACGAAATAACGGAATACAACCAGCTTAAGGTGCTTTCCGCCTTTATCCGGCACGGCGTGAGCGAGAGCCATTTTGTATCCTCCACTGGCTACGGCTACGACGACAGAGGGCGCGACACCCTAGACCGGGTTTTCGCCGATGTGATGGGCGCAGAGGATGCACTCGTGCGCCACACCTTCGCTTGCGGGACGCACACGCTGGCGGTGGCGCTCTATGGCGTGCTGCGCCCGGGCGATACGATGCTTAGCGCAACGGGCACGCCCTACGATACGATCCATTCTGTGATCGGCCTGAGCGGGGAGGGGCAGGGCTCTTTGAAAGATTTTGGCGTCCGCTACCGCCAGGCGGAGCTGGGGCAGGATGGCCTGCCGGATCTCTCCGCCATTTGCGCAGCGATTGATCCGAGCACCAAAATGGTCTATATCCAGCGCTCGCGCGGCTATTCCCTGCGGCCAAGCCTGAGCGTTCGGCAGATCGGCGAGGTTGTGAGGGCCGTCAAGGCGGTCAAGCCGGATGTGATCGTGATGGTGGATAACTGCTATGGTGAGTTTGTGGAGGAAAGTGAGCCGCTTTCCGTGGGCGCCGATCTGATCGCGGGCTCTCTCATTAAAAATCCGGGCGGCGGCATTGCGCCGACGGGCGGCTATATCGCGGGGCGCGCAGATTTGATCGAGCTCTGCTCCTACCGGATGACGACCCCGGGCCTTGGCCGTGAAGTGGGGGCGACGCTCGGCCAGAACCGCCCGCTCTATATGGGCCTGTTCCATGCGCCGCATGTAACGGGGGAGGCGCTGAAAACCGCCGCCTTTACCGCCGCCTTATTTGAGCGGCTTGGCTATGACGTGACCCCGCGCTGTGGGGAAACGCGGCACGATATCATCCAGGCCGTGCTCCTGCGGGAGGAAAAGGCGCTCATCGCTTTTTGCCAGGGCATGCAAAAAGGGGCCCCGGTGGATTCCTTCGTCTCACCGGAGCCATGGGATATGCCTGGCTATGACAGCAAGGTGATCATGGCGGCGGGAGCGTTTACGCTCGGTTCGTCTATTGAGTTGTCGGCGGACGCACCGCTGCGCGAGCCATTTGCCGCCTGGATGCAGGGCGGGCTCAATTTCCACAGCGCAAAAATGGGCGTACTGCTCGCTGCGCAGGAGATGAAAAACAGGGGGGTGATTTAACATGGCTGAAAAGCGGGAGGAAGAGGCGGTTTACCGCGGCATCACGCCGGATGCGCTCTGGCTGCTAGCGGAGAACCGCTTTCAAAACAGCAAGGAGTTTTATGAATCGAAAAAACCCGCCATTAAGGAGCAGGTGCTGATTCCAATGCAGCAGATTTGCGCCGCACTGGCGGATATGATGGAAAAAATTGATGGAAAAATCAGCGTGATTCCAAGCCGGATGATTTCCCGCATCCGCCGCGATACGCGCTTCACCAAGGATAAAACGCTCTACCGCGAGCATGTGTGGGCAACCTTTGTGCGCCCTAAAAAAGAGTTTCCGTGTTCGCCCGCATTCTGGTTTGAAATCACACCGCAGGGATACACCTGTGGGGTTGGGTATTACTGCACCACTCCACAGCTGATGCAGGCCTACCGAGATGCGATTCTTGCCGACCCCGCAGCCTTCCGCTGGGCTGTTCGCAAGGCGGAACGGGCCGGCTTTGCCTTTGGAGGAGAAAGCTATAAAAAGGATAAGCCAGGCAATGTGCCGGAGGATCTGCGCACGTATTATAACCAGAAGGATGCCTTTGTCTGCCGGGAGAACCCAAGCCTTGCGCCCCTACGGGATGCGGGAATCATCGAGGAATTTAAAAAAGGCTTCCAGGAGCTCGCGCCGCTTTATCATTTTTTGCAAAAGGCGAGCGAATCAATCGAAATGCCGCCTGAAGAATCAGCAAGGGAAAGCTTTTAGGGAGCCGTCGGTTGAGAATCACGCCTGACCTGACGGCCGACGCACAGGCTGAGGCTGCCTTTTGGGTTATTTCTTGAAATGTCTCAAATCCGCTGCGCGGCTTGCAGGCAGGATTTGATCAGTGTTTCCCTGGCTTGGATTGTTTTAGGGGGATCTGCAAAATGCTTTTCATTTCGCAGTCCCCCCTTTCTATTCAAGGTGAAGCGCCCCCAAAAAGAATAAGCCGCCGCATGGAAGTGGAAACCATACGGCGGCTATTTATGAGGTGAAAAAGATGAAGACAGAAGATGGCTTATTTGAAGAGCGCAATAATCTTCTTCGCCAAGTTGGAGAAGAAGGCCGCGATTTTTGCAAAGAATGCAATAACCGGATTCACATCCTCGCCGCCGCCTAAATCAACGCTGACTTCCTCAACGAGGCTCAGGCATGCATCAGCCACATCAAGAGGCGTGCCATTCAATGCGGCGTTTACGATCTCCATATAATTATCCGCATAATCATGGCCGGTTTTGTCATCCAGTTTATCAACAATAAAGCGGCCGATTTCAATTTGATTGCCCTGATCCTGAAGCACAGCTTGGAGGTATTGTACCACGGCGGCGAAAACCATCGTGGAGTTGCCTTCGATCTTCATGGCGTAACCATCTGCCGCGCCACTCTCTGCTGCGACGGCGGTACCCATCGTGATGAGATACTGCTCGTCAATTTCCGGCAGCGTAAGGTTCAGGCCCAATGCATCTGTTACCATCGGCAGCAGGCCGGAGAAGCTTTCCGGCAGGATATCCTTCACAAAGTCACCGATGAGGCTCATGTTCCTCAAAGTGTCCATCGCGCCATTGAGCGCCTTTACCATGCCGGGAAGGATTCCGCAAGCATAGCTAAGCGGGTTTGCAAGCAGGTCGTCAATCGCATCACAGATGGGATTGATAATTGCATGCATGCCCTTGGCAGTGCTTTCATTATTGATAACGGCTTTAAAACTCGCTTCATCCGGCATTGCGCCCTGGCCCAAAGCTTCGATGATCGGAACCAAAACATCCGGATAAATGCCCTTGAGGATGCTTAGGAAGTTAATTGCATAGCCGACTGGGTAAAGCGCATAGCCGGCAGCGTTCACAAAAGCCTCACGGTCGCCGGGCGTAATACCCCACACGAGCTTTGCAGAATCAATCTCGTCATAGGAAGCAACTGATTTCAGATAAGCGGCGCTGTCCAGATAAACACCGTCTTTCTCCATCGCTTCACCGACTTTTGCAGGGGTGAGGTTCTTGAGAATAGCGTTAATTAGCATTCCAGCAAAACCGCCCTGAGCAGCGACGCCTTCGAGGGCGCTGTAAAGCAAACCGCTGAGTTTTGTCATCAACATGCTTGTGGTGCTGTCGGAATAGATGGTTGCTTTTACATTCGCTGCCGAGAGTGCGGTGCTCAGCGCGATATCCAGTGATTTCATCGTCGTGTTCCACTGCTTTGCGCTCTTGTTGGCATAAACAGCGGAATGATCCGGAATATTTGCATTGAATTCTGCGGCTGCGGCTTCCGCCGCATCCATTGTCATGGCGCTCGCGCTGATTGCGCCGAAGCAGCTCATCAGCATCAAAGCGGCAAGAAACAGGGAAAGAAGCTTTTTGGCTTTTTTCATAGTCGTTCCATTACCTCCCTAATCCATCTTAAAAATTGTCTTGCACAACCGCTCCACTTCACGGCTGTATATTGATTATAAAATTTTTATTTTCGATTATCAAGCCTCGAGGATAGAGAAAAAGCCTTTTTAAATTTGATAAATATAAATAAAAAATTATCAGATAAAGTTCGTTTTGTACCTATAGTGCTATTTTTAATTCGATATTGTAACGATACAAGAGTTATGATATGACTTTCGTATCAAAAGGGAGCATGGCAAAGGGGGATTTCACCGTGCTCTATGCTTTAAAAAGAATAAGCCGCCGTATGGAAGTGGAAACCATACGGCGGCTTATTTATGAGGTAAATAAGGTGAAAAAGGTAAAAATAGAAGATGTCTTATTTGAAGAGTGCAATAATCTTCTTCGCCAGATCAGAGAAGAACTTTACGATCTTCGCAAAGAATGCGACGACCGGGTTCACATCCTCCTGCTCAATGACGCTGTCGGCATAGTCTTCCACAAGGCTCAGGCAGGCGTCGGCCACGTCAAGGGAGGTGCCGTTGAGCGCCGCATCGACGATCTCAAGGTAATTATCTTCATATTCCGGGCCAACCTTGCTGACGATTAAGCGACCGATTTCAATCTGGTTGCCCTGATCCTGAAGCACTTCCTGCACATACTGTGCAACAGCGGCGAACACCATCGTGGAGTCGCCCTTGATGCCTACGGAGTAGCTTGCAACTGTACCGTTGTTCTTTTCTGCGCGGCCGCTCTCAACAGCTACTGCGGTACCCATCGTCATAAGATAGTTATCATCAACGGCGGGAAGATTGATGTTGTAGCCCTGATCCTTAATCATGCCGTTTACCATAGCAATGATATCACTGAGACCGTCGGGAAGAGAAGCAAAGATATCGCCGACGAACATTTTGAGTATAGTATCGTTCTTAACAGCGTATAAGCCATTACCGAGCGCATAGGTAAGCTCCGGAAGAATCTCGCAGGTAAAGGAAACCGGGTTCGCGAGAACGTCGTCTACAAAATCGCAGATATAGTTAACGAGTTGAGCCATGTATTTATAGCTGTCAAGCGAACCGTTAACCGTTGCGTTTGCTTTAAAGGTTGCAAGATCTACGAACGGACCCTGGTGAAGTGATTCAAGAATCGGCACAAGGGTGTCATTATAAAGCTGAGGACGAAGGCCGACAAGAACGCTTACTACAGCGCCGATGTTCGGAGCAAGCGCATAGCTGATTGCTTCCTCGAAGCTTGCGCGATCCGTTACGCCCCAAACAGCCTTAGAAGCGTCGAACTCGTCCCAAGTCTCGATTGTTCTGAGATACTCAACAATTGCCGGATATACGCCGTATCCTTCAAGCGTATCAGCAGCATAGGCAACGGAGAAATACTTGCCAATCAGCTTTGTATCCGCGGGAAGTAAGCCGCCCAAAATCGGAAGAAGCATGTTAACAGTTGCGTCGCTGTAAACAGTGCCCTTCAAATTAGCGCCCTTTACGATAGCGCTCAGCGTCTTATCCAGGCCAGTCATCGTGTTGTTCCACTGCTTTGCGCTCTTGTTGGCATAAACGGCGGAATGATCCGGAATGGTTGCGTTAAATTCTGCCGCCGCAGCTTCCGCCGCATCCATTGTCATAGCGCTCGCGCTGATTGCGCCGAAGCAGCTCATCAGCATCAAAGCGGCAAGAAACAGGGAAAGAAGCTTTTTACTTTTCTTCAAAATTGTTTCCTCCTTCATATTGAAGCAAACTTGGGCGTTCCACTTCACACCCAGGATAGGTTCATTATAGACCTATTTATTGGAATAATCTATAGGAAAAAACGTAGAAAAAGGATCAGGAATTATAGATATAATAGACAAATAACAACTCGGTGTTGCTTTTCTTCACTATATTGCTTTAGTTATTTATATATTTAGAAAAATATAGCCCCTTCTCCCAAAAAGGAGAAGGGGCGTTTTGTATCTTTCTGTACCGTTTATTCTTCTATATCACGAAAGCGTGGTTCCTGTTCGTGTTTTTCCGTGATAAATGCTGTAACCTCTTCCATGCGCTCCTTGCTGAGTTTATATTTCTTCGAAAAAATAAAAAACGAAAGAAGAACGAAAATAGGCGGAATGAGGAACATCATCACGCAAATTGCATTCTGTGCGGAAGCGGGCTGTGAAATACCCTGCTTGACAAGCTCGCCGTCATAATGCGAAAGCTGTAGGCCCGCGCCGATAATCAGGCTCTGAATCGAATAGGCCACTTTCAACAGCAGGCTTTTCATGGAGAAAACGATGGAGTCCGTCCGGTAGCCGAGCTTGAATTCGCCATAATCCACAATATCCGCCAGCATGATCGTTTCCGCCACAAACATACAGCCGATCCCCATGCAGCCCACAATGCCGAAGATGGCAAACAGGATAAACTGGTTGAGCACCGGGCCGAATAGCCCCATGCCGAGATATCCGATGATCGAGAGGAGCATGGCCCCCTTGATGACACGGTTGCGCGTGAACTTTTTGGAGAGCACAGGCAAAAGAATCAGGCCCAACGCCTGGCCAACGCCGCCAATTGCGCCGAACACGGAATATAAATCTCTGTTTTCTAACACGGATTCAAAATAGTAGATGCCTAAGCCATTGGTTAAATACCAGCCGGTGTTAAAGCAGATCGCGGTGAGAATAAAGATGAGGAGCTGATCGTTATTTTTGATGGTCAGAAACGCGCGCTTCAAGGTGAATTTTTCCTGATGCTCCGGCTTTGGATGGACGGTTTCCTTCGTGGTGAAAAAGGTCACTAGGCAGCCTAATACCAGCAAAACGCCGCAGATGGCCGACCAATAGCTAAAGCCAATTGCATCGTTGCCCTTACCAAAGAGATTGAGCATTGGCACGGTCAACACAACGATAATGATCTGGCCAAAGCCGGAGAAAAAGCGCGGGAAGGTTGCCGCAAGATTGCGCTCCTGCGGGTCGCTTGTCAATACGGGCACCATCGACCAATAGGGGATATCTACAATCGTATAGGACATGCCCCAGAGGACATACATCACAGCTACATAAACGTAAAGGCCGATATTAACCGCGCTGCCCGATACAGAAAAGCCGGGGTTTGTAAACAGGAAGAACAGCACCACAGCATTCAGAAGCGAGCCTGTTAAAATCCAGGGGCGGAATTTGCCCGCGCGCGTGTGCGTATTGTCAACGATCGTGCCCATCATCGGATCGTTAATACCATCCCAGATCCGGGCGCAGAAGGCGACTACGCCAACGTAAAACGGTGCGATAAGCAAAACATTTGTCAAATAATTATTGAGGAATGAATTGAATAATCCATAGCTCAAATCCATGCCGATCGCGCCTACGCCGTAGCCAAGGTATTTTCGCAGAATATATGCATTCCGCTCACTCTTCGTTTTCTCCATTCTCTTTCCTCCAAAATCTAGTAGTCCGAAACAATTATAATGGTATTGTAACTTTTTCCGCAATCCACGTCAACAGAAAAAGTGACTGAACTTGACAGGAATGCATTTACCACCTACAATAATGCAGATTTATCTTTCCAGGAACGTTTTCGTTTGGAAGATCGCGCTTTCAAATTTCACTTTATGTTTTTCAGGCATAAATATTGTTATCATTTTTACTGCGGCAAAGCCACGCAGGAAAGGTATGGTCATCATGATGGAGCTGCAATTACAGCCGTTGGCCGCAGAGGGCAATGGCCTGCTTGCCCGCAACCCGGACCGTGGGTTGCGCCTTGAATTGTATATGGGGGAGGAGATCGCCTGCGATGTATTCACCGTCAGCCGCATGGCAAACCCGGCGGCGCATATCGAGAGGGTGATTGAAAAAGGCATTGCCCGCTGCGCGCCGGAGCAGATCACGCTCGCACAGGTTTACTTTTACCTAACCGGCTACCGGGGCGGAGAGATTGACGAAGCGGGCTTTCAGGCGATGCAGATCTATTTTGATACCCTGCGCGCGCATGGGCTCAAGGCGCTGCTGCGCTTTGCCTATTCAACCGACCCTGGAGTGAATGACGCGACCCAGGCGGATATGCTGCGCCATATCGAACAGCTGTGTCCCTTTTTGGAGCGGAACAAAGCGTACATCCACGTTTTGCAGGCGGGGATGATCGGCGCATGGGGAGAATGGCACAGCGAAAAAAAGCGCGTCAGCCGCAAAAAAATCCTGCGCGCGCTGGCGCAAGCGGCACCAGAGGGTATGTATCTCCAAGTGCGCCTGCCCGGGCTGCTCAAGCTGCTCGGTAAGCGGCACCCTGCCTATTGCAGGACTGGGCTGCACGACGACTCTTTTTTCGGTAATATCAAGGCGAAGCAATATGAAAACGGCGGCTTTGACCCGGGCACGCGCATGTATCGCACGGCTTTGGCGAAATCGCCGGAGAGCCCACAGGATGGCGAGCTTTATTGGAGCAGTTGGAACCATGCAAATGGCGTTTACTGCGACGGCCTGCGCGCGGTGGAGCGGCTGGCGGAGCTTCACTTCACTTCTTTGAGCGCAGTGCACGGCTATCAAGATTACCCAGAGGACGAAACCAAAACGACGATGGGCCGCTGGAAGCGGCAGGAGATCACGCCGGAGCTTTTGGCTGAAAGGGGGATTCTCTGCGACCTTGCCTGGTTTTGCAACGAATCGGGCGAGCGGGTATCCCGCAGCGTATTTGCATATGTGCGTGATCATCTGGGCTACCGGCTTCAGGCAAAAACGCTGCGGCTGGAGGGCGATTGGAAGCCGGGTGCACAGATGCATGCTGCTCTGACCGTTTCTAATTATGGCTTTGCGGCCGGCTTTCACCTGCATGCCGGTTTCGCAATGTTGGATAGCTCCGGCCGCGTGCTCTGTGAGTGCCCGGCAGGGGAACCGGATCAGTGGCGCGCCGCACAGCCCGGTGGGGCGGGGGAAGCGCCGCGGTATACGGCGGCCGCATGGGTTCCCCTGCCAAAGAAAAGCGGGGAATACCGCCTTGCGTTTTATCTGCGTAACAGCGCCGGGCAGTGTGCAAAGCTTGCAAACCAGATGGAGATGGAGCATGGGTATCATATTTTGTATCCCTTTTCCTTATTATAGTCATTTGCACCGGCTTGTGCAGCGCAGTTCGGCCAAAAAATAGCGGCTGGCCGGTTGCGCCAGCTGTAAAAAAGGGCGGATTGATTGACAAATGCCCCGTGGAGGGATACAGTGAAACCAGGGCGGATTCTCAGGCGGCTCCGCCGCTGGGAACGATCCAGTTTTGATGGAGGCGATAGGATGGAGCACAATGTTGAAATCAATGGCGTTTCAATCTGCTATGAGCAGCAAGGGGGTGGCCGGCCAGTGATCCTGCTGCATGGCAACGGCGGTAGCCACCACACCTTTGACGGTTTGATAAAAAGGCTCTCGGCCTCCTACACCGTTTATGCGCCGGATAGCAGGGGCCGTGGGCACAGCGGGAAGGCCGGACCGCTCTCCTATGAGCAGCTTGCCAGCGACACGGCGGAGTTGATCCGGGTGTTAGGCCTGGAGAAGCCCATGCTTTATGGCTTCAGCGATGGAGGGATTGTCGGCCTGCTTGTTGCCTCCGGCTGGCCGGGGCTGCTCTCGAAGCTTGCGGTCAGTGGGGCGAATTCCAGCCCTGCGGGATTGAAAGCGCCCAACCGGTTTGCCTACCGGCTCATTTATGCGGTCACCCAGAGGCAGCAGACCGGCATGATGCTGCACGGCCCTGCACTCACGCGGGCGGAGCTTTCGCGCATCACCGTGCCCACGCTTGTAACGGCGGGGGAGCGGGATGTGATCCGTGAGGAGGATACGCGTTTTATCGCGGCGCATATTCCACATGCAGAGTTAAAAATTCTGCCCGGGGAGAGCCATGGCAGCTATGTGCACGATTCGGATAAGATCGCGCGCCTCCTTCTTCCCTTTTTTGGGCAATAGGATCATCGATAGATTGCAGAAATATTTCAATCGGTAACAGGTTTCTTACAATTTCGTTACTTTCGGATGGGACGTATTGACGAAACCAGTGGCAGCCGATATACTTTTCAACAGAGGTTTGACGCCTCTGTTTTCAATTCATGAAAAGAACAAGGAAGGGGGAACAGGTTTGACGAAGAATGTTCTTGAATTGTTGGAGCATTCCGCACAGAGGTTCCCGGAAAAAACAGCGTTTGTAGAAGAAAAAGAGACGATTTCTTACGCATCCTTTTTAGGCCTTTGCCAATCGGCCGGGACGGGGCTGCTGGCGCTTGAAGCATATGGCCGCCCGGTTGCAGTTTATATGGATAAAGGGATTGCCTGCCTTGCAGCGATGCTGGGTGTTGCGTACAGCGGCAGCTTCTATACGGTGATTGATACCCATATGCCCGCTGCCCGCATCCAGAATATTTTCAGCACGCTTGCCCCGGCTGCCGTGTTGACGGATGCCGCGCATGCGCAGGCGGCGGCGGAGTTCCTGGGCAACGCGAGGCTGGTGCTGTTCGAGGAGATTGCGCAAACGCCTTGCAATCGGGAAGCGCTTGCACGAATCCGGAGCAGAATGATCGATACCGACCCGCTGTATGCGCTCTTTACCTCCGGCTCCACAGGCATTCCGAAGGGCACGGTGGTGTGCCATCGCAGCGTGATTGATTATGCGCACTGGGTAACGCAGACCTTTCACATTACGCAGGATACGGTTTTTGCAAGCCAGACGCCTTTTTATTTCAGCATGTCGGTGCTTGATATTTTTGCGACGCTCGGGAGTGGTGCAACGCTTTGCATGCCGCCGAAATCCTATTTTTCATTTCCGGTCCAGCTGCTTGAATACATGGAGGCGCAAAAGGTAAACACTATTTATTGGGTGCCGTCCGCACTCGGCTTGATCGCGCGGATGAAGGCCTTGGATTACGTAAAGCCATCTGCGCTATCGACGATTCTATTCGCCGGCGAAGTGATGCCGGTGAAATGGCTTAATATTTGGCGCTCGCATTATCCGCAGGCGTTGTTTGCCAACCTCTATGGGCCAACGGAGGTGACTGACATCTGCGCTTATTATATCGTTGACCGCCCATTTCGGGAGGATGAATTGCTGCCGATTGGCCGCGCATGTGATAATTGCGGGTTATTGGTGCTGGATGAAAACGGCTGTGAGCCGGCCCCTGGTGAACTGGGCGAATTGTGTGTGCGCGGTTCGTTTTTGGCCATGGGGTATTACGGTGTGCCGGATAAAACGGCGGAGAGCTTTGTTCAAAACCCGCTTAACTGTTCCTATCCCGAGTTGATTTACAAAACGGGGGATCTCGTGTATTACAATGAGCGCGGTGAGCTGGTGTATATGGGCCGCAAGGATTTTCAGATCAAACATATGGGCTACCGCATCGAGCTGGGCGAGATTGAGGCGGCGGTATCCGCCTGCGAAGGGCTGGAGGTGTGCGTTTGCCTGTATGACGCCAAGCGGGATAAGCTGATCTTACTCTATGAAGGGGCTGCTGCTCAGGCAGACATCCTTCCCTTTGCAAAGGAGAAGCTGCCATCTTACATGATGCCGAACAAAATTATTCGGGTCCGGAAGATGCCATATAACGCAAACGGAAAGCTTGACCGCAAATGGCTGGGCGAGCATTATCGGGAGCTGGAAGGATCATAACAATCTATCCAAAACAGTTTGATAAAAAGAATTGGGCTTGAGAGTTTGGGAGATTCCGCTTTTCAATCGCGTTTTACGCTTTGTGGCAGAACCACCGCTCATCATTTTGACTGTGCCAAAACCGCATCATTGTGTGGCACGGCGCAAGAAAGGATCGTATACGTATGGAAGAATTATTAGAAATTTTGCAGGAGCTGAAGCCAGGTGTGAAGTTTGAAGGGCAGACGCGCCTGTTTGACGATGGCATTCTCGATTCCCTGGATGTGGTATCCTTAGTATCGGAAATCGACGATGCGTTTGATGTGGAAATCTCCGTTGTAGACCTGCGCCCGGAGAATTTTAACTCTGTGGAAGCAATGATGGCGCTGATTGAACGCTTGCAGGAGGAATAAAACAAGCTTTTTTCTGGCTGAACGCGTTAAGCGCTTGTTTTTGGAATGATCTGCGGTTCTGTTCTCTCCGCTTGTGTGGGCAAGCGGAGAGAACTGTTGTAATGACGAGAATGGCTGGAGGGGTTTTAGAAACAAATATTGGGGGGAACAGCCAAACATGAGTTATACTGCGTTTACCTTTATTATTTTCATGCTCGTTACCATGCTGCTGTATTTTATCATGCCCCGGCGCGCACGTTGGGGCGTTTTGCTGGCGGCAAGCTACCTTTTCTATTTTTTGTCGAGCAAGCTGCTCGTGTTCAGCCTGCTGGCAACAACGGTTTCGGTGTATCTATCGGGCCTGGCGCTCGGGCGGATCAATACGCAATTCCATTTGGCCAAAAAGACAGTGCCAAAGGAAGAGAAAAAGGCACTGCGGCAGAAAACGGCAAGCAAGAAAAAATTGGTTGTATTTTTGGCGGTGCTCTTTAATTTCGGGCTGCTGCTATTTTTCAAATATTTTAATTTCTTTGGAGAAACGGTAAACTCTATTTTCAGCTTGTTTGCAGATGGCTCCTTGGTGCCTCACCTGAAGCTGATTATGCCGCTGGGCATTTCCTATTACACGCTGCAATCCGTTAGCTATGTGGTGGATGTCTACCGTGGCAAAATAGAGCCGGACCGTCATTTCGGCAGGCTTGCGCTGTTTGTCGCTTTTTTTCCGCAGATCGTCGAAGGCCCGATCGGGCGCTATGGGCAGCTGGCGCGGCAGCTTTATGAGCCGCATCGCTTGAGCACTGCCAATCTGATGCAGGGGATGCAGATGATTCTGTGGGGCCTGTTCAAAAAGATGGTGGTAGCCGACCGGGCGGGTATTTTTGTCGATGCCGTGTTTCATGACAGTGCGGCGTATACGGGCCTTCCCGTTATGCTCGCCGTGCTGCTGTATACCATTCAAATTTATGCAGATTTTTCTGGCGTGATGGATATTGTGCGCGGAGTGGCTCGATTATTTGGCATCCAGATGGCGCTGAACTTCCGCCGCCCGTTTTTCTCAACCTCCGTGCAGGAATTCTGGCGCCGCTGGCATATCACGCTTGGCGCATGGCTGCGTGATTATGTGTTCTATCCGGTTTCGCTTTCCAAGCCGATTTTAGCGCTTGGAAAAAAGGCGAAGAAAGTATTCAAGGGCCATGCCGGCCGCCAGCTTCCCGCCATCTGCGCGCTGTTTTTTGTTTGGTTTGGCAACGGCCTCTGGCATGGGGCGGGTTGGAAGTTTATCGCCTATGGCCTGTATTATTACATCATTATGACGATTGGCACGCTCTTTGAGCCACTGTCCGTAAAAGCGCTCCATGCGCTTCATATCGACCGGGAGGGGAAACCGTGGCGTGCCTTTCAGGTGCTTCGCACCTGCGGATTTGTCTACATCGGCATGTTGATTTTCCGCGCGCCGGGGTTACGGTATGCGGGCAGGATTTTTGTTTCCATGTTCCAGGGGCCGTTTTTGGGCGGAGGCTTGGTTTTGCCGAAGTTTGAGGCGGCTGATTGGCTGGTGCTTAGCATTGCCGTGCTGCTGATGCTTGTGGTGAGCGTGTTGCAGGAGCGGGATATTAGCGTGCGTGCGCTGATTGCAAAGCTGCCGCTGCCCATACGCTGGGTGATTTATTTTGCGGCTTTATTCAGCGTGATTATCTTTGGAATTTATGGAGATGGGTATCACGTTGGAACCTTCCTTTACGGTCAGTTTTAAAGGAGGGTGGAAATGAATTCTTTTCAAAAACAGCTTTTGCTCTGGCTGAAAAGGGCAATAAAGGCTGCCGCTTTTCTTCTTGTTTTTATCTTTTTGCTGAATACCGCTTCCGTTATTTTGACTCCAAAGGTGAATAAACGGGAGGATGGCTCCAGCGAAGCGATCCATTTTGGCTATCGTGGCGAGCCAAAAGATTCTCTGGACATTGTAATGGTGGGCAACAGCGATCTTTATAATTCGGTGATTCCCATTGATCTTTATCAGAATTTTGGTATTGCAGGCTATGCTGGAGGGCGTCCTTATGAATCCGCGTTGGGTGCATGGCGGCAAAGCCGTGATATTCTGCGTTATCAACGAAACCCGAAGGTTTTAATATTCGAAACGGATTGCCTGTTTCAGGAAGAGAACACATTTACTTGGAAGTCGCTCAACTGGAAGGCGCTTTGCGAATCTACCCGTGCCTTTCAGAATTCGCTGCTCAAATATTCAGACAGTAAGCTTAGCAATGCGTTGGGCACAAAACTGGGGTCTGTGCTTCCGGCTATAAAATACCACTCAAATTGGAAGAAGATCACCTGGCAGGATTTTATTGATCCGTTTCACAGGGCATATCATTATGCAGGGAAGGGCTATATCCTGAATGTCAAAGCCCAACCCTACAAAGGCGGATTTGATTATATGGAGCCCGGGCACAGCCCGGATACACCGCTGAGCAGTCAGGCGAAAAACGCGCTCAACAAGGTGAATGATACGTGCCGCAAGCGCGGAATCGGGCTGATGCTGCTTGACATGCCCTCTGCCAAAGCATGGAGCTATGAAAAACACCAAGCGGTGGCGGCGTTTGCTGAGGCAAACGGGATTCCCTTCCTGGATATGAATATTGAGGCAAAAGAAGGCCGCTTTTTATTCGATTGGACAACGGATACCAAAGATGCGGGCAGCCACCTGAATCTCAGCGGCGCGCAAAAGGCGACCGCTTACCTCGGGGCGTATCTGAAAGAGCACTATGACCTGCCGGACCGTCGCCTGGATTCGAGCTATGCTTTTTGGAAAGACGATATCGCGCGGTATCAGGAGCTCCGAGCGGAGAAAATTGCACAGGCGGCGCAAAAGACGGCCTCGAAAAAGCCTCCCTCAAAGCAGAGAGGGAAGGCGCATTCCTCAGGAAGTCAGGCGGCAGGCAGATAAAGCGCCCGGCTGGTTTGTCTTTGAGTGGGAAACAGAAGCTGACATTAGAAAGGTATGATGGAAAGTATGCAGAAGGTGCCAAAAGAATTGGCTGTTAAAATAGGGCGCAGGGCTGTAAAATGCATCGCCTTCTCTATTGTTTTTCTCCTGTTGCTTCAGGGGGCTTCCATGGTGCTGGTTCCCCGCAACGATAAGGCGGAAGATTCCACCCTGAATACGGTAGTGTTCGGCTATCTGGGGGAGCCCGATCATACGCTGGATGTCGTTATGGTCGGCAACAGCGATCTCAATAATGGAATATCGCCGGTTGCAATGTATCGTCAATATGGCATTACAAGCTTTGCCAGCGGCCAGCCGCGCCAGAATCCTTTGACTGCATGGCTGCGCGTCAAGGAGGCGCTCGCCCGCCAATCTCCCCGCGTCCTGGTGCTGGAAGTGGATGCGATGTACCGCAACCCCAACATGCACAAAAACCATTGGAAGATGTTTGTGGATAAGGTGAAAGCCTTCCCGCGGCAGGTATACGGCTATTCCGATACTTTTATGAATAATGCAGTGGGCACGGGCGTTGGCTACCTTTTTGCCGGCGTGAAATACCATTCCCGCTGGAAGGAACTCACCCGGGATGATTTTACAGATATCCGCCGTAAATTTTACCACTATGTCGGCAAGGGCTACTTGATCCATACAATGACTGTTCCCTATCAGGGCGGCTTCGATTATATGGAGCCGGGTGGCAGAGACGAGCCGCTGAGCAAGGAGGCGCTGCGCTGCCTGCATAGAGTGATGGAGCTGTGCAAAGAGCGCGGGATTCAGCTCATGCTGCTGGAAATGCCTTCCGCAAGCTCCTGGAGCTATGAAAAGCATCAGGCTGTTTCGGAATTTGCCCGGCAGAACGGCTTGCCGTTTCTAGATTTGAACGTGGAGGCGCAGCAGGGCCGCATGGTGTTCGATTGGACGAAGCATTCCAAGGATGGGGGAGATCATTTGAACCTGTTCGGTGCAGAAATTGCTACAGACTACCTCGGCGCATATCTCAAGGAGCATTACGACTTGCCGGATCGCAGGCAGGATCCGGACTACGCTTTCTGGAAAGAGGATGCGGCCTATTATGAGCGCAATCGGCGCAAAGAGCTGGAAAAGCTCAATGAAATGCCTGAAGAAGAACCGCCGCTGCATGCCGAAAAGAAAGCGGCCGCCTGACGGAAAAACAGGGATAAAAAGGATAAAAAGGCACGCTGCAAACAACAATGCAGCGTGCCTTTTTTGTTTTATGATGCAAGAAAGAGAGCAGCTTAATCCTTCGGCCCAGCATTCTCTTCGCTTGTTTCTTCCGCATCCCGCTCGTGCAACAAGCGGCGGCGTTTTTTTTCGCCTGCATCCGGCTCTTCCACAGGTGCCTCCCCTTGGGGCAGGATTTCCACACGGACTTTCCCAATACGGCGCTCTTCCACGCTCAACACGGTAAAGCGGATATTTTCATACTCCACCACATTCATTTCCCCGTCTCCGGGGAGGAAGCCAAGCTGGCTTGTGATGAAGCCGCCGAGCGTGTCGTAATCGCCCTCCGGCAGATCGGCGCCGATGAGTTCATCCACCTCGTCAAGATCCGTTATGCCGTCGATCGTGAAGGTGGTGTCGTTGATTTTGGAGATCTCCTCATCTTCATTGTCATACTCATCCTGAATATTGCCGACAATGCTTTCTAAAACGTCTTCCAGCGTGACAAGGCCCGCCGTGCCGCCATATTCATCCACCACGATTGCCATTTGCACATGGCTCTCACTCATCTCCTTGAAGAGCTCGTCGCAGTGCTTGGTTTCCGGAACGTAATACGCCTTGCGCATGATATCGCGCAGGGTTCTATCCTTGGGAAGGCTGCGGCCCACATACTTGAGCAGATCTTTGACATAGGCGATGCCAATGATATTGTCCGGATCATCGTCGTATACGGGGATACGGGAGTAGCCTTCTTCCATCGAAATTTTCACAACGTCCTCGAGCGGGTCGTCGACTTCCACCGCAAACATTTCCGTGCGGTGCGTCATAATGTCGCCAACGTCCATATCGTCAAACTCGAAAATGTTGTTAATCATTTCCTTTTGGGTATTTTCAATGACACCCTTTTCTTCACCCACATCCACCATCATGCGGATTTCCTCCGCGGTGACGTCCTCTTCATCCGCATTCGGATCGAAGCCGAACAGCCGCACGACCAAGTTGGTGGAGAAGGAGAGGAATTTAACCACCGGCTTTGTTATTTTTGCCACAAACAGCAAGGGGCCGACCGCGAGGAAGGAGACCTTTTCCGGCTTCTGCATGGCGATCTTTTTCGGCACAAGCTCGCCGAGCACTAGGGAGAAATAAGACATAATCAGCGTGATGACCACCATCGCAAAGCCGCTGATAACGCTGTAGGGGATCACTGCGACAACCTTCGGCTGCGCAATTGCCGTGGCAAGCTTATCCGCAAAGGTCTGCGAAGCAGAGGCGGAGGTCAAGAAGCCGGCCAATGTAACGCCGATCTGAATGGTGGAGAGAAAGTTGCTGGAGTTTTCCGTCAAGCGCAGAATTTGTTTGGCCTTCTTGTGGCCTTCCTCTGCCATTTTCTGAATTTTGTTGTCGTTGAGCGAGATCACTGCGATCTCGGACATGGCAAAAAAGGCATTTACCAAAATCAGCACAAGCAGCAATAATAGCTGCAAAATAATGTTTCCGGCAGGGTCCGGGTCATCCATAGGGGATTGGCTCCTTTCTGAATTGCTTTGCAGGAATGTTACAACGGGACGTGTGCCGGGCAGGCAGACTCACAGTGGAAGGGTGGCTGCGCTATGGTTGTGAATTTTCCTGTCACACGCGGGGTGCCGTTGCGTTGCAAAGTTGCAAAGTAGATTTGCATTATTATACCCGTTTTATCAGGGCGTGTCAAACCGAAAGGAAAGGGCTGAGAAATCGCCAAACGGTGTGCGGAAGGGCGCTGCGCAGGCCCTTTTGCAAGTGGTTCAAAAGAGGGCTGAATGCGGCAAAAACGGCTATTTTCGGGCGGTTTCAAAAAATTCACAAATTGTTAAATTTCCGCAGCCCGATTTTTGCATACTTTTACCCCGCTTTTTTGGTTTACACAAACGGACAAACGTGTTAATATAATGAGTGGCAGTTTCTATCTTTATCTATTGTCCCCAAAGGCATGGAGAGCAGTCTGTCCGCAGAGGCACACCAATGCGAATGCGGGCGGAGCAGCCTTTCCCGCCTGAATCAAAAGGAGGAAATATTGAGTATGGCAAGAAAAACCAAGACCATGGACGGTAATAGCGCCGCGGCATACGTATCCTATGCGTTCACCGAAGTTGCCGCTATTTACCCGATCACGCCGTCTTCCGTGATGGCGGAGGAGACCGATAAGATGGCCGCAGCCGGCCAGAAAAACCTGTTCGGTCAGAAGGTAAAGCTCGCTGAAATGCAGTCTGAGGGCGGCGCGGCAGGCGCTGTGCACGGCTCCCTTGCAGCCGGCGCGCTCACCACGACCTACACCGCATCCCAGGGCCTTCTTCTGATGATCCCGAATATGTATAAGATCGCTGGCGAGCTGCTGCCGGGCGTCATCAATGTTTCCGCCCGCTGCGTTTCCACACATGCGTTGAACATTTTTGGTGATCATTCCGATATTTATGCCTGCCGCCAGACCGGCTATGCGATGCTCTGCTCTAACAGCCCGCAAGAGGTGATGGATCTCGGCGCTGTGGCTCATTTGGCCACCATTAAGAGCCGCGTGCCCTTCCTGCATTTCTTCGATGGTTTCCGCACCTCTCATGAGATCCAGAAGATCAAAATTTGGGATTATGAGTCTCTGGGTGAAATGCTTGACTGGGATGCAGTAGACGCATTCCGCCGCCGCTCCCTGAACCCGGAGCATCCGGTACTGCGCGGTTCCGCTCAAAACCCGGATATCTTCTTCCAGGCACGCGAGGCCTGCAACCCCTACTATGACGACGCCGTTGAGGCGACCGTTCACTACATGGACGAGGTCAACAGCCGCCTTGGCACAGATTATAAGCCCTTCAACTATTATGGCGCGCCGGATGCGGAGAATGTTGTGGTTGCAATGGGCTCTGTCTGCGATACCATTGAGGAGACAGTGGATTACCTCAACGCACACGGCGAGAAGGTCGGCCTTGTGAAGGTGCATCTCTACAGGCCTTTCTCTGTGAAGCATTTGGTTGAGGTTCTGCCAGCTTCCGTCAAGAAGATTTCCGTGCTTGACCGCACCAAGGAGCCCGGCTCCCTGGGCGAGCCGCTTTATCTTGATGTTGTGGCGGCCCTGCACGACACGCCGTTTGCAAATATCCCGGTTTATGGCGGCCGTTATGGCCTCGGCTCCAAGGATACAAACCCGGGCCATATCATTTCCGTTTTCCGTAATATGGAGGCGGCGGAGCCGAAAAAGCGTTTTACCATCGCAATTGAGGATGATGTGACGCATCTCTCCCTGCCGGTGAGCGAGAATCCGGATACCACGCCGAAGGGCACTCACTCCTGCAAATTCTGGGGTCTTGGCGCAGACGGTACTGTCGGCGCAAACAAGAACTCCATTAAGATCATCGGCGATAATACCGATATGTATGCACAGGGCTATTTTGCCTATGACTCCAAAAAATCCGGCGGCGTAACGACCTCCCACCTGCGCTTTGGTGAGAAGCCGATCAAATCCACCTATCTGATCAATCAGGCGGATTTCGTGGCCTGCCACAACCCATCCTATGTGACAAAATATAAGATGGTTGAGGATCTTAAGAAGGGCGGCATCTTCCTGCTCAACTGCTCCTGGGATGCCGCGCAGCTCGATGAGCATCTGCCCGGCTCCATGAAGCGCTATATTGCGCAGAACGATATCCAGTTCTATACCATCGACGCTACCCACATTGCAAAAGAGCTTGGCCTCGGCGGGCGTGTCAATACGATCTTGCAGGCTGCCTTCTTCAAACTCTCCGGCATCATCCCGGAAGAGAAGGCTGTTCAGCTCATGAAGGACGCTGCCACCCGCTCCTACGGTAAGAAGGGCGAGAAGATTGTTGCTATGAACCACGCTGCGATTGAGCGCGGCGTTGCGGGCACGGTAAAGGTTGAGATCCCGGCCTCCTGGGCAAATGCTGAGGATACGGTTGTGGAGACAGAGGTCAACACCGACCGCCCCGAGCTTAAAAAGTTCGTCAAGGAGATTCTTGAGCCCGCGAGCGCCCAGCTTGGCGATCAATTGCCCGTATCCGCCTTCAAGGATACGGCGGACGGTACCTTCCCGCAGGGCTCCGCTGCGTTTGAAAAGCGCGGCATCGCAGTTGATACGCCCTGCTGGATTCCGGAAAATTGTATCCAGTGTAACTTCTGCTCCTATGTTTGCCCGCATGCGGTCATTCGCCCGTTCGCACTGACAGAGGAAGAGGCCAAGAACGCCCCTGAGGGCATGAAGATGAAGCCGATGACCGGCGTGCCCGGCATGCAGTTCTCAGTTGCTATCTCCGCGCTTGACTGCACGGGCTGCGGCTCCTGCGCAAACGTCTGCCCCGGTATGAAGGGCGAGAAGGCGCTTGTGATGAAGCCGCTTGAGACACAGGCTCATGAGCAGGAGAAATTCAACTATGCGCATGCTCTGCCCGAAAAGCCGGAGGTTGCCGCAAAATTCAAGGAGACCACCGTCAAGGGCAGCCAGTTTAAGACTCCGTTGCTTGAGTACTCCGGCGCATGCGCCGGCTGCGGCGAAACGCCGTATGCAAAGCTTGTTACCCAGTTGTTCGGCGATCGTATGTATATCGCCAATGCAACGGGCTGCTCTTCCATCTGGGGCGGTTCCGCACCGAGCACGCCCTACACGGTGAATAAGAAGGGTCAGGGCCCGGCTTGGTCGAACTCCCTGTTTGAAGACAACGCGGAATTCGGCTACGGCATGTTCCTTGCCAACGCACAGATCCGTGCGCGCCTGGAGGAGAACGTGAACGTTCTTGCTGAATGCGATAAGGCTGGCGTGGCGGAAGCTGCGAAGGCTTGGATTGACACAAAGAACGACAGCGGCGCCAATATGGCTGCATCTGAAGCGCTCATTAAGCTCCTTGAGGACACAGCGTTTGATAAGGATTGCTGCAAGGCTGCTGCCGAGGCGATCCTGAAGGATCAGGATTATCTCAATAAGAAGTCCATCTGGATCTTCGGCGGCGACGGTTGGGCATACGATATCGGCTTCGGCGGCCTGGATCACGTGCTTGCACAGAACCAGAATGTGAATATCCTCGTCTTTGATACAGAGGTTTATTCCAACACGGGCGGCCAGGCGTCTAAGGCAACGCCTACTGGCGCTGTCGCGCAATTTGCCGCAACCGGTAAGGTTGTTAAGAAGAAGGACCTCGCTGCAATCGCCATGAGTTACGGATATGTCTATGTGGCGCAGGTCGCCATGGGCGCAGACTACAACCAGTGCCTGAAGGCCTTCCACGAGGCGGAGAGCTACGATGGCCCGTCCATTATCATCGCCTATGCGCCGTGCATCAACCATGGTATCAAGGGCGGTATGGGCATTAGCATGACGGAAGAGAAGGCCGCTGTGGCCTCCGGCTACTGGCACAACTTCCGCTTCGACCCGCGCCTGGCTGCGGACGGCAAGAACCCCTTCTCCCTTGACAGCAAGGAGCCGAGCCAGAGCTACCGCGACTTCATTATGAACGAAGTGCGTTACAACTCCCTGCTTCGCGCCTTCCCGGATCGCGCAGAGTGCCTGTTCGAGAAATCCGAGGAGTATTCCAAGGAGAAGTATCAGCATCTGCTCAAGCTCAAGGATCTCTACGCGCCGGCTGAATAAGTGCCGGAGAGCTTCTAAAAACACAGTGCGCGTGCTCCGCAGATTATCTGTGAAGCACGCGCATTTTTTTGGCGACAGCATGTGCCCTTGAGAAGGAATTTAGGCAAATTAGGCAAAAAAACCGTGCTGCCACAGGCCCTTTTCTATGTGGCAGCACGGTTGTATATTTAGTTAACTTTCTGGCTTACTGATCTTCCAGAAGGCCCCGGATGACCTCTGCGCTCTTATCCATCACCATCTGGATGCCGCGGTTGACATCAAAATAGTCTTTTCGGATTTGTTCCAGATGCTCGCGCCCCGCCGGCTCAATGTGATAATAAACGCGCAGCTGGCGGCGCCCAGAGGTGGACTGATGGTCGGTGATATAGCCCTTGCCCATGAGGCGATACAGGGTGGGATACATAGAGCCTTCCGGGATCGTAATTTCCCCTTTACTGCGCTTTTTGACGAGCTGAGCCATCTGATAACCGTACATATCCTCTTCACACAGCATTGTCAACAGCAGCATTTCCACGGCACCTTTTTTAAAATTGTCTTTGGCGCTCCCCATCGAGCAAGCCACCTCATTTCTTAATTATAATTTTACTACAGTTGAATGGTTTTGCCTCTCCATTCCGTAGCGCCAATCTGGAAGCTGTCGTTTTTCGCGAAAGCAAGACATTTCCTATATCATAACACGATCATATTGAATAGTAAATACCTGGCGCACATCTTATTCATTTATTACGAAACTATTTTTGAGTAAGCATTGGAACCATCTATAACTAATTATACCATGAAGTTTTAAAAATGCAATACATTTTGCAATATTTTATTACGAAAAATCGTATATTAAACTTTCATACTCAATTTTTAGAGAAGAATTGCTTTTTTGCCAAAGCGGATCGGCCTTCAAACCAATGCAGAGCATGCGCTTCATCTGTTGTTGGTAGCATCAGCAAACAGGCGCAATAGCGCTTTTCTTTGGTCCGATTTTCAAATGGCGAATGCTCCACAAAATAATCCATTTGATTTTTGGTTTTTCTCTTGCATCCCTTGTGCTTTTATGCTAAACTATTTAAGCATTTGTTTTCCGTCGTGCCATTGCGACGGGGTTCATGCCGGCTGAGAGGCCAGACATTGAAACGGACGGTCCGCTTCCGCCGTAGGCGGTATGAACGCCTGTAAATTAAAGGAGGAAATTTTAGAAATGGACGCTTTGAAGATCATTACCGAAGGCCAGATGAAGCAGGACGCACCGGTGATTCGCGTGGGTGATACGGTGAAAGTTCATGTAAAGATCCGTGAAGGCGAGCGCGAGAGAATCCAGGTGTTTGAAGGCACGATCATTGCGAAGAAGGGCAGCGGCGTATCTGAAACTTTTACCGTTCGCCGCGTTTCCTATGGCGTTGGCGTGGAGCGTGTTTTCCCAGTGCATTCTCCCAATGTTGCAAAAGTGGAACTGGTTCGCTCCGGTAAGGTGCGCAGGAGCAAGCTGTACTATCTGCGCGACAGGGTCGGTAAGGCTGCAAAAGTTAAGGAACAGCTTCGCTGAGGGCAGAAGTACACAAGGGACAAGGGTGACACCTATGTCCCTTTTTTGTTAGGATGATTTACATGCGCAGATATGAAGAATATACCATTCAATTTGATGAAATCCCGGCACGCCGCACAAAGTGGAATGTGATCTATGAGATGCTGGATTCCCTTTCTCTGGCGGTGCTGCTTGTGATGGTGCTGTTCGCTTTTGTGTGCCGCCCATTTTGGGTAAGCGGCGCCTCAATGGAGCCAACGCTGCTGGATCGCAATTGGGTGGCGGTCACCACACTCGGCTTTTATGCGCAGCGCGGCGATATCGTTGTGATTTCGCAGCCGAATGCGCTCAACGAGCCGCTGATTAAACGCATTATCGCCGTGGCGGGGGATACGGTTGAGATTGATCCGCAGGCGCATACGGTTGCGGTAAACGGCGAAAATTTGGACGAGCCCTATATCAGCGAGCCGGTGGAGAAGGCAGGGGATCTTACCTATCCAGTCCAAGTGCCGGAAGGTTATGTTTTCGTGATGGGGGATAACCGCAACGATTCGCTTGACAGCCGTTCCTCTACGATCGGGTTTATCGATACGCGCTATCTTTCTGGCAAAGCGGTGTTCCGGCTGCTCCCGGCGGGCCAGTGGCAAATCGGGTAAAACATATCGGATGAGAAACAGGATCCTATTTCAGAGCGGAGGTTATACAGATGGATACAGAAGAAAAAGTCCCCCAAGAAGGGCAGCCGGTGGCGCCGCAGGCGCCGAAGAGAAAGCAGATGTCGCCCGCTCGCAAAAAGCTGGTATCCGCTGTGTATGAATTTGCGGATATCCTGGTGTCTGCCTTGCTGGTGATTTTTTTGATTTTTACTTTTTTATTCCGTTTGGTAGGCGTGGAGGGAACCTCCATGGTGCCCACCTTGCAGGAGAATGACCGTCTGCTGGTATCGAGCCGGCAGTATGAGCCACAGTATCAGGATATCGTGATCGTCACACAGCCCAACGCTTTTCACGAGCCAATTGTGAAACGCGTGATTGCCACGGAGGGGCAGAAGGTAGATATTGATTTTGAAAAAGGGATCGTCTATGTCGACGACAAAGCGCTCGACGAGCCCTATGTCAATGCGCCGACACTGACGAAGGAGGGCGTAGAATTTCCCGTTACCGTTCCGGAAGGGCACATCTTTGTGATGGGGGATAACCGTAACATGTCAACAGACAGCCGCTCGCCCATGATTGGGTTTATTGATGTGCGCTATGTGCTGGGCAAGGTAGAGGGTCGTATTACGCCTCTGGGGCACTGGTCGGTCTATTGACGGGATCTGGAAGGTAAGGAATCAATGAGTGATTTTCAGAAACAGACGGTGCAGTGGTTTCCCGGCCATATGGCAAAAACCCGGAGGCAGATCAAAGAAAGCCTCCCCCTTGTGGATGCGGTGACGGAGCTGCTGGATGCGCGGGTTCCCCTGAGCAGCCGCAACCCGGAGCTAAATGAACTGATCGCCAGCAAGCCGCATATTGTGCTGCTCAATAAGTGCGATATGGCGGACGAGGCGGCCACGCGCCGCTGGAAGGCGTGGTTCGGCAGGCAGGGTAGCCCTGCCTTAGCGGTGGATTGCCGTTCCGGGCGCGGGCTGAACGATTATGGAGATACGGTGCGCGAATTGCTGCGGGATAAAATCCAATCCAATCTGGAAAAAGGGATGGCGGGCCGCGCGCTGCGCATGATGGTTGTCGGCATCCCCAATACGGGCAAATCCTCTTTTATCAACCGCATGGCGGGCCGTAGCCGCGCTAAGGTGGCCGATCGGCCGGGTGTGACCAGGCAGAACCAATGGTTTGCCATCGGCGGAGGAATCGAGCTGCTCGATACGCCCGGCGTGCTCTGGCCGAAGTTTGACGATCCGGAGGTGGGCAACCGCCTGGCCTTTATCGGCTCGGTCAAAGATGAGGTGATGGATGTGGAAACGATGGCAGTCAGGCTGCTGGCTGTGCTGGGCGCGCAGTATCCGGCGCGGTTGTGCGAGCGCTATAAGATCGATCGGGAACAGGCATCCCAGAGCGAGCCCTATGAGTTGCTGGAGCTGATCGGCCACAAGCGTGGCATGCTCATGCGCGGCGGAGAGATCGATACAGAGCGGGCGAGCGCTATGCTGCTGGATGAATACCGCGCGGGCAGGCTCGGGCGGATTACGCTGGAGTTTCCACCGGCGGATTAAGCAAGAAAGGCTGGGGGAATCCGGCCTTTTTTCTATGTGTAAGGGGAATTGGAATGGAAGAGATCAATTGGTACCACTATGAAGAGGCGGCGGCCCAGGAGGGCTTCCAATGCGTGTGCGGCATTGATGAAGCTGGCAGAGGGCCGCTTGCAGGCCCCGTGTTTGCGGCATGCGTTGTGCTGCGCCCGGGGGAGGAGATCGCAGGGCTGAATGATTCCAAAAAGCTCAGCGAGAAAAAACGCGAGCTGCTTTTTGATGAGATCACCGCCCGTGCAGCGGATTATTCCATCGCTATGGCAACAGAGCGGGAGATCGATGAAATCAATATTTTGCAGGCGACCTTTCTCGCCATGCGCCGGGCGTTTGACGGTTTGCATAGGAGGCCGGATCTCGCGCTGATCGACGGCAACCGCGCGCCGGGTCTGCCTGTCGCCGAACGCACGCTTGTCAAGGGCGATGCCAAATCCGCATCTATCGCGGCGGCTTCGATTCTTGCAAAAGTTAGCCGTGACCGCTGCCTGTATGAGCTGGATCGGGAGTATCCGCAATACCAGTTTGCAAAGCATAAGGGCTATGGCACGAAGCTGCATTATGAGATGCTCGCGCAGTATGGAATTTCCGCAGTGCATCGAAAAACCTTTTTAAAGAATTTAAGCCGCCACGTTAAGTGACAAAGCCGCCACGTTAGTGGCTGTGAATCATATTCGGCTGTTTCAGGGAGGCTTTTGATGGATGGAAGGCAATTGGGCCCGCTCGGCGAGCGCGCCTGCGCACAGGCTCTTCGCAAAAGGGGATATCGGATTTTGGACGCTAATTACCGCACCCGGTTCGGCGAGATCGACATTATTGCGGAGAAAAAGCCATATATTATATTTGTCGAGGTGAAAACGCGTGGTCCGCAGGCAATCGCTTCTCCCATGGAGGCGGTTACGCCCATAAAGCGGCAGAGGGTGATGCGCACCGCTTCGCTTTACCTTGCTTCTCATCCCTGTGCGTTGCAGCCGCGTTTCGATGTGATGGAGGTAGAGGCGGACGCCTGTGGAAGGGTGCGGGAAATCCGCCATATGGAAAACGCCTTTGACGCACAGGATTACAGATGAGCGGGAGGAATAAGGTTAAAAAATGAATTTTTTAACCAAGGAGTTCTGTCCTTTCTCGTTCAAAGAACGAGAATTTGACTTTGTCAAACCGGACAGAACATCCCGCCTTGTAGAGAAAGGATGGCCATAAACATGAGGCTGTTTGACCTGCACTGTGATACGATCGGAGAATGCTGGAAACAGAAAAAGGATCTCTTTGAAAACAACCTGCATCTTTCCTTGCAAAGGGGCAGCGCTTATGCGCCATGGCGGCAGGTTTTTGCCGTTTTTATCCCGGATTCCTGCCGCGGGGAGGCCGCTTGGAATTATTTTCAAGGCATTTACGATGATTTTTTGCACCAGCTTGAAACGCATAAAGACGCGGTTTCTTTTTGCCGCACCTCTGACGAGTTGGCCCGTGCGGAGCGGGAGGGGAAGTGCGCCGCAATTCTCAGTGTGGAAGGCGGCGCAGTGCTGGGCGGCAGGCTTGACCGCATTCAAAAGCTGCATGCTATGGGTGTCCGGTTGATCACCCTGACCTGGAACGGGGCCAATGAGCTGGGCTGCGGCTGTGGAAAACGGTGCGCGGGCGGGCTGACGCCGCTCGGCAAAGAAGCGGTGCGGGAAATGGAGCGCACCGGCGTCGCGGTGGACGTATCCCACCTGAGCAGGCGCGGGTTTAGGGATGTGGCAGGGCTTGCAAGGGCACCGTTTCTCGCATCGCATTCCAACTGTAATGCGGTTTACCGCCATCCCCGCAGCCTGACAGACCGGCAGATTGACTGCATCATTACACGCGGAGGGCTGATTGGGATTAATCTATACCGGGCCTTTTTGGGCAGGCCGGGCAGCGCTGGCTTTGCGGCGGCGCACCGGCACATTCGGCATGTGCTGGAGCGCGGCGGAGAGCATGTGCTTGCGCTTGGCAGCGATTTTGACGGCTGCGAGCTGGAGCCTTGCTTTGCCGGGGTTGAAAAGCTGGAAGCATTTCAGGATTACCTGCTTGCGAACGGGATGCCCCAGGAGCAGGCTGACGCGCTGTTTTACAAAAATGCGGAAAAATTTTTTCAAACCCTTTTACAGCCGCAAACAGATATGTTAAAATAAAATTATCAATAGCCGATTTGATCAATGGGATGAATCAACGAAAAATATGTGTCAAAGTAAAGGGGTTTGAAATGATGCTGTATACGAGCACAAGAAATAAAGCCGTGCATGTTTCCTCCGCCCAGGCAATTGCGCAGGGGATTTCTGCTGAAGGGGGTCTGTTTGTTCCGGAGGAGATCCCAAAGCTTTCGATGGAGCAGATTGCCGCGCTTGCGGAGCTTGACTATATTGAGCGGGCAAAGGCAGTATTATCCCTCTACTTAACGGATTTTACGCCGGAAGAGCTGGATAGATGCGTTCGCGGCGCCTATGCGCCGGGCAAATTCAGTTCCCCAAAAGTGGCGCCGCTTGTCCATCTGACGGAGGATATCCATGTGTTGGAGCTTTGGCGGGGGCCGACCTGTGCGTTTAAGGATATGGCGCTTCAGCTTTTGCCGCATTTGCTCACCGTTGCCGCTTCCAAAACGGCGGAGGGGAAAACAATCGTCATTCTGGTTGCTACCTCCGGAGATACGGGCAAGGCTGCGTTGGAAGGGTTTAAGGATGTGCCCAATACCAAAATCCTCGTATTCTACCCGGAAGAGGGCGTAAGCCCCATGCAAAAGCTTCAGATGACAACGCAAGAGGGGGATAACGTCGGCGTTTGCGCAATCCACGGCAACTTTGACGACGCGCAGACCGGCGTGAAGGCGATCTTTACTGATCCGGCAATCGCGGAGAAGTTAGCGCAAAAGAATATGATGTTCTCCTCTGCCAATTCGATCAACTGGGGCCGCCTCGTCCCGCAAATTGTCTATTACATCTCCGCCTATTGTGACTTGCTTAAGGATGGCTCCATCGAGCTGGGCGATAAAATGAATGTAGTCGTCCCCACGGGCAATTTTGGCAATATCCTCGCTGCCTATTATGCGCGCAGGATGGGGCTGCCGATCCAAAAGCTGATCTGCGCTTCCAATGCGAATAATGTGCTGACAGATTTCCTCCAGACCGGGAAATATGACCGTAACCGCAGCTTTTATACCACAATGTCGCCTTCGATGGATATCCTCATCTCCAGCAATTTGGAGCGGTTGCTCTTTGATTTATGCGGTCGGGATGATGCGCAGGTGCGTGCGTGGATGGATAGCCTGAAACAGGATGGCTGCTATGATGTGGGCAGGTCCATGCTGAATAAACTCAAAACGCTTTTTGCGGCTGGCTGCTGTAATGATAGCCGCACGAAGATGACGATCCGTGAAACCTACAATAATACCCACTATCTTTGCGATACGCATACAGCTGTAGCCGTAGACGTATGTAAACAATATCTGCTGCGCACAGGAGATAATACGCCGGTGCTGATCGCTTCCACAGCAAATCCCTTTAAATTCTCTGCAAGCGTGCTGTCCGCCGTCGGGAATGGGCAGGTGGAGAGCAGCGATGAATTCGGCATGGTACAGGAGCTTTCCAGTCTTACAGGCGAGCAGGTGCCGCCGCAGCTTGCAGGCCTTGCGCAGAAAAAACAGCGTTTTACCAAGGTTTGTGAACGGGATGAGATGAAAAACGTGGTTTATGAGATGCTCGGCATCGAGTCATAATAGACGAAGAAGCGGAAATAAGGCTGCTGCAAAAATTTTGCAGCAGCCTCGCGCGCTTCTTGTTTGTTTTTTTACTGCATGCCGCCATCCGGCTCGTAAGTCGCGCACTCCGTCTCAGACGAACAGCACGCGTTGCGCGGCCCAACCTGAATCTTGCCGGCCATGCACTTGGTCTTGCCATCGTGATATACGCAGCTCGTCACGCTGCAATCGATATCGCTGATTTCCTTGATGTGTTCCTTACCCATCGTAACGCCTCCTTTCGCGGCGCTTTCCGCGCCCGGATTTATCTTTTGCATCCTTTGGCTTTCTATGCGGAGCAAAGCGGCGGGAAAAACATGAATCGCCTTGTTACAGGGCTGAAGGCGAATCGGTATTTTTTGGATATAAAAATTTTGTGGATATGAATTTGGAAAGATTGGAGGGGAACGCAATGTCGCTGTTTGCCATCGCGGACCCGCACCTGTCCCTAGACGCTGATAAATCCATGGAGGTTTTCCGCGGCTGGCAGGATTATGTGGCGCGGCTGGAGGCAAACTGGCGCGCTGTAGTAGGCGAGGAAGATACAGTTGTGATCGCAGGAGATCTTTCGTGGGGGATGTCCCTCGCTGGAGCGCTGCGGGATATGCAGTTTTTGCATTCTCTGCCGGGAAGAAAGCTTTTGCTAAAAGGCAACCACGATTATTGGTGGTCAACGCGCCGAAAAATGGATACCTTTTTTGAAGAGCATGGGCTTCACTCGCTTCAGATCGTCCATAACGATGCCGCTTTGGTGGAGGGAATTGCTGTGTGCGGCACGCGCGGCTGGTTTTTTGATGCGGAAGAGGACGCCGACAAAAAAGTAGTGCTGCGTGAGGCAGGCAGGCTTCGTACCTCCATTCAGGCGGCAAAGGCGCTTGGCGGTGAGCCGGTGGCGTTCCTGCACTATCCGCCCGTGACGCAGTCAGCTCGGTGCGAGGAAATGATGCGGGTTCTGGAGGACGAGGGAATCCGGCGCTGCTATTACGGCCATCTGCATGGACCGGCTACGCGTGCAGCAGTGACAGGCGAGCGGGAAGGGATTCGTTTTTCACTGATTTCTGCCGATTATTTGAGCTTTTGCCCAAAGTTGGTGCCTGCTGGGCTGGAGGGAGATGCTTCCTCTACATAGTGTCTCCAATCAACCATTTTGAAAGCCCGGAAGAATTCGGGCAAGGATTCATGAAGAATTTGTAAAGAATTTCAGATTTTAAAAAAAAACTGGAAATTGCAGCATGTATCTGCTATAATAACTTAGTTAAACTGCAACAGATGTACAGGAGGAAAATTAAGATGAGTTTAAAAACAGCGACCAAATTGGAAGAGGCCGGTGTATACGAGCTGGAAGTAACGGTTGACGCCGCGACGTTTGAGGACGCTGTCAACAAAGCGTATCTCAAGCAGAGAAAGAATATCACCGTTCATGGCTTCCGCAAGGGGAAAGCTCCCCGTGCATTTATTGAGCGCGTTTATGGCCCTGAGGTGTTTTATGAGGATGCGATCGAGGCGGTTTATCCGCAGGCGGTCAAAGAGGCTGTGGAAGAGTCCAGCCTGAAAACGGTTTATGAGCCCTATGAACCTAAAGTGGAGGAGATGGGTAAGGACGGCGCTCTGATTAAGGTAAAGGTTGCCGTGAAGCCTGAAGTGGAGCTGGGCGAATATAAAGGCTTGGAGGCGGAGAAACCGGCCGTTGAGGTGAAAGATGAAGAAGTCGATGAGGAAATCGAGAAGATGCGCGAGCGCAATGCGCGTTACATCAGCGTGGAGGATCGTGCCGCGCAGGATGGCGATCTGGCTGTGATTGATTTTGAAGGCTTTGTGGACGGCGTCGCTTTTGAAGGCGGTAAGGGTGAAAATTACGACCTGACGCTCGGTTCCCATCAGTTTATTCCCGGCTTTGAGGAGCAGGTGGTAGGCCACAGTGCTGGCGAAGAGTTTGACATCAACGTTACCTTCCCGGAAGAATATGCCGAGGAGCTCAAGGGAAAGGACGCCACCTTTAAGATTAAGCTTCATGAGATCAAGCAGAAAGAGCTGCCGGAGCTGGATGATGAGTTTGTCAAGGATGTCAGTGAGTTCGACACGCTCGATGAGCTGAAGGCGGATACCAAAAAGAAGATGCTCGATCATAAGCAGGAGCATGCGGATGAAGATTTTGAGCATGCGGTTCTCGATCAGCTTCCCGCGCTGGTAACGGCGGAAATTCCGCAGTTGATGTTTGATCGTGCGGCGCAGGAGGAGTTTGATGAATTCAATTACCGCTTGCAGTCGCAGGGCATTGATTTTGACACCTACCTCAACTACACGGGCATGGAGCGCGACGCGATGATGGCCATGTACCGCGAGCAGGCGGAGACGAATGTGAAGACCCGTCTCGCGCTGGAAAAGATCGTGGAGCTTGAGCAGATTGAGCCGGCCGAGGATGAGATAGAGGCGGAATATGCAAAGCTCGCTGAGAATTATAAGATGGATATCGACAAGATCAAGGGCGTGATCCCTGCCGCCGACATCAAGGCGAACCTTGCCATGCGCAAAGCAATTGACCTGCTCAAGGAGCATTCTGTCGCTAAGAAAAAAAAGGCGACCCGCAAGAAAAAAGCCGCAACGGAAGAGAAACCAGCTGAGGAGCCGAAAGCGGAATAATTTTGACTCGGCGTTTAAAGCGCGCGCCGCCTGTGCAATACTAAAGGCATATGCGGCGCGCGTATTCGAAAAAGTAATTGCGAGCCATTCGATGTGGCCCGCATTTTGCGCATTTTTTGGCACAAAGCGTGCTGTTTCGATGCGTATGCTTTTGCAAACACAGGCGTCAGTGGATTGGGCGAAATCCTCTGCACTGATGCAATCCATGACACAATTAAAGGGGGATCTTTCCTATGAGCTTAGTACCAATGGTAGTCGAGCAGACCAGCAGGGGAGAAAGGCAGTTCGATATTTTTTCCCGCTTGCTCAACGACCGCATCATTGTGCTCTGCGATGAGGTCAATCAAACGACTGCAAGCTTGGTGGTAGCGCAGATGCTGTTCCTGGAAGGGCAGGATTCCGAAAAGGATATCAGCTTTTATATCAACAGCCCGGGCGGCTCCGTAACAGATGGGCTTGCAATTTACGATACCATGCAGTATATCAAATGCGATGTTTCCACTATCTGCATGGGCATGGCGGCGAGCATGGGCGCATTCCTGCTTGCAGCCGGCGCAAAGGGTAAGCGCCTTGCGCTGCCCAATAGCGAAGTGATGATCCATCAGCCCTCTGGTGGCATGCAGGGGCAGGCGACGGATATGGAGATCACAACCCGCCATATTATCAAAACCAAGGAGCGCCTCAATAAAATCCTGGCCGCCAATACAGGCAAGCCCTATGACGTGATCTGCCAGGATACGGAGCGCGATAACTTTATGAGCGCACAGGAAGCGCTCGAATACGGCCTGGTTGACCGTATCATTGAGCACAGGTAATTGCTTTTACCGGGGAGGTATTGCACGAATGCCAAGAGATGATGACAACAGTCAGAAGGGTGTACGCTGCTCCTTCTGCAATAAAACGCAGGATCAGGTGGATACGCTGGTCGCAGGGCCGGGCGTTTTCATCTGCAACGAGTGTGTGGAGCTTTGCCGGGAGGTCATTGAGGATGAGGACCGCCCGCACCGCCACGGTGGGAGGGACGACGCGAATTTTACCCTTCCCACGCCGGAGGAGCTGAAAGATCAGCTCGACGAATATGTGATCGGGCAGGAGCAGGCAAAAATCGCGCTGAGCGTGGCTGTTTATAACCACTATAAACGCATTTATTTCGGCAAGGGTGCGGATGTGGAAATCCAAAAGAGCAATGTTTTGCTCCTGGGCCCCACAGGCGTTGGCAAAACGATGCTTGCGCAGACGCTGGCCCGGATTCTTAACGTGCCGTTTGCCATTGCGGATGCGACAACGCTCACAGAGGCGGGCTATGTCGGCGAGGATGTAGAAAATATCCTCCTGCGGCTGATCCAAGCGGCGGATTACGATATTGAGCGCGCGGAGCACGGCATTATCTATGTGGATGAGATCGACAAGATTTCCCGCAAAAGCGAAAACACTTCAATTACGCGCGACGTCAGCGGTGAGGGCGTGCAGCAAGCGCTGCTGAAAATCCTGGAGGGCACGGTTTCCAATGTTCCGCCGCAGGGCGGACGCAAGCATCCGCAGCAGGAGTTTATCCAAATTGATACCTCGAATATCTTATTCATCTGCGGCGGCGCCTTTGATGGAATCGAAAAAATCGTTGAAAACCGGATGGGAAATTCCTCCCTCGGTTTTGAAGCGACAATCCGCGGCAAGAAAGATATGGAGCTTTCCACGATCATGGAAAAGGTCATCCATCAGGATTTGGTCAAATTCGGCCTGATTCCGGAGCTGGTTGGCCGTATGCCGGTGATCACGGCGTTGCATGCATTGGATCGGGAGGCGCTTGTGCGCATTCTCACAGAGCCGAAAAATGCGGTGATTAAGCAGTATAAAAAGCTGTTTGAGATGGATCATGTGGAGCTCGATTTTGATAAAGACGCGCTGGATGCAATTGCAGACCAGACGCTGGAAAAGGAGACGGGAGCTCGTGGCTTGCGCTCCATCATGGAGAAGTTGCTCACGCCGATTATGTATACAATCCCTTCGGATTATACGATTGAGCGCGTGCAGATTACGGCGGCTTACGTCAAGGATAACCAGCCGCCCCTGATCGAAAAGAACCCTAATCGCAAGCCTGTCCGGCTCAAGGCCGCCACGGTGGTGGAAAAGCCGAGGCCGCGTTCTTCTGCGGTTTAACGGTTTTGTAAAGGCGGGCTGCTGCAAGGTGCAAAGCGTTTTGCGGCAGCCCTTATGGAAATAAATTTAATATTTTCCCGTTGCAAGGGAAAATAAGGCTTGACGGAAGCCACGGATTGTGATAAAATAACTCCCGTCGCTTGAAGGCTCTATCTGCTTTCTATCGTTACTATGCGGGCGTAGTTCAGTGCCAGAACGCCGGCCTTCCCGGCCGGAGAGGTGGGTTCAATTCCTGCCACCCGCTCCAGTTTTTTTCCGAATCCCGGCGCACGCGGGAAGGCTTTTGTGCGGGTGTAGTTCAATGGCAGAATCCCAGCCTTCCAAGCTGGTTGTGTGGGTTCGATTCCCATCACCCGCTCCAGTTTTCTCTTTCTTTATGCGCTTGTAGCTCAGGTGGATAGAGCAACTGCCTTCTAAGCAGTGGGCCAGGGGTTCGAGTCCCTTCAAGCGCGCCAATTATGGTGGGTATAGCTCAGCTGGTTAGAGTGCCAGGTTGTGGCCCTGGAGGTCGTCGGTTCGAACCCGATTACCCACCCCATTTGATGATTCCATACGCAAGGCGAAAGCTTTGCGTATTTTGGTATCAGCGTAAGAAGCGTAAAATAAAATATTGGGGTGTAGCCAAGGGGTAAGGCAACGGACTTTGACTCCGTCATCCGCTGGTTCGAATCCAGCCATCCCAGCCATAACTGCGGTGTGCAATTTGCGCACCGCAGTTTTTTTCAAACGGCGGCTTGCGTAGCCTGAACAGCGCCATGTTCCATCAGAAACAAAAATTTTGTATCCACCAATGTTTTTGGATCGATAAAATAAACGCCCATATTTCCCACCCCTGTATTTTTCATTCAAATATTATATTGAACAATGTATTGAGTTTCTTACAAAAGCATGGTAGAATACACCTGCATTTATCAAAAAAGTATGCAAAATGTCGAAAGAGGAAAGGCGTTTGCAAGCTCTTCCCTCACATTGCATTTTATGCTTTTGCACATGAAATGCAATGCGGGGGTTTTGGCGCAGCCAAAACTGCCCAATTTGATGACTGGGAAAAAGAAAGGGATGGTCAAAGGGATGCTAATTTTATGTTGTCTGGTCGTCGGGATCGCCATCGGTGCAGCGGAATATTGGCTGCTGCAAAGGAAAAAATGGTTCCCGGATTTGCCCTATCGGATCATAAAGGATACGATCATTGTTAACCTTTTGGCGATTGCTGTGATGAAATATTTCCTAAAGATTCCGGATGTGTTTTATATTAGCCGCCATGGCCCGCTTTACTTTTTGAAATACCTGTGCTTTGCGCTTTGCGTAGGGGCAGCCGTTCTGTTTCTGAAGGGTATTTTTGAGGGTGTTCTGACCTACGAGCGGGAAGAGCGCAAGCAGAAAGCAGGTTTTCTTGTTGGGAAGGTGATCTCCATTCTGCTTTTTGCAGTCGGTGCGGCGGCTTTTACCGCCACAAACTGGGGAAAAAGAACGTTTGGTGATATTACGCCCGATCAATTTTTGGTCAACCTCAAATCCCCGATTGTTGGCACCAGCTCCGATGTGATGGTGACTGCATTTGAGGGCCCTGTGTTTGAAACGGCTGTATTGACAATGTTGTTCAGCATTTTTGTATGCTCTGTATACCGCCTTGTGCTGCATCGTGGGGAAAAGCTTCGCGTTGTGTTTGGCCGGATTCCCCGGCTCGTGTTAAGCCTTGTGTTAGCGGTTGCCGTTTTGGCCGGCGGGTTGGTTTATGGTGTGAAGAAATTCCAGCTGGTCGATGTTTATCATGCTTATGTTTCCGATTCCAGCTATATCCAAGATCATTATGTGAGCCCCCGCGATGTGAAGCTGATATTCCCGAAAGAGAAGCGCAATTTGATCCATATTTATCTAGAATCGATTGAAACCACCTACCTGTCCAAAGAATTGGGCGGCTATATGAAAACAAACCTGATGCCGGAATTAACGCAGCTTGCCGGGGAGGGCGTCAGCTTTTCTCATACGCCGGATACGTTTGGCGGCCCGCGCCAGACGGTGGGCTCCAGCTGGTCGGTAGCCGCAATGGTCAATATGGAATTGGGGCTCCCTCTGAAGATTCCGATGAATGGTAATTCTTATGGAAAATCTGGGAAATTTCTACCAGGCGCTGTTGGAATAGGTGATATTTTAAAAGCGCAGGGTTATGAGCAGACGATTATGTTTGGCGCGGATTCTGATTTTGGTGGGCTTACGTCATTTTTCCAAAACCATGGCGATTTTAACTTCATGGATTATAAGGCGGTGAAGGAGAAGGGGCTGATTCCCAAGGACTATAAGGTTTGGTGGGGCTATGAGGATGATAAGCTCTACGAATTTGCCAAGGAGGAGCTAATCCGTCTTTCAAAAACGGGCAAGCCCTTCCATCTGAATATGGAAACGGCTGATACCCACTTCCCGGATGGTTACTTAAGCCCTGGTGTAAAGGATAAACACGGCAACCAGTATGCAAACGTTATCTCTTATTCGACCGCTGAAACGGTTCGGTTTATCCGCTGGATTCAGCAGCAAGATTTTTACCCCAATACGACAATTGTATTGACAGGCGACCATTGGAGCATGGATCAGAAATTTTTTGCAAAGGTCGATAAAAAATACCGCCGTGCGATCTTTAATTTGATTCTAAATGCGCCGGTAAAAGCGGAAAAGGCATATGGGCGCGAATTTGCCCCGTTTGATTTCTACCCGACGATTTTAGCAAGCTTGGGCGTTCAGATCGAGGGCGACCGGCTTGGTCTGGGCACAAACCTCTTCTCCGGCGCGCCGACTTTGGTCGAGCGGGATGGCCTGGATAAGGTCAATCAGGAGTTGAACGAGCGCAGCAATTTTTACAATGACGAGTTTATCGCCGAGTGGAAAAACAGCACGTTTGAAAATACGAAGGTTTCCTATCAATAATCCCATTCTAAATCCTTGAGCGGCGGAGTTATTTTGCTCCGCCGCTTTTGGGCATACATGAGCGGATATCATTTGCGCAAAAGCGCACAGATATGCTATACTAAATCATAATATATCGTCGGCGTTACCGCCTGTTTGGCGGCATCGTGAAAGGCAAAGCTTGAAAGATGAAGCTTGCAAACCGCGTTTTTTGTTCTGGCGGATGAGACGCAGTGTAAATTTCGAGCTTTTCCAAAACCGTACAATTCTGTGGCTGGGAGTAGAGGGGGAGAAAAATGGCCATAGGCATGAAAAATCTAGTTGATCACAAGCGGTTTTTTCTTGTTCGGCGGTGTTATACCCGCAGGAAAACCTCCCTTGGCCGAGAAAGGGGCAGACGCCAGTATGGATCTTCAAAACGGGCATTTTCCTGGTAAGGAGGCGATTAAAAACCTCCTTGCCTTTTTAAAATGGTCGGCGCTCGCGCTGTTTGCCGGGATTGTCATCGGTTTAATCGGAACTGCTTTTCACATGGCCTTGAGCGGTGCGCTTGCATTGCGGCAGGCGCACCCGTGGCTCGTTTGGCTCTTGCCGGTGGGCGGCGTCTTGATTACGGCGCTGTATAAATGGGGCGGGATCAATAATGATCGCGGCACGAATTTCGTGTTAATTGCGGTGCGCACGAATGAAAAGCTTTCGTTTAAAACGGCTCCGCTGATTTTTGCAACCACGCTTTTAACCCATCTCTTTGGCGGATCGGCCGGCAGGGAAGGGGCGGCGTTGCAGCTCGGCGGTAGTCTCGCTGCAAAGTTTGGAAGGATTTTGCATCTGGATGAGAAGGATGCACGCATTTTGACCATGTGCGGCATGAGCGCGGCTTTTTCCGCCCTGTTTGGCACGCCGGTCACCTCTGCGATTTTTTCCATGGAGGTCATCAGCGTGGGCGTAATGTATTATTCAGCAATTGTGCCCTGCGTGATCGCTGCTGTGGTAGGAGACCGAATTTCTTCCCTTTTCGGGATTGCCCCCACGGAATTTTTGCTTACGGGTGTGCCGGAGGGCTCGGCGCTCGGCGTGGCAAAGGTGGCGCTGCTCGGCGTACTGTGCGCCGTGCTGAGCATCTTGTTTTGCGTGTGCATGCATCAGTCGGCTGCGCTCTATAAAAAGTTAATCCCCAATAAATATCTCTGTGCCGCTGTGGGCGGTTTACTGGTTGCCTTGCTGACCCTGCTGGTCGGCACGCGTGATTATAACGGCGCCGGTATGGATGTGATCGCCCGTGCCGTTGCAGGGCAGGCGCGCCCGGAGGCATTTGCCCTAAAGATCCTGTTTACAGCGCTGACGCTGGGCGCGGGCTTTAAGGGCGGCGAGATCGTGCCCGCTTTTTTTACAGGGGCGACGTTTGGAAATGTGATCGGGAAGCTGCTGGGCCTTTCGCCCTCCTTCGGGGCTGGGCTGGGGCTGGTGGCGCTTTTTTGCGGCGTGACCAACTGTCCGGTCAGCTCTTTAATTCTGAGCGTAGAGCTATTTGGTGCGAAGGGCTTTGGCTTTTTTGCCGTGGTGGTCGCGGTGAGTTTTATGCTTTCTGGCTATTATGGGCTTTATAGCGAACAAAAGATCGTCTATTCAAAACTCAAACCGGAATTTATTGATAAAAAGGTAGAATGATAAGCATAGCGGAAGCAAGGCTTGTTGACATATCAGGCAAGGGGGAATGTTGCATGAATCAGGAAAAAATAGACCGAATTAATTTTCTCGCGCGCAAATCACGCACAGATGGGCTGACGGATGCGGAGAAGGAGGAGCAGTTGGCACTTCGGCAGGAATACATCGCCGCGTTTCGCCGGAGCCTGACGGGCCAGCTTGACAATACCTGGATTGTGGATGAAAAGGGGAACAAAAGAAAATTGGAACGCCGCCCGGGCGTGGCAAAAAAGAAAACGGCCGCGGTAGAGCCGATGCCGTTGAAAGTGAATATGGAAAATAATAGAAAAAAGACTGCCGATGAATAGCTTGACGAGAGGAGGCAGGAATATGCTTGTAAAGAAACAATATGTAACGGCCGCTTTGATCCTGGCGTTGCTTTGCGCGTTCGCATCAGTTCTCTCCGGCTGCGGCCATTTGACGGAGCTGGATAGCCAAACGACCGGCCTTGTTTCAGAAGAAACGACTGTGGAAGGTTACCACCGGATCACCGCGCAGAAGGCCAAGGAGATCATGGAGAGTGGAAAGCCCTATGTTCTTCTGGATGTGCGCAGCCAGGTTGAGCACAATTTGAAATATATTGAGGGAGATATTTTAATCCCTCACCGGGAGATTGCAGAGAAGGCGCCCGAGCTGCTACCGGATAAAAACAAGACGGTCCTGGTTTATTGCGCCAGCGGCGTGCGTAGCAAGGCGGCGGCAGAAACATTAATCCAGATGGGGTATACGGATGTTTATGATTTCGGCGCGATTACGGATTGGCCCTATGGCGTAATAGAAGAAAAATAGGCGCAATCCGCTTATCGGCTGTCATCTGCTTTACCTGCGCGCAGGATGATTTCAATCAGCAACGCCGGCACGATAGCGGCGGCAAGCGTATCCTTCCCGCAAACAAAAAGATCGCCGCTCAAAATCATCAGGGCGTGATAATCGCTCAACCGTCCAGCGCAAAGGTATGCGGCGGCCGATGCGGTAAAAAGAAAGATCACTAGCATACCGCCATATTTCAGCAGCAGCTTTGGCAGGCGGTGCATGGTATGTACGGTATCGTGGAGCTCTGTTAATAGTTTCTGCATTGGATGCATGGCCATCCCTTCTATAAACGACTCGTTTTTAAAATAATATTGCGTTGCGATTTTAATCCATTATAGCGGTCTGCGGCGCTGTTTCGCAATGTATAAATGTTGGAATGCTGATACAACCTAGGCCTAACACGCAGTTTGAAAGATAAATCTGCAAACTTTTAGGAGGATGGTATTCTTGATCCAAATTGGAGCATCTACCGCCTGCTTTTATCCGCTTGAAACTGAGCGAGCGCTCAAGCGGGTAGGGGAATTGGGCTTTTCCACAGCGGAGGTATTTTTCAACTCTTTTTCCGAGCTGCGCGGCCCGCTCTTGAAGGCGATTTGCCGGGAACAGGAGGCTTGTAAGATTCAGGTGGTGTCAGTGCACCCCTTCAGCTCTGGGACTGAGCCTTTTTTTCTTTTCAGCGCATATGAACGGCGATTTTATGACACGTTGGAATATTATAAGCGGTATTTTGACGCGGCAAATGCGCTTGGGGCGCATCTGCTGGTGATGCATGGGCTGAAGCCGGGGGCCTCGATTGAAGAGCCGGAATATTTTGAGCGCTTCGGAGCGCTTGTTCAACTGGGCCGGGCACAGGGGATTATGGTTGCGCAGGAGAATGTGGTACAGTTTTCCTCACAATCCCCCGTTTTTCTTGCCCGGATGCGAAAGGCACTGGGGAATGATTTTCATATGGTGCTGGATCTCAAGCAAGCGGTGCGTTCCGGCCTTGACCCGCTCGAGCTTGCGCGGCAATTTGCCGGCGAAATCGTCCATGTCCATGTCAGCGATCACCTGCCCGGCAGGGATTGCCTGCCGCCTGGGGAAGGCGCGTTTCGTTTTAACGCGCTTGCCGCACTGTTGGAGGATGCGGGATACCAGGGAAGCTTTATGATTGAACTATATGCGGGGAATTTTACGGATGACAAGCAGTTGATGCGTGCTAAGGCCTATTTAGAGAAGCAACAAGGCTGAGAGATTGGGGCTTGCGGATATTCGGATGGGTATGGTATAATAGCTTCAAAGCGGATAGCTTTGAAGCATTGGAAAAATGGTTGTCGGCGTGAAACGCCTCCTGCCGCGATGCGGCAACGTCATTTTTCGTAGATGGTTTTTGCAATGGTATAATAGCTTTGAAGCATTGGAAAAATGGTTGTCGGCGCGAAACGCCTCCTGCCGCAAGGCGGTAATTCCTATGATTAAAAGCGCTGGAAGTGATGAGTGTGAGATGTCCATTCTGTGGCTATGAGGAAAGCAAAGTGATTGATTCCCGCCCGACGGATGAGGGCGAGCGCATCCGCCGCCGCCGGGAATGTATGCGTTGTGCAAAGCGCTTCACCACCTATGAGGTGATCGAAAGCGTTCCGGTGGTCGTTGTAAAAAAAGATAAGTCGCGCGAGGTTTTCGACCGTGATAAGCTTTATAACGGCATGCTGCGTGCTTGTGAGAAACGCCCTGTCAGTGCGGCGGCGTTGACGGCCGCTGTGGATGATATTGAGACGTCTCTACAGAATTCGTTGGATAGAGAGGTGACCTCTGAGCACATCGGTGAGCTTGCGATGGAAAAGCTCAAAGAGATCGATGAGGTGGCATATGTCCGTTTTGCTTCCGTATACCGCCAGTTTAAGGATATTGAAACATTCCGAGAAGAGTTGATGAAGCTGAAAAGGGAAAAGTCGGAATAGAACGGGGCAAAAGCTTTTTTGAAACGTTTTGAATCGAATAGGGTGGAATCTGATTTCAGAGGGATTGCTGCAAGAAGCTTTGCAGCAATCCCTTTCTTATTCCCATCGTGCGGAGTTTCAGCACAGGGTTATTTGCCTCGTGCGGGAAAAGCGGAGGTTTTATCACAGGCAAAGTGCCGGCTATCGGTTGTAAGCGGTGGATTTATCGATTGCCGCTGCTTTCCTCCCGCACCGCGCTGAGCATCCGCGCCGCGCCACCGGGATTGGTCGTTGTGCCGTATAGCTTTAGCCGGGTATAGGTGAGCCTGCTGAGCTCCCGCAGGCCGGACGCTTCATATAGCGCGCCCGCAAACTGATCTGGATTGATCCCATCCGGGATCAGGCGGAAGTAAGGCTCTGGCAGGTTGATCCCTTCGGCAGTGATGCAGAGATACCCGCCGCTGCTTTCCTGATTGGTGAAAACAGCGCATTTCCGTTCTGGAAAGAAGCTCTCTTTCAGGCCGCCCGGCGCGATGACAACGGTGCTGTCCCGCGCACCGGCGAAGGTATCCTGAATCAAAAGCGCCGCCCCATAATCCTCCATAACCTGCTCAGCAGTTTGCTCATATATGGCGGCATGATCTGTGACAACCCGTACCAGGGAGGCGAAGGCCAGCAGGCGGCCTGCCCGCCGCGCGAGCCTTCCTTTTGGGTCAAGCAGTGTGATGCATTCTTCGCCAGGTGGCTGCCGTCTGCGCGAGAGGACGTCGCAGGCCGTATTAAATAGAATCAATGGGGCAAGCGCATCTGGCAAAAACGCTTTGACCGAGCCACCGTCTGGAGGAATGATTCCGTCCGGCAACAGCATTCTCCCAGCGCAGCGCCCGGCACAGAAAGCGATCTCTTCCCAGGGGAGCTCTCCTTTCCGGCGGGATGCCTCCACACAGAGAAAAGGCGTGCCGCCCTTCACTGCAACCTGAATTGCCTGCGGCCTTGCCGGATGCATGCGTTCTTTGATCTTTTGCAGAAAACCGTTTTCCTGCGGCCTGATCTGTAGCACGGCAAACATTGCTGCGGCCATCTCCCTTCCCTGATCGTTTCCATACCAGTTTCGTACCGTATCTATATGCTGTGCCGTTGCGGAATATCCGCTTTGTTTGCCCTGGAAAACAAGATAGTCTTTTGCCGCAGCGTGCCTCATAGAATATAAAGCGGCTTTCTGTTACCGAAATGCCGCGAGAGGTTCGCAAAGGAGCGTCATCCATGGATAATCGGAAAAAACGGCTTTTGGGAATGGGCTTTGTTGTGGCGGTGCTGTTCGCCGCCAGTATGCTTGCCTTTCAGATGCAGAAAGCGGCCCCGGCGGCGGCCCCGGCACAACCGGCGGGGCAAAAGCTGCCAATCATTATGTATCATAACATTTCGCCGAATGCGGGCAGGCAGGGGAAATACACGGTTTCTGTCAAGGAGTTTGAAGGCGATTTAAAATATATCAAGGAGCGCGGCTTTACTCCCATCCTGACTCAACAGCTGATCGATTATGCCAAACAGGGCAAGTCCCTGCCGAAAAAGCCGCTGATGATTACATTCGATGATGGCTTCGAGAGCTTTTACGCCTACGCCTTTCCGCTCCTGCAAAAATATGATATGTGCGCTGTGATGGCGGTGGTCGGGCAATATGCGGATACGTTTACCAAAAAAGAGGATCATCACCTCAACTACTCCTACCTAACTTGGCCAATGATTGGAGAGCTGAGTAAAAGCGGTCTGGTGGAAATCCAGAGCCATACCAATAATATGCATACGATCACTTCAAAGCGGCGCGGTTGCACCATTAACAAAGGAGAGAATAAGGAAAGCTACAAAGCCCTCCTGCGAAAGGATCTGGAGCTTAATCAGAAAAAAATCCAGGAAACGACGGGAAAGGCTCCTACCGCGCTTGCCTATCCCTATGGTTCGCATTGTAAATCCTCCAAAGAAGTGCTCAAGGAGATGGGGTTTCAAGCGGCGTTTACCTGTGCGGAGAAGGTAAACGTCCTCCCGAACAAGGGCGGCGATTTAGATTGGCTTTATACATTGGGGCGCTACAACCGTGCGCATGGCGCTTCCTCACAGGCTTTTCTCAAGCCGATTCTCGATCAGGCGGAGCCCACATGAGCTGGAGCAGAGGGCCTCATTTGATGCTTTTTTCAATGGGCGCGTTGCAAAACGCTCATTGCGGATACTCGTCATAAGAAAAACCATGGTTTCGGGCGCGCAAAGCCCAAAATTTGCCTGCGTGAGGTGAAAACGGTTTTTAAAAAGGGGCTGTTGCAAACTGTAAGGCATTTTGCAGCAGCCCCCTATTTTATCTTGTATTGTGCTTTCGATTCAGGTAAAATGCTTTTGGATTCTTTTGACGGGGAGGCGCAATATGAGGCATTTTGATGTGGATTTTCGGGATAAAAACGGGGAGCGCTATCAGCTCTCCAAGCGGATTGCAGAGCTGACAGAGGCGCTGATGGCAAATTATTTCGTTTACGATACGGAGGTCCTGGAAGGCGTATGGTTTCGGGATGGAAAATTTACCTATGAGCAGCGGGAGGAGGGAACGTGGCTTCCGTTCGACACAGAGCATGATACCTGGGGCTATGCGGATTGTTATGCGTGGATGAAACATTCCTTTACGGTTCCCACCCGGTTTGCAGGGCGGCCCGTCTATTACCAAATTCTTCCCCAGGAGGGGAAGAAGTGGGCCTGGGGATCTCCACAAGCGTTGCTCTATGCCAATGGGGAGGCGCTTCAGGGCTTTGACAGCAACCACACCCGTACCCGGCTGCTCGACTGTGCGCAGGGCGGAGAGCATTATGAAATGCTGCTCAATCTGTATGCGGGGGGCCGAGATTATGAGGGCAAGATCGGCACGCGCTTGCGGCTTTTGAGCGTGGATGATGAGGTGGAAAAGCTTTATTGGCACCTGCGCACCCCGCTCGAGGTGGCAAACCTGAAAGAACCGGACGAGCTTGCCCGGATTCACCTTCTTCAAACGCTCAATGAGGCGGTGAGCCTGGTATCGTTTCATCTCCCCTATGGCGAGGATTTTTTAGAGAGCGTGCGTGAAGCGACCGCCTACCTGGAAAAAAAGCTCTATGGAAAGCGTGAGATGGAGGCCACTGTTTCCGCTGTGGGGCATACGCATATTGATGTGGCATGGCTGTGGCGGCTGCGGCAGACGCGCGATAAAACGAGCCGTTCCTTTGCCACAGTGCTCAAGCTGATGGAAGAATATCCCGACTATCGCTTTATGTCCTCCCAGGCGCAGCTTTATGAGTTTATCCGGCAGGAGCACCCGGCGATCTTTGCACGCATTCGGGAGAGCGTGCGCCAGGGGCGCTGGGAGCCGGAGGGCGGCATGTGGGTGGAAGCGGATACCAACCTTTCCTCCGGGGAATCGCTGGTGCGTCAATTTCTGGTGGGGAAGCGTTTTTTCCGCAATGCGTTCGGCGCGGACTGTAAAATCCTCTGGCTACCGGATGTGTTCGGCTACAGCGCCGCCCTGCCGCAGATTATGAAGCAATGCGGGATCAATTATTTTATGACCACCAAGATTTCCTGGAATGAGTATGATAAGCTGCCTTACGACACCTTCCTTTGGCGCGGCATCGACGGCAGCGAGGTGCTCACGCATTTTATTTCCACCATGGATACGGTCAAGGAGGAGAAGGATTGGATCACCACCTATAATGGGGATCTGAATCCATCTCAGGTGATCGGCTGCTGGCAGCGCTATCAGCAGAAGGATCTCAACCGCGATGTGCTTTTTGCCTTTGGCCACGGAGATGGCGGCGGAGGCCCGACGCATGGCATGCTAGAGCGAGGCAGGCGGATGCATATGGGCATTGAAGGCTGCCCAAAGGTGGAGTTCCAATTCGCCCGCGATTATTTTGACCGGCTTCAAAAGGACATAGCGGGGAGGAAACGGCTGCCTCGATGGGTGGGGGAGCTCTATTTTGAACATCACCGCGGCACGTTGACCGCACAGGCCTCTGCCAAGCGGTGGAACCGAAGAAGCGAATTCCTCTATCACGATCTGGAAACGCTCGAAAGCCTTGTGAACCTCGACCATCTTTCCAGCTACCCATCTGCTGCATTGTTAGAGGGCTGGAAGGTGATTTTGCTCAACCAGTTTCACGATATCCTGCCTGGCTCATCGATCCGGGAGGTATATGAGGATTCCCAAAAGCAGTATGAGGACCTGCACCGCACAGGCGGACGGATGCTGGAAAAGGCATTGCAGCAGGCTTCGCGCCGAGTGGGCCTTGCGCGGGATTCACTGCTTCTTTTTAATACGCTCGGCTTTTCACGCAGGGAAGTGGCTGAGATGCAGCGCCCGCAGCACACGGGCTTCCTCCTGCGGGATCCTCAAAGTGGCGCGGTGCTCCCCTGGCAGAAAACTTTTGACGGAAAGATCATTTTTACCTCGCCGGAGGTGCCGGCAAAAGGGTATTGCGCCATATCGGTTGAGGCGGGCGAACAGCGGCAGACAACGCCTTTGACTGCTACGCTTCGGGAGATGCATACGCCGTTTTTTGATCTCACCTTTGATGAAGCAATGCAGATTGCCTCTTTGATTGACCGGCGCACCGGGCGCAGCGTAGCGCCGCAGGGCGAGCCGCTCAATCGGCTGATCGTTTATGAAGACCGTCCCTTTGAGCACAGGGCTTGGAATGTGCAGGCCTATTATACGGAAAAATTCTGGGTTTTGAGCGATGTATCCCATGCAGAAGTGCTTGAGTGTGGGCCGGTACGGGCCGTGGTGCTCGTAGAGCGAAAGTTCCTGCATTCTGTGATCCGCCAGTATATTACGGCTTACGCAGAGCTGGATCGGATCGATATCCGCAATGAAATCGACTGGGACGACAGCTATCTGCTGCTCAAAGCGGATTTCCCGGTGGATGTCAATGCCGTGAAGGCGACGTTTGATATCCAGTTCGGCAATATTGAGCGAGTAACACATGAAAATACGCTTTGGGATTTTGCACAGTTTGAATCCTGCGCGCATAAATGGGCGGATTTAAGCGATAACAGCTTTGGCCTTGCTGTGCTCAATGATTGCAAATATGGCTATTCGGCAAAGGATGGGCATATTGCCCTCACCTTGCTGCGCAGCGCAAACGATCCGCAGCCGAAACAGGATTGCACCCATCACACCTTTACCTACTCGCTTTATCCGCACGCAGGCCCGGCTGCCATTTCCCGTGTGGTGCAAGAGGGCTATTCGCTCAACTGCCCACTCTACACAATGTTTAGCAATGCTCAAAAGGGTGCATGGCCGGAGCGCTTTTCTCTCGCCTGCGTGGATGCGGATAACATTATCCTGGAAACGGTGAAGCGCGCGGAGGATAGCGATGCGCTGATTCTGCGGCTTTATGAAACGTGGAACCGTGCGACAGATTGCAGCATTCGTTTCGGGCGTTTAATGGAAATGGCGGCGCAGTGCGATATGATGGAGGAAAATGAGGCCTTGCTCCAAGTGGAAGGCAACCGGCTCCGGCTGCATTTCAGGCCGTTTGAAATTAAAACCTTAAAGGTGCGGCTGGAGCAGGCGTAAGGCGCCCCGCGTGGTCAGAAAATAAAGTGAAGATCCGCGGGCTGTCACAGGATGGCCCGCGGATTTTTTGCCAAATAGGTTTGAACCATGTTTAAAGCATTGAAAAATCATCTTTCGTGTTTTGTGTATCATAAAAATTTTCATTTTTTTACAATGGTTACTTATTTTTATCAATTTGGTTAAAATGCTTGTAATTTATTCTATTGGAAGCAAGATCATCTTCTTCTATGCCATAATCATAGCGATTACAACAGGCTTCTTTTCGCCAATTTTTACACTGTATAGCGCATGCCTTTTCACACAAGCTGAAGGTGAGGAAAATTTCGCAGAAAAATGGCAGAGAGCAGATGAAATGCAATGAAGTGGAAAACGTTTTTAAGGCGGATGCATGCGTCGAGCTTGAAGCGGATGTTCCGGCTGATCCGTGCGATCAGCCGGGAATCGCACAGGCCTCGCTTGTTGATTTTGATCGACATGCTTTGGTGTGTGGTGCGCTATGGGATTGGATATCTGGATTATAAGGTGTTTGGCTTCGCGTTTATCCATGGGGAAGCGCGTAAAACATTCATGACGATGGATGATAACCTGGCGCTCGTGCGTGCGGTAAACGACAAAGCGTATACGTATCTTTTTGACCAAAAATGCGCCTTTAATGAGCGGTTCCATCGCTTCCTCGGGCGGGAATGGCTCGATCTGCGCACGGCGGATGTGGCGGCTTTTGCCGACTTTATAAAGGATCGGGAGGATTTTTTTGCCAAAGAGGTAGATAGCTTTGGCGGTCAGGGCGTTAGCCGCGTTTTTGTGGAAGAGTATCCGGATGCAAGTGCGCTATATCACCAGCTGCGCGGGCGCGGGCAATATCTCGTGGAGGAGACAATCCGGCAGCACCCGGAGATGGAGCGGCTGCATCCGGGCTCGATCAATACGCTGCGGGTTGTTACCTTGCTGACAAATGGGGAACCCTATGTGATGTATGCACTCATCCGCGTGGGTGGGAAAGGGCAGTGCATTGACAATATTTGCAGCGGCGGGATGTATGCGCCGGTGGATGAAAACGGTATGGTGTTTCATGACGCTTTTTGCGAGCTGGAAGAGCGCTTTTATGCTTGCCATGCGGAATCGGGCGTTCCGTTTGTGGGGTTTCAGGTGCCGTGCTTCCATGAGGCGGTAATGTTAGTAAAAAGGGCGGCTTTGGTTGTGCCGCAGGTCGGATATATTGGTTGGGATGTGGCAATTGGGGTGGATGGGCCTTTGCTCATAGAAGGCAATGTGATACCGGGCTATGATATGTGCCAAAATTATTGCCATTTAAAGAAAAGGGGAGAAGGGATTTTGCCCCGGTTTGAAAAAGTGATGGGAATGGCTTTTTTTCATCATTGAATCAAGAATAGCCGGTAACCGTTTCTGATCCATAAGCTGAATGCTTCTCTTTGCTCTGTAAGCTTGCGGCAGGCTGCATCACAAACGGGCTTGCAGTTGATGTGAGAGCCATCGTCGTTTTTATTGATTCCGCGGCCTGCGGGCAAACATCGTTCGCCTGCCTGCATAAACAGCGCGAAGCTCTTTTGCCGTGTATCTATGGCGGATTTTGTGCGACTACTTATCTCTTTCATCATCGAAAAAACCGGCCCTGCGATATGATTTGAAGTGATCCCAAAAAGTTAGACAAAAAAATTAATTAAGCAGCAGAAAGGGCTTGTAGTCTGTGAATAGCAGGCGGCAAGCCCTTTAGCTTTGCCTTAATGCGGCGGGATATCCGCCTGGCCGATATAGCCTGTTACATAGCCTGCAATTGGTGTTTTGCCCACCCAATCTGCGCGTGGGGTAATCCGGTAGCGCCCGCTGAAAGCTTTGCCATCATATAGATAATACGTTCCGCTAAGCTTTCGCGCTGCGGTTTTTGCAGTGGAGGATGCATAAAGCGAGGCATTGGAAATCGCAATTTTCCGCCCTGCCCGATACCGGTTTACCGGCTGAACAGGGGCCGCCTCGCCATTTTGCTCAATAGCCGCCGCATCAACCCAGCCATACACGCCCTTGCCATCCTCGCTGATACAGTGGAAGGGATGCTTTGCGCCCGGTGCGGTTGCCGTTACTTTGCATTTGCTTGCGCCGCGCGTGCCGGCCGCTGTTGCCGCAGTGGACGATGCGTAGACTTTCCCTCCTGTAAACTGGACGATATCCCCCACGCCGATGGCTTCGGGCTTGGTAGAGGGTGCATCACCCGCCGTGCTCCTTTTTCGCAGTCCAAGATAGCTGACCGCCGCCTTCGCATACGCCTCATTCGCATCTGAGTTGATCTTCGCCTGATCCTTTGCGTTGTCTACAAACGCATATTCGCCGAGGATGGAGGGGATACCCGTTGTGGCCGCCTGGCGGCACATGCCGAAGTTGTAGCTTGTGCCCGCCTTGCTCTCCTTGATCCCCCGGCTCTTTTGGCCGAGCTTCACCATTTCAGCAAGCACTTTTTGCGCTAGTGACTTCGAGGGCGCGTGCGTGTGCCAGTAGTAGACCTCGCAGCCCTCCCCGCCGCCGGCGTTATAGTGGATTTCGAGCACGAGGGAGGGCCGTTTCTTCTCGACTTCCTCCATTTTGTAAGCAACTGTGCAGCTTTTGTCCGTTGTGCGGGCCATGACGGTCTCGCATTCGTAATTTCTCAGGTAATTCTGGCAAGCCAGCGCGGTTTTGAGGGTCAGCGC